>Ga0207428_10000063_pt1 | contig 151868 bp, 158 predicted proteins | sample RhiMethybrSRZTD1_FD_187600 | JGI IMG/M metagenome (GOLD analysis project Ga0207428, IMG submission 187600) | Populus rhizosphere microbial communities from Tennessee, USA - Rhizosphere MetaG P. TD hybrid SRZTD1 (SPAdes) (version 3) | ecosystem: Host-associated > Plants > Roots > Rhizosphere >... | reverse complement strand
TCGTGCCGAGCCCCCCGAGCAGGATGGGCGGAGGCTCGGGCAGGCGGGGGAGCCCGATCTGCCACGTCACCTGATACCGGGCGCCCGTGTGCTGAACCTTGCCCGTGAGCGCGCCGCGCAAGACCGACACGTACTCGCGCATCACGTCCAGCGGACGGCCCATGTCGAGACCGAGCGCCTGCGCCATCATCGGCGCGTGGCTGACCCCGATGCCCAGCCGCACCCGGCCGCCGGTGACGTCGGCGAGGGTGAGCGCCTCCTGGGCGAGGAGCACGGGATGGCGCGGGTAGATCGGGATCACGCCGCTGCCGAGTCCGACCCGCGGCGCGGCCGTCCCATAGGCGCCCAGCACGATGAGCGCGTCGCGCCCCATCCCGTGCGTCGTCCACACGCTGTCGTAGCCGAGCGTATCGGCTCGGGCGGCGAGCGAGACGGCGTCCGAGAGGGCGGCGCCGGCGTTGATGAAGCAGGCGATGCGCGCCACTAACGAGGCCTCACGCGCGCGGCCGGACGCCGACCGCGGCAAGCAGCGCGGCCAGGTCATCGCCCCTGTCGATGCGATAGCAGACGCCCGTCATGCCCACGGCCCGCGCGGCGTCGACGTTTTGATCCCAGTCGTCCACGAACACGCACTCCGCGGGCGTCACCGCGAGCCGCGCCGCCGCCAGCTCGAAGATCTCGGCCTGGGGCTTGGCCATGCCCACCTCGGCCGAGCACACGATGTCGTCGAAGAGATGGTGGATGCGCATCTCGTGCTCGAGGCGTCCGCGGAGCGCGCAGTCCGCGTTGCTCAGCACCGACACCTTGTAGGGTGGCCGCAACCGCTCGACCAGCTCGAGATTGGCCCCGATCGGCCGCTGCGAGAGCCGCCAGCTCTCGTGCAGGGGCGGAAGCGTCTTCCCCGCGCGAGTCTCCAGCTCGGCGTGGGCCCGCGCCTTCCACGCCTCGGGATCCCCGATCCCCCGCTCGATGTCCCGCCAGGTCTCCGTGCGATAGAGCGTCTCGAACACCGAGGAGCGCGGCAGCCCGTGGTGCTCGGAGAGCGCGCGGGCCACCTCCCAGCGCATATCCCAGAGGACGCCGCCGAAATCGAAGACGATCGCGCGGAGGCTAATAGCGGTTGGCGGAGCCGGCCGGCGGCTTCTCCGCCTGCTTCTTCACGATGTCGCCGGACAGAGGCACCCACCCGCGCTGCTTGAGACAGGTCTCGTCGAGCACGCGGTCCTTGGTGCAGGCCGTGGTGTCACGATCGAAATCGGCGGAGGTGTAGTTACCGTTCGGCTTGTACCACTGCCTCTCGGGGTCGAGCGAGCATGCCCCGAGGGGGAGCGCGAGCGCGACGAGCGACGTGAGCGCGATGAGTCGAATCATGGCGGCATGATACCATGCAGGGCGGTGCTCGAAACCACCATCGCGGGCAGCTTACCCAAGCCAACGTGGCTGGCGCCGTCGCGGACCCTCTGGGCGCCGTGGCGGGTCGAGGGCCCCGCCCTCGACGAGGCCAGACGCGACGCGGTGATCCTCGCTCTACGCGAGCAGGAGCGCGCCGGCATCGACATCGTCACCGACGGCGAGCAGAGCCGCCGCCACTTCGTCTGGGGCTTCGTGGAGTCGCTCGAGGGCGTGGACTTCGGCAAGATGGTCACGATCGGCATCCGCGCCGACCGCTACAAGGCCCACGTCCCCACCGTGACCGCGCCAGTGCGCCGCCGCGGCCCCATCCATTCCGCGGAGATGTGCTTCGCGCGGGCCCATACCGACCGGCGGCTCAAGTTCACCATGCCGGGGCCCATGACCATCGTGGACACCATCCACGACGCCTACTACGGAGGCCGCGCCAAGCTCGGCATGGCCCTCGCCCGCCTCATCAACGAGGAGGCCCGCGAGCTGGAGGCCCTCGGCGTCGATGTAATCCAGCTCGACGAGCCCGCCTTCAACGTCTACATGGACGAGGTGCGCGACTGGGGGCTGGCCGCGCTCGACGCCGCCGTCGAGGGGCTCCGATGCCGCACCGCCGTGCACATCTGCTACGGCTACGGCATCAAGGCCAACAACGACTGGAAGAAGACGCTGGGCGGCGAATGGCGCCAGTACGAGCAGACCTTTCCGCTGATCGCGCGCTCCCGCATCGGCGGGGTGTCGCTCGAATGCGCGGCGTCGCGGGTGCCGATCGCGCTGATCGGCCTGCTCGAGGGCAAGGACATCCTACTGGGCGCGGTGGACGTGGCCACCGATACCGTGGAGACGCCCGAGGACGTGGCGCGGGTGATCCGCGAGGGCCTGAAGCACGCACCCGCCGCGCGCATCTTCCCCTGCACCAACTGCGGCATGGTCCCCCTCACGCGCGAGGTCGCCGAGGGGAAGCTGCGCGCGCTGGCCGCCGGAGCGGCCCTCGTGCGCAAGGAGCTGGGCGAGCGCCGATAAGGGGCCGCTCGCCTACGCGATCTTCACGATCCCGGGTTCGAGCTCTTCGAAGCGCTTGGCGACTTCGGGGTCGTGGCCGGTGACGACGCGATCCGGGCTGCCCGCGATTTCATCGATCCGGTCGAAGCCCTTGAGCATCTGCGGCAGGCTCGTGATGATCTGCACGGGGTCGCGCCGCTCGATGTTGCGGTAGAAGTGCGAGGCGTCCGAAGTCAGTACCACGGTGCCCTTCGCGGTCTCCACCGAGACCACCTGCAATCCCGCGGTGTGGCCGCCCACCCAGTGCGCGGTGATGCCCGGCAGCACCGGCATCTCGCCTTCGACCAGCCGCACCCGTCCCGCGTAGTTCAGCTTGACGAGGTCGGCGAGCGGCTCCGCCTCCGCGAACATGCGGTAGTGCGCGTACTGCCCGGCGAAGCCCGTCCAGAACTCCATCTCTTCCTTCTGGATCCAGAAGCGGGCGCCGGGGAAGAACTGGTAACCGTCCCAGTGATCCCAGTGCAGGTGCGAGATCAGCGCCACCGGTACGTCGGCCGCCTTCACGCCCACGCGATTGAGCATCTCCGCCGGGCTCACCCACTTGCGCGCCTCGCGCCGCTGCGCGTCGGCGGCGGAGAAGCCCGTGTCGAGCACCAGCGGATACGGCCCGCCCAGGATCACCCACAGGTAGAAGTGCAGCGTGAGCGTGGCGGTGGACGGCTCGCGGAAGAAGAACGTGCACTGCTGGGTGTCACGCTCCGCGTACTTGAGGGCGTACACCTGGTAGGGCATGGTCGGGCTCCTCTCCGCGGCGACCGCGGGGCTCAGTAGCCGAGGGCGACGCCGTCGCTGCGCGGATCGCAGCCGCCGTGACGCGCGCCGGTGGCGGGATCGATGGTGATGCCGTGCGCGTGGCCGGCCCGCTCGTTCCACGGGCCCCACTGGTTGACGGTGTGGCCCCGCCGCGCCAGCTCCGCGCCGGTCGTCGGGGGGAAGCGGCCCTCGAGGTTCAACAGGTCGCGGGGCTCGAGGAGGCCGAAGCGGCCGGAGAGCCAGCGGGGCGCCTCCATCGCCTGCTGCACGTCCAGGCCGAAATCGATCATGGCCGTGTAGGCCTGGAGATGGATCTGCGGCTGCCCGTCCGCCCCCATGCAGCCCATCACCTGCCATAGACGATCGCCGCGGAACGCGAGCGAGGCGATGAGGGTGTGCAGCGGCCGCTTGCCCGGCTCGAGACGGTTGGGGTGGGCGGGATCCAGGCTGAAGTAGGCGCCGCGATTCTGCATGACCACGCCGGTGCGCCCTGCCACCACTCCCGAGCCGAAAAGCCCGTAGACACTGTGGATCAGCGAGGCGGCGCTGCCCTCGGCATCCACCGCGGCGACGTAGACGGTGTCGCCGGCGAGCGTGCCGAAGCTCGGCACTTCGTCCCAGGGCAGCGCCCGCCGCATGTCGACGAGGCGCCGGCGCTCCGTCGCGTACTCCGGTGAAAGCAGCCGCTCCACCGGGACCTTGGCGAAGTCGGGATCGGCGAGCACCCGGTCGCGGTCGTGAAACGCGATCTGCTTCGCCTGGACGAGCAGGTGCACGTGATCGGGCCCGAGAAACTCCATGGCGCCGAGATCGTACGGCTCGATGAGGCGCAGCATCTGGAGCACCGAGACTCCCTGCGTCGGCGGCGGGGTCTCGTAGAGCGTGATGCCCCGATACGTCGAGGAGAGCGGCTCACCCCACCGCGCGCGCTGGGCCCGGAGGTCCCCCTCCTCGATGAGCCCGCCGCGGGCGCGCGACCAGCGCGCGATCTCGCGCGCCACCTCGCCCTCGTAGAAGCCGCCGCGGCCGGTCGCCGCGATGGCCTCCAGCGTCCGCGCGAGGTTGGGATTGCGCAAGCGCTGGCCTTCGCCGGGCGGCCGGCCCTCGGGCAGGAAGATCGCCGCCGCCTCGGGGCTCTCGGCGAACGTCGTCGCCATCGAGGCGATCCAGTAGGCGAGCCGCGCGCCCACCGCGAAGCCGTCGCGCGCGCACTCGATGGCGGGCGCGAGCACGCGTGGCAACGGCAGCCGCCCGTAGGCGGCATGCGCCTCGAGCCAGCTGTCGACCGCGCCGGGCACGGTCACGGTCGCGGGCAGCACCCCTCGATACGGCACCGCCGCGAGCCCGCGCGCCTCGAACGCGGCAATGGTCGCCCCGGCGGGCGCGCGGCCGCCGCCGTCGAGGAAGCGCACGCCACCTGTGCTCGCCGGGTGCACCAGCCAGAAAGAGTCGCCCCCGATGCTCGTCATGTGCGGGTAGACCACGCTCAGCACCGCGGCCGCCGCGATGCCGGCGTCCACCGCCGAGCCGCCGGCGCGAAGCATCGCCACGCCCGCGGTGGACGCGAGCACATGCGAGCAGGTCACCATGCCGCGCGCGGCCACCGTGGCCGGCCGCGGGGCCGCCACGTCCTGCACGTCGCCGGGGGCTATAGGGCGCGCTCCATCCAGAGGTTGGCGCGCGTGTTGCCGTTGTAGTCGGCGATGTCCCGAAAGCCGTAGGCGCGGTAGAGGTGGACGGCGGCGGCCAGGCGGTCCTCGCTGTCCAGGCGCAGCCGCGTGCAACCCAGCGCGCGCGCCTCGGCGAGGCACGCGTCCATCAGCGGCCGGCCCAGACCCTTGCCCTGATGGCGCGGGCGTATCCACATGCGCTTGACCTCGCCCACGCCCGGCTCGAGCACCCGCACCGCCGCCGTGCCCACCACGAGTCCCTCCGGATCCTCCACCACGAGCAGACAGCCACGCCGTCCGTCATAGGCCGTCTGCCAGTTCGCGATGTCCTTGTCGAGGCCCTCGCCGTCCAGCTCCTCGCCCAGCCAGGCGAGATACGCGCGGAGCTCGCGCACCACCGCCTCGTGATCATGTGAGGCGGCGCGGCGGATGCGGTAGCCGGACACCTCAGCGACGGGCGCGCTCATGGCCGGCGAGCCCGCGCTGCCAGAGGTACTCGGTCTCGCCGAGCCGCCGGCCCACCCACCGCGAGAGCACGAAGAGGAGGTCGCTGAGACGGTTCACGTACTTGAGGGGCCAGGGTGAGATCGTTTCGACGCGCGCGAGAGCGAGGACGCGCCGCTCGGCACGGCGGCACACCGTGCGCGCCTGATGGAGGAAGCCGCCCACGCGCCCGCCGCCGGGGAGGACGAAGGACTTGAGCGGCTTGAGATCCTTCTGGCATCGGTCCATGAGCTGCTCGAGCGCCTTCACCTCGGCCTCGCCGACCCGGTGCATGCCCTCGTAGACCGCGTCCTCGGGCGTGGCCAGCTCGCTGCCGAGGTCGAACAGCTCGTTCTGGAGCCGGCGGAACACCTCGTCGAGCCAGCGGTGGTCCTTGCTCTTCTTGAGCTGCTCCGCGTTGAAGACACGCGCCAGGCCGATGACCGCGTTGAGCTCGTCGATCGTGCCGTAGGCCTCGATCCGGGGCGCGTCCTTGGCGACGCGGCGGCCGCCGACCAGCGCCGTCTCGCCGCCGTCGCCGGTGCGTGTGTACACGCGGGTGATCCGGATCGCCATGGTCTGTCCTCCCCCAAAGGTCAGGCTAGCACAGTGCTAGACTGGCCACATGGGCGAGTGGACCGAAAATCTCGTGACCGCGCGTGACGCCGTCGCGGCCCTCGTGCGCGAGTGCCGACGCATCGCCGTGCTCGGCATGAAGACCGAGGCCCAGCGGGGCGAGCCGGCGTTCTACGTCCCCGAGTACATGGCGCGCGCGGGCTACGACATCGTGCCGGTGCCCGTGTACTACCCGGACGTGCAGCAGATCTTGAGCCGTCCGGTGTACCGCACGGTGGCCGCGATCGCCCCGCCGGTGGACATGGTGAACGTGTTCCGCCGCTCGAAGGACATTCCGCCCCACATCGACGACATCATCGCCGCGCGCCCGCGCGTGGCCTGGTTCCAGCTCGGCATCGTCAACGACGCCGCGGCGGAGCGGCTGGCGCGGGCGGGGATCCGCGTGGTGCAGGATCGGTGTCTGCTCGTGGAGCACCGGCGCCTGGGCTAGCCGCTCGGCGGACGAACCGGGCCACGTCGCCTCCGAGCGCCATGATGACGTCCGGCGTGAGCGCCACGAGCTCACCGGCGAGCGCGGGCAGCCGCTCCGGCTTCCCGTCCGCATGGCGCAGCAGCAGGGTGAGGTTCTTGCCCTCCACGTGGCCAGCGCGCTCATCGCCTGACGGAACAGCGGCGCGGTCAGCCAAGCGTCACCTCCCCTTGCCCCGTCGACACCGTCACGCGCTTGAGCCCGGGAGACCCGGTCACGATGCGAATGGGAGCCACGGCACCCGCGGACAGCTGCGCCAGCCGCGAGGGATCGGGTGTGGCGACCTCGATCCATGCGACCCCTCGAGCACCATTGGCGTGACGCGCCGGCATCGCGCCGGGAAAATCCGCGGGATCGTCCCACTGCATGAAGAAGGGCGGCCAGGATTCGGCGGCCGCCTCGCGCAAGCCCGCGGCCTGCCAGCTGAGCGGGCGGCCATCCGGACGGACGCGCCGTCGGCGCTCGGGCACGAGGCCATGGGCGCGCGCCACCGCGTCGATCGAGTCCGTGCGCAGCGACCAGCGCACGAGGCAGTCGCCGGCCGCGATGCGCGCCAGCAGCGCTTGCCCGTACCATTGCGACTCGGCGAGCGCGCGATCGACCACGCCGAGCAGCTCAAGGTATTGCCGGCCGAGCGGAATGATCCGGTTGGCGGTGCCGAGGCCCGGGTGCACGCCGCCGTCGAGCACGGTGAAGCCGAGCGCTTCCATACGCCGGGTCGCCGCGTCGAGATCGCGCACGCCGAGGATCACCTGGCCGAGCTCCAGCATGGGCGGCTCAGTGTAACGTAGGGGAACGACAAGGAGGACGCCATGACTCTGTCCGCGGCCGAGCGGCGCAGCCTCATCGACAACTATGCGGCGGGCCCGGCCCGCCTCCGTGCGGCCATCGCCGCGGTGCCGGCGGAGGCGCTCACCTGGCGGCCGGCGCCGCGGGAGTGGTCCGCGCACGAGGTCGCCGTGCACTGCGCGGACTCGGAGACGCAAGCGGCGGGGCGCATCCGCTTCCTCGCGGCGGAGCCCGATCCGGTGCTGATCCAGGGCTATGACGAGGCGAACTGGGCGGCCGCCTTCGACTATCACGCCCATCCAATCGAGCTCGCCCTCGCGACGGTGGACGCGGTGCGGGCGAATACGGCGGCCCTGCTGCGCCGGCTGCCCGAGGAGGTCTGGGGGCGCGCGGGGCGCCACAGCCAGTCCGGCCGCTACACCGCAGAGGACTGGCTCCGGATCTACGCGGCGCATCTCGAAGAGCATTCGCGGCAGATCGAAGCCAACGTCGCCGCATGGCGAAGCCGGTAGACCGGTCCCCTCGCGTCCACCTCACGGGGAGAGGGAGAGCACGCAGGCGTCGAGGTCGGCGCGCTCGGCCGCGTCCAGCGTCGCCTCGCCGAATCGCACCCGCTCGTAGCCGTCGGTGAGGCGGGCCAGCGCGGGCGCGGCCCCCGGCAGTGTCGAGGCGGCCCGCGCCCCGAACTCGCGCGCCGTCTCCCCCGCGCCGGGCGTCAACCCGCGCCGCGCGAGCGCCCGCAGGGCTCGCACGTAGAAGCCCGGTATCCGCTCGGCAGCGCGCCCCGCTGCCCCCGCGCGTCGCCGCCAGAGCCACCACACGACGAACAGCCCGAGCCCCGCGGCAACGGGGTACGCGACCACGGGCGGGCGCCACGCGCGGAGCGCCGTCCAGTCGACGCGCCACGAGGTCGCCTGCCGGCGAATGGTCGTAGCGACCTCGACCTGGTCGCGCAGGCTCCAGTTGATGACGTAGCGGTACCAGCGCAGGCGCAGCGCATCGAGGTACTGCGCCGCACTGGACGCCGCCTCTGGCTCCGCGCGCGGAGACGGGTCGAGGGTAATCCAGCCCGTCCCCGCCACATAGGCTTCCACCCACGCGTGCGCGTCGCGCATGCGGACGGTGAAGTATCGGCCGAAGGGGTTCCACTCCCCTCGCTGGAAGCCGGCCACGACCCGCGCGGGAATGCCCTGGGTGCGCAGCATCACCGCAAGGGCCGCCGCGAAGTACTCGCAGTTCCCCGCCCGCGACTCGAAGAGGAATTCCTCGAGCGGCGGCAGCTTCGTGCGACGCTCGAGCTTCAGCGAGTAGCGGTACTGCCGTGAGAGATGATCGGTCAGCCGCTGGGCGGCGTCGCGGGGACCGCGGGCGCCCGCGGTGACGCCGCGGGCCAGCTCGCGGATGCGCGGCGACAGCTCGGGAAGCTGGAGATAGCGGGCCCCCGCCGGCTCCTCCCCCGGCATGCGCGGCTCCCGGCGGTTCGAGGGGCCCGGCACCTCCAGCTCGGACTCGACCCGGTAGTGCAGGCGCGCCGACGCGGAGGAAATGGTGACGGTGCCGGTGTCGTCTAGGGTGATCTCGGGCGCGCGCGCCTCGAGGCGCAGGGCGCGCGGCGCGCTGAAGATCACCTCGGTGCCGATGGGCTCGAGGAAGACCTCCTGCGTGACGAGGGGGCCGCGGCCCCGGTACGCCCCCACGCGGTAGTCGCTGGCCAGCGAGCGCCGCAGCGTCGCCCGCTGCGTGTGGCTGGCGCTCCATGCGCGGCCGTCGAACTCGTCGAACACGATGCCGCGCCAGCGGAGCAGCGGGAGCGCCTCGTCGGGGATGTCGCCGGGGACGTGGACGCGCATGGCGACAGTGGCGTCGTTCTGGATCTCCCCGTAGGCGCCCAGCTCGACGCGGTCCGAGAAGCCCGTGACGAGCGACCCGATCTTGCCGTGGAAGGGCAGCGCGGCCAGGCCCACGCGCGGGATCACGAAGAAGAGCGCGGTGGTGATGAAGAAGGTGGCGATGGATGCGGCGGCGGCCAGGCCCAGCAGCATGCGCGGGCTCGCCCACTGCGGGGCGCCCGCCACCACGCGATCGGCGGCGGGCTCGGACTCCACGAGGATGTGCTGGAGCAGGAGCAGCCAGGTCGCCAGGAGAAGGAACGCGATGAAGACGAAGAGGAAGCCCACCCCGAAGGCGGCGGACGAGGCGGCCACCAGCATGAAGAAGGCGAGGAAGGCCACGGTGCGCGCGTCCTTCACCGAGTCGGACGTGAACAGCCGGGCGAGCACCAGGAAGAGCAGCATGTGCACGAGCCCGTCGAGGACGGTCTCGGAGAGATATATGAGGTCCACCGTGGAGGCGACAGCGGCCACGACCACGAGCCCCGCGCCAAGGGCGCGCGTGTGGATGCGGGCGCGGATGCCCGCCTCCCACCAGCTCATGAGAAGGGCGAGGCCCACCACGACGAGGCCCGCGGGCCCGAGCAAGCCGGCGAGCACCAGCGCCGCCAGCCCGTCGGCGACGAGCAGGTACGCGGCCAGGCGCACCGCGAGCGCGGGGGACATGGCGCGGCCTACCGCGCGATCTCTCCGACCACCCGGACACGGGTCCGGAGGGAGTTACCCGGCAGGTAGGAGAGCGGGAGATCTTCGACCTCGACCACGCTGACCGTCGCGCGGTCGGCGCCGGCGGCCACCGCCTTGTCCTCCGCAGCTCGGCGGGCCCGCGCGATGGCCTCGTCCCGGGAGAGATCCTGGAAGATCTGGTCCACCTCGCCGCTCACCTGAGCGATGGCCGCCCCCACCGCGTTGGCCACGGCCTGATGGGGGACGTTCAAGACTTCCGAGACCCCGGCGAGCCGCGGCGGCACGAGGAACGAACCGCCCCCCACCGCGATCAATGGCACATCGCCCGCCTCGGTCTTCATGCGATCCACCCCTTCTTCGATCATGGCACGGATGCGCGCGAGTGTGGAATCCACCAGGGAGGCGGGCAGCGAGGCTACCCGGGCGCGGTCGCCCAGTTCGATGAGACCGGCGGCGACCGCGACGTCGGTGACCGTCAGCACGTCGCCGCCGAACACCAGCGCCTGCTCGGTGAGCCGGTAGCCCACGCTGGTGGGGCCGATGGCGAGCGACGGCGTCGCCGCCACGCGCGTGCCGCCGCCCAGGCCCAGCGACAGGAGGTCCGGCATGCGGAAGAGCGTGCGAACCTCGCCGATCTCCACCACGCTGTTGGCCTCGCGCGGGAACCCGTGGCGCAGGCTGCCGATGTCGGTGGTCGTGCCGCCCACGTCGATCACGAGCGCGTCCCCGCGCCTGGACAGAAAGGCCGCGCCTCGCATGGAGTTGGTCGGGCCCGACGCGAAGGAGTAGACGGGGTAGGCTTCCGCCACCTCCGCGAGCATCACGGTGCCGTCGTTCTGCGTGAGATAGAGCGGCGCCGCGATGCCGCTGGCCCGCAGCGCCTCGGTGAAGGCCCGCGTCGTCTTGCGCGCGAGCCGGACCAGGCAGGCGTTGAGCAGCGCGGCGTTCTCTCGCTCGAGCAGCCCGATCCGCCCGAGGCGATGGGACAGGGTCACCGCCACGTCCGGACACTCCTCCCCGAGAATGGCCGCGGCCTGCTCCTCGCACGCCGCGTTGAGCGGCGAGAACACCGCGGCCACCGCCACCGACCGGATGCCCGCGTCGCGGATGCGCCGGGCCGCCACGCGCATGCCGGCGGTGTCGAACGGTACCAGCGGACGGCCGTCGAACTCGTGGCCGCCTTCCAGCATCACCACCTCGCCGCGCACGAGGGCGGCGAGGTCCTCGGGCCAGTCGACAAAAGGCGGGAGCGACGCCCCCGAGGGCAAGCCCACCCGCACTGCGGCGACGCGGTCGAGATCGCGCCGCTGCACCACCGCGTTGGTGAAGTGGGTGGTGCCGATCATCGCCGCCTGTGCCTCGCGCGCCCCCGGGGCCCGCTCGACGAGCCCGGCCAGCGCGCGGGTGATGCCCCTGGTGACATCCTCCGTCGTGGGCGTCTTCACCGCCGCCACCACCTGATCGTCCTCGAGCAGCACCGCGTCGGTGTTGGTGCCGCCCACGTCGATGCCGATGCGCCGCCTCATGCGAACACCGAGCGGAAGTCGAGGTCGTAGCCGAAGGCCCGCGGCCCCACGTGCTCGATCCCCTTGGTCGTGAGGAGGATCGGGGGAGCGGGCAGCGCGATGACGGTGACGCGCTGCCCATAGCGGAGGGTCTCGGTGCCGATGGCGTCCCCCGCCACGGTGTCGAGCACGCAGATGAGGTCGGGGGTCATCACCCGGGGCACGTCGTCGACCCAACCCACCGCGAACTCGTTCTGGAACGCGAGACGGAAGGTGTGGCCGCGGCATTCGTCCAGCCCCTCGATGGCGGCGGTGCCCCGCAGGAAGCCCTCCGTCGTGCGGCGGGCGATGTCGTGGATCTTCCCCACGAAGAGCTTGATCCCGCCCTCCTGCTGCACCACCGCCTCGATGGGGTCCCGGTGGGTCTTGCGCGCGGCCTGCACCGCCCGGCCGATCCCGATGGCCTTGGTGGTGGAGCCGAGGATCGCGCACTCCTTGATCTCCTTGCCGGTGCGCGGCGCCTTGCAGGTGGAGGCGATGGAGCCCACCTCCACGCACGCTTTCCGGCTGATGCGCTCCATCCACTTCCATGACGCCGCGCGCGCCACGACCACGGCATTGTCGCGCACGTCGGCGAGCGTGAGCGGGTACATGCGCAGATCGTGGATGGCGAAGCTCGTCATCTGCGCCTCGGGGAAGGCGCGGCCCATGCAATCGCCGTCGATCACCGGGAGGCCCAGCATGGCCGCGCCCATGAAAGGCTGGATGGAGTTGCCCCCGCCGATCTCCAGCGACATCAGGGCGCGGAACTTCTTCCCGAGATACTCCTCCATCATCGTGACGGCCAGCGCCATCGTCTTGGGATCGGTGAGGCGCTCCTGGCCCACCAGCGGCGCCCCCATGTTGGAGACCACCGCGACCATGTCGTCGTCGTCCAGCTCGGAGGCGTCCATCAGATGGCAGGTGACGCCCTTTCGGTACAGCTGCCGCATGTTCAACAGGGCAAGGTAGGGGCTGCCTCCGCCCCCGGTGCCCAGGATCCAGGCGCCGATGGCGAGGCTCTCGATGTCCTCCAACGGGATCGGCCTCATCCGTGTCGTCTCATCAGAACCCCGTGAACTCCTCGAGCCCCATGAAGCGCGAGATGCCCACCACGAGCACCAGCGCCACGCCGATCGCGAAGGCCGACACCGCGGCGGCGGTGGGGTCGAACGAGTACTTGAGATAGGCGAACAGCTCGATGGGCAGAGGTGTCAGCTTCGCGCTGGTCAGGAACAGGGACAGGGTGAAGTTGTCGAACGAGATGGCGAAGGCGAAGATCGCGCCGGCCACCACCCCGGGCTTGATGACGCCCAGGGTGACCTCGAAGAAGGCGCGCACCGGATGCGCGCCCAGGCTCTGCGCCGCCTCCTCGAGGGCGAGGTCGAAATGGGTGAGGGTCGCGGTGACGGTGCGGATGACGTAGGGCGTCGTCACCACGATGTGGCCGATGAGCAGGGCGGCGTAGGAGGCCTGCATCTTGAGGAGCGTGTAGAACTGCAGGAGCGCCACCCCGGTGAGGATCTGGGGCAGGAGCAGCGGCGAGGTCACGAAGGCGTTCAGGAGGTCGCGCCCGCGGAAGCGCCCCCGAACGAGGACGACGGACGCCGCCGTCCCAATCACGGTGGACGCGAGCGCGGTCCAGAAGGCCAGCTCGGTGGACAGCCAGAGCGCCTGCATGAACTCGCGGCGGTGGAAGAAGTTGGCAAACCACCGCAGCGAGAACCCCTGGGGCGGGAACGTGAAGTAGTTGCCCGCGTTGAACGCCGCCAGCACGACCACCACCATCGGCAGGACGAGGAACGCGTAGACGAGCCCCACCACCACGCGCAGGATCACACGATCCCCCGCAGGGCCCGCTCGGTCACCTTGATGTAGACCGCGATCAACACCACCGAGATCGCCAGCAGCACGAAGGCGTTGGCGGCGCCGAACGGCCAGTCGAACACGGAGAGCACCTGCTCGTAGACGACCATGGGCAGCACGTGCACCTTGAAGCCGCCGACCAGGATGGGGACCACGAACGAGGAGATGGCCAGCGAGAACACGAGGAGCGAGCCGGCGAGGATCCCGGGCAGCGACAGCGGGAGGGTGATCTCGAAGAAGGCCCGGCGCGGCGAGGCCCCGAGCGTTTGCGACGCCTCGAGCAGCTGCGGCTCGATACGCTTGAGCACGCCGGTGAGCGACAGCACCATGAACGGCAGGAAGACGTGCACCAGGGCCACGGTGACCCCGAACTTGTTGTACATGAGAGGCAGCGGCTTCGCGAGCCAGCCGCGCTGGGTGAGCGTCTCATTGATGAGGCCGCGGTCGGCGAGGAGGATCATCCACCCGTAGCAGCGGATGACGATGCCGACGAGCAGCGGGGAGAGGATGAAGACGATCAGGAGCGGCTTCCAGCGCGTGCGCGTCAGGGCCAGATGGTAGGCGAGCGGATACCCCAGGAGCAGGCACGCCACGGTGGTGAGCACGCCCAGCCACAACGTGTCGCCGAGCACGCTCAGGTAGTAGGCGTCGGTGAAGAAGCGCACGTACTGGCTCCCCGTCAGCGCCCAGTCGATCTGCCCGAAGGAGCTGCGCGAGAGGCTGATCAGCAGCATGAGGACGAGCGGGACGGTGAAGAACACCGTCAGCAGCAGGACGTACGGTCCCAGCAGGAGGACGCGGGCGCCGCGGCTCACGGAATCAGCGGCCGAGCAGCTCCGCAGCCACGCGGGCCACGAGCAGGTTCGCCACCAGGGTGGGCGCGCCGGTGAGGGCGGCCACCTCGTCCCGGGTCTTCCGGCGGAAGCCGATGCAGTCCATGACCACGAGCCCCGCGTTCCCCGCGCGCAGCGCCTCGGCGGCACGTCGCACCGCGGCGGGGTCGTGCTCCTCGTAGGGCGACAGCGGCGCCACGTGCGCGTCGAAGCCGCAGGCGCGCCAGCGGGCGAGCGTCTGGGGCACGTGGCGCTCCGACGGCGTCAGCACCCCCAACCGGCCGGGGAAGACCATCGCATGCAGCAGCCCCAGCAGAAGCTGTTGCGGCTCGAGGAACGGACGCCGCGCCCGGAGCTTGGGGAACTCGCCCGTGCAGAGGAGCACGGTCAGGGCCACCCCGCGATCCTCGAGGGCCGTGATCTTCGCCTCGATCCGCGGGATCATCTTGGTCTTGCCGACGAAGACCGACGAGCCGTCGGCCAGGCGCGTCACGAGGATCTCGTCGTCGCCCTCGGGAGCGAGCGGCGCGATCTCCGCGCGCGAGAGGCCGTCGAGGGCGCCCGCCTCCACGATCTCCACGTCGCTGCCCAGGATCGCCGTCATGTCCGGCACCACGTCGCTGCGCGGCGCCTGTCCCACCGTGATCATGCCCACCCTGGTCGTCATGAGGACTCCTCTCGAAGGATGCGGGCGTCCGCCGCCGTCCAGCCTGCGCGCACGCGGGCGCCCGCGGTGAAGCGCACTTCGCCCAGCTCGACGGCCTGCAGCTCCAGGCCGCCCTCGGAGCGCAGCAGGTAGCGCACCGTCTCGCCCTGATAGACCACGTGGGCCACCGTCATCGGCAGCACGGTGTCCAGCGCGGCGGACGGATCGAGGCGCACCCGCTCCGGCCGGAGGGCCACCGCCACCGCGGCGCCGGCGGGGGCCAAGCCCGCGGCCGCCACCGTCTCTCCGGCACAGGCCACCACGTTCGCTCCGGCCGCGCGCCCCGATAAGAGGTTGATGTTGCCGATGAAGGACGCCACGAACGCGGTCGCCGGCCCCTCGTACAAGCCGCGTGGTGTGGCCACCTGCTCGACCCGCCCGCGATGCATCACCGCGATGCGGTCGGACATCGTGAGCGCCTCCTCCTGGTCGTGGGTCACGTAGATCGTGGTGATGCCGACCTCGCGCTGCAGGCGCTTGAGCTCGATCTTCATGTGGTCGCGGAGCTTCTTGTCGAGCGCGCCCAGCGGCTCGTCCAGCAGCAGCACCGAAGGCCGCGTCACCAGCGCGCGCGCCAGCGCCACCCGCTGCTGCTCACCGCCCGAGAGCTGGGAGGGGTAGCGTCCCCCGTAGGTGGGTAGCTGGACGAGGGTCAAGGCGTCCGTTACTCGTCGCACGATGTCGGCCCTCGGCACGCCCTGCATCCGCAAGCCGAAGGCCACGTTCTGCGCCACCGTCCGGTGGGGGAACAGCGCGTAGTGCTGGAAGACCATGCCGACGCGGCGCCGATGCGGGGGCACGCCGGTGACGTCGGCCCCGTTGATGGCGACGCGCCCCGCGTCGGGGGCCACGAAGCCCGCCACCGAGCGCAGCGTGGTGGTCTTGCCGCAGCCCGACGGTCCGAGCAGGGTGAAGAACTCGCCGGGGACGATGTCGAGCGACACCCCGTCGAGCGCCACGGTCGTCCCGTAGCGCTTGACGAGGCCGGTGAGGGCGACAGTGCCGGCGGCGCCGTTCGCGGCGGCCGTCGACGCCGTCAACGCATCTCCCGGTTCCACTTCTCCGTCCACTGCGGCCGCTGCTTGGCCACCTGGGCCCAGTCGAAGAGCACGAGCTTCTCGACGTCGGCCGGCCCGCTGATGATCTTCTTCGCCACGTCCGCCGGGACCTTCACCGTCTTGTTGGTGGGGCTCCAGAACAGCTCGTTCGCGAACGCCAGCTGCACCTCGGGCGAGATGTACGCGTCGATGAACTTCCACGCCAGCTCCTTGTTCTTGGAGCCGCGCGTCACCTGCACGATCTGGTCGAGGATCGGCTGCCCCTCGGTGGGCGCGACCCAGTCCACCGGGATGCCGCGCTTCTGGAGGTCGTACGCGGCCGCGTCGTGCAGCACCGCCATCACGACCTCTTTCTGCTCGAGCTGCTTCTCCACCGTGCCGGTGAAGTCTACCAGCTTGGGCTGCGCCCGCTTGATCGCGGCCACCCCCGCGTCGACGTCGAAGTAGTCCTTGCCGTAGAGCTTGCCCGCCATGAACAGGAAGTTGATGCCCAGCGTGTTGCCGATGACGTACGTGGCGCGCCGGCCGGCGTAGGTCTCGTCCCAGAAGTCCTTCCACGACACCGGCCGCTTGAGCCCCATGTCGGTGCGGTAGGCGAGGCCGATGCGTCCCCAGAACATCGCCAGGCTCGTGTCGCCGATGAGGGCTTTGGGATAGAGGCTCTTGATGTTGGGGGCAAGGGCCTCGTTCCGCTTCTCGAAGAAGCCGCGCTCGCGCGGAATCGGGAAGGCCGGCTCGTTGCCGAATACCACGTCGTAGGGGGGGTTGTCGGGGCCGGCGGCGAGGAGCTTGGCGACCCACTCGGTCGTGATACCCGTCACGACCTCGACCTTGACGTTGTGCTTCTTCTCGAAGGGCTCCACGAGCGCTTTCTTCATGACCTCCGACCAGCGGCCGCCGTAGCCGGTGACCACCAGGGTGGTCTGGGCATCGGCGGCGGGGGCCAGCGTGGCGAGGAGGAGCGCGACCAGGACGAGGGCACGTGTCATAGGGGCCTCCCGGGCGGATTGGTGGCCCCGCTTGTCTCACGAACGCGGGCAATTATCAAGCCGGGAGCGTCTCGGGCGGCCCGCGTCACGATGCGCGGATGACGATCGGAATGTCGGCCAGCTTGGCGAAGAGACGCTGACGCCGCCGGATCGGGCGCCAGTCGTACAGGAAGATCTCCAGCGGTCGCCACATGGCGACCCAGCCCACGATGTAGAGTCCCTCGTCGGCGATCTGCGCGACCAACCCCCTCGTGGCCATGAGGACGAGCTGCCGCAGGGCGATGCAGATGAAGAGGAAGGTGACGCCCACCACGAGGGCAATGCGACCTTCCCGGAAGAAAATGCGCAGTCGCCTCCGGGTCTCTTCGGCCCGGTAGGCGAAGTAGTGATGGATGCCGCTGGCGAGATCCGGTGGCTTGCCCGTCGACGCCTCGCTGGGCAGGTAGAGCACCAGCGTCAGCGGCTGGTCCAGCGGATACTCGTCCGCGGAGTCGACGATGTACTGCTCGGCGTCGTCGTCGAGATCACGCTCGTGAAAGGGAGAGGGATCGAGGGAATTGAAGAGCTGTTGCGGCTGACTGAGGCGGAGCTCGATGGCGGCGGTCGGCGCGCGGTCGCCCATGACTCACTGTATCCCCTCCGCCAACGCCTCTCGGCGGTGGGACGTCAGACGGGGTCGAGGAATCGATGATCCCCACGTCGCGCCGCGGCAGGGCCACGGCGCGAGCGCGAGGACGGCATCCGCTGGACCGGGAAGGCGGACGGTCGACGGCGCCGCGCGTACCGAAACGCCGCGTAGGCGATCAGCGCGATCACGACGACGAGGCCGAGCACCTGTCCGAGCATGCTGACGCGGTGGGCGATCATGGCGATGCCGTCACTGAAGAAGTACCCCGCGGCGAGCCACGTGAGGGCCCAGAGCAGGACGCCCGCGAGGTCATAGAGGACGAAGCGCACGCGCCCGACGCCGAAGACCCCGGCCAGCGGGGGCAAGATGGTCGTGAGGCCGGGTAAAAACTTCGCGGCGAGCATGCTGCGCGCACCGTGGCGGCTAAACACTACCGCGGCTCCGCGCCGGCACTCGTCCGGTCGGGATGACCACCTATAGAGTCGCTCCAGCACAGTCGCGCCGTGCCGTCGCCCGAGCTCATACCAGGCGAGGTCGGTCGCCAGGGCCGCGGCGGACAGGGTCAACAGCACGAGCGGGATGTTCACGCGACCATGCGCGGCCACCGCTCCCACCGCAAGGAGAACCGGCGCCGCCGGAAGCGGAATGCCGACCTGCTCTGCGATCGCGAGCGCGGGCAGGATGATGAGGCCGTACTGCTCGAAGAGCTGCAAGCCGTCGACGGGGTTCATGTATGGACTTGCCTGATGCAGATTCCATTCCTGGGCATTGTCCGGGAACCTTAGGGTTGGATGATGACGCGGCTTGCGCGTCGCCCCTTCAGCCCCGTTCCGTCGCCCTCGGCACGATGGCGGCCACGCCGGCGTCCCGGCACTGCACGTTGAAGCGCGCCACATCCTCGGCAATGAGGCGCTCCAGTCGGCCCAGCTCGGTCTCCGCGCGGTGGGCGAGGTCCGCCGTGAGGTCGCGCAGGGCCTGGGTCGGGGGCGCGTCCGCGTAGTCGATGAGGCCGATCACGGTACCGATGCGGGTGTTGAGCTTGGCCGGGAACATCCGCGGATTGTCGGAGCGGACCTGGATGAGCTCCTCCTCGACCGCGGTGAGCATCCGCGCCAGCGCCTCGGCCGCACTCTTGATGGGCGGCGCGGCCACGCGGTCACGCCAGCCCTCGGCCTGAGCTCGAATGTCGCGCAGCCGCAGCACCGCGTCGTGCACGCGCCCGAGGAGCTCGTGGGCCTCGCGGGCCAGCGCGTAGGTCGCCCGCAGATCGTCGTCGGTGGCGGCGGTCCGTGGATCCTTGACGAGCTCGAAGCGCTGGGTGAGCGAACGCCCGTTCACGGTGAGCCGCACCTGATACGCGCCGGGCGGAACGCGGGGCCCGGTGAGCATCTCCGTGCTGCCGCCGCGCCCCTTGTTGTCGGAAAGCTTCGTGGCGTCACGCCCCCGGAGATTCCACACGAAGCGATTGGCACCCGCCGACTTGGTCGGATGCGGCGGCTCCTCCCCCCCGGTGGTCGGCGCGTCGGGCGCACGCGGCGCTTCCTCGCCGCCGCCCGCGCTGGGCCCGGCCGTGCTCGGCGGCGTCCCCTCCCCGTCGGGCGCGCGCTTGCTCGTGAAGGTTCGGATCTCCTTCCCGTCCGTGTCGAGGAAGGTCAGCGCGAGGTCACCGGCGGGCGCGTCGCGTAGCCAGTAGTGGACGATCACGCCGCTGGGCGGGTTCTCGCCGGCGTCCAGCTTCTGCTCGATCTTCTCCCCGGTGGGCGCCTCGACCTGGCGATACCCGTAGCCGAGAGATCCGGCCATGCGATACGCGACCTCGCGGTTGGGCCCCGGGCTCATCCCGTGACCGCGGTACGCGCGCCAGCGCACCGTGCGGCGCGGGGTGAAGAGATGGGCGTCGGCCGCCGTCACGGCATCCACCATCTGATGGAGGGGCGAGAGGTCGTCGAGGATCCAGAACGCGCGGCCGTGAGTGGCGACGACCAGGTCGCCATCCTTCACGATGAGGTCGTGAATGGGCGCCACGGGCAGGTTTCCGCGGAGCCGGGTCCAGGCCCGGCCGTCGTCCAGTGACGCCCACACGCCCGACTCCGTGCCGCAGTAGAGGAGGCCGCGGCGGGCGGGGTCCTCGCGAATCACACGCGTGAACTCCCCGGCGGGCAGGCCCGCGTCCACGCGCGTCCACGTCCGTCCGTAGTCGGCGGTCTTGAAGAGATAGGGCCGGGTGTCGTCGTGCTTGTAGCGCGTGGCGGCCACGTAGCAGGTGGCGGCCTCGTGGGGCGACGGCTCGATGACGCTGATGAGCGCCCACTCCGGCAGCTCGGGCGGGGTCACCGCCTGCCAGGTGCGGCCGCGATCGCGCGAGAGGTGCACGAGGCCGTCATCGCTGCCGGCCCACAGCACGTCGCGTTCATGCGGCGACTCGACGAGGGCGAAGATCGTGCCGTAGACCTCGGCGCCGGTGTTGTCGCGGGTGATGGGGCCGCCCGACGGGCCCATCTTGCTGGTGTCGGCGCGCGTGAGGTCCTTGCTGACGATCTCCCAGCTCTGCCCCTCGTCGGTGGAGCGGAAGATCACGTTGCCCGCGATCCAGAGCTCGCGGGGATTCCAGCGCGAGTAGAAGATCGGGAAGGTCCACTGGAAGCGGTAGCGATGCTCGCTGGGCGGCGTGCCCATGCCGTAGCCCTCGGGCCACACGCTGATGATTCGCTCCTGCCCGGTGCGGTGATCGTAGTGGATCATCCGGCCCATGCCGGGGCCGCTCCCGATCGCCCCGCCCACCACGATGCTGGGCTCGCCCGGCTTCACCGCGATGTAGCCCGACTCGCCTCCGCCCGGCTGCACCCAGTCGATGGCGGTGATGGCCCCGCGATGCGACTGGCTCGGCACGCTGATGGCCCAGTTGTCTTGCTGCGAGCCGTAGATGCGGTAGGGCCGCTGATCGTCCGCGCACACGTGGTAGAACTGCGCGGTCGGCTGATTGTAGATGGACGACCACGACTGGCCCCCGTTGAACGAGACGCAGGCGCCCCCGTCGTTGCCCTCGATCATGCGGCGCGAGTCGCGCGGATCGATCCAGAGATCGTGATTGTCGCCGTGCGGGGTCGCCACTTCCGCGAAGCGCTGGCCGCCGTCGCCGGACTTCCACAGCGAGTAGTCCATCACCCAGAGAGTGTCGGCGTCGCTCGGATCGGCGACCACGTGCATGTAGTACCAGGGACGGCCCCGCAGCCCAGGCTCCTCGCTGCCGCGCTCCCAGGTCTCGCCGCCGTCGTTCGACCGGAAGAGCGCGCCGTCCTCGGCCTCGACCACCGTGTACATGCGGCGGCCGTCGGCGGGCGAGATCGCCACGCCGATGCGTCCGAGCACGCCCCGCGGCAACCCGGGATTCCGGCTGATGTCGGTCCAGCTGTCGCCCCCGTCGGTGGACCGCCAGAGGCCGGATTCGGGCCCGCCGCTCGACATCCCCCACGGGAACCGCTGGGCCTGCCACACCGCAGCGAGGAGCACGCGCGGATTGCCCGGATCGAGGGAGAGATCGACCGCGCCCGCCCGCTCGCTCTTGAAGAGCACCGGCTGCCACGACCCGCCACCGTCGCGTGAGCGGAACACCCCACGCTCGCGATTGGGCCCCCAGGCGTGGCCCAGCGCGGCCACGTACACGGTGTCGGGATCGGTGGGGTGCACGCGCACGCGGCCGATGTGGCGCGTGTCCCTGAGCCCGAGGTTGCGCCAGGTGCGGCCACCGTCGTCGGAGCGATACACGCCGTCTCCGTGGGACACGTTGCCGCGGATGCACGCCTCGCCGGTGCCGGCGTAGATCACATTGGGCGCGGAGGGCGCCACCGCGAGGGCGCCGACCGCCGCCGTCTCGAAGAAACCGTCGGAGACGTTCTCCCAGTAGACGCCGCCGTCGGTGGTCTTCCACACCCCGCCCGCGCAGCCGCCGAAGTAGAACGTGGACGGCGCGCCGGGGTCGCCGGCCACCGCGACGACGCGGCCGCCGCGGTGAGGACCAGCGCACCGCCAGCGTAGCGATGCCAGAGCGCGCGGATCGAGAGACACGATGCGGGCCTCCTTGGGGTGAGTCGCGGGTGTACGTCGGTCCCCGGAGGAATAGCGCCGACCCTCGGTCCTGTCAAGGGCGCGCGGCCGATGGTGGGGATGATTCTCTCGCCGGCGCGTCCCTCGCCGCTAGCCGACGCTCACGCGGATCTCGCGCAGCCCGGCGCGCCGAGCGAGATCCACCGGCGCGGCCGGCGCGTCGGCGTCCCACAGCGCGAGCGCGGCGAGAATGGCGCGCCGCTGCGCGGACCCGCGTCCGAGCGGCACGTGAAGGCCCAGACCCGCCAGCTCGACCTGCGCCCCCGCGCGCAACAGATGCGCCGCGAGCGACGCCGCCTCGCTGATGCCGGCCTCGACGCGCTCCCCGGCACCGGGGCCACGCACGAGCATGATCCGGGTATCCAGCGTGGTCTCCGCCTCCAGCTCGCGCACGGTGAGGACCCCCGCCTTGGCCGTCGACTTCCAGTGGATGAGCCGCGGATCGTCGCCCGGCCGATAGTCCCGGAGGTTGTGGAGGTCGACTCCCCGGCCGCGGCGACGCGTGTTCGTCGCCCCGCCGCCGCCCAGCGCTCCGAGCCGCGCGGAGGACACGGGCTCGACCGCAGGATAGACCAGCACCTCTTCCCGCATCGCGACCTGGCTCCCCTTGAGAAAGATGCCGAAGGGAAAACGCGTGGTGACACGCACGCCGCCCAGCCGCTGGCGGCCGCGCCGCGGCAGCGTCGCCTCCCAGGTCACGAGGCGCGACTCGCCGGCGGCGATGCGGGGCACGTAGATGAACCGGCGCGCGCCGGCCGCGTCGTGCACCTCGAGCGTGATCGAGTAGGACGGCCACCGCTTGATGTTGCGGAGGGTGAGCCCGAGCAGCGCGGGCTGCCGCGCGTGAATCTCCTCGGGGAGCGCGGGCGCGAGCCGCAGCCGCCGGATCACCGCCTCGGAGAGGATTCCCGACACGACCACGAGGGCGAGCAGCATCGCCGACAGGAGATAGAGGAGATTGTTGCCGGTGTTGACCGCCGCCACGCCCAGCCCTACCGCCGCGAAGAGACTCCACCAGCCGTCGCGCGTCGGCCAGATCGTCCGGCGCGGACGCCAGATCCGGCGGACCCAGTCGGGCACGCGCATGGGCCCCCGCCTCAGCGCGGGACGGGCACGTCCTGAACGAGGGTGCGGATGATGGCCTCGGCATCCATTCCCCCGCCCGGCGCGCCGCTCGCACTCCGCGTGAGCACGCGATGCGCGAGCGCAGGCACGGCGAGACTCTTCACGTCGTCGGGTAGGAGGAAGTCGCGCCCGTCGGCGAGGGCACGGGCCCGGGCGGCGCGCAACAGGGCGATCGATCCGCGCGGGCTCACGCCGAGCGACAGCAGCGGCGTCGCGCGAGTCGCCGCCACCAGCGCCATCAGGTAGTCGAGCACGGACTCGTCCGCGCGCACCCGCTCGGCCTCGTCCTGGAGGTCCAGCACCTCGCCCATGCTCAGCACGGGATCGAGCCGCTCCACGAGGGCGCCCCCGCCGCCGCGGAGGATGACTTTCTCGTCGGGCAGGTCGGGATAGCCGATCCGGATCCGGAGCAGGAAGCGGTCGAGCTGCGACTCGGGCAGCGGAAACGTCCCCTCGTACTCGCGCGGGTTCTGGGTGGCCAGCACCATGAAGGGGCGCGGCAGCGCGTGGGTGGTGTGGTCCAGCGAGACCTGCGCCTCGTTCATGGCCTCGAGCAGGCTCGACTGGGTCTTGGGCGTGGTGCGGTTGATCTCGTCCGCGAGCACGATGTTGGTGAAGAGCGGCCCCGGCTTGAAGGCGAAGTCCCCGCGCTCCGGCTGATACACCGTGATGCCGATCACGTCGGACGGAAGCATGTCGGAGGTGAACTGGATACGCTGGAAGCCCCCGCCGATGGACCGGGCGAGGGCCGCGCCGAGCGTGGTCTTGCCGACCCCCGGCACGTCCTCGATGAGCAGATGTCCGCGGGCGAGGAGGCCCACCACGGCCAGCCTGACCACGTCGGGCTTGCCCACGAGCGCACGGCCGACACTGTCCTCGAGCCGACGGATGCGTTCGGTCGTGCGAGCGTCGGCAGTCATTCTTCTCATAGTACAATCAGCGCGCGCGATGCCTCCACCTCCCTCTCCGTGGCCTCGAAATGCTCAGTCAGCATGCGCATTTACGTTCGACCTCGACGCCGAGACTCTCTGGATGGCGCGGGGCGTCAGCGAACCGGTGGCCCTGTCCCAAGGCCGGTACGGGGCGGTCGAGGCCGTGCCCCTGATCCTGGACATGCTGCGCGCCGCCGCCATCCGCGCCTCGTTCTTCATTCCCGCCTGGGTTGCCTCCCACTACGCGGACACCGTGAAGGCGATCGTGGTGGGTGGGCACGAGGTGGGCTGTCACGGCGACGAGCACGAGCGGGTCAGCGATCTGCCGCCCGAGCGGGAGGAGCAAATCCTGGTCAAAAGCGTGGAGGTGCTCACCGCGGTGGCGGGCCGGCGGCCGCTGGGCTACCGGGCCCCGGCCTGGCAGGTGTCGGCGAGCACGCTCGGGCTCCTCGTCAAGCACGGCTTCGACTACTCGTCGAACTTCATGGACCGGCTGCGCCCATATCTCCACCCGCCCATCGACGGGCGCGCCCTCGTGGAGATTCCCGTATCCTGGGTGCTCGACGACGCACCCTACTTCATGTTCACCGGGCAGCGCAGCATCCAGGCGCCCGGGCCGGTCCTGCAGGGCTGGCTGACGGAGTTCGCGGGCATCGCCGAGGTGCACGGCGTGACGAACTTCACCTTCCACCCCCAGATCAGCGGCCGCCCCTCACGGTTGGCCTGCCTCCGCGAGCTGATCGACCACGTGCGCCACACGCCGCGCGTGTGGATCGCGACCCTGGGCGACATCGCGGCCTACTGGCGGACGCGTCCCTTTGCCTGACCCGCTGCCTGAGGGGAAAGCCCAGCTGCCTGACCCTCGCCCCCTCAGGGGAGAGGGCAGGGTGACGGGCTACCGCAGGGCGGGCGCGACCTGGGTGATGAAGCGGTCGAGCGTCTTCTTCTTGTCCCCGGGAAGAAAGAACGAGGGGATGAAGAGCATGCCGACGCCGGCGGCGCGGAGCTTCCCTAGCTTGTCCTGGATCTGGGCGACACTCCCGCCGAGCACGGTGTCGTTCGCCTTCTGCTCGTCCGCGCCCATCCGCGCCATGTAGGCCTTCTTCAGCTTCTCCACCTCGGCGGGATCGTCGGACAGCGCGAGCACCATCACCGCCGAGCGCAGGATCTCCTTCGGATTGCGGCCCACCGCGGCGCAGTGCCCCTCGAGGATCTTGCCCTTGGCGGCCAGCGTCGCCGGACCACCCCACACGTTCCAGTGGTCGGCGTGCTTGGCGGCGATCTTGAGCGTGACCTTTTCGCCGCCGCCCCCTACCATCAGCTCGGGATAGGGTCGCTGCACCGGCTTTGGGTCCAGCGGCGCGTCGTCGAGCGCGTAGTACTTGCCCTTCCACGTGGCCTTCTTCTCCGTCCAGAGCCGCTTGAGCACCTCGCAGGCCTCGTCGAGGCGTGCCAGCCGCTCGCCCACCGTGTAGAAGGGGATCCCATAGGCCTCGTGCTCATTTTCCTGCCAGCCGGCGCCGATCCCGCAGATGAGCCGGCCGTTGGAGATGATGTCGACGCCGGCGGCCATCTTCGCCAGCAGGGCGGGATGGCGGTAGGTATTGCCCGAAACGATGGTGCCCACGCGGATACGCCGCGTCTCGGCGGCGAGGGCGGCCAGGGTCGTCCAGCACTCCATGGTGTCGCCCACTCGGTCCTTCGTGTTGGGCATGAAGTGATCGGTCACGCACGCCGCGTCCCAGCCCGTGGCGTCCACGTGCCGCCAGAGCTCGAGCACCTCACTCCAGGTCGTGCCGCCCATCCCATTGAACAGGGCGAATTTCATGGATTCCCCTCCTTGTTGGCTGGGCCCGAGGGTACCATACGCGCGCCATGGCCAAGCCCGCCCCGCCGTCCCCCCATCGCGCGCTCGTCATCCATCCCGGCGCGCTCGGCGACGTGTTGCAGGCGGTGCCCGCGCTGCGCGCCCTCGCGACGCTCGACGGCGGGCTGCGCGTGAGCCTGGCGGCTCAGCCTCGGCTCGGGGCCTTGCTCGCCGGCACGGGCGTGGTGCACGAGTCACTCTCGTTCGACTCTCTCGGGCTCGACAATCTCTTCGCCGACGCGCCCGTCTCCGCCGCGCTCGCCGATCGGCTCGACCGCTATCACGCGGTGGTCTCATGGTTCGGCGCGCGCGCTGCACCGTATCCGGAGCGCTTGCGCGCGCTGGTGCCCCGCGCGGTGCTCGCGCCGCCCGTGCCCGACGCCGACGACCCCACCCCGGTGTGGCGCCATCTCCTCGCGAGCCTGGCCGAGCTCGGGGCCCCGTTCGGCAGACCCGCCGCGACCGCACCGCGGGAGGCGTGGCGGGCTCCGTTCGCGGTGCCGCGCGCGTGGCGCGAGCGCGGTCGGGCCGCGATGGCGGGGCGGGGCGCGAGCCGGCCCACGCTGGTCGTACACGCCGGCGCGGGCGGGGACTGGAAGCGCTGGCCCCCCGAGCGCTTCGCGGAGGCGATTGCGGGAATCGTTCGGGGAACCGACTGCACGCTGCTCCTCCATGAGGGCCCCGCCGATCACGAAGCCACGCGGGCGCTCGGCGCGCGGCTGGATGCGCTGGGCGTCGCCCGTGACCGCGCGAGCCTGATCGAGCCCGACCTCCCGCTGCTCGCCGGGGTACTTGCAGAGGCCAGCGCCTATCTCGGCGGCGACTCCGGCATCAGCCATCTCGCGGCCGCGGTCGGGGTGCCCGCCGTCATCCTCTATCCCGAGGCCACGCGAGCGCGCTGGGCGCCCTGGAGCGCCCGCGCGATCGGGCTCCCCGCCGAGGACGAGCCCACAGCGGCGGCGCGGGCGGCGCTCCAGCTCTGCATTCGGCTGCGCGACCGCGCCGCTTGACAGCGCACGCCGTCGCGCCTATCCAGGTGCCATGCCCACCCTGATCGATCTCTCGTTCCCGATCCGACCGCACTTCCGATGGAAGGTCGCCCGCGAGATCCGCGCCTCGCACGCCAATGGCGACAACTTCGAGTCCTCCGTCATGACGCTGGGCTGCCACGCCTACACGCACGTGGACGCGCCCCGGCACTTCCTCCCCGGCGCCCGCCACATCGCCGAGATGCCGCTCGATCAGTGGGTGGGCGACGCCGCGGTCGTCGACCTCACCCACTTGAGCGACAACGCCGGCGTCACCGCCGCCGATCTGGAGCGAGGGGGAAGCCACGTCCGGGCGGGCGACATCGTCCTACTCCGGACGGACTGGCCACGACGGGTCGACGTGGAGGATCCGCGCTTCTGGCGGGAGGCCCCCTTCACCGCCGCCGACGCCTGCCATTGGCTTGTGCAGAAGCGGGTGAAGGCAGTGGGCTACGACTATCCCCCCGACTACTCAGTGCGGACCGGGATCTTCGAGCCCGGACGGAAGGTGCCTCGGGAGGAGTGCACGACCCATTACATCTTCTTTCCCGCGGGGATCACGGTAGTGGAGTACCTGACCAATCTCGATCGGATCAGCGCAACCCGCTGCCGCTTCATGGCCTTTCCGCTGGCCATCGACGGAGCGGATGGCTCTCCAGTCCGGGCGGTCGCGGTGCTCGAGTGAGGCCCCTCCGTGGCCGCTTGACCTTCTCGGTGGCCCCGCCTATGCTCCTGCCACATTCCGCGGTGGTGAGGTGCCCATGAGCGAATTCGAGGACGAGTACTCCGAATCCCTGGACAGCGACTTCAAGAAGCTGGAAGGCGCCCTGCTGAACGACACGGTCCGGCTCCTGGCGCCCAGCGAGCCCATCCGGCTCACCGCGGAGGCGACCGTGCACGAGGCCATCGAGCACATGGTGGCCCAGCATCGAGCCGCGGTGGTGATCGTCGACGGCGACGGCCGCCTCGTCGGCATCTTCACCGAGCGGGACGTCCTCATCCGCGTGCTCGGCGAGGGGCGTGATCCACGGGCCACCCGGCTGGGCGCGGTGATGACGGGCCGGCCCGAGGCCCTCGCCCCCCAGGACCGGATCTGCTTCGCGGTGAACCGGATGAGCACCGCCGGCTTCCGCACCATCCCGCTGGTCGACGCCGAGGGCCGGCCGATCGGCATCGTGACCATCAACGACGTGGTGAAATGGCTGGCCGAGATCTTCCCCGAGGCGGTCCTGAACCTCCGGCCGGGGGACCGCCTCAAAGACCCCTTGCGCGTCGACGCCGGTTAGGCTAGCCTAAAGTCTCGCGAGAAGGATGGTCGGGGCGCGGATTCGTGTATACTTGCCCGGGCTTGGTCCTGCCGGCGCCTTGTCGTGCCGGCTTCCACTTGAAAACTGAGCCGTACCTACACGAATAGGGGACACATGTTCCTTCACGCCGTCTTCGTCGTGATCGCTGCGATCGTCGTGACCCAGGCTACGGTGCTCGCCACCACGGTGTACCTGCACCGCGCGCTCGCCCACCGGGCGCTCGACGTCCATCCCCTCCTCGATTGGGTCTTCCGGGTCACGCTCTGGCTCAGCACCGGCATGCGGCGGCAGGAGTGGGTGGCGGTGCATCGCAAGCATCACACGTTCACCGATCGCGAGGGTGATCCCCACAGCCCGATGCTCTTCGGGTTCTGGAAGGTGCAGCTCTTCAACGTCTACTACTACGCGCGGGAGGCGATGGCGCCCGACATCGTCCGGAAGTTCGCCCCGGACCTCGTCGAGGACCGCTGGGATCGCTACGTGTTCTCGTGGGGCTGGACGGGCCTCTTCCTCGGCACCTCGATCCTCTGCCTGATCCTGGGCTTCTGGGCGGGCATCATCGCCATGGTCTCCCACGGCATCCTCTACGTGTTCGTGCTCTCGCCCCTCATCAATGGGCTCGGGCACTGGCGGGGCGCCCAGAACTTCATGAACACCGCTTACAACTCGCGGGTCCTCGCGTGGTTCACCGGCGGGGAGAGCCTGCACAACAACCACCACGCCCACCCCCGCTCGCCGAAGTTCAGCGTGGGTCGTTTCGAGTTCGACCCGGGCTGGGTGGCCATCAAGGTCTTCGCGGCGATCCGCCTCGTCGGGATCATCGGGCCGATCGCGAAGCTTCCCCTGAGCCCCGGGCAGTAGCCCGCGCGCGCCGCCGCCCGGCTCGGCCCTCGCTCAGTTCGGCGGCTGCGTCCCGGGCGGGACGTCGGTCAGGAGCACCCAGTCGTCGGGCGCTTCCGCAGGCGGGCGCGTGTTCTCCGCGACGGTGACGGTGCGGGCCCGGCTGGGCGAGAACCACTCCCACATGCCCGGCGGCGGCGCGGCCGCGTCGCCGGCCTCACCCATCTCCGGGCCGCTGGAGCCCGACGTCTCCCGCTCGCTCTTTCGCTGCCGCTTCTCTTCCTGCTTGGCCCGCTGGGCGTCGGCCTTGCGCCGGCGCTCGAAGCCGTAGTTCTGGCGGGCGCTCATGCGTCGGCCACCGCGATCGCGCTGATCTCGACCTTGCAGCGCGCGTGGGTGGCGAGGCGTGAGACCTCCACCGTGGTCGTGGTCGGGAGATGGCCATCGAGGTAATCGGCCCACACGCGGTTGAGGTCGTCCTGCTCCTCCACCGCGGTGAGATAGCGCGTGGCCGAGACGAGGTCCCGGAGGGTGCACCCGGCGGCGGCGAGCGTTCGCTTGAGGTTCTCCATGGTGAGCCGGGCCTGCTCGCGCATGCTCTCGGGGAGGTCGAACTCCTCGTCGCGGTGGGGATGGCTGTGGTACACCGGCGCGGCGGTGACGCCGGAGAGGAATACGAGTCGCCCCTTCGCCACCAGGATTCCCGGAGCGTAGGGCATGTGCACGTCCGTGCGCCGATCCGGGTGATGCATGACTGCCAGCTCCTTGGCCATGTAGTCCTCGCTCAGACGAAGATACTTTCGGGCAGGAATGCCGAGACGATCCAGTTCGGGGCATCCACGATCTCGCTGATCTTGAGGTCCACCGCCACGCTGGACACGATGTACGCCTCCTCACGCGAGAGGCCCCGCTCCTGCACCAGATGGTCGATCATATAGCGAACTGCCTGCTGAGCGGAGGCGAAGAGATCGGGGCCGTGGGCGGTGGTGGCCACCCAGCTCCCCTGGTTGGTTGCGGTGGCAATGGGGCCGCGCGTACGGAAGCGCGGCTCGGGCAAGCGCCCGCCCGCCTTGAGGTCGAAGCGGAGCGTCACCTCCGCGTTCATCTCCACCGCGGTGACGCACACCTCGCCGTCTCCCTGCGCGGCGTGACCGTCGCCGACGCTGAACAGCGCACCGTCCACCCACACGGGGAGCTCGAGGGCGGTGCCCGCGGTCAGCTGCTTGATGTCCATGTTCCCGCCGTTCTTCCGCGGCGGCATGGTGCTATGGCCGCCCGGCTCGGGCAGCGCCGTGCCCATCACGCCGGGAAACGCCTCGATGGGCACCGCGATGCGGTGATCTTTTCTTGCAAAGCGGCCGTCGGAGACATCCCAAATTTGGAGATACGGTTTGGGGAAGTCCGCTTCGGGGAGAAGGCCCCGCCCGGGCCGGATGGCCGTCCAGCCGAAGGGCGCGCCCGGCTTCACCTCGAGGATCTCCACCACGAGCACGTCGCCGGGCCGGGCGCCGCGTACGCGCACCGGGCCCGTGAGAGGATGGCCACGGAACGGTCCGCGCTTGATGACGTCGTCGTGAGTGGACGAGGGCGAGTAGTACTGGTCCGACGCGTCGCGCGTCTCGAAGCTGACGGTGTCGCCGGGGGCGATGTCCAGACGCGGCGGCAGGGCGTTGTTCCACTCATGATGGACCTGGCTCTTGTCGAGGCGATGATTCATGCGCGGGCAAGCTCCTCGCGGACGCGATCCGGGGTGAACGGCACCGTGCGGAGCCGAACGCCCGTGGCGTCGAAAACGGCATTGGCGATGGCGGCGGGAATCGGACACGTGGCGGGCTCGCCCGCGCCGACGGGCGGCTTGTCGCCGGGGTCGACCAGGACGATCTCCACTGTGTCCGGCGCCTCGGCGAAGGTGAGGATGGGATAGGAAGCCCAGTCGAGGCTCGTCACGCCGCCTGCGTCGAACTGGACCGCCTCCTTGAGGGTCCGGCTGATCGCCTGCAGGACATTGCCTTCGATCTGGTTGCGCACGCCGTCCGGATTGACCACGAGGCCGCAATCGTGGGCGACCGCCACCCGACGCACGCGGATGGTTCCACGGGCCCGGCTCACCTCCACCTCGACGACGCCGGCCACGTAGGCGTTCTCGTTCTCGTACTGGCAGTAGGCGATCCCGCGGCCCACCGCGGGGTCGGCGGCGCGCGCCCCGGACGCGGCGGGGGGGCGCGGCGTCCAGCCACCCGCGCGCGCCGCCGCCCGGATCACCGCGACCGCGCGCGGGTCGGCCAGGTGACGGAGGCGGAACTCGACGGGATCGGCGCCCGCCGCCGCGGCCAGCTCGTCCACGAACGACTCGCCGGCGAAGATATTGGCGGGCGCGCCGAGCCCACGCAGCGCCGACACGCGCAGGGGGCTTCGATCGAGCTCGTGCACGACCACCCGGTTGGAGGGAAACGTATAGCCGTGCTGGGCGTTGCGGTCGCCGCCGCCCACGCGCGGCACCGTCTCCAGCGCGCCGGTCTCCTCGCCGGCGAGGAGATTCCCCGCGCGACCGGCGGGGCGCCGCGTGTGAGTCGGTGTCCACACCGCGTAGTCCCACGCGGCCACGTGTCGGTCGGCGTCGAGCGCGCCCCGCGCCCGCATGACCATCGCCGGCCCCTTGGGCTCGTGGCCGTGCTCGTCGTGGCGCATCCACTGGACGCGCACCGGCCGGCCGACCGCGCGCGAGAGGATCGCCGCGTCGGCGGCCGCGTCGTCGGCGCCGTTGTGGCCGTAGCAGCCGGAGCCTTCGACGAAGATCGCGCGCACCCGCTCGGCGGCCAGGCCGAGGAGCCCGGCCAGCGCGCCGCGCAGCTCGAATACGCTCTGGCTCGACGTCCACACCGTGGCCCCGTCCTTGCGCACGTCGGCGACACCGCACGAGGGCCCGATGGAGGCGTGCATCTGGTACGGCCAGCGGTACTCGCGCTCGAGCGGGGCGGCGGCCCGCTTGAGCACGCCATCCACGTCGCCGCGGTTGACGAGCACCCGCGGCGTCGACGGGATCTGCGTGAGCACGTCGTGCAGCGACGCCATCGCAGGCAGGCGGGAGCCGCCGCGCCAGGTGACCGTGAGCGCGCGCGCCGCGGCGATGGCCTGCTCCTCCCGCTCGCAGACCACACCCACGAAGTCGCCCGCGTGTACCACGCGCACCAGGCCGGACAGGCCGCCCACGGAGGCCTCGTCCACCGTGGCCACACGCGCCCCGACCGCCCGGGCGCGCACCACCCGCCCGTGCAGCATGCCCGGCACGCGGACATCCTGCACGTAGACGTGGGCGCCCGTCACCTTCGCGGGAACGTCGAGGCGCGGCACCGAGGTGCCGACCACCGTGTAGGCTGCGCGCGGCTTGGTCTGGAAGTCGCGGGTGACGGGGCGGCTGAACGGCCGGCCGCCCACCAGCTCACCGTAGGTGGCTTGCCGTGTCGGATCGTCGATCACGCGAACCACCCCGTCGGCGGTGGCGAGCTGGTCCACCGAGGTGGACAGCCGTACCGAGGCGAGGAGGCGCAAGGTATACCGGGCGTCGGCGGCGGCCTGCCGGATCACCCCGGCCCCGCGCTGGATGGTCTTGCTCCCCGCGGTGACGCCCTGATCGGGCGTGCGCGCGGTGTCGCCCTGCACCACCGTGATGCGCCTCACCGCCACGTCCAGCTCCTCGGCGACGATCTGGGCCAGCGCGGTCGAGACCCCGGTGCCGAGCTCCACTTTCCCCGTGTAGAGGGTGACCCCGCCGTCGGGCGCGATGGCGAGCCACGCGTCGATCTGACCCGGGGGGATCGATTGGCCCGGCGCGGCGACCTGACCGGGCAGGACCGGCTCGTCCTCGCCGATCCGGGGGGTCTGGGCGCGGCCGGCGGACGGCAGCGAGAACGTGACGATCAGGGCCCCCGCCGCCTGCAGCAGCGTGCGACGGGACAGGGCGGCGCCCGGCTTATCGAGGATCACGTATCCGCTCGCCTCGCCTCCGGCTGCGGCTCGCCATGCCACGTATCCGCTCGCCTCGCCTCCGGCTGCGGCTCGCCGATCAATCAAGACCCCACGTAAATACGTGCGTGGGGGTGAGCTCGATGATGACCGAGTCCGACTCGCTCAGCGCCGCGTCGGTGGGGTACTGCACGTACTTGCGATAGATCGCGCGACGGATGCGGCGGAAGCTGGGCCCGCGCTCGATCAGCCGCGCGCGCCCCTGCACCATGACGCCGCGAAGCCCCGCCCAGTCCTCGGAGTACTCGTCGACGGTGAGGGTCAGGCGAGGGTTGGCGACCACGTTCCGCACCTTGCGGCCACGTTTACCGGAGCCCAGGTAGAGTTTCCCCCCCACGAGCGCGTGGCACACCGGAACGAGGTGCGGGGTGCCACTGGCTCCCGCGGTGGCGATGCGCGAGACGCGCGACAGACGGAGCATCGCGGCGGCCTTCCGCGACAACCGCACCGTGCCCCGGCGCCGGGGCCTCCGCGCCTTGCCCATCACCGGATGCTAGGCGCGCCCGGGGCGGGCTGTCAATGCGGGGCGCGCGCGCCGCGCGCCACCACGCCCCACAGCGAGACCAGCGACCAGACGCCCTCGAGGAGCACGAAGCCCCACTGCCTGCCGCGCCAGGCGTCCACCGTCAGAATGATCGCGCCCGCCAGATTCGCAAGGAGATACGGATACGAATCCTGCGCGAGCCTCCGGAGCTGCGAGAGCACGAAGCCGACGAGGATCAGGATCGCGCCGACGATCTGCACGGCCTGCTCGGTCATGCGGGCCGGCGCTCCCCGCGTGGTCGCGCCAGCCAGGCCATCCCGACGAGCGCGAGCGTCGGCGTCCACACCCAGACGAGCTCGCTCACGATCGTGCGCAGGCCCCAGTGGCTCAGGATGTCGCGCCCGATGGGCGAGACCACGATCGGACGCCACGGAAAGAAGTAGCGCGTGTCGTCGAAGGGCGCGAGGAACGCTACGCCGGGCCCACCGTTGGTGAAGGCGTCGAGGAAGGGGTGGGAGGCCATGGCGAGGAAATAGCAGCCCCACAGCCAGAAGAACGGCAGGCGCAGCCGCCGGAACGCGAGCCGCGCGACCACGTACGACACGAGCGCGGCGGTGGGGAAGGCATGGGTGATACCCCGGTGCGCCCACAGCGTGCCCCAGGGGACGCCGAGCGGCCACGCCGCCACGTCGGCGTCGGGGAGCATCGAGAGCCCCGCCGCGAGCAGCCAGAAGAGCGGCGGCATCCGGCGAAAGCGCGTGAGCACTCCGCCGATGCCGCAGGCCACGACGGCATGGGTCAGGATGGTCGGCATCGGCGTATCCCCGGCGGTAGAATACTCCGGCCATGACCTTCACGAGCACGCTCTGGCGCTCCATCGAGGGGATCTACATGTCCATCCTCCGGCATCCCTTCGTCACCGGCCTCACCGATGGCTCGCTCCCGCGCGACAGCTTCCGCTTCTACGCGGTTCAGGACGCCCTCTATCTGCGCGACTTCGCCCGGGCGCTCTCCATCGCCGCGGCCCGTGCGCCCGAGGACGATTGGATCATCATGTTCAACGAGCACGCGGCAGGCGCCCTCAAGGTCGAGCGCCAGCTCCACGAGAGCTTCTTCAAGGAATTCGGGCTCACCGCCGACGAGGTGGCGGCCGCGCCGCTCGCGCCCACCAACCTCGCTTACACCTCCTATCTCCTGGCCGTCGCGTACGGCGCCCCCTTCCACGAGAACATGGCCGCCCTCCTGCCCTGCTACTGGATCTACTGGGAGGTGGGCAAGGAGCTCGAGCGGCGCGGCTCGCCGGATCCGCTCTATACGCGCTGGATCGGCACCTACGCCTCCGGCGAGTTCGGCGCGCTGGTCGAAGCGGTGCTGGAGGCGACCAACGTGGTGGCCGGCCGCGTGGGCGACGCCGAGCGTGGGGCGATGCGCCGGCACTTCCTCGCCACCAGCCGCTACGAGTGGATGTTCTGGGACATGGGGTGGCGGCGCGAAAGCTGGCCGGTGTCCTGACCCTTCGCTGAGCACACTGCGCCCGGACCGGGGGGACTCGATGATCGGCGCGCGCGGCATGGCGACGTTCCTCTGCGTCATCCTCGTCTCGGGGTGCGCAACCGCCCACTACGTGACGCTCGTCCCCGCGACGGCGATCGGGGACTGCGCGGCCACGGTGCCCGAACGCGACTTGCACATCGGGGTCGCCCTGTCCGGCGGCGGCAGTCGCGCCGCGCTCTTCGGCGCCGCGGGACTCGAGGCGCTGGCCGGGGTGCGGCTGCCGGACGGCTCCTCGGTGCTCGAGCATGTCACGCACCTCTCGAGCGTGTCCGGCGGCAGCATCGCCGCGACGCAGTTCGCGCTCAAGAAGCCACCTCGGGACGTGAAGATCCTGAATCCCGACGGCACCCTCACCGAGGCGTACCACACCTTCTTCACGCAGTACCGGAACGACCTCAGCCAGGATTTCGAGACCGCGCTGGTGTGGCGGCAGCTCCTGTCGTTCCGGTGGTTGAATTCCGCCCTCGCCGCCAAGACGCTCGCCGAGATCTTGAACGAGAAGCTCTACGGCGCTGCACGCGTGCAGACGGTCGCCGCGCGCGAGCGGGCGGGCGACAGCCCGGGACTGATCGTCAACACGACCCTCTACAACAACGGCCGCCGGCTCGCCATCACCGCGCTCCCGCCAGACGCGTTCGACTATGACTTCTTCACCGATCTCGAGCGCGATCTCAAGGCTCAGGGAAGCCGGCTGACGCCCCCGCAGTGGATGCGGGAGCGGTGGAAAGTGATCCGCCCCATGACCCCGATCGACATCGGGACGGATCCCTGCCCCTTCACCATGTCCGGCGTGGTCGCCGCCTCGGCCTCCTTCCCGCCGGTGGTGGGGCCGATCACCATGCGCATCGGCGACAAGGAAGTGTACTGGCACGCGGGCGACGGCGGTCTGTACGAGAACCAGGGGATGGAGACCTTGGTCCTGCTCTATCTCAAGCAGTTCCAGGTCAAGCGCGTCAAGCGCGCGCTGATCATCGGCTTCGACAGCTCGTACCCCTTTTCCGTCGGCGAGCGGAAGCTGCTCCGCCGCTCCCTGCCGTTTTCGCTCCTGACTTTCGACTTCTCCCGCATCCCGTCGATCATGGAGGAGCGGGCCTCCGCCTACTCGTCGCTCTTCTTCGGGAGCCTGCAGCTCCAGGGAGTCGTCCCCGATCCGCACGCCTTCACCGCCATGGTCCTCCGTCATACGGACGCCAAGTGGGCGGCGGACCTCTCCGATCTCCCGCCCGCCTGCCGGACGGAGGCCGAGCGGAAGACCTTCGAGGACGCCGACGACGTGGTGGAGCGCATCGCCGAGATCCCCACCCGGCTGGTGATCACGTCGGAGTGCGACCGTCAACTCCTCGAGACGGCCGCCCGAAAGGTCGTCGCGGCGCACCGCGACCGGATCCTGAGCTTCATCGGCCAGCAGTAGGCGGCCGTCGCCCCGTCACTCGGCCTTGAGCGCGGTGAGGTTGTAGGCGCTGACCGGGCGCGAGAAACCCTTGAGCGCTAGCTCGCCCACGGACTCCGCCGCGACCAGGTCGTCTACCCGCCCGTGCAGCTTGCGCGAGATCAGGATCTGGCCCGGCTTGGCCTCGCCGCAGAGGCGCGCGGCGAGATTGGTGACGGTGCCGATGGCCCCGTAGTCCCAGCGTCCCTCGAAGCCGATGGCGCCGATGGTCGCGTAGCCCTCGGCGATGCCCACACCGAAGTCGAGCTCGTAACCGCGCTTCCGCCAGCCGCGCATGAGCTCGTCCACCCGCGCGCGCATGGCGAGCGCCATGCGCACCGCGCGCTCCTGGGGATTCGGCACCGGCACGGGATCGTTGAAGAAGATCATCATGCCGTCGCCGGTGAACCGCTCGAGCGTGCCCTCGTGGGTGAGGATCAGCTCGCCCATCGCCGCGTGGTACTCGCGGAGCACGCTCATGACCTCCTCGGGCTCGGCGGTCTCGGCGAACGCGGTGAAGCCACGGAGATCGATGAAGACCACCGTGACTTCGCGGCGATGGCTCTTGAGCGGGTCGTCGGCGCCGCCGTTGACGATGGCCTCGGCGAGCTGGGGCGAGAAGAAGCGCTTGAGCTTGCCCAGGCGCTCGAGCTGGCCGACCTGCTCGGCGACCCTCGACTCGAGCGTGCGGTTCAGCTCGCCGAGCTGATCCCACAAGGACTTCACTCGGAGCAGCGACCGTACGCGGGCGAGCAGCTCGGGCTGATTGATGGGCTTGGAGAGGAAGTCGTCGGCGCCCGCGTCGATCCCCTTGACGCGCTCCTGTCCCGGATCGAGCGCGGTGACCATCACCACCGGCAGGATCGCGGTGGCGGGGTTCTCGCGGAGCTTCTTGCACACCTCGTAGCCGCTCATGCCTGGCATCATCACGTCCAGCAGCACCAAGTCCGGGGGGTCGTGGTCGATCTTGTCGAGCGCCTCGGGCCCGGAGGCGGCGGTGGCGATCGTGTAGCCCTTCGCGCTGAGCAGGTCGCCCAGGAGCTTGAGGTTGACGGGGGTGTCGTCCACCACCAGGATGCGTGCGGGCTGACTCATGGGCGCGCCTCCCGCGGGCGATCGAGCACTTCCCGCACGAGGTCCAGGAAGGGCCGGATGCTGATCGGCTTCGACTGATAGGCGTCGAACCCCGCGGCGAGGATCTTCTGCCGGTCCTGGGTCATCGCCGAGGCGGTCACCGCGATGACGGGGATCCCCGCGGTGGCCGGATCGGCGCGCAGCTGGCGCAGCGCCTCGATCCCGTTGATGCCGGGAAGCTGGATGTCCATCAGCACGAGGGCGGGGCTCTGCTCCCGGCCCAGGCGCACGCCGTCCTCGCCCGTCTCCGCCTCCACGAGCCGGTAGCCCTTGGCGGTCAGCACGTCACGGACCAGCTTGCGGTTCTTGTCATTGTCCTCGACGACGAGGATCAGCTCGCCTGCCATGCTCACCTCATCGGGATATCGGGATAGAGAAGGTGAAGGTCGAGCCCTGTCCCACCTGGCTCGTGACCCAGATCTTGCCCCCATGAAGCTCGACGAACTTGCGGGCGAGGGCCAGGCCCAGCCCGGTGCCCTCGTGCTTGCGGGCATAGTCGGTGCCCACCTGGCGGAACTCCTCGAACACCGCCTCCTGGTCCTCCGGCGCGATGCCGACTCCGGTGTCCACCACCGAGACCTCCGCGGTACCGTTCGCGGCCGCTGCCCGCACCGCGATGCGGCCGCCCTCCGGGGTGAACTTGACCGCGTTGGACAGGAGATTCAGCATCACCTGCTTGATCTTCCGCTCGTCGCCGCGGATCTCGCCCAGCGCGGGGTCGACCGTCCGCTCCACCGTGATGCCCCGCCGCAGGGCGCGCTCGCGGATCAGCACCAGCGTGTTGTCGATGGCCTGGGGGAGATCGAAGTCGCCCGCCTCCAGCTCCATGCGCCCCGCCTCGATCTTGGCGAGGTCGAGAATATCGTTGATCAGAGAGAGGAGATGCCGCCCCGACGAGAGGATGTCCTGGAGATACTCTTCCTGCTTCTCGTTCACCTCGCCGAAGAGGCGCTCGAGCATGACCTCGGAGAAGCCGATGATTGCGTTGAGCGGGGTGCGCAGCTCGTGAGACACGCTGGCGAGGAACTCCGACTTGTGCTGGTTGGCCTCCTCGAGCTGGCGCCTCTTGTCCTCGAGCTCGCTGAACAATCGCGCGTTCTGGATGGCGAGGGCGGACTGCGTGGCGAACGTGCGCAGGAGCTCCACGATGCGCGGCGGGAACTCGCCGGCCACGCGGCGGTTCACCACCAGCGCGCCCACCACCTCGTCCTCGCTGACAAGCGGCACCGCGAGCAGCGAGCGGAAGCCCGACTGCACCAGCACGTCGCGGATCCGGCTCTCGTAGACCTGAGTGTCGCTGACGTCCGCGACCTGGACGGGCGCCCGTGCCGCCGCCGCCCGGCCCACCGCCCCCTCGCCGTACACCAGCGTGGTGGCGCGCAGGGCGGCCACGAACTCGTCCGGGAACCGGTCGGTTGCCCACAGGCGGAACGCCCGCGTGTCGCCGTCGTATTCGTATATGGCGCCGCCGTCGGTCTCCGCGAGCTGGTTCGCCCGCGCCACGATGGTGGACAAGACCACCTCGAGGTCGAGCGTGGAGGAGATGGCCCGGCCCACCTCCCCCAACGCCTCCAGCTCGCCCACCGAGCGCGTCAGCTCGGCGGTGCGCGACTGCAGCTCGGTGAACAGGCGCACGTTCTCGACCGCGATGACCGCCTGGTCCGCGAATGTCTGCAGCAGGCTCATCTGCGCCTCGGTGAAGGGCCGGACTTCTTGACGGCGGAGGGCGATGACCCCGATGGCCGAGCCTTCGCGCAGGAGGGGCACGGCGAGCACCGTCCGGAATCCGCTCATCTGATGGAGGTCCTGCGCATCCTCGAACTCTCCTCGGGCAAACTCCTCGAGGATGTCGTGGATGTGAATCGTGCGGCGGTCGATCACGGCCCGACCGCTCGCCGACCCCCGGGTCGCCGACCGCACATTGCCGGGGACGACGGGGAGGGGGCCGAGATGGACCACTCGATGCAGCTGGTCTCCCTCCACTCGATAGATGAGCGCGTCGTTCGCATTGCACAGACGAGCGGCGCTGGACGCCACCGCCTCCAGGACCGGCTGGACATCGGTGGGGGACGAGGAGATCACGCGCAGGATCTCGGCGGTCGCCGTCTGCCGCTCCAGCGACTCGGAGAGCTCGCGGGTGCGGTCCTCGACCTTCTGCTCGAGGGTCGCGTACGACTCGCGGAGCCGGCTCGTCATGCGGTTGAACTCGTCGGCCAACGTCTCGAGCTCGTCACCGCTCCGGAGCTCGATCTGATGCGCGAGGTCGCCCGCGCCGATCTTGGCCGCGCTTTCCTGGAGGACCTGGATGGGTCGGGCCATGCGCCGGGCGAGGAGGGCGCTCACCGCGATCGAGAGCAGGATGCCCGCGACCACCAGGAGCCCGGTCCGTCGCGCGGAGGCGCGCAGGGGCTCGAGCGCCTCCTCCAGCGGTTGGTCGACGAAGACCACCCAGCCCAGGGGGGCGATCGTCGAGTGGGCGGAGAGGACCTCGCGGCCCTTGGGGTCGTGCGCCGTCGTCACCTCGGGCCCGTTGGGCGTGATCGCCGCCTTCACCTGCTCGAGGTTGTCCAGGGACGTCTTCTGGAGCACGAGGCTGATGTCGGGATGCGCGATGAGGGCCCCGGTGCGATCCACCACGTAGGCGATGCCCGCCTTGCCGACCTTGATCTGTGAGACCACGTCCCAGATGAACTTGAGGTTGACCTCGGCCACCGTGACGCCGCCGCCGCTCTGCGGCATCGCGATGGTCATGTACGGCTCGGACTCCTTGCGGAAGTAGACGGGGCTGAAGTACGTCTTCCCGGTCTTGGCCTCGCGGAACTTGGGCTCGTTCGAGTAGTCGATCTGGCTGCCCACCACGTCCATGGCCAGCCGCGAGATCAGGAGCTGCTCGCGGCCCTTCGAGTCCAGATAGCTCAGCTCGGTGATGGGCGGCACCTGACGCTGGAGGCGGTAGGAGTCCTGGCGCCGCTGGTCCACCGCCGCCGCCGAGGCCACGAGCTGCGGCTGCGTGGTCCAGCTGAGCTGCCGCTCGATCTCCTTGACGTAGGTCTCGATGCGAGTGGCCGCCCCCCGGGCCTTCTCGTTCTGCAACGCGACCAGGGCGGCCTTGCTCTCGTTGTAGGAGGAATAGAGCTGGACGGCGCCGCTGGCGACCAGCGCGACGGTGACCAGCACCACCAGCGCCACCGTGTACTTCCGGGAGAGCCGGCCCTTCCTCACTCGAGCACCTGGTTGGCGCGCAGCCGAAGCTCCGGGGGCACCGGGACGCCGAGCTGCCGCGCCGTCTTCAGGTTCAGGATGAGGTCGAAGGTCGACGAGCGCTGGATCGGGAGGTCCGCGGGACGCGCGCCCTTGAAGATCTTGTCGATGTAGGTCGCGGCGCGCTGGAACATGTCGAGCTGGTTCACGCCGTAGGCGAGCAGTCCGCCGCCCTGCGCCACCGCGTCCAGCCCGATGGAGGGCAGGTGCTTCGCCGTCGCGAGGGCGCCCAGCCGGCCCGCGTTGACGTTGAGGAAGGCGTCCTCGACCATCACAACGGCGTCCGCGCGCCGCGCCACCATGGCCTGGAGCACGTCCTCGAGCTCCGCCTCCGCGCGGACGTCGAAGCGCATGACTTCGACGCCGAGCGTCTTTCCGGCCTGGGCCATCTCGCGCCGCGCAGGCTCCATGGAGGCGTTGTCGGGATTCATGAGCATGGCGGCGCGCTTCATCCGCGGGATCGCCTGCTTGATCAGCTCCAGCCGCTTCGCGCACAGCTCGGCCACGGAGAACATGAGCCCCGTGATGTTGCCCGCCGGCCGTGCGAGGCTCGGCACCACCCCGGTGGCCACCGGGTCCGAGATGCTGCCGATGACGATGGGGATGGTCGTCGTCGCCTTCTTGGCGGCCAGCGCCGCCGGGGTGCCGGCGGTCACGATCACGTGCACCTTGCGATTGACCAGCTCGGCGGCGAGCGAGGGAAGCAGCTCGTAGCGCCCCTCCGACTCGCGGTATTCGTAGGCGACGCTCTTGCCCTCGACATACCCAAGGTCGCGCAGGCCGCCCCGCAGCGCGGCCAGCCGCTGCTCGTACCCAGCGCGGGGGGCGGGAACCAGGACCCCCACCCGGCGCAGCGGCTGGGCGAGGCCAGGGACGGGCAGGGCCAGGAGGGTGCCCATGCCCGCTACCGCCAGGAGCTCCCGGCGCGTCGTCATGCCAGCTCGAACATACCCCAGGAGGCGCGCCGTTCCGTCACGCTCGCGTCTCCGCCGGTCCCGGGCGCCGCGCCAGCCTCTGGGCGCGCAGCGCGGTGCGCCGCACCTTGCCGTCGTCGCCCCGGAGCGGCGTCGTGACGAACTCGTAGGTCCGCGGACGCTTGTATTTCACGAGTCGCTCGCCGAGGAACCGTTCCAGCTCGTGACCGGTGAGGGACTCGCGCGTCTGCACGATCGCGTGCACCGCATTGCCGTACTCCTCGTCGGGTAGCCCGATCACGCAGGACGAGGCCACCGCGGGGTGCTCGTCCAGGGCGGCCTCGACCTCGGCGGGGTACACGTTGGAGCCGCCCACCAGGATCATGTCGGTCTCGCGGTCGCTCAGGTACACGTAGCCATCGGCGTCGATGCGCCCCATGTCCCCCAGCGACTCCCAGCCGTCCGGGCGCGCCCTGGCGCGCGCGCCGATGTATCGGTACGGGAGCGGCGCGTCGGCGCCCCGGCGCATCCAGATCTCGCCCACCTCGCCCGGCGGCAACGGGTTGCCCTCGGTGTCCAGCACGCGCATCTCGCCGAAGACGGGGCGGCCGACGGAGCCGCGGCGCTCCACCCACTCTTCGCCGGAAATCACGGTGAAGGACTGCGCCTCCGTGCCCCCGTAGAGCTCGAGGATGCGGCCGGCGCCCAGCCAGCCGATCCACGCGTCCTTCAGCCACATCGGACACGGCGCCGCCATGTGCATGACGACGCGGAGGCTCGAGAGGTCGCAGCGGGTGCGCTCGGCCTCGGGCAGCCGCCAGATGCGATGCATCATGGTCGGAACCGCGTACATCCAGTCCACGCGGTGCCGCCCGATGAGGTCCAGGCACTCGGCGGCGTCGAAGCGCGGCATCACCACCAGGTGATTGCCGCTGAGCAGGGCCAGCAGGGACGTCGTGAACGGCCCGTTGTGATAGAGCGGCCCCGTCACGAGATGCACGCCGTCGGTCGGAATGCTGAGCACGGTCGCGAAGCCCGACACCGCTTCCCACACCGAGGGCTGCGTGCCCACGATCAGCTTGGGCCGACCCGTGCTGCCGCCCGAGGTCGGCGCCTTGAACGACGTGGCGACCGCCGGCGGCAGCGGATCGGCCGACGTGGACGCGGGCGCCTCGAAGCCGGCAGGCAGCGTGGCGCGGCCCGGCACCTCCTGCGGATCCACGCCGACGACCAGCGAGGGATTCGCGAGCTCGATGATCGCGCTCCGCTCCGCCGCGGGCAGACGAGACGAGATGGGCTGCGGCGTCGCGCCGAGCTTCCACACCGCCACCGTCGCCTCGTAGAAGCCGATCCCGTTCGGAAGTCCGATGGTGACGAAGGAGTCGCGTGTGACACCGCGTTCGCCGAACACGCGGGCGAGCCGGTTGGTGCGCGCCTCGAGCTCCCGGCGCGAGATCGTCTGCGAGCCGCAGGTGATCGCGGAACGGGCGGGATCGACCGCCGCGAGGCGGCCGATGAGGACGCCGAGCGGGGTCTCCTCGCTCACCCGAGCTCGGCCTGTGCGCTCATCGCCACCGTGCCGGCCGGCGTGACGGCCCACAGGTCGCAGCCACGGCCGTCGGCGGTGGGCCGGCCGCGCAGCTCGAAGGGCGCGTCGGCGAACAGCGGGGCGCGTGCCTGCGTGGTATAAGCGCGGAAGGCGCGGTCGGGATTGGCGTCGCGCGCGAAGTCGAGGAGGAGCGTAGAGGTGAGCGGGCCGTGCACGACGAGGTCGGGATATCCCTCCACGTCCATCGCCCAGGCGCGGTCGTAGTGGATGCGATGGCTGTTGAACGTGAGCGCGGAGAAGCGGAACAGAAGAACGGGGTCGGGCTCGATGCGGCGGCGCCATGCCACTTCCGTCGGGGCTTCCTCGCGGCGCGGCGCCTGATTGCGCTCGCCCGCCTTCACTTCTTCCCGAAAGACCGTGCGACGCTCCTCCTCCACCGCGAGCCCGTCGTCGCCGAACATGCGGCTGACGACGGTGGCGAACACGAGGGTGCCGGTGCCCCCGGCCTTCGCCGAGATGTCCGTCAGCTCGGTCACGCGGCGCAGGGTCTCGCCCACCCGGATGGGCCGGTGAAAGCGGAAGCGCTCGCCCGCAAACATGCGCCGCGGCAGGGGCATCGGAGGCACCACGCCGGCGTCGCGGGGGCTTCCGTCCGGCCTGAGCTCGTGGGGCCCGTAGCGCGGCAGGAAGTAGAGGATGTGCCAGCCCGGCGGCAGCGCATCGCCGACCGTCAGCTCGCCCTCGGGGCGGGCGAAGGCCAAGCGCAGGAGGTTCGCCGGAGCCGGGGTGACGACGTCGGTCGACTCCTGGCGCCGGCCGATGTGGGTCTTCAGACCGTCGAGGTCCAGCTCGGTCTTCGCCATGCCCGGAACACTAGCATGGCGGGCCGGCTCGCGCCCTTCGTCCTCCTGGCCGGGCTTACGCTCGCGATGGGCCTCGCGGGGGCGGGCTGCGCTGCGCTGGAGCGAGCGAGCGGGGACTGGCGCGCGCTCACCAGCGAGCCCACCGGCCAGGCGCCCGATCCCGGCACCACGCCGGAGCCGGTGATCCAGGTGTATGCCGCGCGCACCGTCGGCTGGCGCGGGCTGGTGGCCGTCCATACGTGGATCGCGGTGAAGCGCGCCGGGGCGGAGGCCTACACCCGCTACGAGGTCATGGGCTGGGGTGTGGAGTACGGGCGGCCGGCCATCCGCGTCAATCGCGCGGGGCCGGACAATCACTGGTTCGGGAGCCGGCCGGACCGCCTGGTCGATCGTCGGGGGCCCGAGGTCGAGGCGCTGATCGACAAGGTGGACGCGGCGATCAAGGCCTATCCGTATCCCGACCGCTATCGCTCGTGGCCCGGTCCCAACAGCAATACGTTCCTCGCCCACATCGGGCGCGAGGTGCCGGAGCTCAGGCTCGATCTGCCGCCCACCGCCATCGGCAAGGACTTCCTCGTCGGCGGCCGCGTGGCGGGGCGCTCGCCGAGCGGCACCGGCGTGCAGGTCTCGCTCCTCGGGCTGGGCGGCCTGCTCGTGGGCTGGGAGGAAGGCGTCGAGGTCAACGTGCTCGGCCTCTCGTTCGGCCTCGACCTGAACCGCCCCGCCCTACGCTTGCCGGCGGTGGGGCGCCTGGGCTTTCCCTAGGCGGCGGGGACGCGCTTGGCGAGCACCTTGGCGAGACCCTCGGGCTTGAAGCCGAGCTGGAGCAACGCCACGCCGGTGTCGGCGTACTCGCGGTAGGCGGCGATCTTGCCGCCCTCGAGGTCGAACACGCTCATGCCCTTGAAGCGCACGGGACGGCCGGCGCTGCGGGGAATCGCGTCCGAGACCGTGTAGGAGAAGCGCCACTCGCCGGCGGCGCGGCGAGCGTCCTCGATCACGGTGTCGAACTGCCAGTGATAGCCCTTGCCCTCGTGGAACATGCGCTCGAACATCTCGCGGAGCGCGGCATGCCCGTTGTGCAGGCCGAAGAAGAGGTCGTCGTACGAGCCGGACTCGGTGAAGAGACCGACGAGGGCCTTCACGTCGCCCTGATTGAAGGCGTCGGCGAACTGGCGCACGATGCTCATGGCGTCTCCTCGAGCAGACGAGGCACCGCCTTCTCCAGGCAGCGCAGGATCTCGTCGCGGCTGATGCGGAAGGCCTCCTCGCCCTGGCCGGCCGGGTCTTCGATGTCGCCCTCTTCGTCGACCAGCTCGCGGAGCGTGACGATGGTGCGGCCGCGAGCCTCGTCGAAGGCGGCGAGCATCTGCTTCTGCAGCGTCGTCATCGTGACGATCAGGTCCGCCTCGGCGATGAGGTGCCGATGGCGCTTGAGATCGGTGGAGGTCATGCCGTCCTCGGCGAGGTGCACGCCGATCTCCTTCAGCGCGAGCCGCGCGTCCAGCGAGGGTAGCATGCCGTCGCGGGCGTAGGTGGCGATGCCGCCCGAGCGGACCCGGTAGCTGTGATCGGCGTCGCGCTCCGCCAGCATCTTCTCCAGCAGGACCTGGGCCATCACACTGCGCGCGGTGTTGGCGTGGCAGACCACCAAGAGATTTTTTCTCACCGCTCGGCGGCGCCCCTGGTGTCGGCGAGCGGGAGATAGTAGGCGTTCCCCTTCCCCACCCAGTCCGTCAGCATGGCGCGGAACTCCGGCCCCATGGGATCGATGCCGCGCATCGGCATGGTGCCGCGGCGGATGGTGAAGTCGTGCGGCGCCAGCTCGCCGCCGCGCACGAAGTGGCGCGCCGCCGCCTCCACCTGCCCCTGGCGATGGAGCCACTGGCCGAGGCCGAACTCGGCCCGCGCCTGCTGATGCTCGGCGGTGATCGGCGGCAGGAGCTCCCGCGCGGAGGGGCCCGCGGGCAGCGCGGGGGCCTCGCCGTGTACCCACGCGCGGAGAGCGCCCAGGTGCCGCGCCGACTCGAGCCCGGTGATGTGCTTGAAGGTGTCGGTCCCGAAGGCGACGTCATGGGGCCGCACGATGCGCCCCCGCTCGTCGATCCAGAACACCGTGGGCACGTTCACGATGTTGTAGAGGTCGGCCAGGCGATGCTCGGTGTCGATCAGCGCCACGTGCATGGCCTCCGGCGATGACGGCTTCGACGCCTCGATCCACGGCCGCGCGGCCTCCGCCGATTTGTCCAGGGCCACCGTGATCACCGTGAAGCCGCGGCTGCCCAGCTCCTCCTGCAGCGCCTGCCAGACCGGCAGGTCGAGGCGGCACCCTCACCACGAGGCGTAGGCGACCAGCAGCACCTTCTTGCCGCGCTGCTCGCGCAGCGAGTGGGGCCGGCCCTCGAGATCGGGCAGTGTGAAATCGGGCGCCTCGAGCGACTCCAGGCGCTGCCCGCGCTCGTGGGCGCTCACCCCGAGGTAGGCCACGTGCGCCTCCCCGTCCACCGCGAGCGGGCGCCCGAGCGCGCTCGCCACGCCGGCCAGATCCACGCCGTCCGCGGTCTGCACCGCGGCCCGGTTGCGGAGCGGCACGCACACGTTCGCGCGGCAGAGACCCTCGGGCTTGAGCGTCCACCCCAGAGCCTGCTCGAGCGCCTGGGGCGCGAGGCGCACCTGGTCGCCCCGCACCCGCGCGGGCACGTCCGTGGGTCGGCCGTCGTCGATGAGGGTGAAGCGCGTGTCGGTCATGCGCGGGCTCCTCGCCGGGGGCGCGTCACCGCCAGGCCCATACCGGCTGCTCGAAATGATACACGCGCGTCGTCCGGCCGTGGATGGCGACCTCGCGCGTCTGGTACACGACGGCGGCGGTGGGCGCGTGCACCAACGTCTCGAGGATGGGAAGCTGAATGACCGGCCGGTCGCTCTCGGGAATCGAGATGAGGCGCGGCACGTCAGGCCGCTCCAGCTCGTCGAAGGCCACGAGATGAGCGCTCGCAACCTCTGCGGGATTCGGCGCCAGCACCACCGCCGGGCCGCCCCACACCACGACCGGCGTGATGAGGAACCCGGAGCGCGTGCCGTAGTCGTCCAGCGTGCCGAGCACGGTCTCGGGCCCGAGGGTGAGCCCCACCTCCTCGCGCAGCTCGCGCAGGGCGGCCTCCACCGCGTGCTCGCCGCGATCGAGCCGGCCGCCCGGCAGCGCCCACTGTCGCGCGTGCGCTCGCAGGCCGGCAGCGCGACGGGTGATGAGGAAGCATGCGCGCCCCTCCGCGTCGGGCAGCAGCACCACCGCCACCGCCGCCGGGCGCAGCCCCTCGTCCTCGGCGCCGCGCCGCTCGAAGGCGTCGAGGTGCCGCCGCGCGCGCGCGCGCAGCGCCTCGTCGAAGCGGTGGGTGATGGAGGACATACCCCTGCACGACACCGCAGAAGCGGAGTAGTGTCAAGGTCATGGCCATCAAGCTCGGTCTCTTCTCGATGAATCAGGACGCGTGCAGCCATCCCGACGGCGCCGCCCGCGTGGCGCGCGCCGCCGAGGCCGCCGGCTTCGAATCCCTCTGGTGCGGGGAGCACGTGGTGCTGCCGGATCCTCAAGCGCCGCCGTCGCCGATGGCGCCCCGCGACCGCATCCTCGACCCGATCGTCGCGCTCACCTGGCTCGCCGCCCACACCGAGCGGTTGCGCCTCGGCACCGGGATCATCATCATGCCGCAGCGGAATCCCCTCGTCCTCGCCAAGGAGCTCGCGAGCCTCGACGTGCTGTCCGGAGGCCGCCTCATCCTCGGCATCGGCGTCGGCTATCTCGAGCCCGAGTTCCGCGCCGTCGGCGCCAACTTCGAGCAGCGCGGCGCCGTCACCGACGAGTACGTCGCGGCGATGCAGGCGATCTGGGGCCAGGAGCGGCCGGCCTACAAGGGCCGCTTTGCGGCGTTCTCCGACATCCAGGCGCATCCCCAGCCTCTGCAGCGCGGGGGTCCGCCGATCGTGGTGGGCGGGCGCAGCGCCTCCGCGTTTCGCCGCGCCGTCACGCGCGGGCATGGCTGGTATGGCTTCGGGCTCGACGTCGCCGGCGCGGCCACCGCGCTGGCCGGGCTCCGGGAGGCCGCCGCGCGCGCCCCGCGCCCGCCCGCGCTCGGCCCGCTCGAGCTCTCGCTCACGCCCCGCGGCTACGGCCTCGACCCCGCCGCCGCGGGGGAATTTGCCGCGCTCGGCTTCCACCGTCTGATCATCCGGCCCCCGAAAGATCTCGATGTCGCCGGCCTGGAAGACTTCGTGCGGCGCGCGGGGACCGAGTTGGTCGGTAAGGTCTGAGCGCGGCGACCGCCCCGTGGCCGCGACATATCGCCTCGGCGCTACGCGGCGCCTCGCCAACACGCTGATCCGCGGCCTGCTGCGTCTCGGGCTCGGCCCCCCGCGCACGTATCTCCTGACCGTCGCCGGCCGCAAGACCGGCCGGCCGCTCTCCACGCCCGTGACCCTCGTCGAGATGGGGGGACACCGCTGGCTGGTCGCGCCCTACGGCGAGGTGGCCTGGGTGCGCAACCTGCGGGCGGCGGGCCGCGCGACCCTGGCGCGGGGACGCCGCGCGGAGGCGGTAACGGTGCGCCCGCTGGACGCGGCCGAGACGCGCCCGTGCTGCGCCGCTACATCACGGACGTGCCGATCACGCGCCCCTACTTCGACGTGCGTCCCGACTCGCCGCTGGAGGCCTTCGTCGCGGAGGCGCCGCGGCATCCCGTATTCCTCCTCGGGTCCCGCCCGTCCGACACGCGTTGACCGCCGCGCGGGAGTTGGTGTAGATTCCGCGCCATGAAAAAGAAGAAGTCCGCCAAGAAGACCGTCGCGAAGAAGTCGCAGGCGAAGAAGCCGCAGGCGAAGAAGCCGGCGGCGAAGAAGGCCCCGGCCAAGGCCAAGGCGGCCCAGCCGGCGAAGGCGTCCACCGGCTCCTACACGCCGCAGCCCGTCACGGGAATCGGCTGGGCCCCGTTCCGCTACCCGCTGTCCTGACCCCCCGGCAGCCAGGTGAGCCACCCGCTCGCGCTCCACACCTGGACGCTCGACTCGACGCCGCTCGCCGACGCCCTTGCGATTGCCCGCAAAACGGGCTGGGACGCGGTGGAGCTGCGCCGGGTGGACTTCCTGCGCGCGCGCGAGGCCGGCAAGGGCGACGAGGAAGTGCTCGGCTGGGTGCGCGCCTCGGGCCTGGGCGTCGCGTGCGTCGGCGTCGAGCTCGGCTGGGTCTATGCGGACGGCGCCGAGCTCGCGCGCCTGCTGGGCGTGTTCGACGAGTCGTGCCGCATTGCCGCCGCGCTGGGCTGTCCGCGCGTGATGAGCGCGGTGGGGCCCGGCCAGGGCGCCCTCGCCACGATGGCTCAACGCGTGCGAGAAGCTGCGGCCATTGCCGCCTCCCACGGCGTGCGGCTCGCCTTCGAGTTCAGCTACGGCGCGGCCCAGCTCAATACGATCGCGCGGATGCGCGAGCTGGTGGCGCGCGCGGGCCATCCCGCGTGCGGGCTCCTGCTGGATACCTATCACATCCAGCGCAGCGGGGGCAGCGTGAAGGACGTCGCGGACGTGACGCCGGAGGAGATCGTCTACGTGCAGTTCAGCGACGTGCCTCGCGGCGCGCTGGATCCCAAGGACATGCTGAACCGGCTACCCGCGGGGCGGGGGGTGGCGCCGATCCGCGAGCTCTTCGCCTCCTTCGCGAGCAAGGGCTATCGCGGCCCCCTGAGCTACGAGGCGCCCAATCCCGCCGCCTGGGCGCGCCCCGCGGAGGACGTCGCGCGCGAGGGCCTGGCCGCCGCGCGCGCCGTCCTGCCCTAGCCGCGACGAATGGACGTCCTGACTAGCCGCGCCGCCAGCCGGCCCACATCGGGACGCCCGCCTCATCGCGCAGCCGAAGAACACCATCGCCCTTCTTGATCTCGGCGGCGATGAGCGCCGGCTTGCCGTCCATGGTGACGCGAGAACCCTTGATCTCCAGCTTGTCCTTCGGCTCGATCTTCACGTCCTGATTCTCGAGATACCATTGCGGGCCCAGATGCACGGACACCTCGCCGGTCCCGGTCTTGAGGACCAGGTGCACGCCGCTCGACATTCCGCGCATGGGCGTGAAGCGCTCGATCTTCACCACCTCGCCTGCGACCGTCTCGACTGTCTTGGGGTCATAGATGCGCCCATAGGCCGTGCCGGGCCCCCATCCGCCGCCACCATGCCAACGCATCCCCTGAGCCTGGACGATGGATGCAAGGACAAGCATGGCGATGCTCACAACCAAAAAGACTCTCAGCCGCGTCTGCCCTCTCATCGAAAACCTCCTCTCCGAAGATTGACAACTCGATGAGAAAGGCAAGGCGAGTGCCAGTGAGAACGGCATTGTCTCTTGCGAACTTGAGCACGACCCGGCAGTGCTCTGCTGTCCCACCCCCGCCTCAGGTGGGGCGTGTGCACCACTGTTCAGCGCACGCCCAGCAACTCCACCTCGAAGATCAGCCTCGCGCCCGGCGGAATCACGCCGCCCGCGCCGCGATCGCCGTAGCCGAGCGCGGCGGGAATGATCAGCTTGCGCTTGCCCCCCACCTTCATGCTGCCCACGCCCTCGTCCCAGCCGCGGATCACGCGGCCGCGCCCGATGGGAAACTCGAGCGGCTGCCCACGGTCGAGTGAGGAGTCGAACTTGGTGCCGTTCTCGAGCCACCCGGTGTAGTGCACGCTCACCGTCTGCCCCGGCGTGGGGCTGGCCCCCGTTCCCTCCCGGAGCTCGACCCAGCCGAGCCCCGACGCGCTGCGTACGATCTGCTCGTCCGCCATGGCAGGGCCTACTGCATGGGGGAATACGCGGTGGGACGGAGGATGTGCGCGGTGAGGTTGCGCACCAGCGGGCCGTTCTTCTCCGTCTCGGCGAACTTCGCGAGCCGCTCCTTGTCGCTGAAGAAGCCGCTCCACTTCTTCTCGCGATCGGCGAGGCTGTCCCAGGCGAGGATGTAGAGAAGCTGATCCGACGGGCCGCCCAGCTCGTTGGTCCAGAAGCCGACCACTTGGATCCCGTGCTTCTTGAAGAAGTCCATGGTGATCTCGGCGAAGCGGCGGTTGAGGTCGGGCAGGCGGCCCGGCATCGCGTGGTAGGTCCGGAGCTCGTAGAGCATGGAGACGCCCTCCTTGGCGCGGGCCGATGCTAGGCGCGGGCGGCTGTGCCTGTCAAGGCGACCGAGCTTGGCGAGCCGCAGCCGAAGGCGAGGCGAGCGGATACATGATGGGTCCGAGCGACGCGAGGCAGTTGTCTCCCCCCGCCCGTTCGTCGTATCGTCACTCTCATGACCACACCCAAGTACGTGACCCTGCCCGAGATTCGCGAGGCGGCCCACGCCAAGCTGGCCCGCGACGTGTGGAACTTCGGCGACGGCGGCGCCGAGACCGAGACCACGCTGCGCCGCAATCGCGCGCACCTGGACCGCCTCGCGCTTCGGCAAAACGTGCTGGTGGACGTGCGCAGCGTCGAGCTCGGTACCACGTTCCTCGGCCGCTCGCTGTCCTGGCCGGTGGCGGTGGCGCCGATGGGCGGGCTCATCCTCTTCCACCCCGAGGGCGACTGCGAGATGGCGCGCGGCGCCGGTGAGGGCGACACCCTGCAATTCCTGTCCGGCGCCACCGGATGGCCGGTGGAGGCGGTGGCGAAGGCGGGCGCCGGACCGAAGATGTTCCAGCTCTACCACCACGGCGACCGCGGATGGGTAAGCGAGCTGATGAAACGCGTGGAAGCCTCCGGCTATCTGTCCGTGTGTCTCACGGTGGACGTCCAGTGGTACGGCCGGCGCGAGCGCGATGTCGTCAATCGCTACGTGCCGCGCGACGCCATGGCGAAGGCGCCCAACCCTCGCGGACCGGACCAGACCTATCAGGCGCGGCTCACCTGGGATGACGTGGACTGGCTACGCAAGACGGTGCGGCTGCCCATCGGCGTGAAGGGCATCATGACGCCGGAGGACGCGCGCCGCGCGGTGGAGCACGGCGTCGACATCGTGTGGGTGTCCAATCACGGCGGCCGACAGCTCGATCAGACGCAATCGACGATCGACGCGTTACCCCCCATCGTGGACGCGGTGGGCGGCGCCGCGAGCATCGTGGTGGACGGGGGCTTTAACCGCGGCACCGACGTCCTCAAGGCACTGGCCCGGGGCGCGGATCTGGTGGCGGTCGGCCGCACGATGCTGTGGGGGCTCGCCGCCGATGGCGCCGCGGGCGTGGCCCGCACGTGCGCGATCATGCGCGAGGAGATGTCGACCGCGCTCGCGCTCTCGGGTCAGACCACCGTGAAGGGGCTCAAACCCGACTACGTGTTCCGCGTCGACTGACCCGGGGCGTCGTCACTCCAGCCCGAGAAACCCGAGGATGAACAAGACGACGGACGCGATGCCCATGATGTAGAGGACGTTCATCTCGTCACCCCCTCGAGTTCCTCCCTGCAACCGGCGTTCCCACGAAAGGCCGGCCCCCGACGCCCGGCAATCCCAACACTTCGGGACCATCGCAGGCGCAAGGGGCCGACGAAAGTGTGTAACATGTGCTCGGTAATCGGGGTGGGGCAGCCCACCGATCGGACCGACGCCCCTATTTCTTAACGGCATCCTTCGCCTTCTCGGCGGCCTGATCGATCTCCTTGCCCGCCTTTTCCGCCGGGCCCTTGCCGATGGGCTTGTCGGTATCCAGCGTCTTGTCGACGTTCTCCCCGGCCTTCTGGGCGGGCCCTTTGTCGCACGCGACCGCCCCCAGCGAGGCCGCGAAGGCCAGCGCGAGCAGCGACGCGCGTCCCCTCACCGTCACCGCAGCCCCAGATAGCCGAGGATGAACAGGATCACGACCACCACGCCGATGATGTAGAAGATGTTGTTCATGTCCTCACCCCCTGGGCGTTCCCTTCTGCAACACGCGTTCCCGCGCGAAGAGGCGCGCGGATTCGCGTAGTTGGGCGCGGGGAGCCGCCGAGTCGGGCGGGGGAAGGTAGGAACTTCCAGGTGAGAAGGGCGCGGCGACCCCCGTTCAGCCCTCGCGCCAGTCGAGCGCGGTGTGGACGACGAGCGCGCCCAGAATGACACCGCCGCCCAGCAGCGTGGCGGCGGCCGGCGTCTCCCCGAGCGCGAGCCACACCCACAGCGGTCCCAGCACGTTCTCGAGCATCCCAATGAGCGAGGCCTCCGCGACGGGGATGAGGCGCGCGCCCGCGGTGAAGAGCACGAGCCCGAGGCCGAGCTGCGCCGCGCCGAACAGCGCGAGCAAGGCCAGGTCCGACGGGCTCGCCTGGCTCGGACGAGCTGGGGCCAGTGCGAACAGCGCGGAGAACACGTTGGCCAGGGCGGCCGCCGCGGTCATGCGCACGTGCCGATGCTGCCGGACGATGACGATCGCCGTCGCGAAGGCCATCGCCGTCACGAGCGCAAGGCCGTCACCCCGGATGGAGCCGGCGCCCCACGAGTGCGAGGCCATGACGGCGGCGCCCCCGAGGGCCGCCGCCATGGCGAGCCAGCTCCGCCGGCGCACGCCCTCGCCCATCCAGACCCAGCCCAGGAGCGCGGCGATGAACGGCGACGTGCTCTGGATCACGAGGGCGTTCGCGACCGTCGTGTAGGCAAGCGCATTGATGAAGCAGGTCGAGGCGGTGGCGAAGCAGAGCGCCATGCCGACCCCCGCCGGGCCAAGCCCCCGGATCCGGGCCCATGTTGCCCCGCGCTCCTGCACCGCCGTGACGCCGAGCAGGAACAGCGCCGCGAAGACCGACCGCCAGAAGACCGTCGTCCACGCGTCGGTGGCGACCAGCCGCGCGAGGAGCCCGCCCAGGCTCCAGAAGAGCGCGGCCGCCGCGACGAGGGCGAGCCCGTCACTCCTGCCGTCTCCCCGGCGGGGAGAGGAAGAACGAACCGGCTCAGCCGCCGAGGCGGCCGTAGAGGACATGCCGCCGGTTCTTGGTGTACTGGCGCACCTGGCCGGGCCAGCGTCCCTCCTCCACGGCCCGCGACCACGCGTCCGAGACCAGCACCTCGGGGCTCTCGATCTCGTAGAGCGCCTGGTAACGGGGCTCGTTCTCGATGACGATGCGCTTCTTCTCGCCGCCGATCGACAGCGTCAGCTCCTGCGTCTTGAAGCGCGCCACCGCAATCACGCCGGGCACCGTGAGGAGGTTGGGCACGTGCTCGGTGTCGTAGACCTCGTTGAACAGCGCCTCCTTGGCGGGCTCGACGTCCATGGCGGCGGTGAAGAGATAGCGGGTCTTGATGGGCATCACCGGGCTCCTCGGTCTGGAGTGAGAGGGAGAGACTTCAGCTCGATCTCCACGAAGGCGAACTCGTGCGGGTTGGCGTTCTTCACGTCGTGCTCGGCGCCGGCGACGCGGAAATATGCCTGCCCCGTGACGAGCTCGCTGGTGGTCACACCGTCTTTCGTCTCGATGGCGAGGCGGCCCGTCGACATCGGCACGACGACGTAGGCGTACTCGTGACGATGATGCCCCGTGGCGGCGCCTTTCGCGAAGCGCCACTCCGTGACGCGCACGGCGTCGTTGTCGACCTGCACGGTGGGAACCGCGGGCGGGGCGCTCGGCTCGGACATACGAGAACCTCCTTGGGTCACGAGGATGCTGGGCGGTGGACTCACGCGGGGGAAGACTAGCACAGGGCGCCGCCGCCTCCCCGGGGTATCCTGATCCCATGATCCGCACCGCCGTCCCGCGCGCGTCGCTTGGCCTCGCCCTCGCGAGCGCCGGCGTGCTGGCGCTCTCCGGATTCGGGTATCGTTGGGGCTGGTGGAGCGTGGCGACTTCGTTCAGCGTGATGCGCGTGGCAACCTTCGCCGGGATCGCGGTGGCGGTGCTCGCGTTGGTGGGCATCGGCTTCGCCGCGGTCGCGCGCGCATGGCCCGGGCTGGCGCTGGCGGTCGCGGCCCTCGTCATCGCCCTCGTGGTGGTGTGGCTCCCCCTCAGCCTGCAGAAGATGGCCCGCACGGTGCCGCGCATCCACGACATCACCACCGACACGGTGCGCCCGCCCGCGTTCGTCGCCATCGTCGAGCGGCGGCGCGACGCGCCCAACCCCCCCGAATACGACGGCGCCGAAGTCGCGGCCGAGCAGAGGCGCGGCTACCCGGATCTCGGCCCCGCCACCCTCGCGGCGCCGCCCGATCGTACCCTCGTGGCCGCCGAGGCCACCGCCCGCGCGCTCGGCTGGGAGATCGTGGCGGTGGCACCTGCGCAAGGCCGGCTGGAAGCCACCGCGACCACGCCCTGGTTCGGCTTCAAGGACGACGTGGTGGTCCGCGTGACACCGGACGGGCCCGGCAGCCGCGTGGACGTGCGCTCGAAGTCGCGCATCGGACGCAGCGATCTCGGCACCAACGCCAGGCGCATCCGCGCGTTTCTCACCGATCTTCGCCGCCGCCTGACCTGACCGCGGGATGACGCCGGCCGCGGCTAGGGCAGCAGCCAGCCCACCAGCCCGGCCGCGAGCACGACCGGCAGCGGAGACACCCGGCCCGTCATCATGACGAGCGCCGCGCCCACCGCAATCGCCCCCGAGGGCACGTCGTGAATGGCAGAGCGGGCGAGCGTGTAGCAGCCGCCCGCCATCAGACCCATGCCGATCGCCGCGAGCGTGCGCTCCGACGCCCGCGCCCAGGGCCGCCCGCGGAAGCGGCCCCAGTGCTGTGAGACCAGCGCCGTGAGGATCGCGGGCGGCACGAACATCGCCACCGCGGCGACCAGCGCGCCGAGGGGGCCACGCGCCGCGTAGCCGATGAACGCCGCGATCTTCATGTTGGGGCCCGGCGTGAGCTGGGCGATGGTGTAGGCGTCCACGAACTCCCGCGAGGTGATCCACTGATGCGCCGAGACTGCCTGGCGCTCGATCTCCGGCACGATACCGAGGCCGCCACCGATGCACAGGAAGGACAGCCAGAGAAAGGTCCACGCGACGCGCAGGAGGTCCATCATTCTTGCTCGCGCTGGCCATCTTGCTCGCGCTGGCAGTCCGCCCCGCGCGGCGTGAGGGCCTCGGAGGCCCGCGGCCGGTTGAGCCAGAGACCGAGGACGATCATCGCGGCGATTCCGACGTAGGTCGGCAGCCGTAACGGCCCCACCGCGAGGAAGGTCCCGGCGGCGAGGAGCACGCCCACGCGCCCGCGAAGCCCCACGCGCAGGATGCGCCAGGTCATGACGAGGATGAGCCCAACCACCGCCGCGCCCATCCCGGCGAGCACGTGAGCTGCGCCGGGAGCCACGCCTTCACGCAGGGAGATTGCCAGGGCGAGGAAGAGGAGGCCGCCGGGCAGGACGAGCGCGACCAGCGCGCACGCCGCACCGGGATAGCCGCGGAGGCGATGACCCAGCGCCACCGCGAGATTGGAGAAGTTGGGGCCGGGCATCACCTGGCTCACCGCCAGATCCTGGAGAAACTCCTCGTCGCGCAGCCACCGCAGGCGCACCACCAGCGCGTCGTGGAAGTAGGCGCTGCGCCCGCCGCCCAAGCTGGCGAGGCCGATCCATCCGAAGACCGCGGTGAGGCGCGCGAGGCTCGGACGGGTCACGCGGGCTCGTCCAGCCCGATCGCGCCCCAGAAGACCGGCTCCGGCGCGAGGCGCACGCCGAACCGCTCCGCCACGCGCCCGCGCACGCGCCGCGCGAAGGCGGCGACGTCGGCGGCGCGCGCGCCGTCGTGGCACACGATGGCGAGCGTGTGACGGGTGGAGAGGCCCACCGGGCCCAGGCGCTCGCCCCGCGTGAAGCCGGCCCGCTCGATGAGCCACGCCGCCGACAGCTTGACCCGCCCGTCGGGCTCGCCCCACTGCGGCATGCCGCCGCCCGGCGCGGCGAGCGCGGCGACGCGCGCGGCCTCCCCCGCCCCGACCACGGGATTCACGAAGAACGAGCCGCACGAGCGCCGGTTCTCGTCGCCGTCCTCGAGCACCATGGACTTGGCGCGGCGGATCGCGAGCACGCTCTCGCGCACCGCGGCGAGGGTGGGCGCGCCGGCGCCGCGAGAAGCGAGGTGGCGCTCGAGCTCGGCGTAGCGAACGGTGGGCGCGCCGCCGGGGATCAGCCGGAACGTGACGGCGAGCACCACGTAGCGCTCGGGCTCGGCGCTGCGGAACAGGCTGTCGCGATACCCGAAGCGGCACGCCGCGGCGTCCAGGGTCACGGGACGCCGGATACGGCGGTCCACCACGCGCAGGCGAACGATGGTCTGGCTCACGTCCTGCCCGTAGGCGCCCACGTTCTGGATCGGCGTCGCGCCCACGAGGCCGGGAATCCCGGCGAGGCACTCGAGGCCGGCCCAGCCGCGCTCGACCGCGGCGCGCACGAAGCCGTCCCAGGGCTCCCCCGCGGCCGCCGTCACCTCGATCGCGCCCGCGGTGGCCGGGCCCGGCCCCTCGATCGTCACCCCGCGCAGGGCAACCTGGAGGACGAGCGCGTCCAGGCCGTCGTCCGCCACCACCACGTTGGAGCCGCCGCCGAGCACGCGCACGGTGACCCCGCGCGCCGCCGCCCAGTCGAGCGCGTCGAGGACGGAGGCCTCGTCCCGCGCCTTGACGAGCCAGCGCGCGGGGCCGCCGACGCGCAGCGTCGTGCGCGACGCCAGCGCGGCGTTCTCGATGAGATCCACGCGGTCATTCTCGCACGGCCCCCGCCCTTGACAGCGATGCGTCGGGCGTGGCTTCTTGGGGCGCGAGGAGGCCGCTCCCATGAAATTCGGCATCGGGCTGTCCGTCCAGCATCGCCCCGAGGAGTCGCAGGCGCGCCGCTTCCAGGAGCACCTCGAACAGGTGCGCCTGGCCAAGCGCGTGGGCTTTCACTCGATCTGGTCCAGTCAGCACTACCTCTCCGACCCCTTCACCTACTTCCAGCCCATTCCCACCCTCGCCCGCGTCGCCGCGGAGGCGGAAGGCATGACGCTGGGCACGGGCGTGATCCTCCTGCCCCTGCACCAGCCGGTGGATCTCGCCGAGCAGCTCGCCACCCTCGACGTCATCACCGGCGGGCGGCTCGTCGTGGGCCTCGGGCTCGGCTATCGCGACGTCGAGAATCTCGCGATGGGCCACGATCCCAGCACCCGCGTGGGACGGATGGAGGAAGGCCTCCAGGCGCTGGAGCGGCTGTGGACCGGTGAGCCCGCCTCGTTCGAGGGCAAGCACTTCCAGCTCCGCGACGTACGCATCTCCATGCCGCCGCTGCAGCGGCCGCGTCCGCCCATCTGGCTCGCCGCCAACGGCGATGCCGGCGTGAGGCGCGCGGCCCGGCTGGCCGACACCTGGCTCATCAATCCGCACACCACGCTGCCGACGCTGGAGCGCCAGCTCGTCCTCTTCCACCGCGAGCGCGCCACCGCGGGCCGTCCGCGCGCGGCGGAGATCCCGCTGCTCCGCGAGTGCTATGTCACCGACAGCCAGGCGACCGCGTTCGCGGAGGCCCGGCCCATCCTCGAGCCCAAGTACAAGGCGTATCAGCGCTGGGAGCAGGACAAGGCCCTGCCCCAGGGCGAGACGTGGAGCGACGCGTTCGAGGAGCTGGCGCACGATCGTTTCGTCATCGGCGACCCCGTCCGGGTCCGCGAGGAGATCGCGCGCTATCGCGAGCGCCTGGGGGTCACGTCCATGATGTTCCGCCTCCAGTGGCCCGGCATGGATCAGGAGCGGGTGCTGAGAACGATCCGCCTCCTTGGGGAGAAGGTCCTGCCGCATTTTCCGTCTGCCGTGTCGTGATCGAGCTGACGCCGCTCCTTCACGTGTCGGCCGAGGTGGGCGAGGTGCGCTCGCTGGGCGCGGCGCCCGGGGGCGAGCGCCGCGTGGTGCCGATCGTGGGCGGGACCTTCAAGGGCGAGGGACTGGAGGGCGAGGTGCTCGGCGGTGGCGCGGACTGGCAGTGGCGCCGCGACGACGACACGCTGGACATCGACGCCCATTACGCCCTGCGCGAGCGCGGCGGCGCCGTGATCGAGGTGCGGAGTCGGGGGCTCCGCACCGGTCCCGCCGAGGTGCTGGCGCGGCTCGCGCGCGGGGACGACGTGGATCCCGCCGCGTACTACTTCCGCACCGCCCTGCGCTTCACCACCGGCGACGCGCGGCTCGGCTGGCTGAACCGCGTGCTCGGCCTCGCCACCGCCGCCCGTCGCGCGCGCCGGGTCGAGCTCGAGGTCTACCGGGTGCTGTAGCCGGCGCCGTATCGCCGCGCCCCGGCGACCACGCCGAGGGCGAGAAGGCCCACGCCCATCAGCAGCAGCGCGTTCGGCTCCGGCACGACCTGGGGCTCGGCGAAGATGAAGTCGTCCATCGCGACCACGTCGATGCTCCCCCCGGGATTGTCCGCCACGCCCAGCGCGCTCGTGCCTGTGGTGATGCGAACGCGGTGCGCGAGCTCATCTGACGGATCGAGGATGATGCCGAGGAAGGAGAGCTGGCCGTCTCCCGGCGCCGCCGGCACCGCCACCGAGGCGAGCAGGTCGCCGGACAGACCGAACAGCTCGACGGTGGTCAAGTCGGCCAGGTCCACGTCGGTGAACACCGCCCCGAACGCGCTCGTGCCGCCGGGGATGCCACCGTTCGTGTCTGCAGCCGAGAAGATGCCCTCGGTCACATTGCTTCCGACGGGGACGAAGAGGCGCACTGGGCTGAAGGTCTGGAACGTCGTGCTGTAGTCCACGCCGAACACGTCCGACAGATTGCCGGTACCGGTTGAGATCGGTGCCTGCTGGAAGCCGGATCCAGGCGTCGTGAAGATGACGCCGCGATTCTGGAATACTGCGGACGGGTTGGGGGCCGGCGTCCCGTTCGGGTTGCCGCCGCCGTCCCAGTTGATCTCCCGCCGCCCGGTCGGCAGCGGCCCTGGGTTGATCCCGTTGTTCGGGTCTCCCAAGGCGGTGCGGAAGTCGGCCACGGCATTCTGCGTGCCCACGGCGCCGGTGCCCTGGACGATGGTGAAGGCGTGGCTCACCGCGGGCGCGCTCGCCAGCGCCGTGAGCAGTGCCACGAGGAAGAGGACGGTATGCATCGGTTGGCCCTCCTTGTCGAGAGTACGCATGCGAACCGATGCCGATCAGGAGCACGTCGCGTGCCGCTTCCAACAATGGCGACATCACGGGCGCTTCCGAGATGTCATGAAAGGCAGTCGTAAAGCGCGCCGGCGGGGCGCGGCACCACGACGCCAACTCATAGTGGGCGCTGCGTGCGAGGTGCGCGCGCCATGTGCGAGCCGCGCTTGAGAAATCTTCAGCGGGGGGCGGCGGGCGACGCGGTGTCGAGGTTCCTAGACAACCTTCTCGTCGCGCAAAATCCTGATCTCTCCCTGAGAAAACCCTAGCTCGCCCAGGATCTCGTCGCTGTGCTCGCCGGTATCGGGCGAGTGCCGGCGCACCGACGCCGGCGTGCGCGACAGCGTGACGGGCGGCGCCTGGACGAAGACCTCGCCGAGGGCCGGGTGCTTCACCGGCACCGCCATCTGAAGGTGCTTCACCTGCTCGTTCTCGAACACCTGCTTCACGTCGAGGATGGGCCCGGACGGCACGCCCTTGACGTTCAGGAGCTCCACCCACTCCGCGCTGGTCCTCTTCGCGAAGGCCTTCTCCAGCTCCGGCGCCAGCGCCTTACGATGCTTGGAGCGATCGGGCGCGGTCTTGAAGCGCGGATCTTCGAGCAGCGGCTCGGTGCCGAGCGCCTCGCAGAGGCGGCGGAACATGTTCTGGCCGGACGCCGCGATATTGATGTGCCCGTCCTTTGTCTTGAACACGCCGGTGGGGATCGCCGTCGGGTGATCGTTGCCCGCCTGGGGCGGGATCTCGCCGGCGATGAGCCAGCGCGCGGCCTGGAAGTCGAGCATGGTGATCATGGCCTGGAGCAGCGAGGTGTGCACCCACTGTCCGCGGCCCGAGCGCTCGCGCTCGAGCAAGGCCACGAGAATCCCTTGGGCGAGGAAGATGCCGGCGGTGAGGTCGGCGACCGGAATGCCCACGCGCACCGGCCCCTGCCCCGGCAGGCCGGTGATGGACATGAGCCCGCCCATCCCCTGCGCGATCTGGTCGTAGCCCGGCCGGTCTCGATACGGCCCGGTCTGCCCGAAGCCCGAGATGCTGCCGTAAATCAGCCGGGGGTTGTCCTTCGCCAATGTCTCGTAGTCGATACCGAGGCGCCGCTTGACGTCGGGGCGGAAGTTCTCGACGACGACGTCGGCCTTGGCGATGAGCCGCTTGAGGATGTCGAGGCCCTTGGGCGACTTGAGGTCGAGCGTGATCGACCGCTTGTTCCGGTGGAGGTTCTGGCTGTCGAAGCCGCGCCGGGGAAAGTCGCCCTGCTCGTCCTCGCGGGCGGAGATCTGTATCACCTGCGCGCCCATGTCGGCGAGCTGGCGCACGCACGTGGGCCCGGAGCGCGCGCGGGTGAGATCGATCACGGTGTAGGGCGACAGCGGCAGGCTACTCATGTCCGGGCTCCTTGATCGGGCGGCAGGATGGCCGACTGGCTGATCGAGCGCGGGTTCCGCAGCGGCCAGCGGCCGGCGTCGACCGCGGTGAGGAAATCGAGGATGCCGCGATTGAAGCCCTCGGGCTCCTCGAGGTTGACGGTGTGGCCGGACTTGGGCAGCACGAGCAGGCCGGAGGACCGGATCTTGCGCTTGAGATAGAGGGCCGGCTCGAGACAGGGCTCGTCCTCGTCGCCGGTGACGATCAGCGTGGGCACCTCGAGCTGCTCGAGGCCCTTCTCGAGCTCGTAGACCGAGGGCCGGTTCATCTGGACGCCGCGCATGGTCAAGGCGTGGCCCTCGGCGGACTGGGCGACGAACTGATCGTAGAGCTCCTGCCAGCCCTTGGGGTCCTTGTCCATGAGCTGCACGCGCGTGGGACCCTTGGTGTAGAAGTCCGCCACCGCCACGATGCCGTCGTCCATGAAGCGCCGCGCCGTCTCCTCGACGTCCTTCTTGAAGCGCTCGCGCTCGCCGGACACGCTCCCGTAGCCCGCACCCGCCACCACCAGCGACAGCACGCGGTCGGGATGGCGGAGGCCGAAATGCAGGGTGGCGTACCCGCCCATGGAGAGCCCGCAGATGTGGGCCTTCTTGATGCCCAGCGCGTCGAGCAGCCCGCGGATGTCCTCGGCCGCGCGCTCCTGCGAGTAGGCGGCGGGATCCTTCGGCACCTCCGATGGGGGATAACCGCGGGCGTTGTACGCGATGGTGCGGTAGCGGCGCGCGAAGAAGCGCACCTGAAGGTGCCAGCTCTTGTAGTCGCCGGCGAACTCGTGAACGAAGACGAGGGGGACGCCCTCGCCTACTTCCTCGTAGAAAAGACCGATTCCGTCGACACGCGCAGTGGGCATGCCCCCTTCATACGTCAATCCTCGCCGTCGAGGCAAGCGCGCATCTGCCGGGCCAGCTCGGCGACGTGGGTCGTGATCGCGGTCAGATGCGCGCCGGGCACACGCCGCATCCGGGCCCCCGGCGCGGCGCGCCGCCAGGCGCGCGACGAGCCCACCCGCGCCCGCCGGGGCTCCTCCGCGGGCCAGAAGATGGTGACGGGCCCGTCGAACCGCCCGGGCCGATAGCGGCGCACCACGGGGTGATACCGCTCGAAGAGCGTCGGCACGAGCGGCGCGGCCGGAGGATCCGGGGCGGGCGCCCCCCGCCGGCCGGCGAGTCGCGCCACGCGCCGCCGGATGCCGCCCCACGCCTGCCGCGGCGTCCAGCGCGTGGGTGGGGGCACCGCCGCGGGCAGCACCGGCGCGATGAGGATCAGCCGCTCGACCGGTTCGCCGTCGGCCGCGAGCGCGCGGGCGATCTCGTACGCGACGAGCGCGCCGTTGCAGTAGCCGGCCAGACGGTAGGGGCCGTGCGGACGCAGCCGGCGCAGGGCGGCCAGCGGCTCCGCCACCATCGCCTCGATCGCCGCGGGCAGCGGCGTGCCGTCCACGCCGTGCGGCGCGAACGCGTGCACGGGCTGGTCTTTCCCCAGATGGCCGGCGAGGGCGAGGCAATAGAAGCCGCCCCCGTTCATGTCGCCGTGCATGAGGAACAGCTCGGGCCGCCGGCCGGCGTGGGCGGGGCCGAGATTGCGTCCGATGTATTTCCGCGCGCCGCGACCCCGCTGCTCCGGATCCTTCAGCACGGCGGCCAGCGACGCCACCGTCACGTCCAGCGAGCACGCGGCCACGGGCAGCGCGCGGCCACAGCTTCCCTCCACGCGCTGCACCATGCGCGCGGCGAGGGCGGGGGTGCCGCCCAGGTCGCCGAAGCGGTCGCTGACGCCGACCGTCGCGAGGCCCAGCACGTCTTTCCAGATGTCCCGGACGATCACCTCGAGGGGATCGAGCGGCTTCTGCCGGGCGACCGTCGTCATCGCCGTTCAGCGTCCAGAAGGGTGAGGCAGCGCGCGCGATCGATCTTGCCCGCGAGATTACGCGGGAGCTCGGGCACGACGATGAGGGTGTGCGGACGGGCCCAGGGCGGCAGGGCCGCGGCGGCGTGCACGCGCAGCGCGCCGGGATCGAGCGCGTTCGCGGTCTCGACGAGCGCGGCAATGCTCGCGCCGTTGGCGGTCGGCAGCGGCAGCACCGCGGCCTCGCGCACGTCCGGATGGCGGCGGAGCACTTCCACGATTTCCGCGGGGTTCACCAGCTGGCCGGACACCGCCTTGAAGCAGTCGTCCAGACGGCCGGTGAGGGTCAGATAACCGTCCGCGTCGAGCCGGCCGAGATCGCCGGTCGGCCACCAGCCGTCGCGCTCCTCACGGGGCTCGAGCTTGGGCGGGAAGCCATAGCCGTCCATGTAGATGGACGACCGGAACCAGACGCGGCCGACCCGGCCGGTGGGAAGCGGCTGGGACGGCTCGTCGCCGACGCAGACGTCGATGCCGGGCAGAGCACGGCCGGCCGACGCCCATCGCACCCTGTCGGCCGGCCCGAAGTCCGCGGTGATCACACCGCTCTCGGTGGAGCCGTAGCCGGGGCGCAGCGGGACGCCGAAGCGCTCCTTGAACGTGTCGAACACGGGGCCCGGCAAATGGCCCGCGCTCACCCGGCAAATCTCCGGCGCGCGCGGCGGCGGACCCGACAGCGCGCACCGGCCGAGGAGCTCGGCCATGAGCGGCGTGCAGGGGAAATACCGGTACTCGCCTGATGCGAAGAGCGAGAGCACGGTGCGGTGATCGAAGCGGTCCATGAGGCCGACGTGCCCCCGGATCACGATCGCGGTGGCCATCACGCTGCCGAGGCCGTGCGTGTTCGAGAACGGCAGCGCGCCGATGATGCCGTCGCCCTCGCGCATGCCGAGGGCTTGGGCGGTCACGCGGGCCGCGTCGATGAGGCTCGGCGTGGCGCGGTACACGGGCTTGGGCGGCCCCGTGGAGCCCGAGGTGAAGGCAACCACGCCGCCGAAGCTCAAGGGCTCGTAGCCGGGGTCGACGGCCGGCGCCGGCGGAGCGGTGGATAGCGTGATCGCGCGATAGCCGCGGGATTCCGCGGCGGCGGCCAGCGCGCCGAGCATGGGCGGCAGCACGAGCGGCGCATCGACGGGAAGCGCGGGATCGCTGCGCCACGCAGTGGGATCCTCGGCCAAGGTGACCACCGCCGTGCCCGGGAGCGCGCACAGCGCGAAGAAGAGGGCCACGCCCTCGGGATGCACCGGCAGCACCGTCGCCACCAGCGGCGGTGGGTCGGGCAAGGCCCCGCGCAGCTCGGCCCACCACGCCCGTGCAGTGGCGTCGAGGGCCTCCGGCGTCCACTCGCTTCCCCTGAAGCGAAGCCGCGGCGGCAGGAGCCTGCCGTGACCCGTCATGCCTGCTCCCGGAGCCGGCGAGCGATCACCGCGCCGAGGCTTCCCACGGTGGCGAGGGCGCTGTCGCCGAAGTCCGACATGGGATCGAAGCTCACCGCGAATTCCGCCTCCGACGCCACGATCAGCTCGAGCAGCGCCACGGAGTCGAGCCAGACTCCGCCGTCTCGAAGGGGAGTGTGGGGGCCAAGATCGGCGGGCGTGCGCCCCGGGCCCGCGATCTCCGCGACAATCTTCAGCAGGCGATCCACGACGGCCGGGTCCATCACGGGGCGAAGGCTCCCGACGCCACCAAGCGCTCGGTGGGCACGCCGCGCTCGATCAGACGATGCCGGCGGGCCAGCTCCATGAGGAGCTCGAGCTCACTTCGCGCGAAGGTTGGACGCAGCGGCGCGAGCACGAGGCGCCGCGCCGTCTCCGGCGGAATCCGCGTGGCCCGCGCCAGGATGTCGCGCATGCGCACGGGATCGCGCTGGCATGCGTCGATCCCCCGCGCGATCCCGCGCTGAAAGCGCTCGACCAGGGGCCGGCGTGCGTCGTACCAGGGCCGCAGCACCGCGTAGGCGGCGATGGAGAGCCCCGCCGCCACCTGTTCCTGCATGGCGAGCTCCGTCGCCCAGCCCGCGTCACGCAGCAGGGTCAGATACGGCTCGGGCAGGTTCGCGGCGTCGATGCGCCCCTGCTCGAGGGCCGTCACCATGTGCGGGAAGTCGATCTCCTGCCAGGTCACCTCGTCCTTGCGGATGCCCGCTCGCTGGAGCTCTTCCGCCACCACCATGTAATTGTGATTCCCCAGCGCGTTCACGCCGACGATCTTGCCGCGGAGCTGGGCCACCGAGGTGATGCCGCCCGCCTTGCGGCTCACCAGCGCCGTGGTGGTCTGGGGGCCCGGCCCCACCGTGCCCGCAGGGGCGACCAGCGCGACCTCGAGCCCGCGCTCGGCGGCCTGGATGAGCGTGAGGGTGGCGATCATCCCCATGTCGAGCGAGCCGCCGATCATCGCTTCGACGAGGCGCGAGCCGCGGCCGATCACGGTGGGCTGGATCTCGAGACCCTCGGCGGTGAAGGCGCCGGTCTCGATGCCGCACCAGAGCGGGAGATTGGCGCTGACCGGGATGTACCCGACGCGGATCACGTCGGCGGCCGGGGCGGGCGCCGCGCTCGAGCCGAGCGCGGCCACCAGCGCCACCGCGGTCAGGAACCGCTTCACGCCGCCCCTCCGGCCACCGTCAAGTGTGAGCGCAGCGCCTCGCGCGTGAGCCCGCGCGCGGTGTCCAGGGCGCGCTCGACGCGCGCGGGCCGTCCGCCGAGGATGACCACACGGCGCGAGAGGTGGAGCACCTCGTCGAGGTTGTGGGTGACCAGCACGATGCTGCATGGCTCCGACCGGTGGAGGGCGCGGATCAATGCCTGCAGATCGGTGCGAGTGCCTTCGTCCACCGAGGCGAAGGGCTCGTCGAGCAGCAGCACACGCGGAGTCCGGATGAGCGCCCGCGCGAGCACGACCCGCTGCTGCATGCCGCCCGAGAGCTCCCACGGGTATCGGCCGGCACAGTCATCCAGCCCCATGCGGGCCATGAGGGCGAGCGCGCGCGCGCGCCAGGCCGCCCGGTCGCCGCGGCCTACGCGAAGGCCGAAGAGAACATTGTCGAGGGCGCGCTTCCAGGGCAGGAGCGTCGCGGCGTACTGCTGGAACACGAGGCCCACGCGCGGCTCCGGCCCCGTGAGGGGACGGCCGTCGAGATGGACATCTCCCCGCGTGGGACGCTCGAGCCCCGCCATGATGCGGAGCAGCGTGGTCTTGCCGCAGCCGCTGCGGCCCACGATGGCCAGCACCTCGCCCGCCGGCACGTCGAGGTCGATGCCCTCCAGGACGTGATTGCGCCCGTCGGAGCCGTGGAACTCCATGCCGATGCCGCGAAGGGCCAGCCCGGCGGGCGGCAGCGCGGTCACGACGCCGACCTCCGCTGCATCGCGTGGTGCCAGGCGAGGAGCCGGCGATCGATGGCGAGGAAGCCGCGGTTAAGGAGAAAACCCACGGTGGCGAGGGCGAGGATGAAGCCATACATCTCGGCGACGCGGAAGGTGCGCTCGGCCTCCAGGATCAGGTAGCCGATGCCGCTCGAGCCCGCGACCATCTCGGACACCACGGTGAGGATCAACATGACGGCGAGGGAGATCCGCAGACCGGTCGCGATGGTGGGGCTGGCCGACGGCAGGATCACGTCGCGGAGCGTGCGGACATAGCCGAGCCCCAGGTTGCGCGAGGTCTCGATGAGCGGGCTGGGCACCGCCCGCACGCCGTCCAGCGTGTTGAGCAGGATGGGAAAGAAGCACGCCCAGGCCACGATGAATACTTTCATCGCGGCGCCGATGCCGAGGAACAGGATGGCCACCGGGATGATGGCGGGCGACGGCAGCGGCCGCAGGAACTCGACCAGCGGCTCGATGGCCTGGCGCACCACGCGGTGGTACCCGGCGAGCGTGCCGAGGCCGATCCCCGCGAGCGCCGCGAGGAGATAGCCGGCGCCGCCACGCGCCAGGCTCGCGCCGACCGCGGCCACGAGCCGGCCGTCCCACAGGGCCTCGGCAAGACTGGCCAGAATGGTGTGCGCGGGCGGAAACAGGAACGGGTTGAGCCAGCGGGCGAGGCTGGCCGCCTCCCAGGCGCAAAGCGCGAGGAGGACGAGGCCGGCTCCGAACAATCGCCCTCCATTGTTCATCACGCCTTTCAGAGCAACTCCTGTACCCGGGGGAATATCCCAGAAGAACAGCCACTTACCAGGGGGGGCCTCCGGGCGCCGATTTACTTCGTCAACTTCTCCGACAGGGCTCCATGGCCTGCGTCGCGAACGCGGTATCGACCAGATCGGCGTAGCGGTGATAGCCCCGGATGAAGCCGCCGCTGAGCAGGATGTGCTGGAGCACGTCGTAGCCCGAGCGCCGGAGCAACGGATCGTGCGCCCAGGTGTCCTGGCGCTGATACCGCGCGATGGCGGCCTCCAGCACCGGCGGCGACACCTCGGAGTATTCGGGGGCGACGACCGTCGCGATCTCGCCGGCGGCGCGCCCGGCGAGCCAGCGTTGCGTCCGGTAGACGGCGCGCGTGAAGTGGAGGACCGTTTCCGGCTCGCGCGCGAGCAGCGCAGGCGCGGCCATGTAGGAGGTGAAGGGCAGCGCGCCGGTCGCCTCCCCCATCGACGCCGCGATGTGGGCGGCGCCCTCCCGGAGCAGCGTCTCGACGATGGGCTGCGTCGTCTCCAGGAAGTCGCCCTCGCCGTCGCGAAACGCCGCCGCGGCGTCCGCCATGGGGCGATGGCGCTCGATGCGCACCCGCGCGGGATCCACCGCGTGACGCCGCAGCACCGTGAGAAGGCATTGCCATGGAGTCGGCGCCTCGAGGAAGCCGAGCACTGTCTTGCCGATGAGATGGGCGAAGCGGAAGCCCGACTCGGGCCGGCGTGACAGGAGGAAGAAGGCGTTGCGGCTGCACACCTCGGCGAAGTGCACCACGTGAATGCCCTCGCGATCCGCCAGCTCGAAGCTCCGCATGAGGCCGCCGAGGCAGATCTCGAGCTCGCCGGCGAGGAGCGCCTGCATGGTCCCCCGCGGATAGCGGGAGGCGGGCACCACGGTGACGTCGAGGCCCTCCTCGGCGAAGTGGCCGAGGGCGACCCCGGCGGGCAGGAGCGCGTAGAACGGAGTGTGGAACGGCATCGGCACGGTCAGGCGGCGCATGGGCATTTCGCGGTGGCGCGCAGTATAGCAGCGCCGCGCCGCCCGCGCGCGGAACGTCGGCCGCCGCGAGCCGTGATACCGTGAGGCCCGTGGCCCCGCTTTCGCCGAAGCGTCTCTTCCAGGCTGCCCTCGCGCGGCGCGGCTACGAGATCCGCGCGATCCCGTCCGCTCCGCGCGACGTCCCCGAGCGCGTCGCGTTCGTCACGTCGGCCGACGACATCCACCGCCGCCACCGGGCGCAGACGCGGGAGCAGGTCGCGGCCCTCCGGGCCAAGTACGCACGCCCCCTCCACGGGCTCGTGAACACCTGGGAGCTGCTCGAGGGGCTGGGGGGGTGCGTGGACCCCACCGACGTCCTGCTCTACGGCGCCAGCCAGCAGCTCCATCTGCTCCAGGTCCTGGCCGCGATGGAGCAGGACCACGTCGAGGATCCCGTGCTCCTCGCCGCGGCGATGCTCCACAACCTGGGCAAGCTCCTGCTTCTCGCCGGCGAGGCCCCGGAGCATGTGGTGGGCTCGCGCGCCCCCATCGGCGCCCACGAGCCCGGCGGCGGGCTCGATCAGGCGTGGCTCCAATGGAATCACGGGGAGTTCGCCTACAGCCGGATCAAGGACGATGTGGACGAGCCAGTGGCCTGGCTGGTTCGCTATCACAGCATCGTCCCCGAGCGCTGCGCCCCGCTGTTCGACGCCCGCGACCGCACCTACGTGGCGCGCTATCTCACGGCGTTCCGCCACTACGATCAGCGCTTCAAGTCGCCGTTCACGCTGCCGCGGAAGCCCCTCGCCGCCTACCGCGCCCTCGCCGCGCGCCTCCTGCCCGCAACCCTGGTCGTCTGAGGACCGGCGCGCTACTGCACGCGCAGGCGCGGGTCGAGCACGTCGCGGAGACCGTCGCCGAGTAGATTCAGCGACAGCCCCGCCAGCGTGAGCGCGACCCCAGGGCAGAGGCTCACCCAGAACGCTTCGCGAATCACATTCTTCCCGCTCGCGATCACATTGCCCCAGGACGGCACGTAGGGCGGCACGCCCACGCCGAGAAAACCCAGAATCGCCTCGGCGAGGATGGCGTAGGCGAAGATGAAGCTGCCCTGCACCAGCATCGGCCCCACGCAGTTGGGCAGGATGTGGCGAAAGGCGACGGCGAGGTCGCGACGGCCCAGCGCGCGGGCGGCCTGCACGTAGTCCAGATCGCGGATGCCCAGCACGGTGCTCCGGATCAGGATAGCGGTGCGCGGCATGTACACGACCGAGAGGGCCACGATCACGTTCCACACGCCCGGGCCGCGCGCGGCCATGAGCGCGATGGCGAGCAGGATGGCGGGAAAGGCCATCATCCCGTCCATCACCCGCATGATGAGCGTGTCCAGCCGGCGGTTGAACCCGGCGAGCAGCCCCACCAGCACGCCGCCCAGGGTGGTGAGCAGCATCGTGGTCACGCCGACGAGCAGGGACACCCGGCTGCCGTGGACGACGAGACTGTACACGTCGCGGCCGAACTCGTCCGTGCCCAGCACGTGGCCGGGCCCTGGCGGCAGGAGCCGGCTGCTCGGCTCCAGGCGCGTCGGGTTGTGGGTGGACACCACGTCGGCAAGGAGCGCGGCGAGCACGAACACCAGCAAGAGGCCCGCGCCCGCGAGCACGCCGGGATGCCGCAGGAGCCGCCGCCACCAGGCCGGCCGCGCGCGCTCATTCATAGCGGATCCGCGGGTCGATGAAGGCGTAGAGGAGGTCCACCATCAAGTTGATCACCACGTAGACGGCGGCGGTGGCCAAGACGACGCCCTGGACCACCGGGTAGTCGCGCCGCAGGATGGCGGTGATGACGAGGCGGCCCAGCCCGGGAATGTTGAAGACGATCTCGGTGACCACCGCGCCGCCGATGAGGATCGCGGTGGTGATGCCGATCACCGCCACCACTGGCACCAGCGCGTTGCGGAACGCGTGGACATAGGTGACCGTTCTGGGATGCAGCCCTTTTGCCCGCGCGGTACGGATGTAGTCCTGCCCGAGCACGTCGAGCATGCACGAGCGCGCGATGCGCGCGATGAGGGCCGACTGGCTGAAGCCGAGCGACACCGCGGGCAGCACCATGTAGGTGAGGGCGGCGCGCGGCTCGCTGAGGATCGAGGCGTAGCCGGCTGCGGGCAACCAGCCGAGGCGCACCGCGAACAGGAAGATGAAGTTGAGGCTGAGCCAGAAGCCGGGGATGCACACGCCGAGCAGGGAGACGAGCATGAGGCCGCGGTCCCACCACGATCCGCGGTGTGCGGCCGCCACGATGCCCGAGGGCACGCCGATGGCCATCGCGACCAGCAGCGCGCAGAGGGTGAGCACGATGGTGGGCTCCGCGCGCTCGGCGAGCGCCCGCGTCACCGGCCGGTCGAGGTAGTACGAGTGCCCGAGGTCGCCCCGCAGCACGCGGGCATAGAACGTGACGAGCTGCTGATGAATGGGCCGGTCCAGCCCGAGCGCCGCGCGGGTGGCCTGGATCTGCGCGGGGCTCGCGTCGGGCCCGAGCATGACGCTCACGGGATCACCGGGAATCAGATGGATGAGAAGGAAGACGATGGTGACCACGACCGCCATGACGGGGATGACGGCGAGGATGCGGCGGACGAGGTAGGCGGCCACGGCGGGACGGCACGCGGGGGAGGCGGGCCCGCCGCGGTGGCGGCCCCGCCTCCCTCAGCCGGTTACTTCTCGAGCCACACGTTGTAGAAGCGGATCCGCTCGGTACTCTCGTTGAAGCCCTTCACGTTGGTCCGGGCGGCGCGGAGCCCGAAGAGGTCGCCGTAGCGGATCACCGGCACCTTCTCGTAGAACTGGCGGGTCTGCTTCTCCCAGAGCGCCATGCGCTTCTTCGGATCCGTCTCCCGCGCCAGCTCGGACTGCAAGCTCAGGATGTCCTCGTCGTGGGTCCAGCCCGGCCAGCTCGACGTGAGGTAGATGTGATGGGTGGGATCGTAGAACGCGCCCATGCCCGTGGTGAAGGCGTCGTACTCCTTGGGGTTGTTCCGACGCTTCACCAGGGTCGCCCAGTCCACCACCTGGAGATCGATGTTGAAGCCCACGTCCTCGAGCTGCTGCTTGGTGAGCAGCGCGAAGTCGTACATCCACTTGTACTCCTGGGTGGTCATGAAGCGGATCGGCTCCTTCTTGTAGCCGGCTTCCTGGAGGAGCTTCTTCGCCTTGTCCTTGTTGCGCTCGTTCCATGGCAGGCCCGACATCTTGGTGTGCCAGGCGCTGATTTCGAGGGGGGCCAGGCTGTTGTCCATCCTGTAGAACTCCGACTTTCCGCCCGCCACCGTCTTCATGATCGGCTCGATGTCGATGGCCGCCTGCCAGGCCTGACGCAACTTCTGATTCGTCATCAGGCCTTCCTTCTTGTTGAACACCGCGACCAGCCAGTAGTACGGCTTCGAGACGATGGGCCGCACCGCCGAGTTGCGCTTCAGCCGGTCGTACGCATCGAGGTTCAGGTCGTCGGCGAAGTCGAGCTCGCCCGTCTCGACCTGGGCGACGCGCGTGGCCACCTCGGGCACCGGCACCCAGCGGATCTCGTCGAGGTAGGCGGTCTTCCCCCCGCCGTAGCCGTTGGGCTTCTCGTTACGCGGCTTGTAGTCGTCGAAGCGGACCATGCGGATGTACTGGTCGGGCTTCCACTCCGCGAGCTTGTACGGGCCGGTGCCGATGTACTCGGTGGCCTTCACCGCCGGCTCGAACTTCTCCGCGATCTCCTTGGGGTAGATGGCGCCGAAGTTGTTGGGCACCGCCAGGGAGATGAGCACGATGGCCGACTTCTCCTTGAGCTTCATCTCCACCGTGTACTTGTCAATCGCCTTCCAGGTGTCGACCTGAGCGAACAGCGCCTTTCCGTAGATCGACTGCTTGCCCCAGCGGGCGAGCGAGGGCACCACGTCCTCCGACGTCATCTCCTTGCCGTTGTGGAACTTCACGCCCTGGCGAAGCTTGAACGTGTAGACGAGGCCGTCCTTGCTCACGGTGTGGCTCTCCGCGAGCATCGGGATGGGCTTGTTGTCCTTGTCCAGGCTGTAGAGGCCCTCGTAGATGTGGTTGGTGAGGGTCTCGGTGATGCTCGCGGTGGTCCAGTGCGCGTCCAGCGACGGGGGCTCGCCGAGATTGCCCACGCGGAGCACTCCGCCCTTGACCTGGGCGTCCGCGGGGACGACGGCGAGGCCGGCGACGGCGGCAAAGGCGAGAGCGAGGAACGCGCTGCGCACGACGGCCGAACCCCTCATGGGAAGCCTCCAGCGGTGTGGGAGTCGCGTCAGGTGCGTGGAGTGTGCTGGAGGGCGGCCCGGCTTGTCAACGGGGAGGCGGGCTGCCTCACTCGAAGCCGGGTGGCGGCACGAAGGCCTGGAACTCGCGCTCCAGCAGCCGCGCCAGCTCGATGGTGGTGCGGTCGCCGTACTGGGGGCCCACGATCTGCACGCCCACGGGCAGGCCGCCCGGCGTGAATCCGGCGGGCGCCGAGGTGCCGGGGAGGAACACCACCCCCGAGAGGCCGGCCCAGAAGAGCTGATCCACCGTGGGGACGCGCCGGCCGTTGACGGCGATGGTCCGCTGGTAGCGCTCGCCCGCGTGATCGTGGGGGAAGGCCGCGGTGGCGGCGACGGGGCAGAGCAGCACGTCCCAGTCGCGGAAGAACTCCGCCCACTTCCAGCGAAGCTGATGGCGGGCCTCGTTGGTGGCGAGCCACTCGCGGTGGGAGAGGGTGTTGGCGCGAACCATCCGCGCGTAATACGACTCGTCGCCCGGGGCCAGGCGCGCGGCCGTCTCACGGTCGGCTTCAGCCTCCGCGGGTGTGAGGCGCCCCGAGGTCGCCGAGCGCAAGAGCTGAACGTAGATCCGGTGCGACTCGGCGGTATCGACGTCGGGGCGCGCGCGGTCGCTCACCTTGGCGCGGCGCCGCGCGAGGAAGTCTGCCACCGCCTGGATACGGTCCTGCACCTCCGCGTCCACTTCGGAGACGGGATCAGTGAGCATGACCGCGACCCTGAAGTCGCGCAGCGCCCGGCGCCGCGGCGGCGGCAGCTCGAGCCGCCAGCCCTCGGCGTCGATCTCGTCCGGGCCGGCCATCGCGGCGAGGCCCAGCGCTAGATCGTCGGCGCTGCGGGCCATGGGTCCCACCACGTTGATGTCGCTCGGGGCGATCTTGCCCGGCAGGGCCTGGCCGCGCGGCGGCACCACGCCATAACTCGGTTTGTGGCCGTACACCCCGCAGTAGTGAGCGGGGTTGCGGATCGACGAGCCGATGTCGCTGCCCGCCTCGATCCCGGTGAGGCCCGCGGCGAGCGCAGCGGCGGAGCCGCCCGACGAGCCACCGGGCGAGCGGCTGAGGTCCCAGGGATTGTTGGTGGTGCCGTAGATCTCGTTGTAGCTCTGGTAGTCCGCGAGGTAGATCGGCACGTTGGTCTTGCCGAAGAGGATCACGCCGGCCCCCAGCAGCCGGTCCACCGTGAGCGCGTTCCGCGTGGGGAGATTCCCTTTCAGCGCGGGCACGCCCCACGTCGTGGGCATGCCGGTGACGTCGTAGGACTCCTTGATCGTCATGGGCACGCCGTGCAGCGGCCCCCAGGGCTGGCCCTTGCGCAGCGCCGCATCGGCGGCGCGGGCGCGCTTGCGGGCGGCGTCGAGGTCGGTGGTGACGATCGCGTTGATGCGGGGGTTGTGCTTCTCCATCCTCGCGATGTAGAGGTCCAGCAGCTCCAGGCAACCGATCTTCCGCCGCCGGATGAGCGAAGCGAGGGATTTGGCCGACTCGAACGCGACGTCCATGACGCACCTCCGGAGCAACAATGTATCATGCGGCGGGGACGATGAGGCGACCGGAGCCGGCCACCGCGCTGCTGCTGCTCGGGATCTTTACCGTGTCGCTGCTCCCTCCGGCAGCGCCGCGCGCGGCGGCCGCCGATACCTGGGATCTGCGACAGATCTCCGCGGACGAGCGGCGCCGCGTCATCGGCGGCGAGATCGTGCCGTTCACCGTCGCCGAGCGCACCGACCGCGACCTCGCCGCCGGTGCGATGATGTTCCTGCCCCTTCCCGTGCCGCGGGTCGGCGACTACCTGGCGGAGTCGGAGCTGGCGGTGCGCGATCCCGGCGTCGTCAGCTGGGGCGCCCTGCCCGAGCGCGCCGAAGCCGCCTCGCTCGCCAAGCTTCGCCTGAGTCCGGCGGAAGCCGACGAGCTGCTCGACGCGCGGCCGGGCTCGGTCTGGAATCTCTCCGGCGCGGAAATGGAGGCGCTGCGTGCGATGCGGTCGATGCTGCCCGCCGCCTCGAGAACGCTCCAGGCGGAATCCGTGAGCGCTCAGTACCGTGCCATCCTGCTGCGACGCACCCAGGCCTATCGGGCCGGCGGCCTCGACGCCATCGATCCCTACGCGCGCCGCGGCGGCACCACGGCGGATCCCGCAGCCGAGCTACGCCTGGCCGCGGAGGACGCACGCGCACTGACCGGGGCCGCGCCCTCGCTCGTCGAGGCGCTGCTCCACTACCCCGCGTTGCAGCACGCGGGGAGCGGCAGCCAGCTCTACTGGGTCGAGCGCCGGCTCCAGGGTCGCGTGGATCCGGTGCTGGTCCACCAGTTGGTGGACGTGCGCCCCGCGCTCGCGCTCCACGTGGAGCGGCACTTCTTCGTGGGCCACGCGTACAACTCGAGCCAGACCCTCACCGGCGCGATGCCCTGGGGCAACGGCGCGCTGGTATTCGTCGTCGCCCGCGTCTCCACCGATCTGGTCGCCGGCCTCGGCGGCGACGTGAAGCGCTCGCTGGGCCGGCGGCAGCTGCGCGGCGATCTGTCCGGCCGTCTCGAGCGCGTCCGCGCGGGTCTGACGAGACCCACCCCGCTGCCGCAGAGCCCGTAGGGCCCGCGGGCGCTAGACCGGGATCGAGACGCGCGCGAGGACTTCCGGCTCGTCGAGGAGCCGGCCCGCGCCGCGCACCACGCAGGTGAGCGGGTCCTCGCTGATCGTGATGGGCAGATCGGTCTGCTGGTGGAGCAGCAGGTCGAGCCCCGGCAGCAGCGCGCCGCCGCCGGTGAGGGTGATGCCGTTGTCGACGATGTCCGCGGCGAGCTCGGGCGGGGTCTTCTCGAGACAACCGTGCACCGCTTCCACGATGGCCTCGATCGGCTCGCGCAAGGCTTCGCGGACCTCGGCGCCGCTCACGTAGATCGTCTTCGGGATCCCCGCGGTGAGGTCGCGCCCCTTCACCGCGATGGTCTCGTTGTCGCGGGCGCCGGGATAGGCCGAGCCCAGCGAGAGCTTGATCTCCTCCGACCGGCGTTCGCCGATGAGCAAGCTGTGGCCCTTCCGCACGTGTGAGGCGATGGCGTCGTTCATGTCGTCGCCGGCGATGCGGAGCGAGCTCGAGAAGACGATGCCGGACAGCGAGATCACCGCGACCTCGGTGGTGCCGCCGCCGATGTCCACGATCATGCTCGCGCCGGGCTCCGAGATCGGCAGCCCCGCGCCGATGGCTGCGGCCGTGGGCTCGGCGATCAGGAACACCTTGCGCGCGCCCGCGTGGCTCGCCGACTCCTGCACCGCGCGCCGCTCTACCTGGGTGATCCCCGACGGCACGCTGATGACCACACGCGGGTGCACGGGGCTCCGCCGTCGGTGGGCCCGGCGGATGAAGTGATACAGCATCTTCTCCGTGGTGTCGTAGTCGGCGATGACGCCGTGCCGCAGCGGCCGCACGACCTCGATCGTGCCGGGCGCCCGGCCCAGCATCGCTTTGGCCTGCGCGCCCACAGCGATCACCGATCGGTCTGCCGTACTGAGCGCGACGATCGAGGGCTCGTTGAGCACGATGCCTTCTCCCGGCGCGTACACGAGTGTGTTCGCCGTGCCGAGATCGACCGCCATGTCGCTGGGGAAGAAGTGGCTGAGCGCGCGGAGCAGCATCCGCGCGTAGCAAGGCAACGCGTGTGCCAGACCTACTCGCCTCCGCCGCCGCTGCCGACAAATGTCTATACGCGAGAGCAGGTTCGATCGATCCCTGAACAAAGGGGGCGCGTGGAGGGTTGGCGCGTTCCCGGCACTCTTACACAGGGCCCGTGTAGGGATTACACTCCGGACGTGGATACCGTGACCCTCGGCACTGCCACGCCCGGCGGCGGCTTCCCTGTCTACGGCCAGGCCTTCGCGGAGAGCGTGAACGAGGCCGATTCGACGCTGACCGTCGTCACCCGCCACACGAAAGGCAGCACCGAGAATGTGCCGCTGCTCGAGTCGGGCCAGCTGGATCTGGGCCTCGTGCAGGGGGAGGTGGCCTACGAGGCGCTCGAGGGCATCGGTCGCCCCCGCGCCGATCTCCGGATCCTCTGCGCCATGTACTCCACACCCGGCATGTTCGTGGTGCGCGGGGACTCGGAGTACCGCGCGATCGCCGACCTCACCGGGCGCCATGTGGCCTTCGGGGCGCGGGGCTCGGGTCTCGTCATTCTCGCCCGCTACGTCCTGGACGGGCTGGGGCTCGATCAGCAACGGGACTTTCACGCCGTATTCCTGGACGCCGCCGGCGACGGGCCCGCCATGGTGCTGGACGGCCGCGTGGCCGCGCTCTGGGGCGGGGGCATCGGCTGGCCCGGCTTCCTCGCGGTGGCCCGCGGCCCCGCGGGGGCGCGCTTCATCGTCCCCGACGCCGACGGCATCCGCCGCATCCTGGCCCGGCACGCCTTCCTCAAGCCACTGACGGTTCCGGCCGGCTCCTATCCCGGGCAGACCGCGCCGATCGCATCGGTCGGGTCATGGAGCTTCGTCATGGCGCGTCCGTCGCTCGACGAGGACATCGCGTATCGCCTTGCGCGCGCGGTGCACCGGGGAGAGGCCGCCCTCGGCCGGCGGCTTCCGCAGGCGCGCGAGACCACCGCCGTCAACACCGTGGCGGCGGCGCCGCGGCCGGACCTCATTCACGCCGGCGCGCGGCGCTACCTGCGCGAGATCGGGCTCCCCTCCGCGTAGGCGCCGCCGGCGCCACGCCGCCGAGCAAGGCGGCGAGGCGCGGTCGCGCGCCGGCTTCGAGCTGCTCCATCGTGCACTGCCGCGGCGCCTTGTCGGGCCTCCAGCGCATGAAGCGGGTGCCATGGCGGAAGCGGCCGGCCGTCACCTGGTCGTAGCCCACCTCGACCACGAGCTTCGGCTCGAGCGGCTCCCACTCACCCGAGCGCTCGGTGCTCCAGCGGCTGGGACCCCCGGGCGCGTTGCCGGTGAAGCCGCGGCCTCCCAGGAGCGGTCGGAGGCGAGCGAGCAAGGCCTTGCGCTCCGGCGCGGCGAAGCCCGACGTGAATCCGACGTGCTGGAGCAGGCCGGCGTCGTCGTAGAGCCCCAGCAAGAGCGAGCCCACCACCTTGGCGTTGGTGGCGTAGCGGAAGCCGCCCACCACGCAGTCGGCGGTGCGGCCGCGCTTGACCTTGATCATGCCGTCCCGCGTGCCCGAGAGGTACGGCACGCCGCGCACCTTGGCCACGATGCCGTCGAGGTTGCCCCCGGCCCGCGCGAGCCACGCGCGCGCAGCCTCGACATCGTCCGTCGCGGGCGAGAGGCGGATGGAGGCGGCGCTCGCGAGATACCGGCGGGAGAAGGCTTCGAGCCTCCGCCGCCGCTCCGACAGCGGCTGCGCAATCAGCGACCGGCCCTCCTCGTCCACCATGAGATCGAACACGATGTACATGGCCGGCCGCTCGGCGGCCAGACGCTGCACGCGGCTCGCCGCGGGATGGATGCGCTGGAGCAGCTCGTCGAACGCCAGATGCGCCCCGACCGGCACGACCAGCTCGCCGTCGAGCACGAAGTGCGCGGCGGGCACCGCCCGCACCGCCTCCACCACGTCGGGGAAGTAACGCTCGAGCGGCTTGCCGGAGCGGGAGCGCAACACCACGGAGTCGCCGTCCCGGAAGGCCAGACAGCGAAAGCCGTCCCACTTGGGCTCGTACTGCCACTCCGGACCGATGGGGATCGCGTCGACCAGCCGCGCTTCCATCGGCGCATAGTCGGCGCGGAGCGGGAGGGTCATGACACCCGGTCCAGGTTGAAGCGACCGCGCTTCGCGAGCAGTGGCGCATAGAGGTCGCCTAGCTTCGCGAGCCGCGCCGGCACGTTGTCCATGCGGAAGTCCTCGATGACGAAATCGGCCGCCACCTCGCTCCACGTGAGCGGGGTGGACACCGGCGCGCGCGGGCGCGGGCGCACCGAGTACACCGAGGCGAGCGTCCGCCCCCACGCGTTCTGGTTATAGTCCACGAGCACGCGGCCGGCCGGCCGCTTGGCGACCCGGTACTCCGCGGTGACGAGGGCCGGCCGGGCCTTGGCCAGCGCGAGGGCGATGGACTTGGCGACACCCCATACCGTCTTCTGGTCCGGCCCACGCACGATCGGCACGTAGATGTGGATGCCGCGTGAGCCGGTGCTCTTGGGATAGCTCGGCATGCCGAGCCCGTCCAGAGCTTCGCGCAGGACCAGCGCACTCTCCCGCACTCTCGCAAAGCCGGCGGCGGGAACCGGATCGAGATCGAAGTGGAGATAGTCCGGCCGCTGCACATCGTCGCAGCGCGCGTACCACTGATTGAGGTCGATGCAGCCGAGGTTCACCACCCAGAGGAGCGAGAGGAGGTCTTGCACGACCGGGAAGTCGATCACGTTCCCGGACGCGTGGCGAATCGCGCACGTCTCGATCCAGTCCGGGCGGGGGGCGGGCGCGCGCTTCATGAAGAAAAAGTCGCCGGCCGCGCCGTTGGGGTACCGCTTCATCACCATCGCCCGGTCGTGGAGGTGCGGCAGGAGGTGCGGGGACACCGTGGCGTAGTAGCGGAGGAGGTCCCCCTTGGTGATCGTCGGCCGCGTCCAGAAGGGCTTGCGTAGGTTGGTGAGGGTGATGGCGCGGGCGCCGAGGCGCAGCTCCACGGTGTCGCGGTCGGCGGGGATCATCTCGGCGGCGGCCATCGGCAGCGCCGTCGCCTCGCCGCGCGGAATCATCGCGAGGACGCCAGGCGCGGCGGACGTGGCCCCCGGCGCACCGCGCCGGCCACGCCGATGTACTCGAGCTCGGCCCCGGTCCGCGCGCAGCGGAGGAGGAGGCCGCCCCGGCTCATGTCGCCACGCCCCACGAAGTCCGCGGGAAAGCGCAGGCGCTCGCCGAAAGCGGCGAGCAGGGGCTCGAGATACTTGGGCGTGGCGATGCTGCCGAGGAGCACCACGTCGCAGCGGGCGTCGAGGGCCTCGGCAAGCCGCCGGGCGTCGCGCAGCAACGGCTCCATGTAGCGCGCGTTGGCGACCGCGATGTCCACCTCGGCGAAGCGGCGCAGGCGCTCGAAGTCCACTGGCTCCTCGGCGAGCACGAGTCCGTCCGTCGGCGTGATCACGAGCACGCCGGGCCGCCCCGCCGGGGGGCGCGCGAAGGCCTGCGCGTAGGCGAGCTTGCCGCGGAAGTAGAGCCCGCTCAGGAACGAGAACACCTCGCCGAGGGGCGCGCCGGGGGCGGCGCGCAGGCGCTGGGCGAGGTCGAAGCGCGCGTCGGGGTTGAAGACGAGGCGGGCCCGCTCGCCGCCGCAGTGGGCCGGCGACAGGAGGAAGATGCGCCGTCTCACCGGGTCGCAGCGGGCGCCACCGCCCGCGCGAAGCCGGCGGTGTCGAAGGTATTCAGCACCTCCACCCGGCGGACCCATCCCCGGCGGGCCATCGTCACGCCGTAGCGCACGTTGCCCAGCTCGCTCACGGCATGCGCGTCCGTGGAGATCACGAAGGACAGCTTACGCTCGCGCGCCGCCCGGAGCCATCGCGGGGCGAGGTCGAGGCGATGGGGATCGCCGTTGATCTCGATGGCGACCCGCGAGGCCGCGGCCACGTCCAGGACCCGCTCCACGTCCACGTCGATGGGCGGGCGGGAGGGGATGAGCCGCCCCAGCGCGTGGCCCCAGATCTTGAAGCAGGGATGCGCCATCGCGCGGGTGAGCCGGCGCGTCATGTCCTCGCGGCCGAGGCGATGGCGTTGATGCACGCTCGCGATGATGACGTCGAGCTGCTCGAGGATCGCGTCGGGATAGTCGAGGGCGCCGTCGGCGAGGATGTCGCATTCCGTCCCGCGCAGCAAGCGCACCGCGACCGACTCCTGCACCCGCGCGATCTCGTCCCACTGCGCGCGCAACCGGTCCACGGGAAGGCCGTTGGCGTAGGACGCGGTGGGAGAGTGATCGGTGATGGTGAGATAGGCCATGCCGAGCGCGTCCGCCGCCGCTGCCATGTCGGCGACGGTATGGCTGCCGTCCGAGTACACGGTGTGGCAGTGGACGAGGCCGCGGATGTCGCCCTCCTCGACCAGATCGTCCGGCAAGCGGCCTTCCTGCGCGGCCTCGATCTCGCCTTCGTCCTCGCGCAGCTCGGGCGGGATGAAGGGCAGCCCGAGGTAGCCGTAGAGGTCCTCCTCGTCGCGCGCGGCGAGAGGCGGGCCGCTGGCCGACCGCGTGAGGCCGGCGCGGGTGAGATGCAGGCTGCGGCCCTCGGCGAGGCGCGCCAGGCGCGTGAGGTGAGCGGAGGAGCCGGTGGCGTGAAGGAGCGTCGCCGCGTGGTGATCGGGCAGCCCCACGCGCACCTCCAGGGGCAGGCCGTTGTCGAGCACCGCGCGGTACGCGGCCGGCCCGCTCTCGCTCACCGACAGCACGCCGGGCAGGGCGAGCGCGTGCGCGCGCGCCGCCGCCGGCGTCGTCGACGCCACCACCACCTCGATCCCGTCCACCATCTCCAGGCCGCGGCGCAGGTCGCCCGCGATCTCGGCCGCAATGACGCCGGGCGCCCGGCCCAGATGCGCGAGCACGGGCTCGGCCACGTCGAGCGCCTGCGCGAGGAGCACCCGCGCGCCCGGGGGCGCGGGGCGAGGCGCGTCGAGCCGCCGGATGGCGTCGAGGATGCGCGCCTCGGTCTTGGGGCCGATGCCCTTGACGGCGCGGACGCGCCCCGCTTCGGCGGCCGCGCGCAGATCGGCCACCGTCTCCACCCCGAGCGCCTGGTGGATCGCGACGATCTTCGCGAGTGGCAGACCGAGCCGCCCGAGCTCGCTCGCGCCCGGCGGCAGCTGCGCGCGCAGCGTGTCGAGCGCCTCCGCGCGCCCGGTGCGGTGGAGCTCGAGGATGCGGGCGGCGAGCCCCCCGCCGATGCCCGGCAAGGCGGTGAGCCGGTCCTCCGCGACGAGGCGCTCGAACGTCGCGTCGTCGATGCCCTCGAGCACCGCGGCGCCGCGCGCGTACGCCCGCGCCTTGAACGTATCCTCGCCGGCGAGGTCCAGCAGGCGCGCCATCTCCTTCAGCGCTTGCGCGATGCCGAGTCGGTCGCGGCCTTCCATCGAGACCCTGCGGGAGCAAGGGCCGTGCCGCTACGCGCGGCGGCGCTCGCCGAGGTGCGGCCGAAGATCGACGCGCCGGCCCTCCGCGGCGGATAGATACGCGCCATAGATCACCGCAGTGACGTCGCGCGCGAGCGCGCCCCCGGACAGGGGCTCCCGGCCCAGGGCGACGCATTCGACGAAATCCTGGATCTCCTGCGGGTAGCCCGAGGTCCAATCTTCGTCCGGCTGCGGATTCGACCAGCCGGCCTTGGTCTCGAGCTTCTCCACGAGGTACTCCGAGCCGAACACGGCGGGGTCCGGTGCATAGGCCTGCACGGTGTCGTTGGGGTTGATGTTGCAGATCACCACCGCCTTGGCGCCGTAGACGATCATCTGGTTGCGAATGCCGCCCAGCACGGTGTCGGCGGCGGAGATCTGCGCCACCGTGCCGTCGTCGAAGGCGATCAGCATGGTGCCCCAGTCCTCGACGTCCGCGCCGTCCACCGTGTTGAGAAAGCGCGGGGTCGTGGCCCGGAAGGTCTCGGTGGCGGCGAGGTTCGCCGTCTCGGCGCTGACCGACACCGGACGGATGGACCGCCCGCGCAGTCGCATGCCTTCGTCGCTCTTGAGATACAGCGCGGCGCCGAGCGGGTGGCAGGCCTTGCCGATCAGCGAGCCGCCGCCCCCGGTGACCCACCGCTTGTTGACCGGGGCATGCGTGCCGCCGTGGCTCTCCTCGCCGACCAGCCGGAGGATGGGCCCGCCCGCGGCGGCGAGCAGGCGCCGCGCCTTCTGGATGGGGGGCGCGTACACCCAGTTCTCCGCGTAGCAGAGGCGGACGCTCGCCTTCGCGCACGCCTCCAGGACCTCGTCCGCGCCGGCGAGGGCCCGCCCAAGCATCTCGGTCCGCGGCGTCGCCGCCTCGCCGAAGAATCCGGTGAGCGGCTTCTCCACGATGACGTGCTTGCCCGCGCGCGCCGCCTCCACCGCCATCGGGGCGTGAAGATGCGAGGGGACGCAGAGGTCCACCAGCTCGATCGCGCGATCCTCGAGGAGCGCGCGAAAATCGGGGACGGCGCGGCCCACGCCGAACTCGCGCGCGAAGGCGTCCGCGCGCTCGCGGTGCGCCGCTGCGACGGCGACCAGCTCAACGTCGACGCCGCGCACGTGGTGATAGGCCTCGGCATGGAGGCGGGCCACGAACCCCGCACCCACCACCCCCACTCCCAGACGCCGACGGTCCGCCATGCGAGATCCTCCGGTGGGTGACACGCCTTGGGCCCGGCACGAGCCGGGCCCAAGTCTACTCGGTGATCCCGGTGACGGCGAGGCTCAGCACTTCGGGAGCGGACGGAGCGAGGCCTCGATGCGGTCCCCGACCTTCAGGTCCCGCGTCGTCTCCTGGTTGGTCTGGAACTCGTGCTGCGCGCCCGAGGCGTCGCGGACCGTGATCCGGTCGCCCGTCGAGCTGATCTGGACGACCTGGCCCGAGACCTTCGCGGGGGCATTGGCGGGCTGGCACTTCGGCGCGCCGGTGTTCGTGTTCGACTGCGCGGCGAGCGGGCCGGCCGCGACGAGGCCGGCCAGCGACACCGAGAGCATGGTGATGGCAAACGCCTTCATGAAATATCCTCCGGGCCGCTCGGCCTAGTTGTGCTTCGTGATGTCGTAGATGGCCCCGCCGACCGCGCCCACGCCAGCGCCGATCAGCGCGCCCTTACCCGCGCCGTAGCCGGTGCCCGCGCCAACCGCCGCGCCCGCTCCGGCGCCGACCGCCGTCCCGGTCGCCGTTCCACAGCCCGCCGGCGCCAGCGCGAGAGCCGAGAGTGAGAGCACCGCCGCAACCTTCCTCACGCCACTCATAAATGTTCCTCCTCCTGAAGTTGGAGACATGGCCGAGGCACTTGAGCGCCTCTGGTCCGAGAAGGGCAAGCAGCATGCCACGGGCCGCCCGGAGGCCACCGGTGCCCGCCACCCGCAACGGCTCGATTTTAGGAGCGCGTCCAGCGCCGCCGAGCGCCGAACGGCGGCGGGCGGTACTTTCTACCGGCCCGCACGGCGCGATTTCCCCGGCCGGTCTTGACAGTGGGAAAACCGTGGCCTACATTTCCGGCACCATTCCGGTCCGCTCGCTGGCCCACTTAACGCCATTGTGGAGGCCATTCGATGACCACTCGTCGCGAGTTCCTCGCCACCGCCCTCGCCGGCGCTGCCGGCACCGCGCTTGCGCCCCGTCGGGCCGCCGCCGCGCCCAAGACGATGACGATCGTCCGCGAGAGCTCCTTCATCAAGCCGTTCGACGACTACTTCGCCAAGACCCTGCTGCCGGAGTACGAGAAGATGACCGGCATCAAGATGAGCTACGAGGCGGTGAGCGTGGGCGGGATGCTCACGCGGCTCACCACCATCGTCGAGACCAAGTCGGGGCCCGAGATCGCGATGACCGCGCTCAACCAGCCTTATCTCTTCGACTCGAGCCTCGTCGACCTCACCGACGTCGCCAACGACATCGGCAAGCAGCTCGGCCCGTGGCACGACAACATCCACGACGCGGTGGTGGTGAACAAGAAGTGGAAAGCGCTGCCGTGGGGCAACATCGGGCAGCTCGAGGTGTACCGGACGGACTGGTTCAAGGAAGCCGGCATCCACAAGTTCCCCGACACCTGGGAAGACCTCCTCGCGGCCGGCCGCCTTCTCAAGAAGAAGGGGCATCCCTTCGGCTTCGAGCTGGGGCACGGCTTCGGCGACAACCACGGCTGGCTGTACCCGCTGTTCTGGTCCTACGGCGGCCGCGAGGTCGACAAGGACGGCAAGACCGTCCTCATCGACTCCAGCGAGACGGCCAAGGCGGTGGACTTCTGCCGCAAGTTCTATCAGGAGACGATGGTCGAGGACGTGCTGGGCTGGACGGATGTGAACAACAACAAGGCCTATCTCGGCGAGCAGATCTCCTGCACGAACAACGCGTCGTCCATCCTCGTGGTGGCCAAGCGCGACTTCCCCGAGATCGCCAAGGTGACCGACCACGGGCTGAATCCGCAAGGGCCCAAGGGGCGCTTCCACATCCTGAACCCCGTCTCGCACGCGCTGGTCACGAGCGCGCCGGATCCGGCGGCGTGCAAGACGTTCCTCAAGTGGCTCTACGACGACAAGCAGATGTCGCGCTGGCTCACCGCCGGCGAGGCCTACTATGCGCCGTTCCTCACCAAGTACGACAACCATCCCATGTGGGGGCCCGAGCCGCGCTACCTGCCCTACAAGGAGTCGCTGAAGACGTCGCGCCTCCACGGGTGGCCCGGCCCTCCGAGCGCGGCCATGTCGGAGGCCGTCGCCAAGTACGTGCTGGTCGACATGTTCGCCAAGGCATGCCGGGGCGACTCGACCAAGGACGTCATCGCCACCGCGGCCTCGCAGCTGAAGCAGATCTACAAAGCGAAGTAGAGCATGGCGGTCGGCCCGGCGTCCCTGGCGCGGCCCGCCCCGGCCGCGGGCCGACCGCTCACCCTCCGCGGGTTCGTGGAGCGCGAGGGGGTGTTCTCCTGGCTCCTGCTGATTCCCGGCGTCCTCTTCCTGCTCGCGTTCGTCGCCTACCCGTTCTTCTACGGCATCTATCTCAGCATGCAGGCCCGGCGGGTCTCCGAGCCCGGCACCTTCGTGGGTCTCGCGAACTTCGTCGCGCTGTTCCACGACCCCGTGTTCTGGCAGGTGACGAGCAACACGTTCCTCTACACCATCGTCACGACTCTCTTCAAGATGGTGGGCGGCCTCGCCATGGCCCTGGTGATGAACCAGCGCTTCCACGGCCGCAATCTCGCCCGCGCCTTCCTCCTCCTGCCTTTCATCGTCCCCACCATCCTCAGCACGGTGGCCTGGATGTGGATCCTCGACCCGACGTTCAGCGTGGTGAACTGGTCGCTGCTCCACTCGGGGCTGATCACGCACAACTTCTCGTGGCTCGGCAACAAGCACCTCGCCATGGTGTCTATCATCACGGTGAACGTATGGCGCGGCGTGCCCTTCTATGGCATCACGCTGCTCGCCGGGCTCCAGACCATCTCGCCCGAGCTCTACGAGGCGGCGGCGATCGACGGCGCCACCACCCAGCAGCGCTTCTGGAACATCACGCTGCCGGTGATCAAGCCGGTGCTCATCATCGTCACGATGTTCTCGGTGATCTTCACCTTCTCCGACTTCCAGCTCGTCTACGCCCTCACCCACGGCGGGCCCGCCAACGCCACCCACCTCTTCGCGACCTACGCGTTCGACGTGGGCATGAGCGCGGGCCAGCTCGGGTCCGGCGCGGCGGTGGCGCTGTCCATGCTCCCCGCGCTCGCCCTCTTGATCGTGGGACTGACACTGTACCTCCGTCGCGAGTGAAGCGGAGACGATGACGATGGTCGGCGGTCGGACCCTCGGCGCGCGAACCCTGAAGATCTACATCCCGCTGGTGGTCTGCCTGGTGGCGATGTTGTTTCCGTTCTACTGGATGGCGATCACGTCGATCAAGCCGAACCGGGAGCTCTACAACGCGAAGATCATGCCGCTGATCGTGCACCAGCCCACCCTCAAGCACTACTACGACCTCCTCACCGAGACGAACTTCCTCACCTGGACCTACAACACCATGCTGGTGGCGGTGGTGACCACGGTGGTGTCTCTGGTGATCGGCACGATGATGGCGTATCCCCTCGCCCGGCTGCGCTTCCCCGGCGCCGCCCTCATGGCCATCGGGGTGGCGGCGACCTACCTCGTCCCCCAGCCGCTTCTCTTCATCCCCATGGCCGACATCATCAACCGGCTCGACCTCGGCAACACGTTGAGCGCGGTGATGCTCACCTACCCGACGCTGCTCATCCCCTTCTGCGCGTGGCTCCTCATGGGCTACTTCAAGAGCGTGCCTCGCGAGCTGGAGGAAGCGGCGCGGATCGACGGGGCCAGCCGCCTCCAGGCCATGCTCCGGGTGGTGCTGCCTCTCTGCGTGCCCGGCCTCCTCTCCGCCGGGATCTTCGCCTTCACGCTGGCGCAGAACGAGTTCCTCTACGCGCTGATCTTCCTCGCCAAGTCGGACGTGCGCACGGTGCCGGTGGGCGCCATCACCGAGTTGATTCGCGGCGACGTCTTCTACTGGGGGCAGCTCATGGCGGCCGCGCTGCTCGGCTCGATTCCGGTGGCGCTGATCTACTCGTTCTTCGTGGACTACTACGTGGAAGGGCTGACCGCGGGGTCGGTGAAGAGCTGACCGACGCGGGAGACGCGCCCCGCGCGCGGCCCCCGTGTCATCCTCTTCGCGAAGGGCTTAGCCGGTGATGTCCGCGACGCGCCGGAGCGGCGTGTCGTCGCGACGGCGGATCACCCGGTGCGCGGGGCGCGTCTGGTCTCCAAAGGTCGGCTGCCAGCACGAATGCTTGCCCGCCCCGCCCGCCACGATGATCGTGAGATCGTCGGGCGACTTCACGATGGGCACCATGGTGTCGTCGCAGTCCGGATTCTTTCGCCCCTCCACCAGGAACTTGCGGAACTCGTGGTGGAGCCGCCCGAGCGGGAAGCGCGCGTGCTCGAAGATGAAGTCCTTCACTTCCTTCTTGCTGAAGCCGTCCCGCGCGATGGTGGCGGCGTGCTCGGGCCCCAAGGTGAGGACCGGCGCGCCGCCGGAGAGGAGGTTGTTGCTGCCCGCCTGCCCCATGGCGCCCGCCACGACCTTGAGGATGCCGAGGCCGGTGTAGCTGTAGTGATCCTGGATGTTGTGCGGACCTTCGCAGCCGAACACGGTGACGGTGCTGGTCTCCCGGGGATAGCCGAGCTCCACCTGGAGCGGCTCCCAGGGGTTCGCCTCCTCGTTCTCCGCCACGCAGTACGCGATCTTCGCGGGGCTGCCCTGGGTCGAGCGATCGCCCGTGCCGGGCAGCCCACCGCCCACGTTCATGAGGATGAGGCGCACCGCGCGGCCGATAGTGAGGTTCGGCGCGAAGCCCTGACCGAACGCGTTGTAGCCGCTGTTGATCTCGAGCTCGCGGGCGATGGGCCCGTTGACGATCATGAGCGGGGCCACCGGGTGCGTGGTGGCCTGGACGGAGTCGAGATTGAAGGCGGGATCCGCCAGCGCCTCGATGGCGGTGACGACGACCGGGAAGAACTCCGGGCGGCAGCCCGCCATCACCGCATTGATCGCCAGGCGCTCCATCGTGGCCTCGCCCTGGCGCGGCGGCAGCACCGCGATCACGTCGCGCGGCTGACGGTCCGTGTAGCGCAGCATCGCCGCCACCGCCTCGTCGGTGGGCGGCACGATCGGGAGCCCGTCCGTCCAGCCCCGCTCCTGATAGATCCGGTTGATGGCGGGGTACGACTCGTCCATCTTGAACGTCTTCGCCGCCGGCCCGGTGTGGAGGCTCATCGGGTCAGCGCCTTCACGACAATGTCGATGACGAGGTCCGCCTTGGCGGCGGCCTCCTCCGCGGGGATGCCCCCGAGTGGATGCGGGACGAGCGCGAGGGGCAGGTCAGCCATGCCGCGATTCTTCGACTCCAGCCGGGCGAGCTGCTCGAACTCGTGGGTGCCCATGACGACGGACGGGATCCCCTTTTGCTCCAGCACGATGGCGCCGTGGATACTCCACGACGTGCACGACCCTCAGTCGGCGCTGCCGACCAGCGCGACGTCGCAGGCCGTGAGCGCCTCGAGGATGGTGGGCGACGGCGCTCCCGCGATCCCCTTCTCACGCTTCACGACTGCGCCGGCTCCGTAACGCTCCTGCAGCCGCTTGGCCACCGCGAGCATCAGCGTGCCCGCGTTCGCCTTGCTGTTGTCGAGGATGGCGATCTTCTTCCCCGCCAGGCTGTCCACCCGCTTGGCGCGCCCCGCCGCCAGGATCCTCGGCTCGGCGGTGGGATCGTACAGGGTGACCTCGTGGCCGTTGCCGCTCATCGCGACTCCTTCCGTGATTGGCGTTCGCACCGGTGAATCATCCGCGGTGACCTCGCGCGGCTGATAGTACCACCTGGGCCGAACGTCCTCAGGTCCGCGGCCCCGTGGGCACCGGCTGGACGTAGCCGCACGCCTTGCACGTGCGAAGCGCCGCGCTCGCGTTGAACTCCTGGGCCACCTGCTTCAGCTCACCCAGCAGATCCTCGGCGTCGCGCCGGAGCTCGTAGAGCTTGGCGTCGCACTGCTCGCAGTACCAGGCATAGGCTTCGCCCTTCGCCTCGTTGGCGTCGCGGACGCGTTCGACCACCAGGCCCACCGAGTTGGCCGGGCGCTGCGGTGAGTGCGGGGTGTTCGCCGGGAGCAGCAGCACCTCGCCCTGCCGGATCGGCGCCCGCTGTCGCTGGGCTGCCCCGTCGATGTACTCCAGCACCATGTCGCCCTCGAGCTGATAGAAGAACTCGTCGCTCGGGTCCACGTGGAAATCGCGCCGCGCGTTGGGGCCGCCGACGATCATGACGATGAATTGCGAATCCTTCCAGACCATCTCCGCGCCCACCGGGGGCTTGAGCAGGTCGCGATGGTCATCGATCCAGCGTTTGAGATCGAAGGCGCTCAGCGGCTCTGACATGCCGTCCTCCTCATCGCCGCGTGGTGATCGCGTACACGACATTGGCCTCGACCGCGCGGATTCCGCTCCGCTGGACGTACTCCCGGTTGGCGAGGCGTACCCGCTCCCGCGCGGCGGGATCGAGCTGGTCGAGCGTGGCCCGGTAGCCGGTGCCGAGCACGGCGGACCACCAGGCCTCGGGCGACGAGATCGGATGCTCGCCGGGCTCCGCCACCACCTCGGGCCGCTCGACGCCGCCTTGCCGCAGCACCTCGGTCAGCGCCGCCGGGTCGCAGATGCGATCCCAGGGGTTGAAGCCCTTGTAGAGATCGGGCCGCTCGACCTTGATGGAGTCCCAGAAGGCGGCGTTGGCCGGCTCCAAGAAGCGCGGGCCCCAGGTGGTGATGGCGAGCCGGCCGCCGGGCCGCACGCAGCGCCAGAGCGCCCGCACCGCCGCCGCGATGTCGGGCACGAAGAAGATCCCGAACACGCACACGACGGCGTCGAAGCTCGCCGGGGGTAGCCCGAGATCGAGCATGTCGCCCCGGCGGAACTCGGTGTGACGCAGGCCGCGCGTGGCGGCCTTCGCGCGCGCCAGGGTCAGGAGCTCTTCGGCCAGATCGACGCCGAGCACGTGGCCTCCGGGGCCCACCCGCTCCGCGGCGGGCAGCGCGGAGGCGCCGCTCCCACAGCACACGTCGAGCACTCGCGCGCCCGGCGACAGGGCGAGACGCTCTACCGTGCGCCGGCCGAACCGTCCCCAGAAGGAGTTCGCCGCATCGTCGTAGTGGTCGGCCGCCGCGTTGTAAGTAGCGGCAGCGCGGGCCTTGGCCGCCGCGTCGTCGGAGATGGCCATGTCGTCTCAGCCTCCCTGGGCTTGCAGGAGCACGATCCCGGCGGCGATCAGCCCGATGGCGAGGAGCCGGCCCCAGGTCACCGGCTCCTGGAGCGCCACGAAGCCGATGATGAGCACCAGCGCCGTGGACGTGCCTCCCACGATGAGCGAGGACGAGATGCGCAGGCCGCGCTCGTAGGCCAGCAGCGAGAAGATGTCGACGCCCGCCGCGGCCAGCCCGGCCAGCGCCATGAGCCACAGGGCCGACGGGTGCCCCACGATTTGGTGCCCTCGCGCCCGCATCGTGAGCAGGACGAGGGTGTTGACCACCAGGGCGCCACTGGTGACCACGAGCGCGCCGAGGGCGGCCGTCACCTTGGTCGAGCCGAGCTTGAGGCACAGCGTCCACGTCGCGGCGGAGGCGCCCGCGAGCATCGCGAACAGCACGGCCGATGAGAGCACGAACGTGTCCTCGAAAGCGCTCTAGGGCTCGAGCCGCCAGCCCGGCGGGACCGAGCCCGGAGGAAAGACGAGAATGGCGCCCACCACCCCGCGGCTGAGCTGGAATGCCACGCCCTCGGACACATACCCGATCGCGTTCTGACTTTCCAAGTCAGGCGCGCCGTACACCCGGCGGACGTCTCCCGCCGGGTCCATGATCGTGACACCACGCCCGGTGCGAAGAGCCGGGCCCCGCCCCCCGGAATGCGGCTGCAGCGTCGCGAGAATCTGCTCGACCCGATCCCGGTGGATCACGACCACGACGAGCAGTCCCGTCTGGCCGCCATCGTCGCTGAGTAAATAGTTGTACGAATAGCCGCGCGGCAGGGGGAGGCACTCGCTGGGCTGGCTCCAGGCCCGCTCGACGTCGGCGGGAGTATTCCCGAGGATCACCGTCCCGAGCCCGCTGCCTTCGCGGACCACGAGCGGGCCGAGCGCGACGGGCGTCAGCAGACCGCTCCCCCGTGGACACGACGGCACCGTCTGGGCGCGTGACGCCGGCGGCGACATCCATGCCAGCAGCGCGAGCGCCGTGAGCGCGCCGACCACGCGTTTCGGCATGCGGCAGGGCGCCTAGTCGCGCGGGGGGAACAGGCGATTCGACTCCTCGAACAGCGCCAGCGTCTTCTGGACGTCGAAGGGATGCTCCACGAGCTCCTCAGGATCCCACTCGCTCCGCGGCACGCCGAAGAAGTCGCCCCCGTACACGTGGATTGCCCCGGTGAGGCGCTTGATCGGATTGAGCACGGAGTGGATGATGTCGCGGCCCAGCGGCACCGCCTCTCCGCCGCAGATGGCCCTGGCGCCGGCCGCCTCGATGCGGCGCGCCGGCGCGCCGGCGGGCCGGCGCCAGAAGATGTTGTCTTCGCGGCCCGTGTAGATACCGATCACCGCCCACATCGCGTGGTTGTGCGGGATCTGGCACATCCACGGTCCCCAGGTGAGGTTGAGCACGGTGAGCTCGCCGGACCGGTGCAGGACCTGGACGCCGGCGCGGCGCGGCTCGCCGAACGCATTCATGATGTCCGCCGGCGTCGACACCGCGCGCGCCACCAGGTCCAGCACGCCCGCCGAGCCCTGCGCCGCGTTGACGCTCCGGCAATCCGCGATGAATCGCTCCGGGTCGAACATGACGGCTCCTCCCGCTCGTCGCCCTAGCTCGAGCTCCACGCAAACGGGGCGAAGTGACCGTTGACCTTGCCCGACGTATCGTCCCAGTCGATGCCGAAGGCGTGCAGGTGGCCGCGCGAGGCCTTGGCGAGGGCGAGACGGCTCGCCGCAGGATGCCCCACGTTGTCGAGGTAGATGGGCTCGCCCGGGCTCGCGCCGGGAATTCCGTCCACCGAGATGTCGAGCATGCCGGGAATCGACACCGACCGGCGCATGTCTCCGCGCTCGATCCGGATCGGCCGGCTCTCGACCCCCGCGAACTTGGTCACGAGCGGACCCACCGCGGCCATCGGACCGCCGCCCTGCCCGCTGCCGATGGCGACGATGGCCTCGCGCTGCGCGGCGGTGGCGCGCTCGTCGACGATCAGGCCGACCGTCCAGTTTCCCGCTCCCATCGCCTCCGGGGTGTGCAGGAGCACGGCGAAGTTAAGCCCATCGAGCGAGGTCGTGCCATGCGCGCCCCGCTCGATGTGGAACACGAGGCCGGCGTCGCAGGACCCCTTGGTGGGACGCCCCGCCAGACCCGAGGTCGGGCAGGGGCACACCGAGTCGCAGCTACACGCTTCGAAGTAGTCACCGCTGATCCTCCACTGAGGACCCGCCATGGAAAACCTCCCCGGCGTCGGCCGCGCTCACATCGCGTGCGCGCCGCGCAACACCATCACCAGTTCGGGACGTACGGCCACGGTCATGCCCAACACCACCAGCGCCACTCCGGTCGCCCGGGCGATCCACTCACCGCCGGGAAGCAGCTTTTCGGCCGCCACCACCGCGGTGATGAGCAGCACCCAGCGAAGCCCCATCGCGCCAGCCGCCACCAGCACCAGCATGAGCGCCCAGCAGCACCCGAGGCAATAGATCGCATGATACCAGCCCAGCGCCAGGCTACCCCACCCGCCGGGTCGCCAGTGCCCGAGCAGGAAGCCTAGCGGGCTCCGGCAGGCGCGCAGGCAAGCTTGCTTCAACGGCGAGAGCTGAAACGCGCCCGCAGCCATCAGCACGATGGCCACACCGTACGCCAAGCCGGACCCGGGCACCGCCATGAGCGCCGTGTGCGCGAGGTACACGGGCGCGCCGCTGACCGCCCAGACCGCGAGGTATACCGCGGTGAAGATCGCGACCGGCACGCCGTGACCGACCGCCCGGCGCCCGGGCGCGACCTTGCTCCCGCGTATGGCGCCGTAGAGCGCGATCATGGGCAGCGCGCTCGGCAGCATCATCGCCGCCATCATGACGGCCCAGCCGAGGACGAAGGCGGTTCCGTCGGCCCACGTCGCCGGCATCGGCATCGTCATCATCATGTCGTCGCCCTGAAGGCTCGACCGCACCACCGACACCCAGGCCACCGCGGCCGCGCCGAGAAGGGCGGCCGAGGTCAACACCGTCGTCCGGTCCGGCACGGCTACTCGATCACCTGCTCGGCGCGAAGCACGAGCGATTGGGGGATGGCGAGGCCTAGCGCCCTCGCCGTCTTCAGGTTGATGACGAGCTCGAACTGTGTAGGCTGCTCGACGGGCAGGTCGGCGGGCTTGGCGCCCCTGAGGATCCGGTCCACGAACACGGGCGCGCGACGAAACAAACCATCCACGCTCGTCCCGTACGACATGAGGCTTCCCACCTCGACGTACTCCCTGAAGCCGTGCATCGACGGCAGTCTGGCCTTCATCGCGAGCTCGGCGAGGCTCGCGTGGTGGCGACTGAACATGGCGTCCGATATCACGAGAAGGGCATCCGCTCGCTCCCGGGCCATCGCGGCGAAGGCGCCTTCGAACTCGCCCGGCCCGCGCACACCGAGGGGCTGAAGCTGCAGTCCCAGCGCGCTCGCCGTAGCCTTCAGATCAGAAATCATCGCGGGCCCGGACGGATTGCCGGCGCTCCATAGGACGGCCACTCGATTCGCCCTGGGAACCGCCTCTTTCAGCAGCTCCAACCCCTTGCTGGAGCTCTCGCTGCCGACGCCGTAGGCCAACCCCGTGACATTGCCACCGGGACGCGCGAGACTCGTCACCACGCCGAGCGCCACCGGATTCGCGACGCCGATCATGACGATGGGGATGGTCTTGGTCGTGTTCCGGGCTGCGACCGTCGCGGCCGTCCCACCGGCGACGATGACGTCGACCTTGAGCTTGACCAGCTCGGCCGCGAGCGCGGGCATACGATCGTAGTGTCCATCAGCGTATCGAACATCGAGGGTCATGTTCTGGCCCTCGACCCACCCGATGTCGCGCAGCCCTTGGCGGAATGCCTCGAGCACACGCGAGGGAAGATTGGCCGAGCCCGCCGTGATCAGCCCGATCCGCGGAACTTGTCGAGCCGGCTGCGCCTCGGCGGCATGCGACGCGAGGATCAAAGTCAGCGCCAGCGCCGTGAACCACAGCCGCCGGCCGCCTGCTCGGTTCCCCCATGTCGACGCCGTCACGCTGCGAACATACCGCATTGGCCGTCTTCCGTGGCAGCGCCATCGGGGCCGCCGGCTGCGGCGAGGCCGCCGGCGCGGTACGATTGGCCCCCATGGACCCCCTCCCGGCCACGACACCCGTGGTAGAAATGGACGCGGTCACCAAGCGCTACGGCGCGGTGGAGGCGGTGCGCGGGATCAGCCTCCGCATCGACGCCGGTGAGGTCGTGGCGATGCTCGGCCCGAACGGCGCCGGCAAGACGACCTCGGTGGGTCTCATGGTGGGGCTGCGGGCGCCGAGCTCGGGCGCGGTGCGCCTCTTCGGGCTCCCGCCGACCGACCGCCGCGCGCGGAGCCGCGCCGGCGTGATGCTACAGGAGTCCGGCACCACCGGCGTGCTGACGCCGCGCGAGATCGTCGCGCTGTTCGGACACTACTACCCAGCCCCGATGCCGCCCGCGCAGGCGTTGGCCCTCGCCGGCCTCACCGACAAGGCCGACGCGCGAATCGGCACGCTGTCCGGCGGGCAACGGCAGCGGCTCTACTTCGCGCTGGCGGTATGCGGCAACCCCGACGTGCTGTTCCTCGACGAACCCACCGTGGCCATGGACGTGGAGGCGCGGCGGGCTTTCGTGGCGAGCGTTCACACGCTGGCGGCCGAGGGCAAGACGGTGGTGTTCACCACGCACTATCTTCGCGAGGCCGAGGAGATGGCCCGCCGCATCGTGGTCATCGACCACGGCGTGGTCATCGCCGACGCGGCGCCGCGCGAGCTGATGGCGCGCGTGGCAGCCAAGCGCGTGGCCTTCTCGGTCGCCGACGCGCTTCCCGGCGGCGCCTTCGAGGGGCTCGCGGTGACGGCACTCGAGTCGTCCAACGGACACGTCCGCTTCCTCACCAACGAGCCGGAGGCGGTGCTGCGGGCGCTCTTCGCGCGCGGAGTGGAGCTGCGCGACCTGGAGGTGGCGGGCGCCGATCTGGAGGACGCCTTCCTCTCCCTCACGCGACGAGGCGACGCGGCGTGACCACCGCCCCGATCCTGCCCATGCTGCTGGCCCAGACCCGGAGCGATTTCCGGATGCGCTGGCGCGTCCCCGCCTTCAGCCTGACGAGCCTGATCCTCCCCATTCTCTTCTTCACCTTCTTCGGCCTGCCCTTCGCCCGCAACACGCTGCCCAGCGGCGTGAGCGAGGGCGCCTATCTCCTCGCCTCCTTCGCGGCCTACGCGGTGGGCAACGTCATGGTGTACGGGTTCGGCATCGGTGTCGCCGTCGAGCGCGGGCAGAAGATCGACCTGCTTCTCCGTGCCACCCCGCTGCCCGCCGGCGTCGCGATCGCCGCGAAGGTGCTCACCGCGCTCATCTTCTCGCTGATCTCGATCTCGGCGCTCATCGTCTACGGCGTCATCGCGGGCGGCATCCATCAGGGCGTCGCCACCTGGGTCAACGTGATCGTGCGGCTGCTCGTCGGCTCGCTGCCGTTGGTCGGGCTCGGCTTCGCCATCGGCTACAGCGTCGGGCCCAACGCGGCGCCCGCGGTGGCGAACCTCGTCTACCTGCCTCTCGCCTTCGCCTCCGGCCTCTTCATGCCGATGAGCCAGCTGCCCGGCTTCGTGCAGCGCATCGGCCCGTATCTCCCCGTGTATCACTACGGCCAGCTCGCCTGGAGCGCGCTCGGCGCGCCCGCCGAGCCGCTCGTCGTCAGTCTCGCGTGGCTCGCCGGCTACACCGCGCTCTTCATGGCCATCGCCTTGCGCGCGTACCGGCGTGAAGAGTCGCGGAAGTTCGCCTAGAATGTCGTCCACCATGGCCCGCCCCGGGACCCTCGCCATCGACGTGGGGGGCACCTTCACCGACATCACCTACGCGGACGCCGCGACCGGGGCGACCTGGGTGGCCAAGACGCCCTCCACCCCCTCGGACCTCTCCCGGGGCTTCATCACCGCGGTGCGCAAGGTGCTCGGCCAGGCCGGCCGCACCCCGCCGGATGTCCTTCGCGTCTTTCACGGCACGACCACCGCGACCAACGCGATCCTGGAAGGAAAGACGCCGCCCACCGCGCTGGTCACGACGACCGGCTTCAAGTTCGTCCTGGAGATCGGTCGCCACGACATCCCGCGCCACGGCAATCTCTATGGCTGGAGCAAGCCGGCGCGGCCAGTCACGCCCGACCACGTGCACGAGGTGACGGAGCGCCTCGATGCCGACGGCTCTGTCCTCACGCCCCTCGACGAGGCGGAGGCGCGTCAGGTCGCGCGGCGGCTCGCCCAGGCGGGCGTGCCCGCGGTCGCCGTGGTGTTCCTCCACGCCTACGCGAACCCCGCGCACGAGCGCCGCATGGCCGCGATTCTGGCTGAAGAATATCCGGGGGTGCTGGTCTCGCTCTCGTCGGAAGTGCTGCCCCAGTTCCGCGAGTTCGAGCGCAGCATGGCCACCGCGCTCAACGCCGCCGTCATGCCACCGGTGAGCCGCTACGTGGGGCTGCTGCGTGCGGCGCTGGACGCGGAGGGCGTGCGCGCACCGCTCCTCATCATGAAGTCGGACGGCGGCGTCACCAGCGCGGCGACCTGCGTGCGCCAGCCCGTGCAGACGGTCCTGTCGGGTCCGTCCGCGGGCGTGGTGGGCGCGGTGAGCGTGGCGCGCACCGCGGGCCACCGCGACATCATCTCGATCGACGTGGGCGGCACCAGCGCGGACATCTGCCTCGTGCGCGACGGCCGGCCCGAGATCACCAAGGACGGGATGATCGGTCCCTTCCCGCTGAAGCTTCCCATGGTGGACATCCACACCATCGGCGCGGGCGGCGGCAGCATCGCCACGGTGAGCGCGAGCGGCCGGCTGACCGTGGGTCCGCGCAGCGCCGGCGCCGAGCCGGGTCCGGTCTGCTACGGTCGCGGAGGGCTCGAGCCGACCGTGACCGACGCGCATCTGGTGCTCGGCCGCATCCCGCCCGCGCTGCTGGGGGGCGAGATCCCGCTGGACCTCCCCGCCGCGCGAGCCGCCCTCGCGGAGCGGGTGGGCGCGGCGCTGCGCCTCACCGTGGAGGAGGCGGCCGCCGGCGTCGTCGAGATCATCGACAATTCGATGGCGCGCGCCATTCGCACGGTGTCCGTCGGACGGGGCCACGATCCCCGTCGGTTCGCGCTCGTCGCCTTCGGCGGGGCAGGCCCGCTCCACGCCTGCCGCCTCGCCGAGCTGCTCGCGATTCCCACCGTCATCGTGCCGCCTCGGCCGGGCGTCCTCTCCACCTGGGGGCTGCTGGATACCGACATCCGCGCCACGTTCGTGCGCACGGTGGGGCCCGACGACCGCCGCGCGACCGGGGACGCGGCGGCGCCGCGCCTGGAGGGGGTCTGGCGCGAGCTCGAGGCGCAGGCGCGCGCCTGGCTGGACGGCGAGGAGGTGCCGCGCGAGCGGCAGCGCTTCGAGCGCGCCGCCGACCTTCGCTACGAGCATCAGAGCTTCGAGCTCACCTGCGCGGCGGGCGACGGCCCCGTCACCGCTGCCATGCTCTCGGGCCTCGTCGCCACCTTCCATGCCGAGCACCGGCGCCTCTATACCTACGATCTGCCCCGCGCGCCCATCGAGCTGGTCAACCTCCGCGTGACCGCGATCGGCGCGCTCCCGCGCCGCGGGGAGGCGGGCGCGGCGGGAGCCGCGGCGACGCGCGACGCCAAGACGGGCGAGCGCCGCGTCTACTTCCGCGGCGCGGGCTGGCTTGTGACGCCCTCCTACGACCGCGCGCGGCTACGGGATGGGCAGGAGATCGTCGGTCCCGCCGTCATCGAGCAGGACGACGCGACCCCGCTGGTGGCCCCGGGCTTCGCGGCACGCGTCGATGCCGCGGGCAATCTGCTCCTGGAGCGTGTCCATGCCTGAGTCGACGCACGTCGATCCCATCACGCTCGAGATCATCCGTGGCAGCCTCGCGTCGACCATCCGCGACATGGAGCTCTTGATGGAGCGCTGCGCGATGTCGCCCTTCATCAAGGAGAAGAAAGACTACTTCGTCGGGATCTTCGACACGCGGGGGCGCATCGTCGCCTGCCACATCTCGGGCAGCGGCCCCGGCATGATCGACGCGATCCTCCGCGCCTACCCGCTCGAGAGCATGCGGCCGGGCGACGTGTACTGGTTCAACGATCCGTACCTCTCCGACGGCGCGGTCCAGCATCACCAGGACATGGTGTTCGTGATGCCGGTGTTCCACGCGGAGGCAGTGGTCGCCTTCGCCACCACGTTCGGGCACTACCAGGACATCGGTGGGCTGCGCGCGGGCAGCATCTCGCCCCACGCCACGGAGATCTATCACGAGGGGCTGCTGGTGCCGCCGGTGCGCATCATGCAGGAGGGGCGGCTCAACGAGGAGGCGTACCGCATCTTCCTCCGCAACTCGCGCCTCCCCGATCTCGTGGAGGGCGACACGCGGGCGATGATGGCGTCCTGCCGACTGGCCGAAGGGCGCCTCGCCGAGCTGTTCGAGCGGTATGGCGCGCCAACCGTCCTCGCCGCCTTCGAGGCGGGCATCGCCCAGACCGCCGAGCGCACCCGCGCGCTCTTCCTCGACCTGGTCCCGGAGGGCGCCTGGCGCTTCCACGACTACCTCGACAGCGACGGCGGCGTGGAGTCGCGGCCGTACCGCATCGAGCTGGCGCTGGACCGCCGCGGGGACCACGTGCGGCTGGACGGCTCCGGCTCCGACGATCAGGCGCGCGGCCCGATCAACTTCATGACCAACCCCGGGCTCCTCCGCATCGCCTTCGGCCGCTATCTCCAGGCGCTGGATCCGGACCTCGAGGTCAACGAGGGGCTGCTGCGCAATCTGGACGAGTGGGTGGCGCGCGAGGGCAGCCTGCTGAAGCCGCGTTTTCCTGCCCCGCTCGGCATGCGGGCGAACACGCGCTTCCGCGTGATGTCCTGCATCTTCGGCGCGCTCGCCCAGGCCAATGGCGGCCGCGTCCCCGCCGGGTCGCCGGTGTACGTCCTCTACTACTTCCGCGCGTGGGACGAGGCGGCGCGCCGTCCCATCCTGTGCATCGAGGGCCTGGGTGTGGGGCTCGGCGCGCGGCCGTTCGCCGACGGGGTCGACGTCATCTACTACATCGCCCAGGAGAACTACCCCGTGGAGTACGTGGAGCGCGACTTCCCCCTGCGCGTGGAGCGCTATGTCGCGCGCGCCGACTCGGGCGGCCCCGGCTTCCACCGCGGCGGCGCCGGGGTCATCCGCGACGTGCGCGTGCTCTGCGAGACGGCCGAGCTGGCCACGCGCATGGAGAACACACTCGTCGCGCCCTACGGCGTGGCGGGCGGCCAGGCCGGCCGCACCGGCCGCATCATCCTCAATCCCGACACGCCGGACGCCCGCGAGCTGCCCGCGCTCGGCGACGGGATCACGCTCAAGCGGGGCGACCTGCTGCGCCTGGAGACCTGCGGCGGCGGCGGCTGGGGCGATCCCCTCACGCGCGAGCCCGAGCGCGTCCGGCAGGACGTGGCGCGCGGCCTCGTGACCTCGCGCGGCGCCCTCGAGGACTACGGCGTCGCGCTCGACCCCGTCACGCTGGACATCGACAAGACCACCACCGACGAGACGCGCCGCCGGCGCGCTCGCGACCTCCCGCTCATCGACCGCGGCCCCGGCTTCGCGGAGGCCGAGGCCCGCTGGCGCGCCGCCCGCGAGGCGCCGCGCCCTTGAGGAGAGCCACCATGGCCATGAAGGACCTCGCCCCGAAGCTCAACGCGCTGTGCGACGCCCTGCCGTTTCAGACGAGCTGGTACCTCAAGGACCTCACGACGGGCGAGCGCGCGGATCGGCTCGGCGACACGCCGGTGCCCTCGGCGAGCACGCGCAAGATCTCGATCATGATGGCGGCGCTCAAGGCGGTGCACGACGGCAAGCTCGCCCTCGAACAGAAGGTGACCATCCAGGCCAAGTATCAGGACAATGACTCCGGCACCTTCCAGCATCTGACGCCGGGGTTCTGGATCACCTTCCGCGACGCCCTCGTCATGATGATCATCGTCAGCGACAACACCTGCACCGGCACGGTGGTCGACATGGTGGGGCTCGACGCGATTCAGCGCTACTGCGACACCGTGGGCATGACGCGCACCGTGCATCGCTTCGGCATTCCGCCCAAGCTCGGCCCCGACCACACGCTGGACCAGGTCACGACCACCACGCCCAACGATCAGGGGCTACTGCTGGAGGCGATGCTCCAGGGCGCGGAGGACACCGCCGCCGCCGCCAAGCTCGGCGTGACGCCGGAGCTCTGCCGGCTGGGTCTGGACATCCTCTCCTGGCAGAAGCTGAAGACCCGCATCCCCTCGCAGCTTCCGCTCGGCACCAAGGTGGCCCACAAGACCGGCACGGGCTCGCGCGGCTACATGGACGCGGGCATCGTCTACCGCGACGGGAAGCCCCTCTACATCATCACCATGTACACGGAGCACGTGCCCGCCGCCCTGCCCGACGGCACGCCCGGCTTCACCGCGGCGTATCAGCTGATGGGACGGATGGCGCGCCTCGCCTGGGACTCCATCGCTTTGCAGTCGCTTCACTAGATGGAGAGCGCCAGACGCCCGCGTATCGTGAGCGGGCTGCGGGCGACCTTTGAGAGTCTCGGCTGGATTGCGAGGGAAGTTGGCATCTTCAAAGGGCTAGGCCTCGAGTGCACATTCCCCAGACTCGAGACGGGCGGGCCGGAAGCCGTCGCCGGAATCGTTCGGGGCGCTTGGAATTTGCGGAACCCGGCAGCGCTCCGTATGTGCAGGCTGCCCTTGACGGCCGGGATACCGTCATTCTTCTTGCGGCGCTGGCGCCACTCTCGACAGGACTGCCGATCCTGACGCGCCCGGCGATATCCGATCCGCGCGAGTTAGAGGGCAAGCGCCTTGGTGTTCTGACGAACACCGGTCAGCTCGCCATCTCCGTGCGCTCCGCCCTGAACACGTGGGGCGTCAGTGCCACCCTCGTTCCCTTGGGACATTCGGGGCGATCTATGCCGCGCTCGGGTCCGGAGGGGTCGACGCCGGCGCGCTCTCTGCCGACTATCGATTCTTGGGACCGAGAGAGTACGGCTTGCGAGTCCTTGACACGCCGAGCGCCGGGTACGTGCCCGTCGTCGTCGGGTGTTCACGCCGACTGATCGCGGCGGACCGCCGCCTCGTTTCCGGCGTGGTGCAGGCCTACCGAAAACCGGCCTGCCGTCGAGGAAGCATACGAATTCTATGCGCCGCTCCTTCAGCGGTTGCCGCGCCCATCGGCACAAGGTCTCCTGACTCTTCTTCAAGACCTACTGCAGGCACAGCCGTCCGCCGTCCACGTTTCGCCGGCGGACTTCGTCGATTCGTCGTTCCTCGATGAGCTCGAGCAAGCTGGATTGATCGAGGCCATCTACGGCGAAACCGCTGAAGCGGGAGGCTAACGCCCGGCGAGTCGCTTCACGACCGGCGCGAAGGCTTCCATGAACTGCTCGAAGACAGCGATGTAGGAGACACCGTAGCGGGCGCGCCGCGCCTCGAGCATATCGACGACGGCCTCCACGGATCCCGAGAGGACAAACGGGCTCTCGCGCACCTGAGCCGGTTCCATCTTCCATTGCTGGGCGATCTCGGCGAGGCCGGTGGCCGTGTTGTCGGCCACGAGCACCCGCTGAACCAGGGCGTTGAGCTCGAGGGCGGAGAAGCGCGCGCCCGCCGCGGCGCGAACCGTGGCGACCTTCGCGTCGAGCGTGTCAGGACCGATGTCCGCGAGGTCGAGCCCGCTGCCGTCGGGCCGGGTTCGCGGGACGAGACCCACGATGTCGGCTTCGCGGGCGGCGAGGGACAGGATCCTGGGTCCGCCACCCCCGATGAGCAGGGGCGGCCGGGGACGCTGCACGGGGCGCGGCAATCCCTCCAACTCGGTCACTGCATAGTGCCGGCCCTTGGCCGTCACCGGCCCGCCCTCGAGGTAGCGGGTGATGATGCGCACCGCCTCCTCCAGGCGCTCGACGCGTACCCGGCCGGGATCAAAGGCGAGCCCCGTCTGCGCGTAGTCGGGGAGCAACCAGCCCGCCCCCAGTCCCAGCTCGAAGCGCCCGCCGCTCAGGAGATCGAGGGTCGCCGCATCCTTGGCCACCACGGCGGGATGGCGGAAATCGTTGTCGTACACCATGCTGCCGACGCGAATTGTCGTGGTGGCGGCGGCGGCAGCCATGATGCCGACGCTGGTCGCCACCTGGTCGCGGAAGTGATCGGGCACGAGGAAGACTGCGTAGCCGAGGGCCTCGGCGCGCCGCGCCTTCTCGAGCCAATCATCACGCGAATGCGCCACGCGTGCCAGGAGGCCGAAGCGGAAGGGCCTCACGCGCTCCACTCGGGATAGGTTGGCGGCGACAGCGCGTCGGTCCCCCGGCCCGCCCAGTCCGACGTGGCCATGCGGGGCCACATGCGCTCGCCGCCCGCCTGGAGAGCCCGCAGGATGGCGCGCTCGTCGGCGGCGAGGACGCGCCCGCCGTCCACCACGAGGCGGCCGTCCACGTAGACGCGGTCCACGTCCTCGTCGGTGGCGTTGTAGACGATGTTCTTCACGGGGTCGCGCAGCGGCGTCATGCGCCACGACCGGGCCTTCCACAGCACGAGGTCGGCGCGCGCGCCCGGCGCGATGCGGCCGAGGTCGTCGCGGCCGAGGGCGCGGGCGCCGCCCAGGGTGGCCGCGTCGAAGACGTGGGCGGCGGTGGTGGACTCCGTCTGGCGCTCCATCATCTTGGCGACCACCCCGGCCCACCGCATCGCCTCGATCACGCTCTGCGGGTTGGTGTCGGTGCCGAGGGCCATGTTGATGCCGGCAGCGCGGTAGGCGCCGAACGACTCCATGGCAACTCCACGTCGGGCGAACACCCACGCCGCGTGGGCGACGGAGCAGCCGGAGTCGGCCATGATCGCCACGTCACCCGCGGGATAGTTGGTCCAGGACGAGCCGCCGACGATGATGGCATGGCCGAGAATGGTGTTGGGGCCGAGCACGCCCAGCTCGCGCATCCAGGCGATCGGGGTCTTCCCGTGCCGGGCCAGCATCTCGTTGAACTCGACCACCGACTGCGAGGTGTGCACCTGGTAGGGGCGCCCCGTCTCGTCGGCCCAGCGCTTGCCTTCCTTCAGGAGCTCCGCCGTGCACGTGTCGATCTGGGACGGCGCGAAGAAGCAGCGCACGAGGCCGCCGTGGGCGCCGTCATGCGCCTTGAAGGCTTCCACCGCGCGGCGGAGGCCCTGGCGCCCCGCCTCCTCGTTCCACTCCCACTCGACACGCTTGCCATCCTTCGTCAGCCAGCGACCAGATCGGAAGCCCAACCCGAGGTACACGCGCATACCGTAGTAGCCCGCGCGCTCGACGACGTAGTCCGCGATGGGCCCGATCTCCATCACGGTGGTGACGCCGCCCCGCAGCATCTCTGCCATCGAGAAGTCGATGCAGGCGCGGCTGGCCTCCTCGTCCTGCGCCTCCGCGCGCACCGGCAACATCTCGAAGAGCCCGGAATAGAAGAACTGCGGATTGCCGCGATCCTCGATGAACGAGCGGTCCAGCGGCGAGCCCGCGATGTGGGCGTGGGTGGAGATGAGTCCCGGCGTCACGATGCGGTCGACGGCGTCCACCGTCTCGTCCACGCGGCCGTCGAACCGCGGACCCGCGTGCAGGATCGCGCCGCCCTCGATCACCACGACGCCGTCGCGAAGCATGCGATGTCCGCGCCCGTCGTGGGCGAGCACGTACGGCGCCTTGATGGCGATGCGGCGGCCGTCGCTTGGTGTCATTCCCGCCGAAGCCTGCCACGGCGGCCGCACCACCGCAACCGTGTGACAGCGCGGATGACATTCACGAGACCTAATCGCTCGCGATCCGCGGCCGCTCCAGGGCACCGCCCGTCTGCCTCGATCGCGCCGGCTCGGCCTCTACGCGGTCGGCGGAGGCTTCTGGCTCTCCGGGGGGCTCTGGCTCGTGGTGCCCTGCCGTGTTCCTCGGGCACCGCTTCGCGCTCCGGGCGCTGCGCGTGCGCCGCCGCGAGGGCGAGAACACGCGCGCGGCCTGAGCCGCGTCAGCGCCGCCGGCGCGCCGGGCGCTTCCGGACCGTCGCCATCACCGCGCGCGTGCGCGCACGCCGGCCGCCCGCGTGGAGGCCGCTCGGATCCTCCACGGCCTCCGCGGTCACGAACGTGCCGCCCTGGAAGGTCTCGGCCCGCTCGTCGGTGACGGGCGGCTCCTTGGCCAGCACCTGCGCCGCGTAGTCCTCGCCGCGGTCCTGCGGCCGATACCCGAGGCGCGTCGCGTTGGCATTGTCGTACCAGCTGCGACGATTGTCGGAGACCCCGTAGACGATTTCGAAGCGCAGGTCGGGATGCTCGACGCCGATGGAGACGAGCTGGCCCAGGTCGCGGGGCGACACCCAGATGGCGAGGCGCCGCTTGTCGATGGGGCGCGCGTTCACGTTACCGATGCGGATGCAGAGCACCCGCAGCCCGTACTTGTCCGCGTAGAGGCTCCCCAGCGCCTCGCCGAACACCTTGGACGCGCCGTAGCGGCCATCGGGCTTGGGATACACGCGGTGATCGATGGTCTGATCTCTCCGGTAGAACCCCACGGCGTGATTGCTCGTGGGGAAGATGAAGCGGGGCACCCGGTTGCGTCGCGCCGCCTCGTAGGCGTTGTAGCAGCCTTCGATGTTGGCCTTGAGGATGAGCGGCCAGGGCCCTTCCACCGAATAGCCGCCGAGGTGCACGATCGCGTCGACACCCCTGGTGATGCGCAGCATGTCGGCCATGCGCGTGATGTCGGCGCGCATGAAGCGCTCGCCCGGCTTGAGGTCCTTGATGGGGCGGAGATCGGACAGGCGCAGCTGATACTTGCCCGCGAGGGCGCCGCGCAGGGCGCGGCCGACGCCGCCGGCGGCGCCGGTGAGGAGGAGGGTCTTCACGAGGCCGCGCCCGCGCTCGTGCCGGCGTAGCCCTTCCGGTGGAAGTAGTTGGCGTTGTAGAAGGCGAGGACGAGGTCGCGGTATACCGCCGGCTCGTAGCGCGGAGGATTGTCGGGGCCCACGCAGGACGGCAGGCACTCGATCAGGGATGCCACATTGGGGCTGTAAAAGAAGGCAATCGAGTAACGGTCGGTCCCCGAGTCGTTCAGCACGCCGTGGGGCGTGGACAGGAAGCGGTCGTTCGACCAGCGCTTCATCATGTTGCCGAGGTTCACGAGGAACGTCCCGGGGATGAGCGGCGGCGCCATCCATTCACCATTGGGCAACCGCACCGCGAGCCCGGGCACCTCCATCCGCGCCAGGATGGTGATGAACGAGTTGTCCGTGTGGGGCCCCTGGCCGAACTGCTCGGCGTCGTCCGTCTCCTGCGGCGGATAGTGCAGGAAGCGGAGGTTGATGTGCGCCTCGTCCCGGAAGTAGGGCGCGAAGAAGTCCGCCGGCATGTCGAGCGCGCGCGCCAAGACCGGCAGCATGCGCTCGCCCACGGCCTCCAGCGTCTTGAAGTAACGCACCATCGCCGCGCGCATGGCAGCGTGGCCGTCCGGCCACTGGTTGCGGCCCCGCAGGGGCTTCCCCGCGCGCACGTCGGGATGGTCGGCGCCGCGGTCGTGGCTGATGAAGAAGCTCTCGTTGAAGTTCGGCCGCGTCGCCTTGTGCACGCTGGACGCGCCCTGGATGCTCTCGTTGGGGGCGAGGTAGCCAATGTTGTTCTCGTCGATGGCGAGCCGTCGCTTCTCCTCCGCCGGCATCGCGTGGAACTCGCGCGAGGCCGCGAAGGCCTCGTCTACCACCGCGTCGGGCACCCCGTGACCCTTCAGATAGAAGAAGCCCACGTCTTCACTGGCCCGCCGCACCGCGGCCGCCACCGCGTCGAGGCCGCCGCGCCCGCCACGGAAGGCCGGCCCGAAGTCGATCACGGGGATCGCGCGCGTGGCCGCCTCGAGGTCCTTCACGGCAAAAGACTTGAAGACGTTCATCGCTTCGATCCTACTCCAACCTCGGTTGCGGATGCCATGTCCGTGGTCTATCCTCCTGCGCCATGACACCCCCCGCGATCGGCTGGCCCAGCGGCGCGCGCTGCGCGGTGATGATGACATTCGATCTCGACGGCGAAAGCCCGTGGATCCACCGCGATCCCGCGCTCGCGGAGCGCCCCCTGCACATGTCCATGGGCGCTTATGGGCCGAAGACCGGCATGCCGCGCATCCTCGATCTCCTCGACCGCTACGGGATCAAGACGTGCATCTTCATCCCGGGCTGGATCGTCGAGCGCTACCCCGCCCTCTGCGAGGAGATCGTCAAGCGCGGGCACGAGGTGGGGCACCACGGCTATCTCCACGAAAAGCCCTTCTTCATGAAGAGCCGCGAGGAGGAGGAGGAGCTCTTGGTCAAGAGCCTCCAGATCTTCAAGAAGATCCTGGGGGTGACGCCGCTCGGGGCGCGCGTGCCGTCCGCCGATCCGAGCCGGCACTCCATGGATCTCCTCGCCCAGTACGGCTTCGTCTATCACAGCAACGCGCTCGACACGGACCTTCCCTACTGCCACGCCACGCCGCACGGCCCCGTCGTGGAGTTCCCCACCGCCTGGTGCAACAACGACGCCCCGTTCTTCCTCTGGAGCGCGGTGCCGCCGGTGGGCAACGGCATCTGGAGCCAGGAAGACGTGTGTGAGATCTGGTCGGAGGAATTCGAGGGCCTGTACGAGGAGGGGAGCTTCTTCAACTGGCTCGGCCATCCGCAGATCATCGGCCGCCCCTCGCGCATGCGCATGGTCGAGCGGCTCATCCAGCGCATTCTCGGCAAGGGGCGGATCTGGTGGCCGCGGCCGGTCGAGCTCGCGCGTTTCTGGCTGGCCCGCGAGCAAGCGGGGCCCCGCGAGCAGGGGGCGCGCGCCTGATGGCCGGCCGCCTCGCCGGACGCGTGGCCCTCGTCACCGGCGCGAGCCGGGGCTTCGGCCGCGCCATCGCGCTCGCCTTCGCCCGCGAGGGCGCCAAGCTCGTGGCCAACTATCACGCGAGCGAGCGCGAGGGCAAGGACGTGGCGGCGGAGGCGGGGCGGCTCGGCGCCGAGACCATCGCTGTTCGCGGCGACGTCGCCCAGGACGCCGACGCGCGCGTCACGCGCTGCCCAGGATGATCGAGCGCAAGCACGGACGCGTGATCAACCTCTCGTCGCAGCTCGCCCAGCGCCCGGTGGGCGCGGGCGGCGGCTTCGCGGCCTACGCCGCGACCAAGGGCGCCCTGGAGTCGCTCACGCGCGTGCTCGCGGCCGAGGTGGGTGAGCACGGCATCACCGTGAACGCAATCTCGTCCGGCGGCATCGACGCCGACATGAGCCGCGGGGTCATGACCCCCGAGTACCGCGCGCGCCGGCTCGCCGAGCTGCCGCTCCACCGCTCCGGCAGCGTCGAGGACGTGGCGTACTGCGCGATGGTGCTGGCCGCCGACGAGGCCGGCTATCTCACGGGGCAGATCCTTCACCCCAGCGTCGGCTGGGTCTCGGGATAAGGAGCCTGACATGCGGTATCGGTGGCCGGACGGCAAGCAGTGTGCGGTGGTGCTCTCCTTCGACTTCGACGCGGAGTCGGGCTTCTACTTCCGCGAGCCCGAAAAGGCGAAGCGAAGCCTGGGCGATCTCGAGGAGCGCCGCTTCGGCCCGCGGGTCGGCGTGGACCGGATCCTGCGGCTGATGGACCGCCTCAAGATGCGCGCGTCCTTCTACATCCCGGGCTGGACGGTGGAGCATCACCCCGCGCCGTCGAAGCGGATCCGCGACGCCGGCCACGAGATCGGCGCCCACGGCAACGTCCACGAGGCGGTGAGCTTCCTCGACAAGCCGCAGGAAGAGCAGATCATGCGCGAGCAGCTCGCGATCCTGAAGGACGGGCTCGGGGTGGTGCCCAAGGGCTACCGCTCGCCGTCCTGGGACGTGAACGTGTGGACGCCGGGCATCCTCAAGCGCCACGGCTTCCTCTACGACACCTCGCTGATGGGCAACGACGTGCCGTACGAGATCGATAGCGAGGAAGGTCCGCTCGTCGAGCTGCCGATCCAGTGGCTGCTCGACGACGCCCCGCTCTTCCGCCACGTCTACGGCGCCACCAACGCCATCGCCGATCCGGGCCGCGTGCTCCAGATGTGGAGCAAGGAGTTCGCGGGCATGCACGCGGAGAACGGAGCCTTCATCCTCACCTGCCACCCCTTCGTGAGCGGCCGCGCCTCGCGCATCCAGCTCCTGGAGGACCTCGTGGCCTACATGCGGAAGTTCCGCGGCGTCTGGTTCACCACCTGCGAGGAGATCGCGACGTGGCATGCCTCCGGCCGGGGCGCGGCGGGCGCGACGAACGGCGCCGGCCGCGCCGCGAGAAAGCCGGCTAGCCGCCGTCCGGCCGCGCGGGCTCGGCGCTGAGCAGGACGTCCAGCCTCGCGTAGCCCGCCGGGGTGAGGCGGTCGCCCGCCACCAGCCCCGCGCCGCGGGGCGCGGCGAGCAGGCGCTCCATCGCCGCGCCGATGGCGAGCTTGCTGTGCCGCGACGAGACGACGGCATCGCCGAATCGCGCCCGCAGGGCCGCCACCGCGCGCGGCAGGTAGTCCGCGCCTGCGTCGGCCTTGGCCTCGATCTCCACCTCGTGGTGGCGCACCGGCCCGGACGCGAGCCGGTACGTCACCTCGTCGATGGCCAGCTCCGCGATGGGCGCGCCCGCTCCGGCGTGGCGGAGGCGCCGCCGCGTCTCGCGCTCCTGCACGTGCGCCAGTCCCGCGGCCGCGAGTACGGAGGACGGCTCGCCCGTCGCGGGCGCGGCGGCCAGCGCGATCCCCTGCCGCTCGAGCGCTGCGCGCGCCTCGGCGAACGCCTCCGCCGACCACTCGCGCTCGAGCTCGTCGCGCTCGGTGACCCCGGGATCCACGTCCCGGCCCTCGCCCTTCAGGGTGAGCTTGGTGCCCTTGCCGGTCACGCGCAGGCGTAGGGACTGCCGCCGCGCGCGGAGCGCCCCCGCCGGGGTGTCGAAGTAGGTGTCGCGCTGCATCACCGTGTCGACGGCGGCGAGGGGCTGCCCGGCCAGGCTGGTCAAGGTGGCGATGGCGTCGGCGATTGCCTCCGGCCGCTCGGCCGTGATGACCAGCTTGGCCTCGCGCTCCGGCACCGCCGTCCTCCCGCGGATCAGGCCGGTCGAAGCGCGGCGAGATGCGGCATGACCTCCGCCACGAAGAGGTCGACGGACGCCCCGGCCGCCGCCTCCGCCATGTCGCCGAACATCATGCGACAGACGAAGTAATTGCAGCCGCTGGCCGCGACCTGCCGCTCGATGACTTCTCGAACCTGGGACGGTGTTCCGGCGATGGCCACGCCGCGCTGCCGCGCCTCGTCGAAGTCCCGGGCGAAGCGGAACGGCAGCGCGCCGAAGTCGCGCCAGAGCTTCGTGAGGTTCGCGTACCACGCGGCGTAGCTCGGGCGCGCCAGCGCCTCCGCCTCCGCGTCGCTGCGCGCCACCACCACGTGGCGGGACATTCCGAGCTTCGTGGCGAGCGGTTCGCCGTGCTTGCGCTGCCAGACGTCGCGATAGCGATCGAAGAGAGGACGCGATTGCTCGGCGGGCGAATTGGTGATCACGTTCACGCGATTGGTCGCCGCCCACTCCGCGCCGGCGGCATGGCCCATCCCGTACCAGAGCGGTGGGTGCGGCTGCTGGAACGGCCGGAGCACCATGGGGACTTTCTGATAGCGGTAATGCGCGCCTCGATGCTCGAGGGTGTCGCTGGTCAGGCCCTGGAGCACGATCTCCAGTGTTTCCTCGTAGATCTCCTCGGTCTCCAGATGGTGGAGGTCGAAATAGGCCATCTCGTAGGGCACGATGCCGCGGCCCACGCCGAAGTCGAAGCGGCCCCGCGAGAGATGGTCGAGCATGCAGACTTCCTCGATCAGCCGCAGCGGATCGTAGAGAGGCAGGCAGTACACGCATGGACCGAGCCGGATACGCCGGGTGCGCTGGGTGGCCGCGGCGAGGAAGATGCCGGGCACGGGGGCCAGGCCCAGCGGCGTCGCGTGATGCTCGGCCAGATGATACGAGTAGAACCCAGCCGCGTCGTACTTCTCGAGCAGGCGGAGCCGGCTTTCGTAGTGCTCGTGCACCGGCACGTCACGACGGTCGAGATGGTCGAAGATTCCGAGATCCATCGCGCGGTCAGCGTACCAGAAAAGGTCGCTGGAGGAGCGAGCGCGCCGTGCGGTACCATGGCGCCACGATCGAGCGGTGCACCCCGGCATCGAAGAGGAGTGGATCGATGGCCTTTGATCTCCTGATCAAGAACGGCTGGGTGGTGGATGGGTCCGGACGGCCGCGATATCGCGCAGATGTGGGCGTCAAGGGAGGCAAGATCGCCGCCATCGGTCGCATACGTGAATCGGCCAAGGAGGTCCTGGACGCCGAGGGCCAGGTGGTGGCTCCCGGCTTCGTCGACGGCCACACCCACATGGACGCCCAGATCTTCTGGGATCCCTTGGGGACCTGCTCCTGCTGGCATGGCATCACCACCGTGGTCATGGGCAACTGCGGCTTCACCCTCGCGCCGTGCGCCAAGGAAGACCGCCATCTGGTGATCCGGAATCTCCAGCGTGCCGAGGACATCTCCCTCGAGGCGATGGAGGCGGGCATCGAGTGGCGGTGGAAGACCTTCGCCGAGTTCCTCGATGTCCTCGACACCCTACCCAAGGGCATCAACTACTCCGGTTACATGGGCCACTCCGCGCTGCGCACCTACGTGATGGGCGAGCGCGCGTTCGAGCAAGGGGTCACCGAGGACGATCTCCGCGCCATGGAGGCGGAGCTCCGCGCCGGCCTCCGCGCGGGCGCCATGGGCTTCACGACGTCCCGGTCGCCGAGCCACGAGACGCCGGACCGGCGCCCGGTGGCGAGCCGCATGGCGTCCTGGGACGAGGTGCGGCGCCTGGTGGGCGTGATGGGCGACATGAACGCCGGCATCTTCGAGCTCGCCGGCGAGGGCGTGGACCGCGATCCCAACAATCCTGGCCTCCAGGACTACCACCGCCGTCTTCGCGAGCTCGCCGTCGAGACCGGCCGCCCCATCACCTTCGGCCTCTTCAGCCGGCGCGACGCGCCCGAGGCCTACAAGGCGTACGTGAAGCTGCTCGAGGACACCGCCGCTCAGGGCGGCCGCATGACCGCGCAGGTGCACAGCCGCGCGCTCAGCGCGGTGCTGTCGTACAAGACGCAGCTCCCGTTCGATCGTCTTCCGGTATGGCGCGAGCTGCGCGCGCTGCCCCTGGACGAGCAGAAGCGCCGCCTGCGCGACCCCGAGCTGCGCAAGAAGCTCGTTCTCGCGGCGAAGGAGCGGGACGACCGGAAGGCGCTGGGCACCGAGGCGCGGCCCGCGGTGTACGAGTGGATCCACGTCATGGAGAGCGTGCACGGCAGGCATCGCTCGGTGGCGGAAATCGCTCAGCAGCGGGGCGTCGACCCGGTGGAGGCGATGATCGACCTCGGTCTCGAGACGGACATGGAGGTGTTCTTCCTCCAGCCCATCGCCAACGAGAACCAGGAGATCGCGCTGGAGCTGATCAAGAACCCGCGCACCGTCGTCACGTTCTCGGACTCCGGCGCGCACGTCTCGCAGTTGATGGACGCCTCGCTCCAGACCCATCTCCTCGCCCACTGGGTGCGCGAGAAGCAGGCCCTCACCCTGGAAGAGGCGGTGCGCATGCTCTCCTTCGACACCGCTACCATGTGGGGCTTCTCCGACCGCGGTCTCGTCCGCGAGGGCCTGGCCGCCGACTTCGTGGTCTTCGATCCGGACACCATCGCCGCCGAGATGCCGGAGGTGGTGAACGACCTGCCCGCGGGAGCGCGCCGGCTCATCCAGCGCTGCCGCGGCATCGCCGCCACCGTGGTGAACGGCGAGATCCTCCTGCGCGACGGCAAGCACACGGGCGCGCTCCCCGGCAAGCTCCTGCGCGGGCCGCTCGCGCGCGTGTAAGGAGACCGCCCATGTGCTTCGATCTCGATTCCCAGCCCCCGATCCCGCCGATCTTCGGCGGGGCGACGGATGCGCGTGATCTCAAGCTGACTTCGGCCGACGGGACGAAGTTCATGGCCTACGCGGCCCGGGCGACCGACCCGAGCGGCGCGGGCATGGTGGTGATCCCCGACGTACGCGGGCTCCACCAGTACTACAAGGAGCTGGCCCTCCGCTTCGCCGAGGCGGGCGTGGACTCGGTCGCCATTGACTTCTTCGCCCGCACCGCCCCGTCGGACGATCGCAGCGACAAGTTCGACTTCATGAGCCAAGTGTCGTTGACCACGCCGGATCAGCTCCAGGCCGACATCGCCGCCGCGGTGAATTACTTGAAGTCGAAGGAAGGCGGCGCCGTCGGGTCGGTTTTCTCGGTGGGGTTCTGCTTCGGCGGCGCGCTCTCGTACCTCCAGGCGGCGAGCGGGCTCGGCTACGCCGGCGTGATCGGTTTCTACGGCTGGCCGCTCGGGCTCAAGCGCTGGCCCGATCGACCCAAGCCCATCGACGCGGTGTCCCGCTACAAGGCGCCGGTGCTGTCGCTCTTCGGCGGCGCCGACGAGGGGATTCCGCCGGCGGACGTCAAGGCGTTCGACGACGCGCTGAAGAAGGCCAGCGTCGCGCACGACTCCACCGTGTATGCCGGCGCGCCGCACAGCTTCTTCGACCGCAAGCAGACGGAGTTCGCCGAGGCGTCCGCGGATGCGTGGAAGCGCGTGAAGGACTTCGTCGCCCGCAACACCCGCAAGGCCGCCTAGCACGGCCTCGCTCGCCGCCGCCGCACCGCGCGCCTCCCTCGGGGAGGCGCGCCGCTGGCCGCTCCTCGCCCTCCTCACGACCGCCTACGGGCTGGGCGCGTTCGGAATGCTCGGAGTCTCGCCGCTGACGCCGAGCCTCGTGGAGGGCTTCCGTCTTTCGCGCTTCGACGTCGCGTTCATCGTGCCCTGCGTCTATCTGCCCGGGCTCTTCTTCTCGCTCCCCGCGGGGCACCTCGCCGACCGCCTCGGCGTGCGGCCGACCTTCCTGGGCGGGCTCACCCTCGCCGCCGCCGGGCTGGCGCTCGCCGCCGCCACCCCGGGATTCTGGCTCTTCCTCGCCTGTCTCATCGTCGCGGGGACGGGCTGGAGCGTGGTGAATCCCGTGCTCGGCAAGGCCATCGTGGACCTCTTCCCGGTGCGCGAGCGCGGCATCGCGATGGGGATCAAGCAAATGGGCCTCACCGTCGGCGGCGTGATCTCCGCGCTGGCGCTGCCGCCCATCGCGGCGTGGCTCGGCTGGCGTGCCGCCGTCGCCACCTGCGCGCTGGTGATCGCCCTGCCCGCGGTGTCCTCATGGCGCCCGCTCGCTCCGCTCGCCGACTCGCGCGCGGTCGGGACCGCCGACGCGGCAGCCGACGATGACGCGTGGTGGTGGCTTCGGCGGCCCGCGCTCCTTGTGTTCTTCGCGACGGGCATCGCGCTCGGCATGCTCCAGTCCGCCGTGCTCGCCTACTTGCCGCTCTACGGCGTGCAGGCGCTCGGCTGGAACGCGGTGGCCGCCGGCGCGCTCGTCGCGGTGGCGCAGGCGGGTGGCGCCGTCGCCCGTCTCGCCCTGGGCGCGGCGAGCGACCGGTGGCTGGGTGGCCGGCGCACGCCCTGGCTGGTGCTCTCCTCGCTGCTCGGCGCACTCGTGTTCGCGGCGTACGCGCTGGCCCCGGTGCGTTCGTCCCTCGCCGCCTTCACGCTGGCCTTCGTGGTCGGCATCGGGGCCCACGGCTGGGTCGGCGTCTACTTCATCGCCAGCGCGGAGGCCGGCGGGCCGCGTCGGGCCGGCCTCCTGAGCGGGGTCGCCTTTGGCGTCATCGTGGTGGGGCTGCTGGTGGGCGCGCCGGTGTTCGGCGCGGTGCTGGTGTCACGCGACTCCTACGGCGCCGCGTGGGCGGTGTTCGCCGCCCTCGCCGCGCTCATCGCCCTCGTGATGGCGGCGGCCGGCGAAGCCATCCACCGCGAATGTCGACGCGCCCGCGAGGGCACGTAGCTCGGCCCCGCTAGTCTTTGGGCAGGCCGAGCACCCGCTCGCCGATGATGTTCCGCTGGATCTCGCTGGTGCCGCCGGCGATCGTGTACTGCCGCGCGCTGATCACCCGGTTGTACCAGCGCGGCGCGTCGGGAACGTCGACCGCGGGTTGATTCAGCAGCGCGCGCGGCCCCAGCAGCTCGCCCGCGAAGTCGGCGATGCGCACGCCCAGCTCCGAGCCGAACAGCTTGAGGATGGAGCCCTCGGGGCCGGGCGGGTCGCCGCGGAGCTGGCGGGTGAGATTCCGGTAGCGCGTGTACTTGAGCGCGGCCGCCTCGATCACGAGCTGCGCCCAGCGCTGGCGCACGAGCGGGCTCTCCCATGCGGGCGCGCCGTTCAACGACATCGTCTGCGCCACCGCACGCAGTCGCGCGATCTGATCGTCGTGGCCGCGGCCGCCACCGGCCTTGCGCTCGTACATGAGCGTGGTCATGGCCACGCCCCAGCCGGCATGGAGCTTCCCGACCAGATTCTCCTTGGGCACCGGGACATCGACGAAGAATACCTCGTTGAAGTGCCGGTGCCCGTTCATGAGCACGAGCGGCCTCACGGTGATGCCCGGCGTCTTCATGTCCACCAGGAGATAGCTGATGCCCTTGTGCTTGGGCGCGGCGGGGTCGGTGCGCACGAGAAGATAGATCCAGTCCGCGAACTGGGCGCCGGAGGTCCACACCTTCTGGCCGTTAACCAGGAAATGGTCGCCCTTGTCCTCCGCGCGGGTGCGGAGCCCGGCGAGATCGGAGCCGGCGCCGGGCTCGGAGAAGCCCTGGCACCAGATGTCCTCGGCGGTGAGGATGCGCGGAATGAAACGTTGTTTCTGCGCTTCGGACCCGATCTCGATCAGCGTGGGGCCGATCATGCCGATACCGGAGTAGCCCGGGAGGACAGGGGCCCGGGCGCGGAAGCACTCCTCGTCGTAGATGATCTGCTCCATGAGGGTGGCGCCCCGCCCGCCGTAGGCCTTGGGCCAGGAAATCCCGACCCAGCCCGCCTTGTACATCAGCTTCTGCCACTCCACGCGCTTCTCGAAGGTCGCGCGGTCGGGGGCCACGCGCTCGTCGGTGGGATCGTCGACGCAGAGCTCTTTAGGCAGATTGGCGGCCAGCCAGCCCCGCAGCTCCTTGCGAAAGGCCTCCTGCTCGTGCGTGTACTGAAAGTCCATGGTCGCCTCCCTCAGTCTCTGGAGAGCGGGTGCACGCGCGCGCGGGACAGACGTAAGAACTCGGCGCACGGCATGACGATCGACCGGGTGTTGCTTCCCGCGTTGAAGACGATCTCCTCGCGCGCGGCGAGCGCTTCATCGGCGAGCACGGGCAGGCCGAACAGGTTGCCGAACGGCGGCACCGCGCCGGGCACGCAGCCGGTGAGGGCCAGCAGCTCCTCCGGAGTGGCGAAGCGCAGCGTGCGAGTGCGCAGCACGGCGCGCACCTTCGCGTTGTCCACGCGGCGGCTGCCGGGCAGCACGACGTGCACCGGCGCGTCCGCGGCCAGCATGACCAGCGCCTTGGCGCCGGATTCCAGCGGCGTCCCCCGTACCTTGGCCGCTTCCGAGCTGGTGAAGACGGGGGCGTGCTCCAGCATGCGGAAGCGCGCGCCTTCCGCCGTCAGCCACTGCTCGAGCCGCGCCGTCACCGCGGTGGCCATCCGCGGTAGTATAGACGCCCACCACCGGCCCATGGAGACTCCATGAAGATCACGCACGTGACCACCGCCGTTCTTCGAACGCCCGCGGCCAATCCGTTGATCGTCGGCTTGCCGCAATCCACGGACACGCGCGAGTTCGTCACGCTCGAGCTGGGCACCGATCAGGGCCTGATCGGCGTCGGTCTCACCTTCTTCGGCGGGGCGCTGACGCCGGCGCTCAAGTCGGCGGTGGATACCCTCGCCGGACTCACCGTGGGCGAAGACCCGAGCCGCGTGGAGGCCATTGCGGCCAAGTGTCGCCGGGCCGCCAGCCATGCGGGACCCGGTGGCATCTACTCACTGGCCCTGTCCGCGGTGGACCTGGCGTGCTGGGACCTCAAGGCGAAGGCGGTGGGCCAGTCGGTGTGCGCGCTGCTCGGCGGCCTGCGGGACCGCGCGCCGACGTATGCGAGCGGCGCCCTGATGCGCCCGCATCCCATCAAGTACCTGGCCGAGGCCGGCCCGCGTCTGATGAAGATGGGCTTCCGCCAGATGAAGATGCAGTGCGGGAGCGAAGCCACCGTGGGCGAGTCGATCGAGCGCGTCCGCGTGATGCGCGAGTCGATCGGGCCCGACATCGACCTCATGTGCGACATCAACCAGCTCTGGAGCGTGAACCAGGCCATCGAGATCGGGCATCGCATCGAGCCCTATCAGCTCTTCTGGCTGGAAGACCCCGTCGCGCACGACGACTTCCCCGGTCTGGCGCGAGTGGCGGAGAACCTCATCACGCCCATCGCCGCCGGCGAGTACCACTACGGCATCGTGCCCTTCCGCCACATGCTGGAGCATCGCTCCATCGACATCGTGATGATCGATCTCCTCCGGGCGGGCGGCATCACCCAGTGGATGAAGATCGCGGGCATGGCGGAAGCGTTCAACCTGCCGGTGGTGAGCCATCTCATCCCCGAGTTCCACGTGCACCTGATCGCCGCCATCCCCAACGGGCTCACCGTGGAGTACATGCCGTGGACGCTCGAGCTCTTCAAGGAGACGCCGGCGCTCGTCGACGGCCAGATCGTCGTCCCGCCGAAGCCCGGCTTCGGCCTCGAGTTCGATCCCGCGGCGATGAAGCGCTACCAGATCGGCTGACGATACCCGACACCAAAGGAGACGGACATGGCTGACGTGAAGAAGGTCGCGATCGTGACCGGCGCAGGCAGCGGGGTGGGCGAAGCGGCCGCGCTAGCGCTTCTGGGTGATGGTTATCACGTGTCGCTGGCGGGACGGCGCAAGGATCAGCTCGAGCGCGTGGCCCAGGCCGCGGGCGAGAACAAGTCGCGGGCCCTCGTGGTACCGACCGACGTGATGGACCCTGGCTCGATCCGGAGCCTGTTCGCCCGCACCAAGGAGGCCTTCGGGCGCCTCGACTTGCTCTTCAACAACGCGGGCATCGGCGCGCCCGCGATCCCGATGGAGGATCTCACCCTCGAGCAGTGGAAGGCCGTGGTGGACACCAACCTCACCGGCTGCTTCATCTGCACGCAGGAAGCCATCAAGATCATGAAGGACCAGACGCCACGCGGCGGGCGCATCATCAACAACGGCTCCATCTCCGCCCACGCGCCTCGGCCGAACTCGGTGGCCTACACCTCCACCAAGCACGCCATCACCGGCCTCACCAAGTCCACATCGCTCGATGGGAGGAAGTACGACATCGCCTGCGGCCAGATCGACATCGGGAACGCGCTGACCCCGCTGGCCGCGCGGATGTCTCAGGGCGTGCCGCAGGCCAATGGGACGATCGCGCCGGAGCCGCTCTTCGACGTCAAGCACGTGGGCGATGCCGTGCTCGCCATGGCCCGGCTGCCCCTGGATACCAACGTGCAGTTCATGACCATCATGGCGACGAAGATGCCCTTCGTGGGGCGCGGCTGAGGGCAGCGCGCGTGATGGACGTCACGATCGAGGCGAGGCCCGACGCCATCACGATCGATCCAGGCCAGACCGCCGTCCTCGTCGTGGACATGCAGAACGACTTCGGCGCCAAGGGCGGGATGGATGCTCGATCTCGCCGGCGTCGATATCTCTCCTAACCAAGCCGTCATCGAGCCGACCGGGCGTCTACTGATGGCAGCACGGCAGGGCGGTATCACCGTGGTCTACCTGAAGATGGGATATCGGCCAGATTTATCGGATCTCGGAGCCGCGGAGACGCCGAATCGCATTCGCCATCCGTCCGTGGGGACGATGGTGGCTGCCCCGGACGGCCGGGCGAGCCGGATTCTCATTCGAGATACTGGAACACTGCCATCGTCGACGAGCTCGGCCCCCAGGCGTCCGATGTCGTGCTCTACAAGACGCGCTACAGCGGCTTCTACGGCACCGATCTCGACACCGTTCTCCGCGGTCGTGGCGTGAGGTCTTTGGTTGTCACCGGGTGGACGACCAGCGTCTGCGTGGAGTCCACCATTCGTGATGCCTTCTTCCGGGACTACCGGTGCATCCTCGTCGAGGACTGCGCGGCCGAACCGATGGGGCACGGTCTCCCGCGCGGCAATCACGAGGCCTCGGTGCTGACGATTCAGATGCGCTTCGGGTGGGTTTCCAGCTCCACGAAGGTGATTCGAGCTCTCGAGGCCAGGGCTAGCGCGAAGGGCTAGGCGCGAGGCTCGGCGGCCAGCTCTTTCCGGAGCGCATCGGCGAGCCTCGCATACTGGGCGCGCTGATTGTAGAGCTGGCAAGATACGCGCACCAGCCGCTTGGGGGCGGCGGGCCAGCGCATGACCGGCACCTCGATGCCCCACTCGCCGAAGAGTCGCGGCTGGAGCGGCTCGGGCTGCCGCCACTTGGGATTGGTGAGTGGGCTGTCCGGCAGCGCGACGCTGGCGATGGAGCCGATCATCTCGTCCGGGCAGACGGGCTTCGAGCCTACCGTCGCGCACAGCAGCGCGCGCGCCTCCAGGGCCAGCGCCCGGTTCCGCGTCATCAGCGCGGGCCAGCCGCCGGGCATCAGCGAGCCGAGATAGTCGATGGCCATGGGCACGGTGAGCCAGGCGGTTGGATCGCTCGTACCCATCCAGTCGAACTCGAGCCGAAAGCGCGTGCGTCCCTCCCGCTCGCCGACATGGCCGTGGCTAATCGTGAGCGGATGGATCGCCGCCTGCCGGTCGCGCCGCACATGAAGGAAAGCCGAGCCCTTCGGCGTGCAGAGCCACTTGTGGCAGTTGCCGGTGTAGTAGGCGGCGCCGAGCGTGTTGAGGTCGAGCGGCACCATACCCGGCCCATGGGCGCCGTCCACCACCGTGTCGATCCCTCGCGCGTCGAGCTCGCTCACGAGCCGAGCGATGGGCAGGATCAGCGCGGTCGGGCTCGTGATGTGGTCCAGCAGCGCCAGACGAGTCTTCGGCGTCACCTTCGCCATTACCGCAGCCACCACCTCGTCGGGGGACGTCAGCGGGAACGGGACCACCGCAGCGTTCACCTTCACACCCGCGCGACCCGCCACGTAGTCCAGCGTGTTCTTGCACGCGCCGTAGCAGTGGTCGGTGGTGAGGAGCTCGTCGCCGGGCGAGAAGGCGAGCGAGCGTAGCACGGCGTTCACGCCACCGGTCGCGTTGGTGACGAAGGCGAGGTCGTCGGGATCGGCGCCCACGAAGGCGCCGAGCTTCGCCCGCGCGGCATCCAGGCGCTCGTCGAGCTTGCGCCCCAGGAAGAGGACGGGCTCGGCTTCGAGCTCGGCACGGAGCGCAGCCTGATGCTCGAGCACGGCCTTCGGGCAGGCGCCGTAGGAGCCGTGATTGAGGAAGGTGACGGCGGGATCGAGCGGCCAGAGGGCCGCCAGATCGGCGGAGGCGGTCACGACGGAGGCCGCCGGCCTAGAGCGGCTTTACGTCGACGGTCTGACCCGTCGTCGCGCTCTTGGTCACCGCGTCCGTGAACTCCATGTAGCGGACGCCTTCCTCGAAGCTCGTGCGCGTGACCTTCTCCTTGCCCCGGATGGAGTTGACGAACTCCTCCTCCACCCGCCAGCCCACGCGCTTCTCCTTCGGGATGGTGATCTCCTTGAGAGCCGAGTCGCCCTTGCGGCCTCCCCATAGCCTCTTCGCATCGGCGTCCAGGCGGAGAGTCCCCTCGGTGCCGAAGATCCACACTTCCGCGGGCGGGGCCAGCGCGGTCACCGCGCTGAAGCGCATGTGGGCGATGCCGCCGCCGGGCAGCTCGGTGAGGATGTCGGCGTGATCGGGCACCTTCACGTCCTGGGTCTTGCCGTCGCCGTCCTTCCGCTTCGGCACACTGACCCGCGTCATCGCAGTCAGCCGCTTGGCATGGCCGAGCCACCGGCACATGGCCTCGTACCAGATCCCCATGTTGAGGATATTGTGGCCGGAGAGCGTGATGTCCTGGCGCCAGTGGAGCGGCGCCGCGGGATCCACCCAGCGCCCCTGCGCGGCCTGGAGCTCGACCGCGAGCACGTCACCCACGTAGCCGTCCTTGAGGAGCTCGGTCATCGTGGAATCGGTCTCGAGCGTGTGCGGCGCGGGCACGAGCTGGGCGATGAGATTCGGCGCCTTGCGCGAGGCCTCGAGCATGCGGCGGCCTTCCGCCGCGTTCATCGCCATGCGCGCCTCGCAGAGCACGTGCTTGCCCGCGGCCAGCGCGGCGATGGACATCTCGGCGTGCATGTACGGCCAGGTCCCGATGCAGATGGCGTCGACATCCGGCGAGGCGATGACCTCCCGCCAGTCGCCAAACACCTTGGGGATGTCGAACTCCTTGGCGACCTTCTCGCCGGAGGCCTTGCTGCGATTCGCGACCCCCACCAGCACGACGCCCGGCTGGGCGCGGAGCTTGGGGATGTGGTGGAGCTTGGTGTTGGCGCCTGCCCCGATGAACCCGACGCGGATGGCCTGTTCGCTCATGGGCGCCATGATAGCATCGCCGGGCCATGCCCGCCGGGACCACGACCACCGCCATCGCGACGCCCGAGGGCCGCTTCACCGCCGACGTCGCCGGTGCCCCAGAGGCGCCGCGGGTGCTGTTGCTTCACGGCTTTCCGCAGTCGCGGCACTCGTGGCGGGAGCAGGTGCCGGCCCTGGGGGCGAGCGGCTATCGAGCCATCGCGCCGGACCAGCGTGGCTATTCGCCCGGCGTGCGTCCCGACCCCGCCGCCGGTCTCACCGCCTACGGTGTGGACCGTCTGGTGGCGGATGTGCTCGACCTCGCCGAGGCCGCGGGCCACGGCGGCACGCCGTTCCACTTGGTGGGTCACGACTGGGGCGGGCACGTGTCCTGGGCCACGGCGCACCGGCATCCCGAGCGGATCGCCTCGCTGACAATACTCTCGCGCCCGCATCCCTCCGCCTTCCGCCGCGCGTTCCGCGAGAACGCCGACGAGCAGCAGCACCGCTCGCGGCACCACATGGCTTTCCACGATCCCGCGACGGCGGACGCGCTGCTGGAGGACGACGGCCGCCGCTTCAAGCGGAACCTCGCCAACAACGGCGTGCCCGAGGCGTCGATTGCCGACTACTACTCGGTGCTGGGCACGCGCCCGGCGCTCGAGTCCGCGCTGGCCTGGTATCGCGCGGCGGGCGCGCTCACCGGCACGGAGGTGGGCACGATCACCGTGCCGACGCTCTACATCTGGGGCGACGCCGACGCCACGGTGGGGCCGAGCGCCGCGCGCTGGACGGCGGAGCACGTCAAAGCGCCGTACCGCTTCGAGACACTACCCGGCGTCGGGCACTTTTCCACCGACCAGGCGCCCGCCGCGGTGACGCAACTCTTGCTCGAGCACCTCGCCGCGCATCGCGGCTAGCGCCCTAGCCACTCCAGCATCTCGCGCACCACCGGCTGGGACTCGAGCCCGCGCCGGATGTCCGCGTCCTCCGTCCGGTCGCGCAGCCCCTTCACGATGTGCCAGGCAGCGCCATACGCCGCGCGCGCGTCGTCCTTTCGGCCGCATGTGTCGTGAAGGCCCCCCAGAGCGAGATGGCCAAGCCAGGTCTGGCGCGGGTGCTCGATAGCCTGCGCGGTGGACAGTGCCCGCCGCAGGGCGTCCTCCGCCTCCGGCCAGGCGCGCCGCGCGACGGCGCTCTCGCCCATGAGCCGCCAGCCCCAGCTCTCGTATTTCCGAGAGCGCGCCGCCGTCGACATCTCCAAGCTTAACTCGGCGTGGCGCCGGGCGCTGTCGGCGTCGCCACGCAGCAGAGCGAGCTGGCCCAGGCTCGCGTGGCAATGGGTGGCATAGCGCCACGTCATCCATTGGGAGGGTGGCGGATGCTGCACGGTGTGGAATGACTCGTCGAGAGCTTGGGAGGCGGCGGCAAGATCGCCTTGGGCCATGAATGCGTCCGCCTCGTTGTTGCGGATGAAGGTGCGCCGCTCCGCCCCGGTGCCGTGGCCGGCGCGCGAGGAGCGTCCCGTGGCCTCGTACGACTGCTCAGACAGCGCGATGCCCGCATCGAAGTCCCCGCAGTCGAGCCGCAAGAATCCGAGCGTATTGAGGAAGCGCGGGATAAGCGCGTCGTCACCGACCTTCTCGGCGAGGGCGAGGCCTTCGACGAGCGTGGCGAGCGCGCGGTCGTACTCCCCCTTCTCGTGGCAGGCCAGTCCCTGGTTCCAGAGGCAGCGGAGGAGGGGAATGACAAGCCGATGCTCGCGGGCGAGCCGGATGCCCTCCTCGCTGAGCGTCAGGCTGTCGTGATACTGACCCTGCCAACTGCGCCGGATCGACAGTACGTGTAGTACAAGTGCCTGGCGATTGGCGTCGCCCATGGTCCGTCCGATCTGCAGGGCGCGGCCGAGGTCGGCCTCGGCCACGTCGAGCCGGCCATTGAGCGCGTTCAGATAGCCGCGCGTGTAGAGACCCCCTCCCAGTGGCCCCTGCGCCCCCACCGTCTCCGCGATTTCGATCGCATCCCGCACGCGCTCGTGGGCCGCGGGGAAGTCCTCGAGCCACTGGAACGCGGTGGCCACTTGCACGAGCGCGCCCGCCTCCGCGGGGCGATCCTCGACACGCCGAGCGAGGGCGACGAGCCGCTCGGCCTCCTCGCGTGAGCGGACAAACTCGCCGAGCCCGAAAAAGAGGTCAGCCCGCGCGCTGTGAATGGCGATGAGGGTAGCCGCGGGCACCCGATCCTCCAGGCGGTTCGCTGCCACGAGGGCCTCGCCGTAGTGGGCCAGCGCCTGGCGCAGGCCGAAGGTCTCGGTGGCCTTCTCGGCGGCCTTGAGGAGATAGTCCAGCGCGCGCGGCCAATCTTCCGCCTTCGAGAAATGGTGGGCGAGCACCTCGTAGTGCTCAGCAAGCCTGTCCACGTACAGCTCCTCGACCGCCCGGCCCACGAGGGCATGCATCTCTCGGCGCCGCTGAACGAGAAGTGAGTCGTACGCGACATCCTGAGTCAGCGCGTGCTTGAACATGTAGGCGAGCTCGGGATAGATCCGGCGCTCGAGGATGAGCTCGAGAGCCGTGAGCTCGCGGAGAAACTCGTCACTGCGCTCACGAATCTCGGCAAGGCGGTCCACGAGGCGCTGCGTGAACTCGCGGCCGATCACCGCGGCGAGCTGAAGCGTTCGCTTGGGGGCCTCGGCGAGACGGTCGATGCGGGCGGCGATCACGTCATGAATCGTGCCGGGAATGGCGAGCGTGGTAAGGGGCTGCATGAGGACCAAGCGACTGCCATCCCGTCGCAGGACGCCGCTCTCCTGCAAGGACTTCACCAGCTCCTCGACATAGAACGGGTTCCCTTCGGCCTTGGCGCCGATTAACGTCCGCAGCGGGTCGGGGAGGCCGTCCGCGGCGAGGACAGCGGCGGCCATGCCCGCGCTATCTTCCGGCGACAGTGCAGCAGGCACCACCCGGGTGAAGTAGCTCCGCTCGCCGAAAGGATTCGCGTAGCCTGGACGGTAGGTGAAGACGAGCAGGACTCGCAGGGCGGGGATGCTGTCCACCAACGTCGCCAGGAACTGCTCGCTGGCGCTGTCGATCCAGTGCAGATCCTCGATCACGAGCACCTGCGGCCGGCGCTCGGCGGCACGGACGAGCAACCGCCGTACCGCCTCGAAGGTCTCGTTGCGCCGCTGGCGCGGGCTCATGGCCCGCACCTCCGCGTCGCCCGGGTCCATCGAGAGGAGCGCGCGGAGATACGGCGTGGTGGTCGCTGGATCCGCGCCGGTTGCCGCCACGCAGCTCCCGATCTTCGCGCCGATTGCCGCCTCGCCATCCGTTTCCTCGACGCCGAACCGGCGCCGCACGAGATCGATGAGGGGATGGAACGCCATGGCGCTGCCGAAGGACAGGCAGTGCCCCTCCTGCCACGTCGCGCGGTCGCTCACCTGCCGCCTGAGCTCGAGGAGGAGCCTCGACTTCCCGATGCCCGCCTCGCCGACGAGGAAGACGGCCTGGCCCTCGCCCGCGCAGGCCCGCTCGAAGGCGTCGAGGAGCACGCCGAGCTCGCGCTCCCGACCCACGAATGGGGTGAGACCGCGCTCGGATTCGACCTCGAGCCGCGTGCGGGTCTCGTGCTCACCGGTGACCTCCCACGCGCTCACCGGCTCGGCCTTGCCTTTGAGATGGAGGTCGCCGATCCGGCGCGTGTCGAAGTAGCCCTGGATTAGACGGTACGTAGCCTCGGAGATGGTGACCCGCCCGGGCTCCCCCATCTGCTGGAGCCGCGCCGCCACATTGGTGGTGTCGCCGACCGCCGTGTAGTCCATGCGCAGGTCGCCGCCGATGCTCCCTACCACGACGAGCCCGGTGTTGAGGCCCTGCCGGCCGCGGAACGTGATGCCGCGGGCGGCAAGCTCGGCCTGGAATCCGGCGAGGGCCCGCTCGATGCCCAGAGCGGCGCGCACAGCCCGGCGCGCGTGATCCTCGTGCGCGATGGGCGCGCCGAAGAGCGCCATGATGCCGTCGCCGAGGAACTGATTGACCGTGCCCTCGTTCCGGTGCACCTCGGCGAGCATGAGCTCGAAGGCCCGGCTCATCAGCCCGTGGACGTCCTCGGGATCGAGACGCTCCGACAGGGAGGTGAATCCCGACACGTCCACGAACAGCACGGTCACCTGCTTGCGCTCGCCCTGCAGGGCGCTGGCACTGGTGAGGATCTTCTCGGCGAGATGCTTCGGCGTGTAAGCGCGGGGCGACGCGAACGATCCCGGCGTCCCGGCGGCGGCCACGGCCGTCTCGAGCGAGGCGCCGCATTGCTGGCAGAAACGGTTGCCCGGGGGATTCGGTGACTGGCAGGCGGGGCAGCGCGCCTCGAGGGGCGCGCCGCACCCGCCGCAGAACCGGGCGGCGGCTGGGTTGTCCCGAGCGCAGCCCGCGCAGATCACGCGTACCTACTCGCGGTAGGAGGTGTCGGTGCGATCGAGTCGCCGAAGCAGCCCCGGCCACACCAGCGCGCCCTGCCCGCCGCGGGGGCGCTGCACCGCCGCCACGCGCGCGTAGCCCTCATCCATCACTTCCTTCGGCACGGGGATGAGCTCGCCGCCGCCCGACTGCGCGCGCACCTGGATGGCGCAGGAGGCTTCCAGGTAGTACATCGCCACGAAGGCGTCCGCGACCGTGGCTCCCACCGTGAGGAGCCCGTGATTGCGCAGGATGAGCGAGGAATTCTCCCCGAGGTCGGCGACGAGGCGCGGCTTCTCGGCGTCGTCGAGGGCGGGCCCTTCGAAGTCGTGATACCCGAGGCTCCGCAACACGAACATCGAGTGCTGAGAGATCGGCAGCAGCCCCGCGCGCTGAGCGGACACGGCGACGCCGTTGAGGGTATGCGTGTGGAGCACGCACTTGGCGTCATGCCGCGCGGCATGGATGGCGCTGTGGATGACGAAACCGGCCTCGTTCACCGAGAAGGGCGAGCCATCGACCTTCTTGCCCTGCTGGTCGATCTTCACGAGGCTCGACGCGGTGATCTCGTCGAAGAACACACCATAAGGATTGATGAGGAACTGGTCCTCGGTGCCGGGCACCCGGGCGGAGATGTGGGTGAAGACGAGATCCTCCCAGCCGTAGCGGGAGACGAGACGATAGGCGGCGGCGAGATCCACCCGCACCGCCCACTCCTCCGGGGACACCTTACCCTTCAGCGACGGAATCTCGAGCGTGGATGCCGGCATGGGGCGGTCCTCTCTCTAGACCAGGTTGTAGAGCCTGGCCACGTTGTCGTGGGTGATCTTGCGGCGCACCTTGTCGGAGAACCCGGTGAGGTTCTTGCCGAGGATGGTGTGCGAGTTCGGCCACAGGCAGTCGGGATGCGGATAGTCGGCGCCCCAGATGATGTTGTCCTCGCCGATCAGCGGCACGATCGGCTCGAGGTACTGGTCCTGCTGATAGGTCACGAAGCCCTGGCGGCGGAAATAGTCGCTGGGCTTGAGCTTGAAGCCGAGCGCGCGGCCACGGTCCTCGTACTCGGTATCGAGCCGGTCGAACACGTACGGCAGCCACGTCACGCCGGACTCGCCCAGGACAAACTTGAAGTTCGGGTACTGCTCGCACGCACCCGACGCGATGATCGACACCAGCACCTCCATGGTGTCGAGCTGGAAGAGCGCCGAGCGCACCAGCCGCCACTGCACCATGTACTCCTTCTCCATCGCCGGCGTGTCGGGCGTACGCAGCCCCTTGAAGCCGGTGGAGTGGAACGAGATGGGGAAGTTGCACTCCGCCGCGGCTTCCCAGAGGGCATACCAGTCGCGGTGATAGATCGGCAATCCCATGCGCTTGAACGCGAGGTCGCCACCGCGCAGCCCGAGCTTGGCGCAGCGCCGCACCTCGGCCGCCGCATCCTTGGGGTCGTTGTTGGGAATGATGGCGAGGGGGAACACGCGGTTCGGGTCGCTCGCCTTGGCAAAGTCGGCCGCCCACGTGTTGTAGATCGAGTTCGCCCACGCGCGCTGCGCGCCGTCGGCGATCAGATCGTTGATCATCAAGCAGCCGTAGATGATCTCCTTGTCCACCCCGTCGCGGTCCAGATCGGCCAGCCGGAGCTCCGGGGTGGTGGGCCGCGGCCGGGCGTCGCGCTGATAGTTCCACTCGAAGCCCACGTCCTTCATCTCGTCGATGTGGGCGAAGACTCCCTTGGTGTACGGGAGGAACCCGGGTCCCACGCCGTTCCACATGCCGCGGTCGACCGCGTCCACGAACCAGTGGCAGCCGTCCTCCAGCTCCTCGACCCGGGGCACCAGGAGCTTCCACTTGGCGGGCGCCTGCGAGGACCAGAGGTCGGGCGGGCAATAGGTCAGATCGATGTGGTTGTCGCCCGAGATGAGGCGGTCGGTCATGGCGCGCTCCTTTGCGGGACGAGGAACGTGAGGGTCTGAAGGCCCGTGGCCGTGATCATATCAGAAGAGGCGGAATCAGATCTGGCCGACCCAGTCCCGCGTCGCCACCGCCTTCCACCGCGCGCGAATGGCCTCGCGCTGGGCGTCGGGCAGCCGCCCGTCCCCCAGCAGCGCGGCATTCTCCCGCCAACGCTCGGGCTTGGTGGTGCCCACGATGGCGGTGTGCACGCCGGCCTCGCTCAGGGTGAAGCGCAGCGCCGTTTTCACGCCGTCGCGGGCCGCGCCGCGCAGGAACGGGTAGTCGAGCGCGCGCAGGCGCTCCCAGTAGTCCTGGTAGTAGGGCTCGGCGGGCTTGCGCGCGTAGCGCCAGGCCACGTTGGCGATGGGCCGCTTGGCGATCACGCCGAGTCCGCGCTCGCGCGCGAGCGGCAGCGTCAGCTCGATCGCCTCCTGATCCGCGATGCTCACCGAGGTCTGCAGCGTGTCGAAGCGCCCCGACTCCACCGCCCAGCGCGCCGCGACGCCGTCGCCGCTGTAGCCGATGTACCGCGTCCAGCCCCGGCTCCGGGCCGTCTCCAGGGCCGCAATGGCATCGCCACGCTCGAGCACGTCCAGCGAGCACGAGTGGAGCTGAACGAGGTCGACCCGGTCCGTGCGCAGGCGCTTGAGGCTTCGCTCGATGCTCCGGAGCAGCGATGCCGGCCGCCAGTCCGAGCGCCATTCCGCGCGGGCGTGACCGCACTTGGTGAAGAGATGGAACTCGCCGCGCCGATGCCCCACCGCCCGCCCGATCAGCTCCTCGCTGTCCTCGTAGCACTCGGCGGTGTCGATCACGTTGAGGCCGGCGTCGAGCGCGCTTCCGAGCAGGCGCTCCACCGACCTGAGGCTCGCCTGCTGGTAGCCGATCTCGGAGCCCCCGAAGCCCAGCACGCTCGCGTCCATGTCGGTGCGCCCGAGCCTCCGCCGCTGCATCGCGCGCGCCATGCTAAGATCCAGCCCCGTGACCCCGGTCGAGATCGGCGTGCTCCTGCCCACGCGCGAGGCCGTCATGTCCTCTCGCTTCGAGACGGGCCCCATGCTGGCGCTGGCCGAGCGCATCGAGGCCGCGGGCTACGACTCGATCTGGGCCGGCGACTCCATCCTGGCGCGGCCGCGCTTCGAGCCCCTCATCCTCCTCGCCGCGGTGGCCGCGCGCACCCGCCGCGCTCGGCTCGGCACCGCGGTGCTGCTCCCCGCCCTTCGCCATCCGCTGGTGCTCGCGCATCTCGTGGCCACGGTCGACCGCGTCGCGGAAGGCCGGCTGCTCCTCGGAGTGGGCATCGCCCCCGACTCGCCCGCAGTGCGCAGGGAATTCGAGGCCTGCGGCATGCCGTTCGCGCAGCGGGTGGGGCGCCTGGAGGAGTCGCTCGCAATCTGCCGCGCGCTGTGGACCGACGCCGACGGGCGGGGCGTGACGTACGCCGGCCGCTACTCGCAGCTCACCGACGCGCGCCTGCTTCCCACGCCGCATCGTCCCGGCGGCCCCCCGATCTGGATGGGCGGCGAGGTGGAGGCGGCCACGCGCCGGGCGGGACGGCTCGCTCAGGCCTGGCTGCCCAACAGCGTCACGCCCGAGGCCTGGGCGGAGGGCTGGGCGCGCGTGCAGGCCGCGGCCCGGGCCGAGCACGGCCACGCGGATCACCTCGTGCCGGGGCTCTACACCACGCTCCACATCGGGCGCGACACGAAGACTGCGGAAGCGGAGCTGCGGCGTTTCGTGGAGTCGTACTACGGGGCGCCCTACGAGAGCATCGCGCGGATCCAGGGCTTTCACGGCGGGGACGCCGCCTCGTGCCTGGAGCGGCTCCAGCGCTTCGTGGCGGTGGGCGTCCGCCACATCGTGCTGCGCTTCGGCGGCGGCGATCAGATGGAGCAGCTCGAGCGGGCCACCCGCGAGCTGCTCCCGCGCCTCAAGGGCTGAGCGGCTCACCGCTCACCGCGCCGCGCGCGCGGCCTGGATCGCGCGCCACACTCGCTCGCTCGTCGCCGGCATGTCGAGCGCCACGCCCCCCAGCGGCGCGAGGGCATCGACCACCGCGTTCATGACTGCGGGCAGCGCGCCCACCGTGCCCGCCTCGCCCGCGCCTTTGGCCCCGAGTGGGTTCAGCTTGGTGGGGACGGGCCGGCTCTCGATGTGCATGTCGGGGAAGTCGTCAGCGCGCGGCATGCCGTATTCCATGAACGAGGCGGTGAGGAGCTGCCCCGACTCGCGGTCGTAGACCACCTGCTCCATCAGGGCCTGCCCCACGCCCTGGGCCACGCCGCCGTGGATCTGCCCTTTCAGCGTGAGCGGATTGATCACCGTGCCCACGTCGTCCACGACCGTGTAGCTCACCACGGCCACCGCGCCGGTGTCCTCGTCTACCTCCACTTCGCACACGTGGCAGCCGTTGGGCCAGGTGTCGGCGGGCGGCGAGAAGGTCCCCGTCTCGTAGAGCCCCGGCTCGACGCCGGGCGGCAGCGACGCGGGCGTGAACGCGGCGCGCGCCACGTCCTTCAGGGCCACCGCCTTGTCCGTCCCCTTCACCGCGAAACGTCCGTCCGCGAACGTGATGTCGGCCTCCGCGGCCTCCAGCAGCTTGGCCGCGATGCGCCGCCCTTTGGCGATCACCTTGTCGGCGGCCAAGGTGAGCGCGGTGCCCCCGATCACCGTGGAGCGCGAGCCCATGCTGCCCATGCCGAAGGCCACGCGGTCGGTGTCGCCGTCGATGTAGCGCACGTCCTCCGGCGCGATGCCCAGGCGCTCGTGGAGGATCTGCTTGAACGTGGTCTCGTGGCCCTGGCCCTGATTCTTGGTCCCCATGAAGATGGTGGCGGTGCCGCTCGGGCTGAAGCGCACCTCGGCGAACTCGGGCTGGGGCGAGGCCGCGCGCTCGATGGCGTTGACCACCGCGAGGCCGCGGAGCTTCCCGCGGCGCCGGGCCTCGGCGCGCCGCGCTTCGAAGCCGGCCACGTCGGCGGACGTCAGCGCCTCCTCCATGCTCTTGTCGAACTCGCCGCAGTCGTAGGTCATGCCAAGCGCCGTCTTGTACGGCATGGCGGAGGCGGGAATGACGTTCTTCCGCCGCAGCGCGACGCGGTCCACGCCCAGCTCGCGCGCCGCCTCGTCGATCAGCCGCTCGATGACATAGGTCGCCTCGGGCCGTCCCGCTCCGCGATAGGGGGCGGTGGAGTTGGTATTCGAGAACACGCACGACACGTGCACGTGGGCGACGGGGATCGTGTAGACCCCCACCAGCGTGGCGACATTGCTGAACGTGGCGAGGAGGTTCCGGTCGGAGGACACGTAGGCGCCCACGTTGGCCAGCGTGCGCACGCGCAGCCCGACGAAGCGGCCGTCGGCGTCGAGCCCGAGCTCGGCCTCGGTCACGTTGTCGCGCGCGTGCTCGTCGGCGAGGATGGCCTCGCTGCGCTCGCAGGCCCACTTCACCGGCCGGCCGAGCCGGCGCGCCGCCCACAGCACCAGGCGGTGCTCGGGATACTGCCAGCCCTTGGTCCCGAAACCTCCGCCCACGTCGCCGGCGACGACGCGGATGCTGTGCTCGGGCACCTTCAAGATGTTGCTGGCGAGCGCGGTGCGCACGCGGTGGGGATACTGCACGTCGGCGTAGAGCGTGTAGCGCTCCTCGCCCGGATCCCAGACGCCGAGCGCGCCGCGCGGCTCCAGGTATTGCGCGTGCACGCGGGTGATGTCGAAGCGGCGGCGGATGAGGTGGACGGCGCCCGCCATTGCGGCGTCGGCGGCGGCCTTGTTGCCGGCCTCGTAGACGCTCGAGATGTTGTCCGGGCACTCGTCCCACACCGACGGCGCCCCCGCCTTCGCCGCATCGGCGGTGCCCGTCACCGCGGGCAAGGGCTCGTAGTCCACGTCCACCAGCTCGGCGGCGTCCTTCGCCTGAGCGAGGGTCTCGGCGATGACGAGGGCCACGGGATCGCCGATGTATCGCACGCGCTCGGGGGAGAGCCCGAGATGCGGCGAGGTGAACATGGGCGAGCCGTCGGGACGCTTGCGCTTGAGGGTCATGCGCATGGTGCCAAGCTTGTCCTTGGCGAGATCGGCGCCAGTGAGGAGAGCGACGATGCCGGGCGCGGTGAGGGCCGCGCCGGCATCGATGCCGCGGATCCGCGCGTGCGGGTGCGGCGAGCGCAGCACCACCATGTGGACCTGGCCTGGGAGGTTGACGTCGCCCTGATATCGGCCGCGCCCGGTCAGGAGGCGCACGTCCTCGAAGCGCTTGACCGGCTGGCCGATCCCGAACTCGCCCATGGGGGGGGCGGAGACGCCGCGCGGCTACCGGGCCGCGGGCTGCGCGCTGACGGGGAGCGCGGCCTCCACCTGGGGCTTGTGCCCCCAGAGGGTCCCGCGGTCGTGTCGCTGCACGATCCAGGTGCTGTCGTCCACGAGCCGGCCGCCCCAGCCGTACTCCACTTCGAAGCCCGACGGCGTCATGACGTAGAACGAGACCATCTGGTCGTTGGAGTGCCGGCCCAGCGTGGTGGCGAGCGGCGCGCCCGAGCGCGCCGCGATGTCCATGGCGGCGCCGACGTCGTCCAGCGAGTTGGTCTCGAGCATGAAGTGCCACATGCGCTTGTCCCGGCTGCGCGGCAGATCCTTGGCGGCGGGCTGGAAGGCGATGGAGTGATGACGCGGGTTGCAGTGCAGGAACACCATGGTGCCGATGTAGTCGGAGATGCGGAAGCCGAGCGTCTCGGTCAAGAGCCGCACGCTGTCGTCACGGGTGGTCGAGCGCAGGACGACGTGGCCGAAGCCGAGCGCGCCGGTCTTGAACCCGGACATCGAGCGTCCCGGCCGAAACGGCGGATCCCACCGCGTGTACAGCCCCACGCAGAGCTCGAAGGGCACCTCGCCCGTCTCGAACTTCACGAGGTCGAGCACGCGGCGCTGGGTGATCTCGGCGGGCGTGCCCGGGGTGATCCGCACGCCGGCGGCGCGCAGGGCCTCCTTGCTCTGCTCGTACTCGGCGTGGCTGGCGGCCTGGAGGCCCACGTAGACGACGTCGTCCTCGCCCGAGGGATGGAGGACGATGCGGTGATGGCACTCGTCCATGCGGAGGTAGACGCCCCCGTCGGAGGCGCCCTCGACCACTTGCATGCCGAGCACGTCCGACGCGAACGTGCGCCAGCGCGCCAGATCGCTCACCCCGATGCCCAAATATGCGAGCTGTGACACTGCCATGTCGTGTCCCCTTTCACCCCGTCGCGGGGCGTGCCCCATGAATGCTAGCATGTCGGCAGGAGGATCATCGCCATGGCCTATACCCTCGAGCAGTTCGCGTCGACCTGTCGCGCCATTCTCGAAGCCGATCCCGGTCCGGACGGGCGCAAGAAGGTGTGCGCCGTCGTCCAGGACGTGCTCAAGGACAAGGCCTTCGTCGCCAAGCACCTCGGCGACGACGTTCCCGAGCGGAAAGTCCTCTACGAGGACCCCACGCTCGGGTTCTGCATCCTCGCCCACGTGAACCGCGGCGCGAAGGAGTCGAACCCTCACGATCACGGCACCACCTGGGCGATCTACGGCCAGGCCGAGGGCTCCACGGTGATGACCGACTGGGAGGTGCTGAGCCGGCCCGCCGCCGACAAGCCGGGCAAGGTGCGGGTCAGGGGGAGTTACCCGCTCGAGCCCGGCATGGCTCACGTCTACAACGAGGGCGACGTCCACTCCCCGCGCCGCGATGGCCCGACGCGCCTCATCCGCATCGAGGGGCAGAACACCGACCGCATCAAGCGCTACCCCTACGAAAAGGCGTGAGCCGGCGCGCATGATCAAGAGCGTCACCCTGCTCACGCGCAAGCCGGGGCTCACCCACGAGCAGTTCATGCGCCACTGGGTGGAGATTCACGCCCCCCTCGCGCTGAGAGTGCCGGGCATCCGCCGCTACGTACAGACTCATCTCTTGGAGGAGCGGACGCGGCCCGACGTCCCGTCGGCGGATTTCGAGATCGATGGGATCGCGGAGCTCTGGTACGACGACCACGACGCGATGCGGAGGGCGCTGGCCTCGCCCGAAGGCAGGGCGCTCTACGCGGACGGCGCGCTCTTCATCGGCCGGGTGAAGACCTACACCACCCAGGAGCTGACCGTCATCGGCTGAGCGCGCGGCGCCGAGCGGGCGTCATTCAATCACGCGCTCGGCTCGCGAGAGGAGTGAACGCGGCATCGTGAGCCCCAGGGCCTTCGCGGTTCTGGCATTGATGGTCAGGTCGAATCGCGTCGGCCGCTCGACCGGCAGATCCCCGGGGCTGGCGCCCTTGAGGATCCTGTCCACGTGGCTCGCCGCGCGCTGTGCCACTTCCTCGAAGTTTGCCGCATACGCCATGAGTCCGCCCGCCTCGGCGTGCTCGGTCATGCCGTAGATGGTCGGGAGGCGTCCTTTCGCCGCGAGATCGGCAATCCGCGTACGATGCTGGAAGAACACCGCGTCGGCGAGCACGACGAGCGCCTCGGCTCTTCCGCGCCTCATTTCCGCGAACGCGCTCTCGAGATCCTGCGGCGTCCGGGCCTTCACCGTCTGAATCGTCACCTTCACCGGCCGGGCCGCCGCCAGGACCTCCTTCACCACGCTGCCGTGTCCCGGGTGATCCGCCCTGATGAGCAGCGCCACCCGGGACACCCGGGGCACGGCCTCTGTGAGCAGCTCCAAGCACTTCCCCCCAATCTCCGGACCGGCGATGAGACTCACGCCGGTCACGTTGCCGCCCGGGCGCGCGAGATTCGCGCCGAGGCCGAGCGACTGGGGCTCGGGCCCGATGGCCACGATGGGAATGGTGCTCGTCGCGTCCTTTGCCACGGTGACCGATTGGGATTGCCGGCCGCGATCACGTCTACCTTGAGCCGGATGAGCTCCGCGACGAGCGGTCGCAGCCGGTCCGACTGTCCATGCGCCCAGCGGTACTCGAAGGCGAGGTTCTGCCCATCCACGTAGCCGAGCTCGCGCAGCCCGTTCTTGAATGCGTTCACCACGCGCAGGACTTCAGGGGTCGGAGCGGCGAGTCCGAGCCAGCCGATGCGAACGGTGTTCGCGGGGGCTTGCGCCTCCGCCGCCATCGGCGCGGCGGGCAGGGTGAGCGCGACAAGGAATGCGGTCCGGAGGATCAGCCGTGGAAGCTCCGCCGGCCCTCGTCGCGATTCCAGAGCCGGACGAGATGACGCTTCTGATCGGGCGCCGCGCCGTCGTTGAAGGGCGTGCGGGCGTGAGCGAAGCGGCGGTTGTCGAGATACTGCAGCTGCCCACGCAGGATCGTCAGCTCCACCCACCGCGCGGGCGCCTCCACCAGCTCCCGCATCGCCTCCAGGGCGTCGCATCCGTCCGCATCCAGGGTCTGGCCCGCCAGCTCCGCGCCGGTCTCGATGAGCGCGCGATTGTAGCGACACAGCGGCCCGTCGGCGCTCGCGGCGAAGACCGGCTGCCACGTCACCTTCGCGTCGTCCGGGTCGTGCTCGGCCTGCCGGTCGAACGGGAACGGATGATAGAGCCGCTTGAGCAGGTCGGGCGACTGGCGGCCCACGGTATCGTGGGCGTCGGTCAGGCTCACGAAGCGGCTCACACCGCCCTCCGCGGCCTGGTTCAGGCAGAGCAGGCCCACGTACTCGGGGGGCAGCGCGAGCCACGGGGCGTCGGTGTGGAACTGGAGCTCGAGGTTGGTGACCGAGCGGCGTACCCCGTACTCCAGGCGCTTGCCGGTGTCGCGGACGTCGTAGAGCATGGTGCCGTCCCACTTCTGGGCGACCAACCGGCCCAGCAGGGAACCGAGCACCCAGCCGATGGCGCGATTCTCGTCCTCGGAGTACCGCTCCACCAGCACCCGGTCGACGACGGCGAGCCCGAGCGGCCCGCGCAGCCGCTCGCCCACCTCGGTCATCACCGCGCGGCAGGCGGTGAAGCCTTCCACCGGCGGCGTGAGCAGCACGGTGGGGAGAGGATCGCGCCGGAGACCCGCGACGAAGCCTTCCAGCTCCGCGGCCGCCCGCTCGGGAAGCGGGACCACCCAATCCGGCGACGGCATGGCCTGCCCGCTAGGCGCACGCGACGGCGTAGGCGTCCGCGGTGCCGTCGGGCAGCGGATACTCCTGCCAGCGCTGCCCGCCGTCCTGGGTGCCGAACACCTGCCCGCAGCGCGAGACGCAATACACCTGATCCGGGTCCTTGGCATGCAGCGCAATGCCCATCATCGTGGCCTTGGCCTTGATGCCCCGGTCGATGCGCCGCCACGAGCCGCCCAGATCGTCGCTCCGATAGAGCGAGCCGTCCTCGCTCCGCGCGGCGGGGCTCAGCGCGGTGAACAACGTGCGGGGACTGTGCGGCGACACGCAGATGTCGCGCGAATAGGTGAGCGGCGAGAAGCGGCCAATCTCCATGTCTTCCCAGTTGACGCCCCGATCGGTGCTGCGGAACACCCCCATGCGCACGGCGAGGAACACCGTGCCGGGCGCGGCGCTCGAGACGCAGAGGGCGTGCGTGTCCATCATGCCCTCGATCTCGGTATCGCTCACGATGCGGCTCTTGAGATGGGGCTGGTCGGCGAGCTTGATGAGGGGCCGGCTCATGTCTTCCCACGTCTCGCCGCCGTCGCGGGAACGGAGCACGCCATCCACCTCGAGCCCCGCGTAGAGCTCGCGCGGCTGGCTCGGATCGGCGGCCATGCGGGTGACGCGGCAGTCGAAGCTCATCTTCACGTGGCCCGGGGTGCGCAGGCCGAGCTTGCGCCACGTGTCCCCCCCGTTCTCGCTCTTGTAGATCGCCGCGGGCGAGGTGCCGGCGTACATCAGACGGGCGTCGCGCGGGTCGAAGAGGAAGGACCAGACCTCCTTGGCGCCGTCGGGGAACGGGACAGCAGTCCAGTGATCCCCGCCGTCGGTGCTGCGGTAGGGCCCTTCCTGGGTGCCGGCATATACCACCTGGGCGTCGCCGGGATGCACGGCGATGGCGTGAATTTCGCTCTCCGCGGACAGCCCGCCCCCTAGCTTCTCCCAGCGCGCGTCGCCGAGCGCCCGGCGGAACAGCCCGCCGTGCGCCGTTGCCGACCCGCCGAATCCCCGCGCCGCACCCGCATAGATCCTCGTGACCATGTCGGCCTCCCTTGGTCTCTCATCCTGACCCGACGTCGTGCTCCCGACTCTACCCCTTGTCCACCACCCCGCGCACCTGGTCCGGCGGCACCGCGATCTTCACGCCGGCGCGCTCCTCTTGAAGCAGCATGGCCACCCGCGAGTCGCGCCCGCCCCAGCCGCGATTGAGCGCCTCGGTCAGCTCCTCCAGCGCGAGATTCGCCACTCTCATGGGCACGCCGAACTCGCGGCCCACCGCGGTGGCCAGCGAAACGTCCTTGTGCGCGAGCTTGAGCGCGAAGGCCGGCGGATCGAACGTGCCGGGCAGGAACTGATCGATCAAGCCGTCGAACGTGCGGCGCCGGCCCTGCGCGCCCTGCCGCACCGCCTGGAACAGCGTGAGGGGGTCCACGCCCGCCTTCACGCCCATCGTGAACACCTCGGCGAGGGCGGTCTGGATGGCGTAGCCTGCGCAGTTGTGGACGAGCTTGGCCACCGAGCCCGCGCCGATTGGCCCCACGTAGTACACCTGATCGCCGATGGCGTCGAGCACCGGCTTCCACTTGTCGAACTGCGCCCGCTCGCCGCCGATCCACAGCGCGAGCTTGCGCGTCTTGGCGCCCCGCGGGCCTCCGCTCACCGGCGCATCGAGGAGATGGAGGCCCTTCTCGGCGAACGCGGCGTGGAGCCGCCGCACGAGGTTCGGCGCGTTGGTGCTGAGGTCGAAGTAGGCGGCGCCGCGCTGCATGCCGCTGATGAGCCCGTCCGGGCCGAGGGCGACCGCCTCCACCTCCGGCGGACCGGGCAGCGAGGTGAAGATCACCTCCGCGTCCTTGGCGACTTCTCTCGGTGTGGCGGCCCACACCGCGCCCGCGGCGAGATGCGGCCCCGCGGCGTCCTTCCTCACGTCGTTGACGATCAGCGCATGGCCCGCCGCCTGCAGGTTGGACGCCATGAAGGCGCCCATGGTGCCGACCCCGATGAATCCGACGTTCATGCGGGTCCTCCTTGAACCGGGAATGACAGCGCGTAGAATCCTCGCACGAGAAAGGAGCGTTGACCATGCCCCCTGCCCCCTACCGGATCCATGCGGTGCGCTACGCCCACCGGACGTGCACGACGTCGGAGGCTTTCTACGGCGATCACCACAACGGTCCCATGACCATGGACTACTTCGTGTGGGCGCTGACCAACGGCTCGGAGACGGTGGTGGTGGACCTCGGCTTCACCGAGGCAGTGGGGACCGCGCGCGGGCGCCAGTTCCTTCGCCCCATCGACCGCGGCCTCGCCGAGGTAGGCGTGGACGTGACGCGCGTGCAGCACGTGATCCTCAGCCACTTCCACTACGACCACGTGGGCAACTACGCCCTGTTCCCGAATGCGACGTTCTACGTGCAGGACGCCGAGATGGCGTTCTACACGGGGCGCAACGCCGCGCAGGGCGCGTTCCGGCGGTCGGTGGAGGTGGAGGACATCTGCGCGCTGATCCGCCTGAACTACGATCGCCGCCTCGTGTTCGTGGACGGCGGCATGGAGGTGGTGCCGGGCGTGCGGGTGCAGAAGGTGGGCGGACACACCGCCGGCATGCAGATCGTCACCGTGGCGCATGCCAGGGGGCAGGCGGTGGTGGCCTCGGACGCCTCGCACTACTACCGGAACTTCGAAGAGCGCATCCCGTTCAACACCCTGCACGACCTGCCGGGCATGTACCGCGCCTTCGACACGATCCGCGAGCTAGCGTCCAGCCCCGAGCTGGTGCTCCCCGGCCACGACCCCCTCGTGCTCGAGCGGCTCAAGAAGGTGGGCAACGGCATCGTCGAGCTGTGATGTCGGCGCGCGCGGCCCGCGGGGTAACGCCACCAACCACACGATCATCGAGCCCACGTGGTCAGGAGAATATGACCGGCGACACGCCCCACAGCGCCGCCGCGGCCGTGGTCAATCGGGCAATGAACTGGCGGCCGCTCACTCGCGCGACGGCCTCGAGACGGCTGTGCACACCGAGCTTGCCGAGTATGCTCTGTACGTGGTTGCGAATTGTCGCCCGGCTCACCTTCAGGTGGTCCCCCATCTCGCGGGTACCCATTCCCCGGGCAAGGAGCCCAATCACCTGTAGCTCTCGTGGCGTCAGACCCGAGTCCGGCAGCTCGCCCGGGGCCTTCGTCGGCTCGGGCTCAACCGGCTCCCGTACTCCCGGCGTCGCGGTGACCTTGCGGAACAGATGGGCCACAACGGTTCGGCCAGGGTAGCGCGCGGTGAGCGTGCTCACGTTGAGCCAGACGGGACGGCGAGCCTTGGTGAGCGCCCGCATGTCGAAGCTCTCGGCGGCCCGACCTCCGTGCGCCAGGGCCATCACTCGGCAGTCCGGCTCGCAAATCCGGATGCCGCCGGCGTCCCGCCCCGCGAGGACCTCGCAGCACGGACGCCCGATGACCTCGCCCGCCCGGTAGCCCAGGATTCGCTCGGCGGCCCGATTCCAGGCGAGGATACGTCCATCCCGGCCGACGACGAGGGCCCCGTCGGCGGCACCGGCGAGCGCGTCCGTCAGGTCCAACTCCAACTGCTCCATCGTCCGCCCTCCGCAACAGGCATCCCTGCCATGCCGATATTGCCGGGGGCATGCTAAAGGGGCGCGTCCGCTTCGTCAATGCGACCTTGGGCCTACGGAGAGCCCCGGACGCGACCCTAGAACCGGTAGCCGAGGGTCAACGTGACGATGTGCGCGGTGTAGTCCTTGAAGTCGTTCCCCTGCCAGATGGAGGTCACGCCGGGGAGGAAGGGATTCAGCTGGTTGGTCTGCCAGTTGTCCTTGTGGAACATCTCGAACGCATAACCGACGGTGGCCGTCCAATGCTTCAGGAAGTGATAGCGCGCGGCCATGTCGAGACGGAACATGCTGTCGTCGGTGGCCGGAAAGTGCGGGGCCGTCGCCGTGTTCCGCTGGGAGAGCGAACCGCTCGTCACCGGGTCCGGGTTGCGGTTCGCCACGTCGCTCACGGCGTACTCGAACCGGGCGCCGAACAAGAGGTCGAGGGTCCGGGGGATGAGCGCCGCGCGCAGCCCGACATAGAACGTCTCGATCGTGTCGGTGGTGGTCGAAATCCAGTCGAAGTCGGGGAAGTCGAGGGCGAACCCGCCGCTCACGGGCCGGCTGCGCGAGCGCTGCCGCTGCAAGATCGACTCGTGATTATAGCCGGCGGTCAGCGAGATCCGGTCCGACGGCGTCCAGGTCAGATCGACGCCGGCCGTCCACGCGGTGGCGTCCTGCAGCCCGAGCGTCGAGTTGTAGTAGTTGTCGTTCCGAAAGCTGGTGCTGAATGATGTGGTAAAGTTCTCGATCGGCATGAGCTCGATCATGAGGTCCACACGTTGCCGGTCGCGGTCCGACTCGTCCAGCTTACGGAGGAGGGGCGACTGGGCGGTCGAGATCGCGTCGGCAGCCACATCCTCCACGGTGGTCCGTTCGAGCTGCGCGGCGGGGTCATATCTCCCGATGCGACGGAACGAGGGCCGGTAGGTCAGGCGCGCGAGCAGCCACTCCAACGGTGTGACGTCCAGGACCGCGCGGGCGAAGTACTCGTCGCTGTTGTCGACCTCGCGGTTCTTGGAGCGATTGATGTATTCCCACCCGCCGCCGAAGCCCACGGCCGCCATCGTGCCGAAGCGCCAGCGGGCCTCGGCGTCCACGTTCTGCCGGGTCTGCTCGAAGCGGGCGGCCCGCTGCGCCTCCGCGGTGATGCTCCGATCGTTGACCACGTTGGCCGCGAAGATGTGCTCGTCGGTCATGTCGTTGAAGTCGAAGAGCCGGTACCGGAGCGTCAGGCTCAGCGGCGGCAGCGGCCGGCTCGTCGCGTTGAAGTTCACGGTCGTGATCCCGACCGTCCCGTCGAGACTCTTGGCAGGCAGTCCGAGGAGGGGCGAGGAGGTCAGCGCCGGATTGATCGTCTGGGGCTGGAAGGACTGATCCTGCAGGCGCAAGCTGTAGGACACGTTGCCGCTCAGGTGCGTCCGCCACCAGGGCAGGCTGACGCCGCCGCCGAGCGCGAACGTGTGCGCGGTGTTGTTGGGCGTCAGCGCGATCTGGCCGCGCTCGGGGGCGCCAGTGGCGTCACCGCCGCACCCCGGCGAGGCCACGGTCACCGCCGCCGTCAACCCGAAGCAGGGGTTGTCCGCCCTCACCACGTCCAGGTCGTTGCGGAAGGCGGAAAAGCCGTAGGAAAACTGCAGCTGCCACGTCTCCCGCGCGATCACCGCCTTGACGCGGAAATCGTGGGTGGTCTGCTGGATGGGCTCGAGGATCTCGTAGAAGTTGTTGCCGGGGGACCCGAACGCCATACCGAACGGCCGCTCGCCGTCCTTGCGGATGTTCGTGTACTCGGCGGTGATGTCGAGCCAGGGCGTCGGCGTCAGCTTGAAGAAGAACCGCGCGTCTTTCCGGAGGAGCGAGATGTCGTCCGGCTCCCCCGCCGAGTTATGCGCGTTCAGCGGCGTGCGTGGGGTAGGCAGCACGAAGAACCCGGGCGGGTTCTCGCCGGCCATGAAGCGCGCATTGGTCGAGAAGGTGTGGGGGATCTGGTTCCACTCGAACCCGCCTTCCCACAGGCCAAGGCGTCCGACCCCGAGCAAGTACTCCTGGTCCTTCAGGCCCCACGCGCGCCCTCCGAGCTCGATGAAGTGCTTCTCGTCGTCGGTACGGAGCCGGAGCCTGAGCGACTCGAGGAAGAGGCCCTCCTGGATGTCCCGATACTCCTGGAACTTGGCCTGCTCGTTCTTCGACGGCTCATCCGGGAGGAAGCGGACGCCCGCCTCCAGGCCCCCCTCGAGCACCCAGCCGCCGAGCGGGGTTTGGGCCCAGGCCGGGGCCGCCACCAGCGGCGCCACCAGCACCACGAGGATCAGACCGATCCGTCCGATCGCTCTCATCATACGCTCCTAACGGGTAAAGGCGTGGCCCGATGGGTGGTTGGAGCCGTGGATCTGGACGTGACAGTCCGAGCAGGATCGCCCCATCACGAACTTGAGGGAACCGGTATCACGGCCGTACGGCGAGGTCGGATGTCGGCTCTCGATGTGGCATTGCTGACAGAGCCGCGGCCGGGACAGCTTGAGCATCTTTTCGTGGTTGGAGCCGTGCGGATCGTGGCAGTTCGCGCAACTCTCGACGACGGGCGCGTGCCCCCACAGGAACGGCCCGCGCTTCTCGGCGTGGCAGTTGAAGCACGTGTCGTTCAGTGAGGGCTCCTTGAGGAGCGCGGGGGTGATCGACCCGTGGGGGTTGTGGCAGGAGGAGCACCCCATCTTGCCCTCGAGCATCGGATGGCGAGAGAATTTCGTGGCGGCCGCCCGCTTGTCGATGTGGCAGGTGCCGCACGTCTCCATGTCGGTCGGGCGCGCGAGCTGGTGGCGGGGGGAGATGTCCTCCATCACCTTGTGGCAGGCTGTGCACGCCACGTCGCGGGCCTCGTGGGCGCTGCCCCGCCAGAACATGTGACTGCCCTTGTTGTGGCAGGTCATGCACATCTGGTTGCGCTTGTCGACGGGCGTCTTGTCGTTCTTGGCGAAGCTGATCATGCCGCCCACGCCCTTGCCGCCCCCCTTGGCCACGTGCTCGCCACCGGGGCCGTGGCAGTTCTCGCAGGCTAGGCCCTCCTGCGAGTTGCGGGGCTGCCTGAGGAAGAGGCGGCCCATCTTGGTGTGCGAGAACTTCTCGAACTGATCCTGGTGGCAGGCCCTGCACGTCTCGGCACCCACGTATCCCTCGGGCAGAGCAGCCGGAGCGGGTGGCGCTCCCGCGGATGGCGTCGTCCCGGGTTGCGTCGTCGCGGGTGGCGCTCCCGCCGGCGCCTTCTGGGCGGGCGCGGAGGCAGGCAGCAGCAGAGCGCCCGTGATCACGCCGACCGCGATCAGGGTTGCGCCGGTGGCGCCGAGGACGCTCACGCGCCGAGCAGTGATCCTATCCATCGGCCCGGGGGCTCGCTACCCTTCATCCTGCCGATCAGATCGCTCACGATGAGGGCCTCTCTTCCCAGCCGCGGGTAAAGAGCAAACGCCTAGTGGAGCGGAAATTAGCATCTGGCTGGTGCCGGCCGCATGATGCATTTGCACTACCGGCGGGGAATTGCGGGACCTAGTGGAAGACGAGGCCGCCGTCAACCACCAGCACCTGGCCGGTGACACTGTCGGCCCGGCAGAAGGTCTCCACCTGCGCGGCGATGTCCTTGACGTCTGCGCCGCGGCCCAGCACGACGGACTTGCGCACACTCTCCACGACCGCGGGCGGGATGCGCTGGGCCATCCGCGTGCCCTCGATGAGACCGGGCGACACGCAGTTCACCGTGATGGCCGGGGCCAGCGCGACCGCGAGGCAGCGGGTGAGATGTACGAGCGCCGCCTTGCTGGTCGCGTAGCCGATGGAGCTGCCCGTGGGCCGGTGGCCGGCGATGCTCGCGATGTTGACGATGCGGCCGGCTCCCTGGGCGCGCATATGGGGCACCGCCGCCTTCGCGAGCAGGAATGGGCCCCGCAGATTCGTGTGCTGGAGGCGATCCCAGACTTCCACCGTCAGCTTGTCGAGTTCGGGGAACGGGATGCCGATGTTCCAGCCGGCGTTGTTGACCAGGATGTCGAGACGACCCAGGCCGGCGGCGGCGGCGTTCACCGCGGGCTCGCACGAGGCCGCGTCCGCCTGGTCCAGCTGGACCATGGTCACCTTGCGCCCGAGCCCCTTCACCACGCCGGCGACCTTCTCCGCGCCGTCCTTGTTGCCCAGATAGCCCACCGCCAGGTCGCAGCCCGCGCGGGCCAGCCGCTCGCAGATCGCCGCGCCCAGATCGCCCGAGCCCCCGGTGACGAATGCCGCGCGCTCCTGCAGGTCCATCAAGCCTCCACGATGAACCGCCAGGAGCTTCCATGGCGTCGGATATGGCCGGCGGTCGGATGGTGGAAGTGCGTCCCGAGCACGCGCACCGGCCCGTCCGCGTAGCGCTCGCAAAAGGCGCGCCGGGTTTTCCGCGCCTGCTCCACGTCGGAGTCGAAGTGGCTGCCCCAGCCCGGCTCGGCGACCTGCACGGGACAGTGCATGAGGTCTCCGGTGATCACCGCTTCGCCGTCGCCGCCCCGGAGCCGCACACTCACGTGGCCGGGTGTGTGGCCCGGCGTGGGCTCCAGCCAGAGCTCGTCGGACACGCGGTGATCCATGTCCACGAGCGTCGCCAGCCCGGCATCCAGGACCGGCTGCACGCTGTCGGCGAGGATGCGCCGCGTGTCCTCATCCTTCTCGCCGGACCAGTGCTCGAACTCCCGCCGCGCGAAGAGGTGGCGGGCGCGCGGGAAGGTCGGCACCCAGCGGCCGTTCTCCAGGCGCGTGTTCCAGCCCACGTGATCCACGTGCAGATGCGTGCAGATCACGAGGTCCACCGACTCCGGCGGCACCCCCGCGGCGCGCAGATCGCTCAGGAACTCCGTCCGCATCATGTGGAACGGCGCCCGCCCTCCGCGATCCTTGTCGTTGCCCACGCAGGTGTCCACGAGCGCGGTCAGGCCCGGCGCGCGAATCACGAAGGCGTGGATACTCTGGAGGAAGCGGCCCTTCTCATCCAGGAAGTGCGGCGCCAGCCAGTCGCGGTGACGCTCCACCGCCTCGGGCGCGGCGTCGGGAAGGAGCCACGTCGGCCGGGTCGGCCCAGCGCGCTCGACCACGGCGGAGACGCGGAGGCGGCCGAGGGTGAGATCGCGCATGGCGGGACGATTATCGCCGGGCGGCCGCGCGACGCAAGCCCCTGTACGATTTGACCCGCTTCGCGTAGCGATGCTACGGTTGCCGCGACCGAGCCGGACCACATCTCCGGAGGCTCTTCATGAACTGCGTCCGGTGTCACACGGAGAATCGCAGCGATGCGCGATTCTGCCGAAAGTGTGGAACTTCGCTCGCGGGCTGTCCCGGTTGTGGCGCGCCCATCGAGGCGGACAGCACATTCTGCGATCGTTGCGGAATCCTCCTGTCGGCTCCCCCACCCGGACATGTCATTGGTTCCGAGATCAGAGAAGCCCACGGTGGCGTCTCTACTGAGGCGGAACGCCGGCAGCTCACGGTGATGTTCTGCGACCTCGTCGGGTCCACTGAATTGTCCGTGCGTCTCGATCCTGAGGTGCTCCGGGACGTTGTCCGCTCGTACCAGCGAGTGTGCGAGACCGAGGTCGGCAAACTACATGGCACAGTCGCCCAGTATCTTGGAGACGGTCTTCTCGTGTACTTCGGCTATCCAGTCGCGCGGGAAGACGATCCGCGTCGGGCGGTCCGAGCGGGTCTCGCCATCATCGAAGGCCTGGCCAAGCTCAATGTGACGCTGCAGCGTGATCGCGGATTCACGCTCGCCGTTAGAATCGGCATTCATACCGGCCCCGTGGTGGTGGGCGCGATCGGTGAGGGACGCCGTCGGGAGTCCCTGGCCCTCGGCGAAACGCCGAACATTGCAGCTCGTCTCCAGGCGCTCGCGGAGCCCGATACCATTGCAATCAGCGCTGCCACGAACAGACTCCTCCGAGGAACCGTCGCTACAGTCGACGTCGGCCTTCGGCCCGTCAAGGGCCTGCCCGGACCGATCCGCCTTTACCGGGTGGAAGCCACCGGCCATGCCCTATCTTCATCGCCTGCGGTGACCGAGACTGCGGTCACTCCGCTCGTGGGACGCGACCAGGAGATCGGCCTGCTGCTCGAACGCTGGGAGCACGTCAAGGATGGCCGGGGCCACGTCATCCTCCTCGTAGGAGAGCCGGGAATCGGGAAATCCCGCCTCGTGCAGGCCCTGAAGGAACGCATCCCGGGCGAGCAATGTCACCGATGGGAAGGCCGCTGCTCAGCCTATCACCAGGACAGCGCGCTCTATCCTCTCATCGACCTCTTTGAGCACGCCTTCCTATTCGAGCGTGACGACACTTCCGTCCAGCGTTTCGTGAAGCTCGAGACCGGGCTGAACCGCTTCAATGCCGCGTCACCAGAGGCGCTCGCTCTTTGGTCCGCATTTCTATCTGTGCCCACACCGTCAACAATCTCGCCGGCGGAAACCACTCCCCAGCGCCAAAAGGAGAGAACGCTCGAGGCCATCTCGGCAGTCCTGCTCGCGCTCGCCGCCGAACGCCCGCTTCTCTTGATCATCGAAGATCTGCACTGGGCGGATGCGTCAACCCTCGAGTTTATCGATGTCCTCTTTGGGCAGGTGCCGACAGCACCCATCCTCCTCCTCATGACCTCTCGACCGGAGTTCCGGCCGCCTTGGACCACTCGTAGTCACTTCATGTCGCTGACGGTGAATCGCGTCACTCGCAAACAGACCGAGCTGATGATCGGGCGGCTCACAGAAGGCAAGCCGTTGCCCGCCGAGGTGGTACACGAAATCGTCGCCAAGACTGACGGCGTGCCGCTTTTCGTCGAAGAGCTCACCCGCATGGTGATCGAGTCGGGGCTTGTGTCTGATCGGGGTGATCGCTACGAGATCACGGATTCGCTCCTGCCGTTGGCGATTCCATCCACACTGCAGGACTCACTCATGGCAAGACTGGATCGGCTGGCCACGGTCAAGGAAGTCGCGCAGATCAGTTCCGCCCTCGGCCGAACGTTTCACTACGAGCTGCTCCGGGCAGTGGCCGCACTCGATGAGGACGTACTCCGGCCGTCCCTTACGCGGCTCGCGGAATCTGACTTACTCCATCGCCGCGGCGCACCGCCCGACGCGACCTACGTCTTCAAGCACGCGCTGATCCAAGAGACTGCGTACCAGTCCATGCTGCTGAGCCGGCGGCAGCAGCTGCACACCCGCATAGGGGATACGCTCGTGGAGCGGTTTCCCGTGATAGCGGCGACCCAGCCGGAGATCGTGGCGCACCACTACACCGCGGCTGGATTGGCGGATCAGTCCATCGATTACTGGAGCCGGGCCGGACGGCGCGCGGTCGAGCGCTCGGCTAACGTCGAAGCTAGTGCTCACTTCACGAGGGCGCTGACCATCCTGGCCTCGCAACCCGCAGGCACCGAGCGGCTTGGGCGGGAGCTCGCGCTGCGGACGGCGCTCGGACCAGCCCTCATGTCAACCAAGGGCCTGGGGTCACCCGAAGTCGGCGCAAACTATCGACAAGCGCTTGAGCTCTGTCGGCAGCTCGGCGAGCGGCCGGAGCTCTTCGCGGTGCTCCGCGGACTGTGGGAATTTCACGAGCTGCGGGGAGAGCTCATGATCGCGTGTGGCCTCGGCGAGGAGCTCTTTCGTCTGGCCCAGGCGGCCGATGATCGGGCCCTGCGCCTGGTCACCCATGATGTCCTGGGCGACACGCTCTACTGGTGCGGCGACTTCATTCGAGCGCTGGAGCACCTGGAGCAGGGCATCGCGCTCTACCGCCCCGCCGAAGATCGCGATCTCGCCCATCAACATGCTGGTTACGATCCTTGCGTCGCCTGCCTGATCTTCTCCGCATACGCTCTCTGGTACCTGGGTTATCCCGATCGCGCCGCTCGGCGGATCGACGAGGGTCTGGCCCTGGCGCGCGATCTGTCGCAGACGATCAGTGAATCGTTCGCGATCCAGTTCGGCGCGGTGATCCACCACCTCCGTCGAGAAGTCTCGCTGGCGAAGCAGGCGGCGGAATCCAATGTCAGCCTGTCGGCCGAGCAAGCCAACGTCTTCATCCTTGGATGCAGCATGGTCGAAGAAGGATGGGCGATCGCCCACGAGGGAGACCACGCACGAGGGGTGGCGCGCATCATCGAGGGAATGGAGGTGTGCCGGGGCTCCGGCGCCACCCTCGAATTCCCGCATTGCTGGGCAGCTCTCGCCGACGCCTGCCGGGCGGGCGGGCGCATCGATGAAGGTCTTGAGGCGGTGAGTGCCGGGCTCGCTCAGGCTCGCGACACCGCCGCACTCTTCAATGAGGCCGAGCTCCTGCGGCTTCAGGGCGAGCTGCTGCTCTTGCGCCCCGATCCGCCTCTCGGCGACGTCGAGCGGTGTTTCCGTCAGGCTTTGGAGATCGCCCAGCGCCAGACGGCGAAGTCGCTAGAGCTACGCGCGGCGATAAGCCTGGGCCGGCTGCTCATGAGAAAGGGCAAGCGCGCGGAGGCATATCAGCAGGTGAGCGCCGTCTACGGATGGTTCACGGAGGGCTTCGATACCGATGATCTGAAGGACGCGCGCAATCTGTTGACGACGCTTACTGACTGAATCGGAACTCCGGGTCACGCAGGGCGGATCCGCGCGGAGGCCCGCCCCCGTCCTTGACAGCTCGCCGCCCCCGGCCTAGTGTCCGGGCGTGGCCGCTATTGACTCCGCGCTCCGCGCGGCACCGGCCCTGCCCCAGCGCGCGGGCTGGAGCCGTCCACTGCGCCGCCTCAGCCGCAGCGTGGTCGTGGTGGTGGGGGCGATCGGGGCTGCCCTCATCGTGGGCATGGCGCTCTTCGCCAATGTGATCGCCCCGTCGCCGCCCGACGAGCAGAACTTCGACTTGATCGAGGCGCGGCCGAGCGCGCAGGCGTGGTTCGGGACCGATAAATTCGGCCGCGACGTCCTGAGCCGCGTGATCCATGGCTCGCGCATCTCGCTCTACGTGGCCACGACGTCCATCTCGGTCGCCATGCTGGTGGGCGGCGCGCTCGGCCTCGTCGCCGGGTTTCTCGGCGGGACGTGGGACAACCTCATCAACCGTGTGCTCGACGTGTTCTTCAGCGTGCCCGGCCTGCTCCTCTCCGTGGGCATCGCGGCGATGCGCGGGCCCGGGGTGAACAGCGCGGTGATCGCCATCGCCATCGTCTACATCCCGGTGTTCGCGCGCGTGATGCGCGCGCCCGTGCTCGCGGAGCGCGAGAAGGAGTACGTGGAGGCAGTGCGCGCGCTGGGCGCCGCGCGGTGGGCGGTGGCGCTCAAGCACGTGCTCCCCAACGTGATCTCGCCCTTCGTCGTGCAGGGCACTGTCGCGTTCTCCCAGGCGATCTTGATCGAAGCGTCGCTGAGCTATCTCGGGCTCTCCGCCCAGCCGCCCACGCCGTCGTGGGGCAACATGCTGAACGAAGGGCGCACGTACCTGGAGACCGCGCCCTGGATCTCCGTCTTCCCCGGCCTCGCGATCATGGCCGCCGTCCTCGCCTTCAACTTGCTGGGTGACGGCCTGCGCGACGTCCTCGACCCCAATGAGCAGTGATCCCCGCAGAGGAGGCCACGCCATGAGCAACCCGGTTTCCGCGCCGCGCGACCCGAGCCGTCTGAGCCGCCGCCAGCTCCTGCAGGCGGGCGGGCTCACCCTGGGCGCGCTCGCCGTCGGCCGCCACGCCTACGGCCAGGCCCCGAAGGACGGTGGCACGTTCATCTCGGCCCGCACCACCGAGGCCACCGGCCTCGACCCGCAGCTCGTGCCCGCCTTCTCGCGCAGCGCGCGCTCGCCGCTCACCTACAACCAGCTCGTGCGCCTCGAGCCCGACATGACGCCGGTGCCCGAGCTGGCGGAGTCCTGGGAGACGAGCAAGGACGGGCTCACCTGGACCTTCAAGCTGCGCCAGGGGGTGAAGTTCCACGACGGCCAGGAGTTGACCTCGGCCGACGTGAAGTTCACCTTCGACCGCCTGTTCGAGAAATCGCCCGGCAAGTCGGACTTCATCGCGGTGGACAAGGTCGAGCCGACGGGCAAGCACCAGGTGAAGTTCGTCACCAAGGAGCCCTTCGCCGGCCTCCTCGCCGCGCTGGGCGGCTTCTGGGGCTTCATCATCAGCGAGGCCGGGATCAAGAAGCACGGCGACCTCAACAAGGCCGCCCTCGGCACCGGGCCCTACATGCTCGACGACTGGAAGGTCGAGCAGCAGATGGCGCTGAAGAAGAACCCGCACTACTTCAAGAAGGGCCTGCCTCACGTGGACCAGGTGGTGCTGCGCGTGATCCCGGACGAGGCCAACATCGTGGCCGCGCTCCGCACCGGGCAGATCCACCACGCCTTCATCGAGGACAACAAGAACTACAACCTCCTGAAGGACGAGAAGTCGCTCACCGGCTACCGGTCGTCCCGGCTCGGCTACGACTTCCTCAACATCAACGCCTCGCGCGGGCCGCTGAAGGACGTGCGCGTGCGTCAGGCCATCTCATGGGCGGTGGACCGCGCCCAGATCATGCGCGTCGCGACCTCCGGCTTCGGGCGCCTCACCGCCCCCGCCACCGCGCCCATGAAGCAGTGGCAGCTCCCCGAGGAGCAGTGGATGAAGTACTACAAGCCGGATGTGGAGAAGGCCAAGAAGCTCATGGCGGAGGCCGGCCAGGCCGCGGGCTTCACCGTGAAGCTCGGGGTCATCCCCACCTTCCCCACCATGGTGTCGGGCGCGCCGGTCATCGCCGCCCAGCTCAAGCGCATCGGCATCAACGCCGAGATCGAGAACGTGGAGTACGCGGTATGGATCAAGCGCTGGCAGGCGAAGGACTTCGACATGACGATGAACACCACGCCAGGCTACGCTGACCCCGACACCGCGTTCTTTCGCGCGCTCCACTCCACCAAGGGCCAGAACTGGAACTCGTGGAGCATCCCCGACCTCGACGCGATGCTGGAGGAGGGCCGCCGCACCCTGGACCAGAAGAAGCGCAAAGAGATCTACGACCGGGTGCAGATCATGATCCTGGAGAACGTGCCGCACCTCTGGCTCTTCTCCGCCGACACCATCGACTTCACCCAGTCGAGCGTGAAGGGCTTCCGCCAGCATCCCACCACGCTGCTCTACGGCTTCGAGGGGGTCTGGCTCGACAAGGCCTGAGCCCGCGTGACCCGCTACTTCGCCGTCCGACTGTACTCGATGGCCCTGTCCCTGGCAGGGCTGACGATCCTGATTTTTCTCATGCTGCGGCTCATCCCGGGCACCGTGGTGGAGCAGATGATCGGCATGGACGCCGTCTACAGCCCCGTCATGGTGGCCCAGCTCAAGGCCTTCTTTGGCCTGGACCAGCCGTGGTACGTGCAGTACGGCCGATGGATCGGCCAGCTTCTGCAGGGCGATCTCGGCACGTCGTGGCGCACCGGGAAGCCGGTGTGGTCGCTCATCCTCGAGCGCCTGCCGGTGACGCTCGAGCTGACGCTCTTCTCGGTGGCCTTCGCGCTCGTGGTGGGCATGGCGGCGGGGGTGGTGTCGGCGGTGCGTCGCGACGCCGCGCTGGACCACGTGATGCGCGTGGGCACGCTCCTCGGCCTGTCGGTGCCGGTGTTCTGGCAGGGCACCATGCTCATCCTGTTCTTCTCGCTGTACCTCCGCTGGATGCCCCCGGTGATGTGGGTGGACTTCTGGACGGACTGGAAGCGCAACCTCACCATCATGCTGCTGCCCGCGCTGTGCCTGGGCACGGCCAGCGCCGCCAACATCGCGCGCACCACCCGGGCCTGCATGCTCGACGTGCTGCGCTCGGAGTACATCCGCACCGCCGCGGCGAAGGGTCTCGCCGGCCGCATGGTGATCCTGAAGCACGCGCTCCGGAACGCGCTCATCCCCATCGTGACGGTGGCGGGTCTTCAGCTTGGCATCCTCCTGGGCGGCACCGTGGTCGTCGAGGAGGTGTTCACCCTGCCCGGCGTGGGCCGGCTCGTGCTCTGGTCCATCTATCAGCGCGACTATCCCCTCACCCAGAGCACCATCCTCTTCATCGCCGTGCTGTTCATGACCCTCAATCTGCTGGTGGACCTGCTCTACGGCTATCTGGACCCGCGGGTCCGCTACAGCCGCTGAGCCTCATGCGACCGGAGACTCTCATGCGCGCATCGGTGCTGTTCGAGCCGGGCAAGCCGTTGGCCGTCGAGGAGCTGGAGCTCGAGCCGCCGAAGACCGGTGAGGTGGCGGTTCGCATGACGGCGAGCGGGGTGTGCCACTCGTGCCTGCATGCCGCCGACGGATCCTGGAAGGGCGTGCCCGTGCCCATCGTGCTGGGCGACGAGGGCGCGGGGGTGGTCACCGCGGTGGGCCCGGGCGTGAATGACCTCGCGGTCGGCGACCACGTCATCCTCTCGTGGGCGCCCACCTGCGGCCGCTGCCACTACTGCGTGATCGGCCGTCCGAATCTTTGCGAGAAGCGTATGCCCGGTCGCGGCGTGTTGCCGGACGGCACGAGCCGCATGTCGTTACGCGGCCACACCGTGTACCAGTACGGCCACGTGGCGACGTACGCCTCCAGCACGGTCGTGCACGAGTCGTGCGCCATCCGGATCGATCCCGCCATGCCGCTGGACCGTGCCGCGCTGATCGGCTGCTCGGTGATGACGGGCGTGGGCGCCGTGCTCAACACCGCTCGGGTGCCCGCCGGGGCATCGATCGCGGTGTGGGGGGTGGGCGGCGTCGGGCTCAATGTCGTCCAGGGCGGGGCGCTCGTCGCCGCGCATCCCATCATCGCCGTGGACACCGTCCGGGGGAAGCTCGAGCACGCGACGGCCATGGGTGCGTCGCACGCGATCGACGCGTCCAGGGAGGACCCCGTGCCGGCCATTCGTCGCCTCACCGGTCGCGGTGCCGCGTACACATTCGTGGCCGTTGGCGCCACGCGGCCCATCACCCAGGCGCTCGAGGCCCTCGCGCCCGGCGGGGTGTG
>Ga0207428_10000062_pt1 | contig 154492 bp, 132 predicted proteins | sample RhiMethybrSRZTD1_FD_187600 | JGI IMG/M metagenome (GOLD analysis project Ga0207428, IMG submission 187600) | Populus rhizosphere microbial communities from Tennessee, USA - Rhizosphere MetaG P. TD hybrid SRZTD1 (SPAdes) (version 3) | ecosystem: Host-associated > Plants > Roots > Rhizosphere >... | reverse complement strand
GGAAGCGTTCCGGCGCGTCACCGACACCTTTGAGAAGGGCCTGGGCTACGACGACGAGGACCTGAGGCGCAAGCGCGAGCAGGAGACCGCCCAGCGCGAAAGGGAACTGGCCGCCTATCGCGGGGGCGCGGCGGCGGCTTTCGCGTCGATCATCGAGCTCGCCCAGCGGAAGAAGTCGCGGGCGCGGTCGAAGCGGGCGGCGAGTGAGACGTGATCGCTCCGATCAAGTCCTAAACCATCATTTTCGCTCGTAGAAGAGCCTGTCGAAGGTCGAGCCGCCGAACGTGAAATCGACACTCGTGACGCCGAGGCCGAACGTGGTGTGATCGGAAGTGATCTCCCGGGCCGTTCTTCCTTCGATCCTCCGCCGGTGGATGAAGATCCCTTCCAGCGGTTCCGCCGTGCCATCGGCGAACCGCTTCGTTGCGGTGAGATGCGATCCGTCGACGCGGCCGTCGCGCAGCTCGAATTTGCGTCCGTCCTCGGCGCCGCGTCCGGTCACCAATCCGCCGGCATGCACTTCGAGCGTCAGGGTGCGTCCGAAGTCCGTCGCCTCGTAGCTGCCTGAGCGGCTCGGTGCGAGCTCGCTGTGTACGTTGAGATAGCTCTTCATTACCACGCCATGACGGTGCTTCGACTTCTGCTTCACTTTGTTGAACCGCGCCAGCATTTCGTCGACGGTGAGCGCGTACGAGGAGACAGCCGTCAGGAGAGAAAGGGCGAGCAGGATTTTTCTCATGCTCGGTTGGACGGAGGGGATGGATGGGGGTTAGCGAGACGGTGGCGGCGATTGCGGGACGCTCCCCGTCATCCTGAGCGGAGGGCGGGTGGGTGTGAGGGAGCGAAAGGATCTCTAAATGCGCAAAATGTGGCCCAGGCCATGGTTTTCGTATTTTGAGATCCTTTCGCTCACACCCGCCCGACCGCCTCGCTCAGGATGACGGGGAGCGGCGAGTGAAGGGTGAAAGAGACGGGGTGAATTTCACCCTTCACCCTTCGGTCACAGCCTTCCTCCAAGCGCGATGGAAACGCTCCTCCCCGGCGCCAGCGAGGCGTTGGCGTCCGGCGATCCGGCGTAGACGCGGTCGCCGAGGTTGCGTACGTAGAGGCGGGCTTCGAGGGCGGGGATGAAGTGCCAGGCGAAGCCGGCGTCGACGGTGGTGTAGCCGGGGCGGCGGGTTTCGACGGGGCCGGGGCGGTCGTCCTCGGCGAAGGCGAAGCCGTATACGAATGCCGAGGCCTTGCTGCCGGCCCAGCGGAGGCCGATGTGGGCGTTGGGGCCGGGGATGTCGTCGAGGGGGAGGTTGTCGTCGAGCGCTTCGCCGTGTGCGAGGGTGACGTTCGCTTCGAGCGAGAAATGACGCGCCAGCGGGGTGGCAAACTCCACTTCCACTCCCCGGACTTCCGCTTTCCCGCGATTGCGGAACTGAAAGTCGTTGCCGGCGCGGAAACGCTCGACGAGGTCGGTGATCCGGTAGTGATAGCCGAGGAGGGCGAGGGAGCGCTGGCCGCTGTGCCAGCGCAGGGCGCCGTCGAACTGGAGGCTGTGCTCGGGATCGAGGTTGGGATTGCCGACCACGAACCCGCGGCCGCTCACGCCTCGGAAGTAGCGGTCGGACAGCGTCGGGTCGCGATAGCCGCGCGAAGCCTGCAGCGTCCCTGTCCACGCCGGTGCGAGTGTGGCGGACAGGCTGGCGAATCCGGAGAAGGCGGTGTCCTGGCGCGAGCGGTCGCCGAAGAAGCCGCCGCTGTTTTCCACCGAGACGCGGTCGACGCGCGCGCCGCCGGAGAGGACGGCCCGCGAGGCGATGTCGTGGTCGTAGATGACGAAGAGGCCGGTGTCGCGTTTGTATGCGTCGTCGATCGAGACCTCGGAGGTCCGCGTCGTCGGTGCATCGCCGGCGTTGAATGCCTGCACGAAGCCGGTGGCGCGCAGGTTGAAGCGGCTGTTGAAATCGCCGCCCGCGACGAGGCGGCCGCCGCCCAGGAGGCGCGTGCCGGTGACGCGGAGCGAGAGGTCGTCGGCGTCGACGAAGGCGCTGGTGATCTGGCGCGTGGTGGTGGCGTTCGGCAACCGCTCGCGGTTGGTGGTGATGTCGTACGACCCGAAGCCGAACGTCAGCTCCAGCGAATCGAACGCGCGCGACGGCTGGGTGTCCCAGCCGAGGGTCAGCCGTTCGGAGTTTTCCTCGGGGTAGTACGTCGGCTGCACCAATGCGTCGCCGGCCGGCGCGCCGGTGTCGCGGGCGCGGTCGACGGCCAGTCCGACGCGAAACGCGCCGGTGGCGGTGGGCCGGACGAATCGCAGGGCACCGCCGGCGTCGCTGTACGACGAGTTCGGGATGGTCAGGCCGTTTCCGGCCTCGCCGTTGTCGGCATCGCGTCCGTGCAACATGGCCAGGAAGGCGCCGCCGAAGAGGTCGCGCGAGATCTCCACGCCGGCGGAACTGCGGTCGGCTCCGCCGAACGCCTTCGTGATCTCGTAGCGCAGCTCCGGACGTCCGACGGCCGGATCGATCGGCCGCGCATGGATGATGCCGCCGAGCGCGTCGGAGCCGTAGGCGACGGAGCCCGGCCCGCGCGAAACTTCGACCGAGCCGAGGGTGAAGGGATCGAGAAAGGTGCCGGAAGGCCCGGCCCGGCGCTCCGCGGTGACGCGCACGCCATCGAGCATGACCAGCGTGCGGCCGCCGGCGAGCCCACGCACGACGGGCACGGCGGGCGGGCCCTCGCCGCGGATCTGGATGCCGGGGGTGCGCGCCAGCGCGTCGGCGAGATGTTCGGGGTGCCGCTCCTCGAGCTCCTCGCGCCCGATGACCGACGTGGCTGCGGCGGGAGCGGCTTCGATGTTGGGCGCGACGCCGCTGCTGACGGTGACGGTCTCGCGCAGGACGTTTTCCAACGTGATCGTGAGCGCGCCGTCGCTCGGGATCCCGGTGACTGTCACGGCCGGGTAGATCTCGCCGCGCGGACCGATGGCGATGAGCGTGAGCGGCACATGGCCGCCGGCGAGGGTGAATCGTCCCTGCGCGTCGGTGCGCGCGGAGCCGGCGAGGCCGGGGATGGAAATCTGACTATCGGCGGCCGGTCTGCCGTCCGGTAGAAGCAGCACGCCGTCCCATGCCGCGGCCAGCCGCGGCACGAACAAGAGCACAGCAAGAATCAATGAACGCATGAACGTTCCTTTCCTGAAATGAACCGTGAGCTGACGGAGCGGTCAGCGCGGCATCATTTCCGCTGAGGAACAACGAGCGGCGCGCCGCAACGCGTGTCGGCGAGGGGAGCGGTCACTTCGAGGGTGTCGAGCTCCTGTGCGGCGCCCAGCTCCGTGACCGCGCGCGGCATCCATTGCCGCGGACGGACGAACATCCGCGAAACACCCACCCGCCGGTCCGCATGGACCGCTGGCGGTGCGGCAGACGGTTCTCCGCTCTCGAGGGACCACCACTCACCGTCGCGGAACTCGACGTGCGCTTTGCGCGCCACGCCGTGAATGACGAACGGATCGCTCGCCGCGAGCACGATCTCCACCCCTTCGATCCCGGCGCGCAGCTCCAGCACGGCCGCATGCGAGGGGAGATTCGGGACCGTCCAGCCGAACGACCCTTTCGAGGGCATGAACTGCGGCGTGAGACGGACCACTTCGCCGTCATCGAGGACGAGCAGAAACTCCAGCTCGTCGACGTTGGCCGGCAACCCCTCCCAACCCACCGTCACCACCTCGCCGGCCTCCAGCGCGCGCCGCGGCGCGAAGACGATGCGCGTCTGCGCAGCCTGGGCCGCTGCCGCGGAAAGCAGCAGGACGACGATGGCGGTCCAGGTTCTGAGGGGCATGTGGAATGATCATACGTCGCCTGAGGCGGCTAAGAGAGTCGCAAAGTCGCAAAGTCTCAAAGTCGCAAAGGCCGCGGTAGCCATACTCTTTGAGACTTTGCGACTTTGAGACTTTGCGACTCTCAGTAGGGGGAACCATGCAACCAACCGAGCACACCGCCCCGGTGGACGAACAGACCTCGCTCTTCTATCGCGCCTGGCTTCCGCCGGATGCGCCCCAGCGCAGCGACATCCAGCGGGCAGTGGTGATGGTGCATCGCGGGCACGAGCATTCGGGGCGTCTGGTCGACGTCGTCGAGGAACTGGGGCTGCGCGAGACGGCGGTGTTTGCGTGGGACGCGCGGGGCCACGGCAAGTCGCCGGGCGAGCGTGGGTATGCGCCGAGCTTCTCGCGGGTGGTGAAGGATCTCGACGTATTCGTGCGCTACGTGTCGCAGCAGCACGGGATCGCCGTGGAAGACATCGTGATCGTCGGGCACAGTGTCGGCGCGGTCACGGTCGCGGCGTGGGTGCACGACTACGCGCCGCCGGTGCGGGCCATGGTGCTGGTGACGCCGGCGCTGAAGGTGAAGCTGTACGTTCCGTTCGCGCGCACGGGCCTGGCGATGCTGCAGAAGATGCGCGGCGACAAGAAGTCGTACGTGCAGAGCTACGTCAAGCCGTCGATGCTCACGCACGATGCGGAACAGGCCAGACGCTACGCGGAGGATCCGCTCATCACGCGCGCCATCGCCGTGAACGTGCTGTTGGATCTCTACGAGACTGCCGAGCGCGTCTCCTCCGATGCCGGCGCCATCCGCGTGCCGGCGCTGGTGCTGTCGGGCGGTGCGGACTGGGTGGTCGACGTCGGCGAGCAGCAACGGTTCTTCGACCGGCTCGGATCGCAGAAGAAAAGGATGCGCATTTTCGACGGCATGTACCACGACCTGCTGCACGAGGCCGGACGCGCCGAGGTGCTGGGGGAGATCCGCACGTTCATCGAGGAAGCGTTCGCGTCCGATGCGCGCCGCGCGCCGCTCGTCGACGGCGACCGCTACGGATACACGCAACAGGAGCACGAGGTGCTGAAGCATCCGGCGTCCGCGCTCAAGAAGGCCGCCTTCGGCGTGCAGCGCCTGACGCTGAAGACGATCGGCAAGCTGAGCGACGGCGTGCGCCTCGGCTGGGAGAGCGGGTTCGACTCCGGCCGCTCGCTCGATTACGTCTACGAGAACCAGGCGCGCGGCGGGCTCGGTCTCGGGAAGTTCATCGACCGCACGTATCTGAACAGCCCCGGCTGGCGCGGCATCCGTCAGCGGAAGTTGAATCTCGAAAAACTGCTGCGCTCCGCCATCGACCGCACCCGTGCCGCCGGCCGGGAGGTGCGCATCCTCGATGTGGCCACCGGCTGCGGGCGCTACGTGCTCGACGCCATGCAGGCCGACGGCGAGCCGCACGTCACCGCCTACCTGCGCGACTTCACGCCGGCCAACGTCGAACAGGGCAAACGGATCGCCGAGGAGATGGGCCTCTCGAGCCGCGTCCGGTTCGAACAGGGCGACGCATTCGACGAAGAAAACCTCGCCGCCATCACCCCCGCGCCCACCGTGACCATCGTCTCCGGCCTCTACGAGCTCTTCGGCGACAACGAAATGGTGCAGCGCTCCCTGCGCGGCATCGCCCGCGCCATGAGCGAAGGCGGATACCTCATCTACACCGGCCAGCCCTGGCATCCCCAGCTCGAAATGATCGCCCGCGTCCTCACCAACCGCGACGGCCAGCCCTGGATCATGCGCCGCCGCACCCAGGAAGAGATGGACGACCTCGTCCACGCCGCCGGCTTCCGCAAGCTGGACATGGAGATCGATCGGTGGGGGATTTTTACGGTCTCATTGGCGTCACTCGAGAAGGGGTAGGGCGGGCTCAGAGGCTCAGAGGCTCAGAGGCGTCGTTCGGCTCGCGAAGTTGATCACTCGGCGAACCCTTGCGATGCGGCGAGTGCACGCGCACGAGTCAGGATATCGAGCGCAGCCTCGATGAGACCCGTGAGCAATTTCTCGTCGACCGATGCGATCCCCTCGTACTCGGTAATGTTCCGTTCGCGATGACATCGATCCAGCAGTCGCCACGTCGCCGTGTCCACGCCGAGGGTGTGCGGGAGCGCTTGAAAGACCACGTACCGTTTGGCGGCGCGGAAGCCATGGATGCGCAGGGCGGCGAGTGCGATCGCGTGCGCAGCGTTGTACGCAAGGTCGAACCGGCTCTCGGCGGCATTGGTCGTCTTGAGAGCGTCCTCCAGCCGGATGGCTCCAGTGCGCAGCAGACCGGCGATCTCTTCCCGGCCCGGAGGCTCGTGCTTCAGGAGCCCCGTGCTGGCGAGCTTGTCGAGCGGATCATTCTGCGCCATCGTCGCCCCCGATCACGAAGAGTCGAGGCTGTTCGGTGATGCGGGCGGCGAACGAGTCGTGATGGTTGCGCTTCTTCTTCCACTCGGCCGCTGTAAAGACGGTGGGATTGATCGTGCGGCCCAGCGTCTGCTCGGCCGGCGAGAGTGCCGCGTAGACGTCGGCATAGGTCAGGTCGTCGGTAACGACGAGGAGATCGAGGTCGCTCGCGCCGCGCTCGCTGCCTTTTGCCACGGAGCCGAAGACGAAGGCGAGGGCGATCTGATCGGCGAGAGCAGCAAGCGCCGCGTAGATCGGCTCAACGACTCCCACCGTCTTAACGATGAGGGTGTGCAACTCCGGGAACACCGGAGCATCTTTGTGCGCTGCGTAGTATTTCTGATTGCCGTCGCGAGAGACGGTGACGAGTCCGGCCTTTTCGAGGCGTTGGAGTTGACGGTGAACGGCGCCGGTGCCACTTCCGGCGAGACGGATCAGCTCCGCGCTTTGAAAACGACGGCCCGGCTGGCCAAAGAGAAGTCCGAGTACCCGTTGCTGCACGGGGGTGAAGAGTGCAGATGCGACCGCACTCTGGTTTCGCTGGGGCCGCATTCCCATTTCGGGAATGATCGTACCCGATTCGGGAACGAGGTTGGGAGTCTCAGAGTCGCAGAGTCTCAGAGGGGTGTCATCGAGCTCCTTTGAGACTCTGAGACTTTGAGACTCTGCGACTCGGCATGCGCACTTTCGTCGCGCCGCACAGTTCCGCATGCCGCCCCAGCGCGTCGACGATCGCGTCGCGTTTGTCGTCGTGCTGGCCGTCGCCTTCGAGCCAGAGCTTTTTGACAATGAGGGTGTTGCCTTCCACGCGGGCGTCGATGCGTCCGATGAGGGTGTCGCGATAGAGGAGGGGGCAGACGTACCAGCCCCATTTCCGCTGGTGGGCGGGTTTGTAGACTTCCCAGACGTACTCGAAGCCGAAGATGTGGCGGACGAGGTTGCGGTCCCAGAGCAGCGGATCGAGCGGGCCGAGGATGCGCACGCGGTCGTCGTAGCGGACGGGCTTGGTCTTCAGGAAGGATGGCGAGGCGAGGTAGTGGCGTGGCGAGCCTTCGATGACGACGTCGGCCAGCTCGCCGGATTCGAGCATTTCGTCGATGACGGGGGACGTCCGCACTTTGCCGAGCATGGACCACATCGAGCCGCCGGCGCGGGTGAGCAATCCCGCCGCGAGCACGCGCTCGCGCAAGGCCCAGCGCGCGAACTCTTCCTCGGGTGGCTGAATTTTGCCGAACACCCTTTCCGGCACGTCGTAGATCTTCACGCCCGACTCGGTGCGGCCGGTGACGACGACGTCGCAGACCGTCCAGAGGATCTCCAGCGCCATCGACGTGGCTTTGCCGGTGCCCATCCAGCCGCTCCAGTCGAGCGGCTCGACGGGGCCGTGATCGGTAAGCTCGCGCGCGCTGAGCGGTCCGCGCTCGCGGAGCTCTTCCAACACAGCGCGCACGAGCTGCGGCTGCACGCGCCGCTCCCGCTCGCCGTGCTGCCACCACGGCGTCTGCGCTTCGTGGCCGTGCCGCCGGTAATACGGAAACGCACGCGCCGGCAGGATGCAGCGCTCCTTCGCGAAATGCTCGAAGGCGTGCTCGGGATAGAGATGCCGCCACACGTCGCCGCGGCCGACCCCTTCCACTCGTGCCATGACCACGAGATCGGCATTCGTGCCGAGGACATCGAGCGGATCGAGCTGAATGCAGCGCAGCCGGTCGAGCACCGCCCGGGTCCCGCGCGCGCCGCGTCCGAGGGAGCGGGCCAGACCGAGATGATTGATGAGCAGGCGGCGGGCGTCGCTCTTCTTCACTCTTCGCTCTTCTTCCTCATCTCCCACAAGAGGTGCGAGAGATACGGCCGCCGCGTCTCCCCCGTGGTCACGATGAGCAGTTTCGTGATCTTCAGCTCGAGCGGGTCGGTGTAGAGCAGGATCAGCATCTCGCGCAGGAAGCTGGTGTTGAGCGTGATGTCGTTATCGGTGCCGACGCCGAGGCGCAGACCCTTCTTTTCCCACCACGAGAAAGGATGGTCCTTGTAATCGGCCAGCGCGCCGGTGAGCTTCTTGTTCGACGACGGCAGCGAGACCAGTGTCAGGCGCTTGTCGATCATCCGGTTCAGGACGTCGTGCTGGTAGTGCTCCACCTCGCCGGCGTGATGGAACTTCGTCTTCGTGGCCAGCGTCGCTTCGTCGCCGGTGAGCGGCTGGCCGTTGAGCAGCTTGTCGCGGATGCCTTCGCGGCCGCTCCAGTCCATGTCCATGACTTCCGAATGCTGGCGCGAGCCGGTGAGAATGGGATCGCGATTGGCGTTGGCGCGCAGCATCCTTTGCAGCATCGAGTGGAAGTAGAAGTTCGGGTTGATGCCCAGGCTCAAGCCGTGCTCGATGGCGTCGACGTGCCAGATGTTCATGGCGTTGTCGACGGCCTGCACGCCCTGGCGCAGTGTGTTCCAGGTCTCGCCGTGATGGCTGCGCGTGCGGAAGCCGTGGCCTTGCAGTTTGCGCATCCCCACGCGCATCTCCTGGAAGTGCGCCTTGCGGTAGAACCCGCGCTCGTTGCCGACGGTGTCGACCTCGTTCAGCACGTCGCGCAGCTCCGGATGTTTCTTGAGCAGCGCGATGATCTGGCGCACCTGATCGTCGAAGCTGGCGCGCTTGGACGGATACCGCGAGGCGTCGAAGAACCCCGGCTCTTTGCGGAAGCTGGGCGAGAGCACGAAACGGAAGGCCGGCTGTTCGCGCTGGAAGGCGCGGAAGCCGTCATACAGCCCCATGACGACGTCCTCGGGGGTGATGGCTTCGATGCCCGGGATCTGCTCGGACGGATCGGTGGTCTCGCGCATCAGCGTGAACTTGAGCCGCAGCGAGCCGACGTTCGAGGTGCGCCAGAGACGGCTGGCCATGTGGTACGCCGCGTCGTAGTGCGCCTGGCGGTCGAGGAGCACGAGCTTCGGGAGGTACAGGATCTTCAGATACCGGTCGAACTGTTCGCCCTCGGCCAGGCGGATGAGACGGTCGACGTCGGCGACGCTCCGGATGGGCAGGCTCTCGCGGCCATACACCTCGGCGATCTTCGTTTCGTACAACGCGCGCTGCGGACCGTCGAGCAGCCGTTGCAATCGCGGATAGACGAACTCCGCGCCGAGGGAGCCGGTGAGATGGATGTGCTCATCGCGGAACGGGATCGGGAAGGCGCGAAAGAACCCCTCCAGCGCCAGCGACACCGGATGCTCCAGCAGCGGCTCGAGCGGCGACTGATTGAGACGGAAGCGGCCGAGGAGCTCGCGGAAATCACGGATCTGCGCCAGCTCGTCACCGCAGGAAGGAGACTGCTCCGCCAGCGCCAGCGTGTCGTCGAGCGAGAGACCGCCCGTTTCGCTGATGAGCTGCGTGAGAAAGCGAGTCAGACGCATGGAGGCGCATCGTATCGCGTGGATGCAACTCTGGTGGACTTGGTGGACATCGTGGACTGGGTGGACTGCGTGGACGTCCACTGAAGTCCACTACGTCCACGCCGTCCACCAAGTCCCCGCAGAGCAACAAAAAAGGCGGCCGCTTGCGCGGCCGCCTTTCCTGTCGCTACGAGAAAAAATCAGTACGTGATGCTGGCGTTGTTCGAGCAGGTGGCGGTGCCGGCGTTGCAGACCTTGTAGGTGAACGTGCCGGTTTGGTTCTTGGCGAGCTGGTCGGCGTAGTTGCCGTCGTTCGCGGTGGTGGTGATGACGACGCTGTTCCGGTAGACGTCGACGTTCGCGCCGGTGGCGCCGGTCCAGGTGAGCGTGCTCTTCGGACGTCCGCCCTTGACGACGCCCGTCACGGTGAGTGTGTACGGCGTGGAGCCGCCGCAGGCCGCCGGCTTGGTGAAGTCCTCGGTGATCTGGATGGAGCCCGAGTCGGTGCCGACCGCGTTGACGCCGATGCCCATCGAGGCGAAGGCGTCCCACACGATGCAGTCTTCCGCCTGCGTGGGCATGGCCGCCAGGATGCCGTCGCGCATCTCTTCGAACTCGGGATTGGCCGGCGTGAAGTTCATGCCGTCGATGACGTAATCCCACAGCTGGTCCATGGTGCGGCCGGAAGCGAGCCACAGGCCGCGCAGCTTCCACATCGTGCCGGCGTAGATCTCGCCGTTGGCGTGGACGCTGGTGGTGTTGGCGCTGGCGTAGGTCAGCGGGTAGTTGGTGTACGGATAGCGGCGGATGCCGAGGGTGTTGTTCTTGACGTACTCGCCGACCGTGTCGTTCCCGGTGATGTAGCAGGCCACGGTGTCGGACATGCCTTCACCGATGGAGCCGGCCAGACCGCCGCTCATGCTGCCGATCATGCGCCACGTCAGGCCGTGACCGTACTCGTGGAAGACGACGTCGGCGTCGATGTCGCCGTCGCGGTTCGGGGTGGCGGTGTTCCAGAGATACATCTGCATCCGCGGGCGGCTGCCGTCCGTGGGCGTGGCGAAGTTGGCGTTGTTCGTGCCGCCGCCGTCCTGCGCCTCGGCGTTGACGGGATCGTTGCCGGCGCCGCCGTTGCCGAAGTTGTTCGTCTGGAAGTTGCCGGCCGCTTCATTGAAGCCGTGGCGATAGAGCTTGTCGTGGACGACGTTGTTCGAATAGAAGAGATTGGCCACCGCCAGGGCCTGGTTGCCGGCGGTGGTCGGTGCCGCGGCGCCGTCGAAGGGGAAGATGAAATCCTGCGTCGCCGAGACCGGGCGGCTGTTCAGATCCGCGGAGTTGTTGTTGTCGCGGTCGAGATAGGCGTCGACGTTGTTGCCGATGGTGGTGTTGGTGGTCACCCAGCCGGCCGGCGACTCGGTGTTGCCGGCGCCCGGCCCGCTGACCACGGTCTGCGAGGTCGAGCCCGGGTGGATCGGGAAGATGAAGTACGAATCGGTATTCGTGCGCGACTCTTCGAACGACACGGCACCCGAAGCGCCGATGACCGTGTGCCAGAGCGCGTTGCTCTTCTTTTCCCATGTCTCGACGAGGAAGCCTTCCTCGACGCCGCCGTCCGTGGTCGGAACCATCACCGGCGTCACGACCGGCGCGCGGTAAAACGCGGGACGCGCGCCGTTGCCGTAGCGGCGGCCGAGGGCGGCCTCGAGCGCGGCGCCGGACGTCAGCGACGTGCGCGTGACCGGCGCGTTGTCGGCGACCGTGTTGTCGATGAGGCTCGTCAGACGCCCGTTGGCGTCGACGGTGGCCTTGACATACGCACCGTAGACCGGCCGGCCGTCGATGGACTGCTCCATCTGCACGTGCTTGGCGCCGTTCCTCCCGCCGTGCTCTTTCGTCACGGAGAGGGTGTGTTTCTCTTTGAGGTATCCCTTGACGACGTCCTTGGCGGCAGCGCTCGAGGGAGCAGTCAGGCCGGAGTCGGAACGAGAGACCTTCGGGTCTTGACCGCGATACTGGCCGTTCGCGGCCATGACGGTCGTGGCGAACGCGCCAACGAGAACTGTGGTGAACCAGGGAGTGAGTTTGCGCAAGACGATTCTCCTAAGTTAATGAGTCAATGGTGGCCCGTCCTAGAGCAACCATGCCGCCATGTCGCGCTGTGCGTGTTTTCAATGAGTTACCGCGTGAGGTTGTGCTCGCGTGGTGAGAAGTTGAGCCAAACAGACGCGGAAGCGGGTCAAGAATGAAGCCGGTGCGTCCGGATTGACCCGCACGAAGGAGGGCGTTCCGTCAGTCCTGACGTGCCCAAGCCTCCAGAAGATGCCGCGAAATGCCGAGCGTCGACGGTGCCAGCACCTCGGCGTGGGTGCCGCCCAGGACCTGCCGCGCCTCCTCCCGGGTCAGCCAGCGCACTTCCTCCAGCTCTTTCCCGTCCGCTACCGCATGCCCGTTTTCGACCTCGGCGAAGAGCCCGATCATCAGCGACGACGGGAACGGCCACGGCTGGCTGGCAAAGTACGTCACGCGCACGGCCACGAGACCCGCTTCCTCCTTCACCTCCCGCACGCACGCCTCCTCGATCGTCTCCCCCGGCTCCACGAACCCCGCCAGCGCCGACATCCGACCCTTCGGCCAGGAGAAATTCCGTCCGAGCAGACAACGCCCGCCGAACAACGGCAGCATGATCACCACCGGATCGACGCGCGGGAAATGCTCTGCCCCACACGAAGCACAGACGCGCTGCCAGCCCGCCGCCGCGATCGTCGAAGGTTGTCCGCACACCGAGCAAAAGCGATGACGCCGATGCCACTCGAACAAGCTCCGCGCGCACGCGGCAATCGCCGCCTCGTCCTCGGGGAGCGTCAACGCCACGGACCGAAAGTCCTCGAACGTCCCCTCCACCTCGCCCGCGGGCTCGACCGCAAACACGGCCACGTCGCCACGCACGCCGAGGAACAGAGGACTTTCCGTCGCGTGATCCACGGAAAGCCGCGCCAACGCCCCTTCGCGCACGAGCGGCTTCCCCTCGCGCAAGGCGATCACGATCGTCGACGAATCCTCGAGTTGCGCGCGCAACCACGCCGCGTCATTGCGCCGCTCCGCCGCGCGATCGAGAGGGTTGTTGGTGAAAGGGATCATCGTGCGGGATCGTCTCATGAGGCAGAGGGCAGAGCGCAGAGCGCAGAGGGCAGAGGGCAGAGGGCAGAAGATCCACCCGCCCGCCTGGGTCTTTCTTCTGCCCTCTGCCCTCTGCGCTCTGCGCTCTAAGCCGTACAATCCCCCCATCCCATGGAACTGCTGCTCTGGCGCTGGAGTACCACCGCGCAGATCACCTCGGCGATCGTGATCGCCATCTTCTTCGTCGTGCTTGGCCGCTCCGTGCGGCGGGTGGAGCTGCGGCCGTGGGTGAGCGCCTGGCTGGCCAATCTCGCGGCGCTCCTGGTCACGAGCGTGTTCTGGTTCGCGCAGCCGGAATCGCCGGCCACGTTCATCGTCCTGCGCTGGGGCTACCTCTTCTGCAAGACCATGTTCGTCGTGCTCCTCGCCCTCGGCGCGTGGAACGTGTGGCGGCGATCTCCGACTCCGCTCCACCGCAGCGTCGTCGCGTTCGTCGCGCTCTACGCCGCCGTGTCGGCGTTCCTCCTTAACTCCATCGACCGCATCGGCCTCGTGCAATCGGCGGTCATCGGCATCCTCCTCGGCGTCAGCGCGCTTTTGCTCTTCGTCAAGCGCGTCCCGGGCTCCGGCTGGCTGACCATGGGCTTCACCCTGCGCGGAATCCTGGCCATCGTCGAAGCGCTCGCCTACGGCACCCGCGCCGCCGGCAATCCCTGGATTTCGTCCGAGACCGTCGGCATCTTCCTGGCCTCGCACTCATCGTTCGACACCGGCGCCGAGTGGGTCATCGCCCTGGGATGCGTGCTCACGCTCTACCGCACCATCCAGCTCGAGCTCACCCAGACCAACACCGACCTGCTGGCCGCCAAGGAAGTCCTGCAGGAGCTCGTCGACCGCGACTCCCTCACCGGCCTCGCCAACCGCCGCGCCCTGCCCAACATCCTGCGCGAATCCTTCGACACCGGCGCGTCCATCCTCTTCTTTGACCTCAACGACTTCAAGATCATCAACGACTCCTACGGCCACCAGGCCGGCGACGACTGCCTCAAACGGTTCGCCCGGGCCCTCCAGGCCACCTTCCGCCCCGACGACCACGTCATCCGCTACGCCGGCGACGAATTCGTCGTCGTCGCCCCCGGCCTCGCCCCCGACCAGCTCCGCCCTCGACTCGACCTCCTCCGCGACCGCCTCAAACTCGACCGCACCGGCCCACCCATCACCTTCTCCGCCGGCCTCGCCGAACTGCCCATCGAAGGCGATCCCGAAGCCGCGCTGCGCGCGGCGGATGAAGCGATGTACAGGGACAAAGCGACGAAGTCGCGGAAACTGAAGGTGGGGTAGGGGGTTTTGCAGCTACCACGGAGAACGCCATGGCGACGTTGATTGATACAGAAAAATGGGTTTGCCCCAACCATGCACACTGCGGCGCGTGGGCCTACATCAAGACATACGCCTGCGGGTGTGTTCGCGTGGCCTGGGAGGATCGTGGCACTTATGACCCGAATCGGTGTGCTCCCAACCCTAAGGAAGTCTATAGCTCGAGATATCCGAACTGCCACTGATCCCCAGAGGCAGGGATGTGGCGACTACTCGCAGGAGAGCTGCCTCGTTCCACAGGAAGCGCGGCTCATCCAGTCACTCGACCACGAGCTCCTTGTAGGTAGTGGCGGGATCGACCTCACGGCGAAAGCGTGTGCCGATGAGCTCCACGATGACTACTTCCGCGGTGGTGTACACGAGCGACCCTTCCGCCAGGTGCCCGCCGAATGTCCATCCGCTGGCATCGGAAACGCTGATGTGAAGATGCGGTCCGTCGGTCGAGAAGGTGCCGGTGAGCGATGCGATCTCGAAGGGTCCGGTGAGCGTCGTCGCCTCTTTCTGGCCGGCGAAACGAATCGCTGCGACCTTCAGGCTGCCGGCGCAGGTGGCAACGTAGGCCGCGTGCAGCTGGTGGTGTGCCGCGAACTCTTCGAGCGTCCGGCGGAGGTCGTCGCCTGGTTTGAGACGAACGGCGAATGCTCGCGTTTCACATCCACGCTGCGTCGATCCACAGGGCGCGGCTGGTTGCGTGGCCGTTCTGCACGCGCCGAGAACGATGAGGGCCAGGATCGCCAGTCCAGTTTTCATCGGGCAAAGATACAGGGGACGTTGTTCGAGCGGCTCCCGTATTACAGCGCGGCACGGCCGCAACCAAAGCCGCCGTAGGCGGCTGTAGCGAATAGCACCCGGCTTCAGCCGGGTGGGGAAATGCGGTCACGAATCGAGCCCGCGTAGCGGGCGACAGGAAGGTGAATCTCGAGTCTGTCGCCCGCTACGCGGGCTGGCTTCATACCGCATATTTTTCACCCGGCTGAAGCCGGGTGCTAGGTTCTGATGCCGCCTCCGGCGGCTGAAATCCGCGCCGCGCGAAGAATCTGGTGGCAGTAATTCAGCGTGAGGAATGGTGAAGATGACGACTGTCGGTACGGTGGAGAGTTTGTGGCGTTATCCGGTCAAGAGCATGCGCGGTGAGGAGCTGCCTGCGCTGTTCATGGGTTTTTCGGGGATGTACGGTGACCGGTGTGCTGCGTTCAGGAGCTCCACGGCCCGCAAGGGGTTCCCTTATCTGAACGCGAATGTGCAGGCGTCGATGCTGACGTATCAGCCGCGGTTCCGTTCGGACTGCTCCTCGCAACCGCCGAACCTGGCCGAGGCCATGAGCATCGAACCAGGGGTGACACCTGCCAATGCGGACGCGGAGGAGATGAGCCTGGAGGTCGTGACTCCGTCAGGGGATGTGCTTTCCGTCGACGATCCGGCGCTGATCGAGCGGCTCGGTGAAGGATTGCGAGACGCGCCTCAGCTGAAACTCGTGCGGTCGGACCGGGCTCTGACCGATTGCCGGCCGGTTTCGTTGATCAGCTTATCCACGATCCGGCAGATCGAATCGGAGTTGGACATTCCCCTCGATCCGCGGCGCTTTCGCGCCAATGTCTATTTCAACCTGATGACCGGCGGTGGATTCGCGGAGGATGAATTCGTCGGCTGCCGCCTGCGGATCGGTGCGAGTGCCACGGTGATGGTTCTCGAGCGCGACCCGCGCTGCAGGCTGCTCTCGCTCGACCCGGACACCGGCCATCACAACCCGGCGGTCTTTCGCCATGTCGTGCAGGCGCACGAGAATCTGGCCGGCGTCTACTGTGCGGTGCTGGTCGAAGGGGTTCTGCGAAAGGGTGATTCGATCGAGCTGCTGGCGGATTGATAATTTCAGCAGGAGGGAATCCTCATGCAAGTCGCTCTCAGACGCGGAGCTTTGGTGGGCTCGTTCCTGGTGGCCGTCACTCTGGCGGCAGCGCCGCCGGGCTATATCCCGATCGCTTCTGCACGCACGCAAAAACAGGGGACGACGGTGACGGTGCTGGGTCTCGTCACGGTCCCCTCCGGCGATTTCCGGTCTTCGAGCGGGGACGAGGGTTTTGCGATTCAGGATCAGACGGCGGGGATCTGGGTGAGTATTGCGAAGAAGGATCGCAGGCTGCGCCTCGGACAGAAGGTGCTGGTGACGGGCAAGTTGGGGACGAGCGCCGGGAAGCTGCAGATCGCGCCGGGTGATCTTTCCGATGTCCAGGTTCAGCCGGGCTCGGATTTGCGTGTGGCGACGGGGCAGGTCGGGGTGGCGACTTTGGGATATGTGGTCACGGTCGAGGGGACGATCACGCAGGATCCCGTGCGCGATCATCCGTACGGCTACAGGCTTTTTGTGGACGATGGCACCGGACCCGTGCAGGTTTATCTCAATGCTTCGACCGACATCGATCCGCATGCGCCGTACCTGAAGGCGGGCCGGCGCGTGCGCGCCACGGGCTTCGGCAATCAGTACGACACGACGTACGAAGTGGACCCGCGGTCACGCCGCGACCTGGTCGCGTTGCCGTGACGGACGCACTTTCCGTAATCACACGATGACGCTTTCCCGGATTGGACCTATCCTCTAGGGAGGATCCGCTCCATACAATTCGGAGGTGTTATGTCACTGCGTCCAGCCGCGGTCGTTTTGGCCTTTTCACTGGTTTGTCTGCCAGTGTTCGCTGCGTTGAATCATCCTGCGAGCGTCACGGGGGAGGCGGAGGGTCCGTCCGGAAGGATCGTCGGGTTTACCGTCACGGTCGTAGGCGGCAACGATGGCAGCGACGGCCGTCCGGCGGATACCGTGATCTGTTCTCCGGCGTCGCTCTCGCTCTTTCCGATCGGGACGACGACCGTTTCGTGTTTCGGCTCTGAGGGCTCGACCGGCAGTTTCCCGGTCACGGTGGCCGATACGAGGCCTCCGGTGCTTTCGCTCCCGCGCGATTTCAACGTCGTGACCACGAGTCCCTCGGGTCAGGCGGTGACGTACAGCGCGTCCGCGGACGACGTCGTCGACGGGAGTGTGGTTGTCTCCTGCTCGCCTCCGTCGGGCTCGACGTTCCCGCTCGGCACGACCACCGTCAATTGCTCCGCCAGTGATTCGCGGGGCAACACGGCCACCGGACACTTCGACATCACGCTGACCACGACGCCGGGCACGAACCCGGCTGACATCACCGCGGAGGCGACCGGTCCCGACGGCGCACGCGTGACGTTCACCAACGGCACGGGCGAAGACGGAGACGGCCGCCCGGGCAGCGGCGGCTGCAGTCCCGGGTCCGGCGCGCTGTTCCCGCTCGGTGCCACCACGGTGACTTGTACGTCGGGGAATTTCACCGTCACCGTCGTCGACACGACCGGTCCCGCGCTGAGCCTGCCGGCCGACATCACGGCCGTGGCCACCGGCCCATCGGGCGCCGCGGTGTCGTACACCGCAACGGCGAACGATCTCGTGGACGGCGCGGTGTCCGTCACATGCACGCCTCCGTCGGGCTCGACGTTCGCGCTCGGCACGACCACCGTCAACTGTTCCGCCAGCGATTCGCGCAGCAATTCTTCGAGCGGGTCGTTCCGTGTGATCGTCGTGGCCGAACCGCCTCCGCCGACTGATCCGCACGACATCATCGCCGAGGCCACCGGACCCACGGGTGCGGTCGTCACGTTCAACCTCGGCCTGGACGACGGCGGACGCCCGATCACTTGCGCGCCGGGCTCCGGCGCGCTGTTCCCGCTCGGCGCCACCACCGTGCTGTGCACTGCAGGCATTTCCTTCACCGTCACGGTGGTCGATACCACCCCGCCGATGCTCTCGCTTCCTCCCGACACGACGCTGGCCGCCACGAGCGCGGCCGGTGCCGTGGGGACGTACACGGCGACCGCGAGCGATCTCGTCGATGGCTCCGTGCCGGTGACGTGCGCGCCGCCTTCCGGCTCGACGTTCCCCCTCGGCACGACGACTGTGGTCTGCTCCGCGAGCGATGCTCATGAGAACGAGGCCAGCGGCAGCTTCCTGATCCAGGTGCTCGATCTCGATCCGCCGACGATCGTCTCCCTCACCGCATCCCCGTCGTCGATCTGGCCGCCGAACCACCAGATGGTCAACGTGACGGTCACGGCGGACGTCATCGACAACGTCGACGCCACGCCGACCGTGCGCATCTACGACATCACGTGCAATGAGTCGATCGCGCCCGGCGACGCTGTCATCACCGGCCCGCTGACGGCGAAGCTCCGCGCGGAGCGGGAAGGCAACGGCAGCGGCCGCGTTTACACCTTGCACATCGAGGCCATCGACGACGCCGGCAACCGCAGCATCGGTACGGTACTGGTGACGGTCCCGCACGATCAGAGCAGCAGGCGGCGGTCGGTTCGGTGATGTGAGGTTTCGCGAGAGCCGCCCCTCACCCTAGCCCTCTCCCCTCGGCGATGAAGCTGCCGTGGGGAGAGGGGACTTGCAAAGCCCCGAAAGAATGTTCTGGCCGGCCAGGGCGTTGAGAACGCCCGATGAAGGTGAAGCGTGCAGCGAAGTATGGGTTCTGCTCCGGCGTGCGGATCGCCGACCTGAAGGTGAAGCGGTTCGCGGCGGCCGGGGGCCGAGGGGCGATTCTCGGGCAGGTGGTGCACAACGAGCGGGTGGTCGAGGAGATGGAGAAGCTCGGCGTCCGCACGATCCACGACATCGCCTCGGTGCAGGAGCCGACGATCGTATTTTCGGCGCATGGCGTGCCGCCGTCGTTTCATGAGGCGGCGCGGGACCGCGGGCTGCAGATCCTCGATACGACGTGCAAGTTCGTCTACGACATCCATCGCGAGGCCAGGAAGGCGCTGGAGTCGGGGTTCCATCTCGTGTTCATCGGCGACCCGCAGCACCGCGAGGTGATCGGGTACACGAACGACCTCGACCCGTCGACGTATCACATCATCTCGAAGATGGAAGAGGCGGCGTCGATCGACTGGACGCCCTACGAGGCCATCAAGATCTTCTATCAGACGACGCTGAACGCCGAGGACTTCGAGGACGTGGTGCGGACCATCGAGCGCCGCGCCGCCGGGGTGGAGCGGGGCGACACGATCTGCTACGCCACGAAGGAGAATCAGGACGCGGCGAAGGTGCTGGCGGACGATCCCGAAGTGGACGTGATCATCGTCATCGGCGGCAAGAAGAGTGCGAACACGAAGCACCTCTGGGAGATCTGCCGCGAGGCCAAGCCGGCGTTCCTCGTCCAGGGCGCGGACGACATCGACCCCACCTGGCTCGCCGGCGCGAAGGTGGTCGGCCTCACGGCGGGCTCATCGACGCCGGACTACGTCATCGATGAGGTCGAATCGGCGCTTGGCGGGATGTGACTTCGGGGTTGCCCGGGACGTCCAACCATGTGGGGAGGCGCAAAGGCTCAGAGGCGCAAAGGCTCAAAGGAGCACGGCCGAAGACATCTCTGAGCCCATGAGCCTCTGAGCCTATGAGCCTCCAGAGTCCGCGAATATCCTCAATGAAACCGACGTTTCACCCCGCGATCATGAAAATTATTCGTACAGTCGCTAGCGCTCTCGCTTTGATCATGGTTGTGTCCGGCTCGGCACAGGCGGCGGACCTGACGTGCAACACCGTCGGGAACGTGGAGGAGTTCCGCTATTCGTGGCGGCTCCGCGGCGGTGTCCGCTTCGTGGCGGGGCTGATGTTTCCGACCACGGGCGTGGGCAATCTGCGCAATACGTACGGCGACAAGCTGCACAGCGAGCTGCTGATCACGGCCCCGAACGGCAAGCAGGGCGGCTATTACGAGTACCAGTCGGACATCGACGATGCCGGCAAGACACTGATGACCTCGCACGGCTATGCCTGGGGGAAGAAGTCGCGCAACGAGCGGACGGTTTTCGACTACGTGAAGGGGCTGGCGCGGATGCGCAAGCAGACCCCGGACGAGGTCGAGAACCGCGTCAAGAAACTGCCGGCCGGCGAGGACGAGTTCCGCGACATCCTGACGGCCATCCACTACCTCCGCCAGAACGCCGACACGCTGAACCAGCCCATGCAGACCACCGTCTACTCGGACGGCAAGGAGTACCCGGTGATCTTCAAGCCGGGTGCGCGGCGCACGTTCGTGGTGGAAGGCAAGACCACGGCCGCGCGCGGCTTCGAGATCGTGGACGCCCCGGGCGGCAAGAAATGGCCGGGCGGCGTAACGGTCTGGCTCTCGGGCGACAACCGGCACATCCCGATCCGCATCGAGATCGAACAGAGCCTGGGAGCGTTGCAACTCGACCTGCAGAAGGTCGAATCGTGCTCCACGCAGATCGCTGCTCTCGAATTCTGAGCGAGGAGGGGTGGGCGGGCGTGAGCGAAGAATCAATGGAGCAGCCGCGCGGGCTGTTCCTTCGGCGCAAGAGGTGAGAGCTTCGCGGCTGCTCCATTGATCCTTCGCTCCCCACCGCCCAGCCACCTCGCTCAGGATTGACCGGGGATCACATCCGCACGGGTGTGCCGAGGCCGCAGAAGAGGCCGACCATGTCCAGGAGCTCGGCGACGTGGAACGGCTTCTCCAGCACGACCGCGGGCTTGAGGTCTTCATCCTGCGCGTCGAGCTTGTAGCCGCTGATGATGATCACCGGTGACTCCTGCCGTTTGGTGCGGAACCAGCGCAGCCATTGCCGTCCGTCCATGCGCGGCATGGAGAGGTCGAGGATGACCAGCTGGATGTCCGGATGCGCGTCGACGAGCGGCATGGCCTGCTCCCCGTCGAACGCAAACAGGATCTCGAACCCATACGGCGAGAGGAGTTCGCGGTAATACACGACGAGCTTCTCATCGTCGTCGATCACCAGAATCTTGCGAAGCTTGAACGGGGTCCGGTGGGCGTTGATCAAATTTCAGACTCCATCACGCACTGATTCGGTTGGCGAGCGCTGCAAGGGACGGGCCGGGATTTTAGAGGGCAGAGCGCAGAGGGCAGAGGGCAGAAGTTCCCGCCCGCCCACGTCGTGCCTTTCTTCTGCCCTCTGCGCTCTGCGCTCTGCCCTCTGATTCACCGCGTCTCCGCCATCGGCGGCACGATGTCCGTCGGTACGGTGGCGCGGAGGGGCTCGGTGGTGCGCGGGAGGAGGCGGAAGCGGGTGGGGTCGTAGCGCAGGGCCATGAGGCGGCCTTTGTGGACCACGGCGTCGCGGGGGAGCTCGACGCGCAGGGTGACGTCGCCGCTGAGGACGCCGTGGGCGATCCAGCGGCCATCGGCAAATCCTGCTTCCTCGACGCCGAAGATGAGGTCGGATTCTTCGCCGGCGCGGGCGATGATGAAGTCGGCGGGGCGGACGAGGGCGATGCCCTGGCCCTGGAACGGCACGGGATCGACCTCCCACTCGCCGATGACCGATTGCACGACGTTGCCGCGGATCGTGACCGGTATGACGTCGACGTCTCCGGTGGCCAGCGCGGCGGCGTCGCTGACCGGCTCGGCGAAGACTTCGGCGACGCGGCCCCGCTGGATCACCCGTCCGTGCTCCAGCACCACGACGTCATCGGTGAACGCCAGCTCGTCCTGTGAGGAGGGGACGCTGACGACGGTGGTCCCGAAGACCCGCATCGTGCGATAGAACGCATCGGCAAGCGGCGTCCGCGCTGCCGCGCTGACGGCGTCGAACAGGCGGTCGGCGAGCAGAATGGCCGGCCGCAGCAATTCGATGCGCGCCAGCTGTACCCGCGCCGCCTCGGTCGAGGAGAGCGTGTCGAGACGCCGCTCGAGCAGCGATTCCAGCTCCCACTTCTCAACAGCCAGCGCGTACTCGCGATGCCGATCCTGCCGGTCGATCGTCCGCGTCCGCACTGCCGCCACCAGCGCGTGCTGCACGCTCCAGCGCCCGGGAATCCCGAGCGCCGAAGTGACGAGCAGCAATGGCCTCCGCGCCGCCTTCACCTCATTCACGCGACGCTGCCCCAACACGATCTCCCCCGACCGCGCCCGCAACGTCCCCGCGATCAATTTGAGTAGCGTCGACGCCCCGCACGCCGGCGGACCCACCACGGCGGTGTGCGTCCCATGCGGGAAGGCCAGGGTGACGTCCTCCAGCGCGAAGCCGCCGTCGTAGCGGAAGGTGAGGTTGCGGACGGCGACGTCGAGCACAGGGGGATTGTAGAGGGCAGAGGGCAGAGGGCAGAGCGCAGAGGGCAGAAGTTCCCGCCCACCCGCGTCGTGCCTTTTTCTTCTGCCCTCTGCGCTCTGCCCTCTGCCCTCTAAGAAGGCCGTCTACGCGGCATGGGCCGTTGCTGCGGCCGCTGCTGGTTGCCGCCGTCGTTGCGCGGGCGCATGCGTTCCTGGGCGCGGTCGAGGAAGGTCCGCAGGCGGTTCCACTGGTCGTCGCTCAGGATGCCGCGCATGTCGGCGAGCATCATCAGCTCGCGCTCGAACAGTTTGCCGCGGGCCTGCGTCAGTTGTGCGGCCAGGCGCTGGAGCTCCTGCCGCCGCAGCTGCACGCGATCGAGCTCGCCGCGTAGCGCGATCTGCAGCTTCTCGACGTCGCCCCGGGCGTCGATCAGCTCATTGGCGGCGCCGCGGAACACTTCGTCGAGCTTGTCCTGCTGGTCGCGGGTGAGCTCGAGCTGGCGGGCCACTTCTTCCCGGCGCCACCATTTCCCGGGCGGCATCTGCTGGGCCTCGGCGATGGAGGTCAGGGTGAACGACGCCGCGATGAGCAACGCGGCCACGAGAACACGTTGCTTCCTCACGATGCGTCTCCATTCTTGGTCTTCGGTGTGTCCCACGATTCCCAGGCCACGATCGAGTGGAACTCGCCGAGCTCCTCCGACTCCCACGGATCGGCCGGCGTGGTGGCCTGCACGGCGATCTCGGGCGCGGGCGCAGTGATGCTCACGGCCTGTACCGATGCCGGCGGCGGATCGGCTTGCCGCGAGCTGAACCAGCCGCCGAGGGCGGCCACGAGCAGGGCGGCGGCAGCGACGCGCGTGGTGCGGGCAAAGGTGGACGGACGCGCGCCGATCTTGCGCATCACGGAGATGCGCTGCCGCGCCCAGAACGTGTCGGGCTTGTCGTCGTGCGCGCAGGAGGAGAGGCCGCGCACTTTCTTTTCCAGGCGTTCGTAGCGGGCGGCGCAGTCGCTGCAGTCGGCGAGATGCATCATCACCGGCATCGACGCGCCGGGCTGCATGTAGTACGTCTCGAGCAGGTCGGCTTCGCTGAAGTGCTGACTATGGGATTGCTGGTTCATGATCGATCCTCGGATTGGAGCGCCATCCCGCAAGCTCGGTGCGGATCTTGTGGATGGCGCGGAAGAGATGCGCGCGCACGGTACCGGAACGCAATCCGAGGTGCTCGGCAATCTCTTCGAGTGAAAGGTTTTCGTAGTGTCGCAGGCGGAAGATGACTTTCTGTTGCGGGGAGAGACCGCGCTCGGCGCGCTGGATAGCCACGCGCAACTGCACGGAGAGGAACTGCCGCTCCGGATCGGGCCGCTCGTCGACCGGCTCGAGCATCGTCTCGCTCTCGCCCTCTTCGTCGGAGCGCAGCGTGAAGAGGCTGACGAAGCGGCGGCGGCGCAGCGCATCGCGGCCGCGGTTGATGGCGATGCGCGTCAGCCACGTCTCCAGCTCCGCGCGGCCTTCGAATCTTGCCAGGTGCGTGTAGGCCTGGATGAACGTGTCCTGCGTGATCGTGTCGGCCTCGACCTCGTCCCGGACGACGGAAAAAGCCACGCGGTAGATCTTGCGCTGGAACCGCTCCATGAGGACGCCGAACGCCGCGCCGTCGCCGGCCAGCGTGCGCTCGATCAGCGCCTGATCGGTCGGGGCATCGCTCGGATGGTTCATGCGGAACGCGGCCACGTTGCTTCTCACCCGATTTGGACGAGGGAGCAGGCGGTTTTGTTTACATGATAGGCCTCCCGTCGAACTCTGAGCGGAGCGAAGAGTCAATGGAGCAGCCGCGCCGCATTTACCTGTTGCGCAGGAGGATCACCCGGCGCGGTCGCTCCGTTGACTCTTCGCTCCGCTCAGAGTTGGGCCCGGGGGCCGCGAAGCCAGCCACACTCCCGTAAAGATCACCAGTGCCGCCACGATGACGATGGGGTGCATGGTCTCGCCGAAGAAGATCGCGCCGAGAAACGTGGCCAGGACGGGCTGGACGTAGGTGTACGAGGCCACCAGCGAGCTGTCGGCGTGGCGCAGCGCCCAGGCCTGCAGGAGGTAGGCGAGGATGGTCGGGCCGGCGATCACGAGTGCCAGGGCGATCCAGGCCCCCGAGGTGAGCGAATGCCAGTCCTGCCGTGCCAGCGGCAGCGCTGCGACGGGCAGCAGCACGACCGTTCCCACCGCGAACATCTGCGCCACGACGCGCAGCGCAGACAGGCGCGACATGGCCGGTTTGGAGAGGACGAGATAGAGCGCGTACGAGAGGCAGTTGACGACGAGCAGAAGGGCGCCGAGCACGGACCGCCACGTGCCGGCCAGGCTCTCGCCGCCGACGACCAGGAGCGCGCCCACCAGCGCCAGCGCGATCCCGCCGATGCGCGTGGCGGACGTTTTCTCGCGTCCGAACCCGATGGCGGCGGCGAGCGTGAACACGGGAATCGTGGTGATGAGAATGGCCGCCACATGCACGCTCGTCAGCGACAGGCCGAGCAGAAAGAGCGGAGCATTGATGACTACCGCCAGGATCGCGAACCCGGCCACGCGGCGCTTGTCATCGCGGGAAAGCGCAGGCTCTCCGCGCGCCAGCACCGCCAGGATCAATGACGCCCCGGCGATCCGCAGCCACGCAAACACCATCGGCGAAAACTGCCGCATCCCCAGCTTCGAAACGACGTAATTCGCCGAGAACAGCAGCGCTACAGTGAAGAGGGCGGAGTGGACGCGGAGGGGGGACATGGGGGGAGCTGTTGAGCGATTGAGCTGTTGAGCTATTGAGGAGAACGACGTCCGGCGCCCCTCAACAGCTCAACAGCCCAACAGCTCAATCGCTATTCTGCCTCCACCCACACATCGTGATAGCGCACCGGCGGGGGTACGAGGGAGGTGCGGACGCCGCGTACTTCGGGTTTGTGCAGGACGAAGAGGCGTTCGTGGAAGAGGGGCACCAGCGGCGCTTCGCGGGTGACCATCTGGTTGAGGCTGCGGTAGATGGCGGCGCGGCGCTCGACGTCGTTGGAGCGGCGGGCTTCCATGATCTGGGCGTCGACCTCGGGGCGGTTGTAGTAGAGCCCACGGATCGACGTGGCGTCGCTGTGGAAGAAGATGTAGAAGAAGTTGTCCGAGTCGGGGAAGTCGGCGTACCAGTTTGCGCAGTAGATCGTGCCGTGGCCCGGTTTGCTGCGCACGGACGCGGCGTCGGTGGCGGAGTGGCGTGTGACGTTCACGTGGATGCCGACGGCCTCGAGGTCCTCGATCATGAGAGGCACCATGCCGGAGTTGTTGAACTCGTCCGTCTCCCAGGTGCGGTACTCGACGCTGAAGCCCGAGCCGTAGCCGGCCTTGCCCAACAGGGCGCGGGCCTTCTCGGGATCGTGGCTGTAGGTGCCCTGATTCTCGTCGTAGCCGAGGAGACCGGGAGGGAGCAGACCGTCGGCCACGACGGAGAGACCGGCGTAGATCCGTTCATTGATGCGGCGCCGGTCGATGGCGTAATTCATGGCCTGCCGCACTTCCACGCGGTTGAACGGTGCCGATGAGTTGTCCCAGCCGAGATACGACGTGTGCAACTGCACGGTGGTCAGGAGGTAGGCGGAGTAACGCGGATCCTTGCGCAGCTCGCTGACGACCTTGGGCGGGATCCCGTGCGCGACGTCGAGCTCTCCGCGCAGGAAGGCGTCGGAGACTTCACGGAAGCTGCGCAGGTCGAGGCGGAACGTCAGCTCGTCGAGGTTTGGCTCGTTCGGGATGTAGTAATCGCGGTTGCGGGTCAGCCGCACGTGATCGCCTTCCACCGCCTCCTCGACGCGGAACGGCCCCGCGCCGATGCCGGACAGGCGATAGCGCTCCGGATCGCGCGCCTCTTCCGCCGGCACGATCCCGCACTCGTGCATCGTCATGAGCGAGAGGAAGAACGCCACCGGCTCCTTGAGCTCGATGTCGAGCGTATAGGCATCGCGCACGATGATGCCGGGCACGGCACGAGACCGCCCCTCGATGACGTCGAGGGCGCCTTTCACGTTGCGGAAGATCCACGCGCCGTTCGACTTCGTCTCCGGCAGCAAAAGCCGCAGGAACGTCTCGTAGACGTCCTTCGCTTCGAGGGCGCGGCCGTTGTGGAAGCGCACGTTGTGCCGGAGATGAAAGCGATAGAGGTGTCCCTGCTCGAGCACTTCCCAGCGCTCGGCGAGATCGGGAGTCAGCTCGGCGCCTTCGCCGTAGCGCACCAGATTGGCATGGATGGCCTTGGACATGAAGCCGAGGGCGGAAGCTGAGGTCTGCGCAGGATCGAACGTCAGGCGCTGCCAGAGCACGGTGGCCGTCGTGGTCTTGCCGCCGCGGTTCGGAGTGGGAAGCGTGAAGCGGCCCAGCTCTTGTTTGAGCAGCGTCGACTCGTGGCTGAGCGTGTTCGACATCTGATTGAGGTCGGCCACGCCGAAGCTCGACTCGCGCGAGCCCTGCTTGATGACGTCCATCGACTTGACGATGGCGGAGCTTTCGGCCGCCAGCACCGACGTCGACTCCAGCACCGACTGCACCAGCCCCATGATGTTTTCCATGGCCCGGCTGATGGCGCGGCTGCCTGTTTCCTGCTCGCCCATGGCGCGCTTGAGGTGCTTGGTGTAGTCGAGCACCATCGAGGCCTGCTGGCCGATCTTGCGCGACGTCTGCGACTGCTGCTGGCTGGCCGTCGCCGTCTGCTGCACCATCTTCGTGACTTCTTCGATGGCCGACGTGGCGGCGGCGCTGCCTCTGGCCTGTTCCTCGGTGGCGCGGGCGATTTCGGAGATCGAGCTGGTGGAGCGGTCGGTGAGCTCGAGGATCTTGTCGAGCACCTGCGAGGCGCGGGCGGTGAGGCCGACGCCGTCCGACACGCGGTCCGCGCTGAGCGTCATCTGCTCGGCGGCGCGTCCAACACCCTTCTGCACGTTCTGGATGAGCGTGCGGATCTCTTCGGTCGAAACAGAGGTGCGCTCCGAAAGATCGCGGATCTCATCAGCGACGACGGCGAAGCCGCGGCCACGCTCGCCGGCCTGCGCGGCGATGATGGCGGCATTGAGCGCCAGGAGGTTCGTCTGCCCGGCGATGTCGTCGATCACGCGCACGATGTCGCCGATCTCCTGCGAGCGCTCGGCGAGCTCTGCCAGGGCCAGCTTCGCTTCCTCGACCGACACCTGGATCTTGCGCATGCCGTCGACCGTGCCGCCGACCGCCGAACGGCCTTCGTTCGCGGCGTCGGTGACGTAGCGCGCCAGCTCCGACGATCGCTGCGCGGAGTTGCGGATCTCCTCGGTGGTGGCGTTCATTTCCACCATCGACGAGGCGGTCTGCGTGGCGAACGAGGAGAAGCTCTCCGTGTTCGTGGCCACCTCGTTGATCGAGGCGATCATCTCTTCGATGGCCGAGGAGGTTTGCTCGACGAATTCGGAGAGCGTGTCGGCGATGCGGCTGACCTCTTCGATCGAGGCCGACATCTCCAGCACCGACGTCGAGGTCTCCTCGGCATTCGCGGAGAGCTCTTCCATGCTGCGCCGGACGTTGTTGATCGACTGGTCGATCTGCGTCACGGAGGACGAGGTCGTCTCCGTCGACGAGAGCTGCTCGGTGGCGCTGCGGGCCAGGATGCGGGAGCGCCCGCTGATCTGGTCGCTGGCGCGGGCCACGTCGGAGGCGAGCTGTCCGAAGCGCCGGATGGTCCGCTCGAGATTGGCCACCAGGCCGCGCATGGCCGCGGCGGTGCGCAGCGATTGCGTCTCCGCGACGATGTCACGCGCGCTGATGGAGAGATCGCCGCCCGTGACCCTGTCGATGAGGTGAATCACCCCTTCGCGGCGTCCCAGCGCGCGGTTCACCCAGATCTGGAACACCACGATGCTGCCGACGCAGGCCAGCAGGGCCGCCAGCATGACCTTCCACCACATCGTGAACGTCATGCCGGGCACAAGCCAGACGAAAACGCCGAATAGCGCGAGACAGGCGAAGACGAGAACCCAGACCTGCTGGGTTCGTCCGAAGTGCCGTTTCTTCATAGAGTTTCCGCGACCGGATGCTAGCATGACGTTGCCCGCCGGACTCATGAGTGATTCCTTCGAAGCGCGCCGCGCCCTGATCGACCGAGCGCTGGCCGACGTTGCGGCGAACGCGGGAGCGCCCGCCGCGCTCGACGCCCCCATCCGCCGGGCCCTGGCTTCGCCGGGCAAACGGGTGCGCGGCATTCTTCTCGTCGCGGTGGGGGAGGCGTTCGGTTGCCGTGCTGAGAAACTCGCCCTGGCCGCCGCGGCCATCGAGATGATCCATGCCTCGTCGCTCATCCTCGACGACCTGCCGTCGATGGACGACGCGCTCCTGCGCCGCGGCGCGCCCACGCTGCACCGCGAGTTCGGCGAAGACCTGGCCATCCTCACCGCCGTGGCGCTGCTCAATCACTCGTACGGCGTGATCGCCAAAACGCACGCCGATCTCTCCCCGCGCCGCTGGCCGATGCAGCAGGTCGTGCAGCGCGTCGTCGATGCCGTCGGCTGGAACGGTACCGTGGCCGGCGAAGCGGTGGACCTGCACAGCGAAGGCTCGAAGCTCGACTTCGACACGCTCGAGTTCATCCACTCGCGCAAGACGGGAGCCCTCTTCGTCGCCGCGGCGGCGGTCGGCGGCATGCTCGCCAACATCCACACGGCGCCGTTGCAACGCATCGAAGTCTTCGCCAAAAACCTCGGCCTGGCCTTCCAGATCACCGACGACGTCCTCGACGTCACCTCCAACCCGGAAGTCCTCGGCAAAGACGTCGGCAAAGACGAACAACGCCTCACCTTCGTCAAGCTCGCCGGAGTCGAAGGCGCCCGCAAACTCAGCGAAGAGCTCGTCGAAACCTCCATGACCGCCATCGAGCCGCTCGGAGCATCCGCGAAGCCACTGCGCGCATTGGCGATGATGGTGCGCGATCGCGTGCGGTGAGGCGCAGAGGCTCAAAGGCGCAGAGGCTCAAAGGAGCGACGCGTTCTCTCTGAGCCTTTGAGCCTCTGAGCCTTTGAGCCTCTGCGCCTGGCTGCTGCCTCACGCCTGATCGTAGGCCTCCTGCAAGCCCCTGATGTCGATCTTCTTCATCTGCATCATCGCCTGCATCACGCTTTGCGATTTCTTCGGATCCTTGTCGCCGAGCATTTGGCCGAGGATGGTGGGGATGATTTGCCAGGACAGGCCGAATTTGTCCTGGAGCCAGCCGCATTGCTCGTAGTTTCCGTCGGAGAGTTTCCCCCACAAGTCGTCGACTTCCTCCTGCGTGTTGCAGCTGACGAACAGGGAGATGGCCGGCGTGAATTTGTAGTGCGGGCCGCCGTTGAGGGCGTAGAAGTCCTGCCCTTCGAGTTGGAACGTGGCGCTCATGACCGTTCCTTTCGGTCCGGGCCCGGCGTCGCCGTATCGAGTGACGTTCAGCACTTTGGAGTTCTTGAAAACGGAGACATAGAGATTCATCGCCTCTTCGGCGTTGTCGTTGAACCACAGAAACGGCACGATCTTTTGGGTCATTTCTTCTCCTTCTTCGATTTCTGCGTGGCGAGCTGGCGTTTCACGAGCGCATTGGTGAGCTCCTTGAGCGCGCCCTTGCCGATCCAGCGCGCCGCCGGCTCGGGGGAGGCGGCCAGACGCCGGGACACAGCGATGGCCGCCTCGTTGAGCGCGGCGTTGCGCCGGCCGAGCGTGCGCAGGGCCCAGCTCACACCCTTCTTGACGAAGTTCCGTTCGTCCGTAGCGGCGCGCTCGATGAGCGGGAGCGTCTCGAGGAACTGTTCGTTGGTGGCGGTTTTATCGTGCGCGGCCAGACTGGCCAGCAGTGCAAAGGCGGCGCGCTTGACGAACTCGTCGCGCTTGTCGCCCCACTGTGCGACTTTGGCCCAGGCGTACGGCGTCTGGTCGAAGAGCTTGAAACACAACGTGTCGCAGATCCCCCAGTTGTCGAAATCGCGGCACCAGCGGTCCATCTGCGCCGCCGTGACGCGCTCGGGCTCGTCGACGAACGACGTCAGCATGCGCGCTTCGTAGACGTTGGTGTCCCAGAGCGCGGCGGCCAACTCGTGGCTCCGTCCGAGATGCTTGGCCAGGAGTTGGATGTTGCTCATCGAAACGCCGAGGGGATTCGTGGCCTCGATGCCGAACCGGGCCAGGTTGTCGCGGTCGCGCTGGGTGCTCATCTTCTCGAGCGATTCGAGCGCGACCTGCACTTGCTCCTGAACCTGCGCTGGCGTCAGCCGTTGAGCAGGCGTCAGCCGTTGCGCGGGACTGGTCTTCTTCTTGGTTGTCTTGGCAGCCATGCAGATCCTTGCCTCGTGCTACGCCAGCTCCGGCAGCAGCTCCGCGAGCTTGTTGAAGCCGGCGGCCACGCCCTGCTCCATCGGAGACTGGAGGACGGCGTCGCGGATGTCCTTCGACGCATAGAGGATCGTCATCGTCAGCGTCGTCTTTCCGTCCCGTTCGTCGAACGTGACCGTTCCCACGGCCTCGCCTTCGTACCAGGGCTGGTCGAACTGCTCCGTGGCCACGACCCGTTCGGACGGGATCAGTTCCCGATAGACCCCGCGCATCCCCATCTCCATCCCGTCCGGGTGGCGCCAGACGTAGCGATACGCGCCGCCCACCTTCAGGTCGATCTCGCAGACCGCCAGAGTCCAGCCGTTGTGCACGCCCAGCCAGCGCTTGAGCAGCTCCGGTTTGGTGTAGGCCTCGTAGACCAGCCTGCGCGGTGCGTCGAAGACGCGGGTCATGGCGATCTCGCGGTCGCTTGGGGTGGTGACTTTCAGGGAGCCGGGATTCATCATCGAAAATCTCTCCTCTATTGCTTTTGTGCTGCGCTAGTTTTTGGTGCGGCGTTTCGTGGGTTTCTTGCCGAGGCGCGCCGCGGGCCGCTTGCGCCCACGGCTCTTCGCGTCGTTTTTTGACTCGTTGCTCTTCATTTCCTGAAGCAGGTCGTCCAGGCGCTGGAACGAGCCCTCCCAGAACCGGCGGTAGTTCTCGAGCCATTCATTGGCGGCGGCGAGCGGCTGCGCTTCGAGCCGGCAGGGGCGGCGCTGCGCGTCACGCCCGCGCGAGATCAGGCCGGCGCGCTCCAGAACTTTCAGGTGCTTGGAGATGGCGGGCTGGCTCATGGCGAACGGCTCTGCCAGCTCCATCACCGATGCCTCGCCCGAGGCCAGCCGGGACAGGATGGCCCGCCGCGTCGGATCGGCGAGCGCTGCGAACGTGGCATCGAGATATCTGGGTTGAGCATAACCTTGCAGTTGCATAACTAAAAGGTTATAAACAAGCGATCTCTTTGTCAAGCTCTATAATTCAAAGACATCATGAAAGTCTCATTCGTCAAGGCACCGATCGGCGGAATCATCGGTCTGGAGATGATCACCTTCGTCGAGCCCCTGGGGTTCGAGTGTGTGGCGGGTGGACTGGAGCTGGAGGGGCACACCTGCCAGATCGTCGACTTGCGGATCGACGGCATCGAAAAGGGCATCGCCAAGGTGCGCGCCTTCGAGCCGGAGATCGTCGGCCTGCAGTGCAACTTCACCACCGAGCGCTTCCGGATGCTTCGCCTGGCGCGGCGCATCAAGCAGGAGTTCCCGGACGTCCTGATCGTGGCCGGCGGTCACGATGCGTCGCGCGATCCCCGCTGGTTCCTCAAGCCGGGAGTGGATGTGATCGTGATCGGCGACGGCGAGGAAGTCATGCCGCAGCTCGTGGCGGCCTGGTCGAGATCAAGAGACCTGCGCAACGTGCCCGGCCTCTTGATCCACGCATCATCAGGCCCGGTCCAGACCGCGGCGGCGCCCGCGCGGCCGAACATCGACGAGCTGCCCATGCCGGCCCGGCACCTCATCAAGGAATACGCAGGCGAGTACTACATCAACTTCCGCCGTCCGCTGGCTCTGCTGGAGACGGCCCGCGGCTGCCCGTTCAAATGCAACTTCTGCTCGGTGTGGAAGTTTCACGAGAGCACGTTCCGCGAGAAATCGCCCGCGCGCGTGGTCGAGGAGCTGGCCCAGATCGACGCCCCCAACGTCTTCATCACCGACGACATCTTCTGGATGAACGTGAAGCGCGGCCGCGAGCTGGGCAAGGCGCTCATCGAGTCCGGCATCCGCAAGCACTACACCATCCAGACGCGCAGCGACATCATCTGCAAGTTCCCCGACCTCATCGAACAATGGAAGGGCTGCGGCCGGATGACGGTCTTCCTCGGCCTGGAGAAAGTCGACGACGAAGGCCTCAAGTCGGTCAACAAGAAAAACACCGCCGACAACAACAACAAAGCCATCCGCATCCTGCAGGAGCTCGGCGTCGGCTACACGCCAAACTTCATCGTCGACCCCATGTGGGACCGCGCCGACTTCGACAAGCTCAAACGGTGGATCGACGAGACCGGCGCCTACAACTCCGGCTTCTCCGTCCTCACCCCGCTCCCCGGCACCGACCTCTGGGACGAAGTCGAGCCCGACGTCCAGACCCGCGACTGGGAGCTCTTCGACATCGCCCACACCGTCCTCCCCACCAAACTCCCGCTCCACGAGTTCTACGCCGAATACGCCGGCCTCTGGAAACACGGCACCGAAGTCCGCTACCAGAAGGAAGGAAAGTTCCGCACGTACCTTCTGCTGGCCGCCGCCCTGGCCACCCGCAAAGTCACCTTCTCCGCCATCCGCAAAGGAATGAAACTCGGCATGGGCCGAGTCCTCAGCACACCGGACTCGTTCCTGCGCGCGCACCGCGAGAGTGAAGAGAGGTTGGCGGCAGCGCAGGAGTTGTATACGGATTTGGTTGGCGGCGGGCGGTCGGCGACACGGAGCGCGACATTGTAGCGTACTACCTCTTCAGGGCAGAATCTCAAACGCTCGTAAGTGTTTCGGACGGACGACCGTGAAGTGCCGTCGATCTAGCGTAGCGATGACGTCGAGGCCGAGCCTCTCGGCGAGGGCCACGACGGATGCGTCGACGGTCCCAACCAATCGCCCGGGAGACCGCTGCCGTAGTGAAGTTTCCGGAGGAGAGGTCGCCAAGGAACCGCAATTCCGCTGCCCAACCGTCGTTAAAGATCGAAGCCGTCCATGTAGGGCAATCGGCTATGCCAACTTAAGCGCGTCGAGGATCGTCTTGTAGATGAGTTTGTTCTTCCAGAACTCGGTGTGCGCTGCTATGGGTGTGATCGCCTCCGGATCATCCTGGTTGTCGATGCGGTTTTTGTTTGCGTCCGGATCAGGCTTATCGCCTTTGGGCTTCGGTGTGTCATAGAACTGCAGCGAGCCACCCAAGATGTCGAACAGACTGTAGACGTTCACCCACTTGAAGGTGAGCGGCCTTTCGCGCGCGATCAGCGGCTGCTTCGATGTTGACAACGCATCGCGTGCGCTGCTGCTGTCGGGCTGGCGCTCCGCGAAGATGAACGCAAACTTGTCGAGCGGAGATCCAAACGTGAGAAGGAGTTTCGTGCGCGTGCTCACGCAGAGATTCTCCAGTGGGGAGTCATCGCAACACAGCGTCTCGCCGCTGTCACCTGCTAGATCGTCATCGCTGATCAGCCGATTGAGCGCGTCATAAACGACCGCGGACCCGAGGGAGTGGCCAGCGACCACGACGTCGTCATAGAGAAATTCACCTTTGGCGTCGCGGAATGCGTAGACGGCGCGCATCGCGCTCCACACGACCGCACGGATGCGGTCACGCAAATCGAAAAAGCGGTCGACGAGATGAGAACAGACATAGATCGCCACATCGCCGACGTATTGAATGAGGAAACGGCGAACGAAAAGGACGGCGGCGAAGAGAAGCAGCCAGGTGACGAACCCGAGGGCAACGTTCGAGCCACAGAGCGCTAGTACAGCTGCCACTGCAATCGATGCCAGCAGCAAAAAGGTGAATCGGCCGCCTTTTCCGCGCTGCGGGACACTCGATGAAGCCGGTTTCTGCTTTCTTTCGAGGAACGCTGCCCTCAACTGCCTTAGCCACGCCACGACGGCGTATATGAGCACGGCCACAGTCATGCCAAGGAGCGCAAACCACGCCGCGTGCTCCGGCACCTGACAACGCAGTAAGAAGGCGCCTCCGTCGCGCAGTTGTTGGACGGACCACTCGATCGCCGCGGTCTGCTTGCCGCAGAACGACGGATTCCCGGTGCAAACGCGACCGGGAAATGGCGCCTTCTCATCGAAGACGAAGAACAGCGGGATGGCGATATAAGCACTGAACCACAGCGCAACGATGATCGCCGCTGCGGGGATCACGGTCAGCCAGTTGATCGCCTTAGCGACCTCGAGGTGTTTCATCTTCTTTAGCGCACGGCTCAGCGCGATGATGGCGGCGGCCACGGCCAAGCCACCGGCGACCACGCCGAGCAGCAGTTCGAAGAGCGCAGTAAGATGGCGGACGAGATCGTCCGTGACCCAGCCCGACTGGGCGAACGTGAATCGCGCGCTCGCGACACCGGCGATCGTTCCGCCCACGACGACCATGGCGATGACCGTCAGAATGACGACGCCCAGCAGTAGGAGAGCCCAGCGACTGATGGGGAATGTGTGACGCTTGTCAAACATGAAGCGATGCAGCTTTGCGTTGGAGCGAATGCCGTTCCATCCGCCAATGAGCAGAAAGCGCACGGTCTGCCACAACCCGATCGCCCCTTCCGTCAGCGGCGCCCAATAGGCTTCGTAGATGTGCACGGACGGAAGTTCGGCACCGTCCGGGGTCTTCAACGTCAGCTCCAGTCGCTGCAGTCGCTCGCAACCGACACGCACGGTACGCGCGGTCTGCTGCACGACTTCTATCTTAGGTAGTTCGTTCTTGTTACGTAGTTCGATCGCAGTGCACAGTCCGCACGCCACATCGTCGAGCGTCTGAAAACGCACTTGTTGCCCCATGCCGTGGGCGACGAAGACGGCGCGTGGACGTAGTGGCCGATGCTTAGGCTCACAAGCTTTCTCCGCAGCGGATTCGTCGATGGAAGGTCGTCCGCTGGCGAGCGGGCGGACGACGCGATACGGTTCGGCGGAGTCGGTTGCCGTTGAGGGGGATGCAATGGCCATACTGGTTCCTCTCTTCTGAAGAGAGACAGGACCAGCATCTTCCCTACCCCCGCCTTGCGGGAATTATCTGAAGTCGTGGTTTCTGAGAGAAAATGTTCAATAGAATTGTGGTTTGAGCCCAGGGACGGAATCGAACCGTCGACACGATGATTGTCATTGCTCGGCGCTGCTGAACCGTCTGTCGTCTTCGTCGACGTATGCGTAGAGCGGTCCGGAATCGACGATCAGCGTGATCGGCGGGCCTCCTGCCGGATGATCTCTTCGATGCGTCGCGCTGTGTCACGCCGTCCGCTTCGTCCGGCTTTTGCGGCCATCAGCCTTCGCCGCGCCGCTCCGCCCACGTGAGCCTCGATGGCCTCTCTCGTGACGTCGGCGATCGTGCTTCCGCGACGTGCGGCCTCATGACGCAATTTCGCGTCGAGATCATTGGGGAGCTTCACCGTGGTGCGCTTCACGGTATGTCAGCATACACCTTCTCCCCTCGGCGGTTTCATCGCCGAGGGGAGGAATGCGGAACAGTTTTTACTTCACACCTAAGCGCAATTCCCGAACGTGATCGGCCTTGATCTTGAAGCCGGCCGGGACCGTGGCGTCGTAGTAATTGATGGGGTACAGACTCATGGCGGCGCGGGCTTGATCGAGGCCCGTGCGCAACTCGGCCAAGTGCACGGCTTTGATGCGCGTTCCGGATGTCAGCGACGGATCGGTGAAGACTGCGGCCGAGAGGCCGGCCGCCGCGCGGACGAGGTTTACGGCCGTTCGCAGTTCGGTGATGTGGACGGCTTTCATCTTCGTGACGCCGGTGTTGATGGGATCGTCGGTGAAGACGATGGTCGTGGTGAGGTCGGCGTTGCTGACCGGGCTGACCGCGGCTCCCGCCACGGCGCGGACTTTGTAGCGGTAGACCGTATTCGCCGAAACGGAGAGGTCGTAGAAGATGGTGGACAGCGGAGATGCGACCACGGTGAAGGGTCCGTTGCCGGTGCTGCGGAGGACCTCATAGTTCGAGGCATAAGGGACAGAGTTCCATAGGATGGTCACCTGCGATGCCGACGATGCCTGGGCTTCCAGGAAGGTCGGTGTGGTGAGAATCTGCGTGAGGTCGCTCGTCGAATTGTTGTTGCTCAGGGTATCTCCGCCACCGTAGACCTCGGCGTAATTCCACACGTTGTACGACACCCAGGTGTAGACGTTCACGGTCATGGTGATCGGCGGATACGAGGAACCGCCTGCCAGGGCGTCCGACCGCGAACAGGTGTTCAGGCCGAGAACGCAATTCCAGCCGGGGCCTGAGAGATCGGTGGCCACCAGGCCGGACGGCAGGTAATCCGCGACGGTGACCAGCCCGTGGGTGGCTACACTGCCGCTGTTGGTCACGACGATCGTATAGGTGCGTCCGGTCTGACCCTGCACGAACATGCCGGTGTGAGTTTTCGAGATGGTGAGGTCGGGCGCCTGGACGATCGTGGTCGGGTCGCTGGCGCTGTTGTTGGCGCTGTTGTTGTCGCCGCCGCCGGAGACGGTGGCGGAGTTGACGACATTTGCCGGAGCGTTGGCGGCAACATTGACCGATACGACGATGTCGTAGTAGCTCTCGCCCGCGGGTAGTCCTTCGGTGCTGGTACAGGTCAGCGTGGCCTGGACGCAGTTCCACTGCCAGCTGCCGTAGATGGAGTTGGCGGTGAGTCCGGCGGGAAGTACGTCGGTGACGGTCACCGGGCCGGTGGTCGTGCCCGATCCGACATTGCTGACTCGCAATGAGTACTGTGCCCCGGTTTGCCCGGCCGTGAAGTTCCCTGTGTGGCTCTTCGTAATTTTCAGGTCGGCGCAACCGCCCAGCAGGATGGCCACGTTGCTGGAGTAGGAACCATTCAGCGCCAGATCGGCCTTGCCGTCGCCGTTGAAGTCGCCGACGGCGGCCGCGCTCGGCCCGTCGCCGGCATAGTAGTGATTGGCCGGCTGAAACGATCCGTCCCCGTTGCCGAACATGGTGGATGCGGTATACGAGCTCACGAGCACCAGATCGGCTTTCCCATCGCCGTTGATCTCCTCGGTGGTGACGAACGCGGCACCGTAGGCGGTGTCGTAATTGACAGCTGTCTGGAAGGAGCCGTCCCCATTCCCGAGCAGGATGGCAATGCCGTACCAATACTCCGTGGCCGCGAGATCGACCTTCCCATCCTGATTGAAATCGCCCGCCGTGATGCCATACGACGCTTCCAGATTTCCATACTGGACAGCTGTCTGGAACGTTCCGTTGCCGTTGCCCAGAAGAACCGAGACGCCACTGTACTCCGTGGTGACGGCAAGGTCGGCCACGCCATTCCCGTCGAAATCGGAGATCACCACCCCGTAGGGATAGGTAGGTCCGGGCTGACTCACAGCCGCCTGCAGCGTACCGTTTCCGTTGCCGAGGAAGATCGAGAGGTTGGCCGAGTAGCGATTGGTCGTAACGACGTCCCGGTGACCGTCATTGTTGAAATCGCCGATGGCCAGGCCAGTCGGCTCGCTTCCGGTACTGTAGCTGACGGGCGTCGCGAAGGACCCGGTCCCCGTCCCGATCAGGACCTTAATCGTGTTGTAATAGCCACTGATCACCACGAGGTCGGTCTTGCCGTCATTGTCGAGATCACCGATGGCCAGAGCGCGCGGACCGCTGTCGGCAGGCGAATGGATCGCGTTCTGGAACGTACCGTTCCCATTCCCCGGAAGGACCGAGACGGTGCCGGAGTAGTAATTGGCCACGACGAGGTCCGTCTCGGAATCACCATTGAAATTACCGACGGTCACGGCCTGGGGGCTGGAGCCGACGCTGTAGTAAGCTGGCGCGCCGAAACTGCCGCATGTCTGGGTGCTCCAGACCACGGTCGGATCCGTGGCGGTGTTGTTGGATGCGTTGGCGTCACCGCCTCCTGAGATGGTGGCGGTATTCACGAGATCCGCGGGCGCGTTGGCGGCCACGTCCACGGTCAGTGTGATGGCGGGATAGCTCGTGCTCCCGGCCAGGACATCGCTGCGAGTGCAGGTCCGCGTGCCCAGGGTGCAGGTCCATCCGGTGCCGCTGATCGCGGTTGCGGTCAGGCCGGCCGGCAGCGTGTCGCTGACCGTGACCGTGCCGGCCGTCGGCAGGCCGCCTCCGTTTCTGGCGATGATCGTATAGGTCTTTCCGACCGCGCCTTGCGTGAAGCTTCCGGCATGGGTCAACGTCACCAGGAGGTCGGTGGCCGGGGCCACGGAGACCGTGTCACTGGCGGTGCTGTTGATGGTGTTCAATTCCCCGCCGCCGGAGACGGTGACCGTGTTGGTGACGCTGGCCGGCGCTCCGCTGGCCACGTTCACCGTCAACGTAATGGCCGGATAACTGGCTCCGGCGCCGAGGACGTCGTTTCGCGAGCAGGTGAGCGTGCCGGGCGTACACGTCCAACCGGTACCGCTCATGCCGGTAGCGGTCAGCCCGAGCGGAAGGCTGTCGTGCACGGACACATCACCCGTGGTCGGCGCCAGTCCGCTATTGGTCACGGTGATGGTGAAGGTCTTTCCGGTGTTGCCCTGCGTGAACGTGCCGGTGTGTGTCTTGGTGACGGTGAGGTCGGGCATCGGGCAGGTGTTGCGCAGGATGACCACACTGCCTGAGCCGCTGCTGGCCGCGGCCAGATCCGGCTTGCCGTCGCGATTGAAGTCCGCGGCCGCGATCGTGACGGGGTTCGAGCCGCCGGCGCTGTGGACGGCGGGATTGAATGTCCCCCCTCCGGCGCCGAGCAGCAGGGACACGTTGTTCGAGCCATTGTTCGCCACGGCCAGATCAAGCTTGCCGTCGTCATTGAAATCGCCCGCGGCCGCGCTGAAGGGACTCGTGCCGGCCGGGTAGGGGATTGCCGCCTGGAACGATCCGTTGCCGGTTCCGAGCAGGACGGAGACGTTCCCCGAGCCGCTGTTCACGACCGCCAGATCGGCCTTGCCGTCGCGGTTGAGATCCGCGGACACGACCGAGCGGGGATTCGTGCCGGCACCGAAATGCACTGCGGTCTGGAACGTCCCGTCTCCGTTCCCGGTCAGGATGGAGACATTGGCCGAGCCGAAGTTGGCCACGGCCAGATCGGTCTTGCCGTCGCGGTTGAAATCGCCCGGTGTTGCCTGGAAGGGGTTCGTGCCGGCCGTGGCGTTGAGCGGCGCCTGGAACGTGCCGTTCCCGTTTCCGAGAAGAACGGAGACGTTGCCCGAGCCGTCGTTGGCAGAGACCAGATCGATCCTGCCGTCCCGATTGAAGTCCGCCGTGGCGATCGAGCGCGGAGTGGTCCCCAGCGCATAAGCGACCGGCGTTTGGAAGGTACCGTCGCCGTTGCCGAGCAGCACCGAGGCGTTGTTGGAGCCGCTGTTGGCGACAGCCAGGTCGAGGTTGCCGTCGCGGTTGAAATCGCCGGCGGCGGCCGAGTCGGGATCGGTTCCCACGCCGACGGTGACGCCCGCATTGAACGTCCCGTCTCCGTTGCCGAGGACGAGCGAAACATCGTTCGTGCTACGGGCCGAGGCGGCTGCGTCCACTTTGCCGTCGCCATTGAAATCGCCGGTGGCCAGTCCATTGGGAGCGCCGCCGACGGTCAGGTCGAGGGGAGCGGCGAGGATGCTGCAGCTGAACGAGCATGTTCCGATGTTCATCAGGAGCGAAATGCCTTCACTGCCGACCGCCACCAGATCGGTTTTGCCGTCGCCATTGAGGTCGCCGGCAATGACCTGATTCGGCTCGTATCCGACCTGATTGGAGATGGGAGTCTGGAACGTACCATTCCCGCTTCCCATGAGGATGGAGACATCGCCTTGGGTGTTGTTCGCGACGGCCAGGTCGAGCTGACCGTCCGCGTTGAAATCGCCTGTGGTCACCGAGTAGGGATTCGTGCCGGCCGGATAGTTGGCGGCGGCGCCAAACGTTCCGTCGCCCGCGCCGGTCAGAATGGAGACGTTGTTCGAGGCGAAATTCGACGACGCCAGGTCGATCGCGCCGTCGCCGTTGAAATCCCCGACCGCCACCGAGGAGGGACGCTGGGCGACGTCATAGTCGACGGCCGCGTCGAACGTACCGTCGCCGTTGCCCTCCAGGATGGAGACGCTGTCGGCGTGGTAGTTGGCCACGGCCAGATCGCTGCTGCCATCGCCATCGAAGTCGGCGATGGCCACGCCGAACGGTCCCGAAGCCGCGCCGTAGTGGACGGCGGCCTCGAAGGTGCCGTCGCCCTGGCCCAGCAGCACCGAGACATTGCTCGAGCCGTTGTTGGCGACGACGAGATCGCTCCTGCCATCGTTGTCGAGATCGCCGGCCGCGATCGAGAACGGGCTCGTGCCCGTGCCGTACGCGACCGCGGTCTGGAAGGTGCCGTCACCGTTGCCCAGGAGCACCGAGACATTGTGCGAGCCGGAGTTGGCCACGGCGAGATCGAGCTTCGCGTCGCCATTGAAGTCGGCCGCGGTCATCGCCAGAGGAACGGTTCCGACGCCGTAGCTGGATCCCGTGGTGAAGCTGCCGTTGCCGGTCCCCAGGCGGATCAGGATGCTGTTGGAGGCTACGTTGCTGGAAGCGAGGTCCTCCTTCCCGTCACGATTGAAATCGCCGAGGGCGATCGCAGTCAGGCCGTAGACGTAGTAATGGTTGTACCAGCTGAACGTCGGGCACGGGTACACGGGCGGCAGGGGCGGCACTGTGACCATGCTCAGGGTCACCGAGGTCGTGCGGGTCAACGCCCCGCTGACACCGGTAATGGTCGGGAACCAATTCCCCAACGGCGTGGATTCACTGGTGGTGACCGTGAGAGTCGAAGTCGTGGTCGATGACTCCGGACTGAACGACCCCGTGGCTCCGCTGGGGAGGTTGCTGACGGAGAAGTCGACTGGGGCCGCAAAGCCGCCGGTTGGAGTGACGGTGACCGTGTAAGTCGTCGAAGCACCCCGCACGACGGAGCGGCTGGTCGGGCTCGCCGAGATGGTGAATTTGGGCGTGGGGGGTAATCCGAGCGCCCGGGCCGCGTTGAGCCGGCCGCCGCTGACGGTTTTGCCGGCAAGGCTGGGGAGTGGATCGGTATTGTTGAGGATGGCGCTCTTGACCTGGGCGGTGGTCAGGCTGGGGTTGTTGGCCAACAGAAGTGCGGCAACGCCGGACACGTGCGGGGTGGCCATCGAGGTGCCACTGACGGTCGTGTAGCCGGTGCCCAGAGACAACGACAGGACATTCACGCCGGGAGCGCCGAGGTGGACGGTGGTGAGACCGTAGTTGGTGAAGTAGGCCGTATTGTCACGATTGTCGGTGGCCGCGACGGAGATCATGTTCGGCGTGGCGTAGTTCGACGGATAGTGCGGATACGTGTCGTTGTTCGAGCCGTCGTTTCCCGCGGCGGCGACGAAGAGGATGTCGTTCTCGTTGGCCCAGTTGATCTCGTCGAGCAGCGCTTTCGAGAAGCCGCCCCCGCCCCAGCTGTTCGAGAGAACGCGCACATTGACGCCGTCGATCTTGGCCTGGACGGCGAATTCGATGGCGATGATCGCGCCGGCCGTTGTGCCATAGCCCGAGGAGCCGAGGAACTTGAGGCCCATGATCGACGTCGTCCAGTTCACGCCGGTCACGCCGACGCCGTTGTTCCCTACCGCGCCGATGGTGCCCGACACGTGCGAGCCGTGGTAGTGATCGTCCATCGGATCGCAGGTCATGGTGATGGCGTTGAAGCCGTGCGTTCCCGCGGCGCAGGCGGCATTGCCCTTGCCGCCGGGATTGCTCCACATGTTCGCCGCCAGGTCGGGATGGTTGTAGTTGACCCCGGTGTCGATCACGCCGACGACGATCGAGGACGATCCGGTCGTCACATTCCAGGCCGCCTCGGCGTCGATGTCGGAGCCGGCAGTTCCAGTGGTGCCGCCGACGACCTGCCCGGTGTTCTTCAGACCCCAGAGTTGCGCGTAGGACGGGTCATTCGGGGTGGCGGCCAGATGGAGGATGTAGTTCGGCTCCACATAGAGGACATTCGGCTTGTTGAACAGAGAGGCCGTCATGGCCTCGACGCTCTTCGAGCGCGAGTGCATGCGCAGGATCATCCCCGAGCTCAGAGTCGAGATCCGCTGCGACTCATCCGCCCCGGCCAACGCCTGGAGATTCGAAATCTCTCCCGGCGACACACCAGCCCGGACCTTGACCAGCACCTCTCCAGGCACCGAAGTGCCGGTAGGTACGAGCGCCGCAGCGAATGCTGAAGTACTGAGAAAAACGACGACCAACAAACGGGCTGCGGACTGGATGGACTGGCGCATGGGCTATGTCTCGAACCTTGTGCTTGAAGTGACCGGCGGATACGAGCAGACCACTTGGAGGCGCAGCCCAACACACCGGCCGGCTGCGATTCCGCGTGAAAGCTCTCTGACGATTCCTGGACCGTATGCACTATACGGGTTATTGAGAGGATCGCCAAGAGGCGAAGGAAGGTGAACCGCAACGAGAGCAGGGTGCTCCGCAACTACATTTTTCGCCACATGGCGTTTCGCCCGCGCTTCGCCACTTCGATGGTTCCTTCTGCGCGCAGTTCGTCCAGGACACGTTTGACGGTGCGGTCGCTGATCTCCGGACAGATACCGGTGAGCTCTGCTTTCGAAAAAACAGGGGGCATGACCTGTACGGCCAGCTTTACGCGGTCTGCTTTGGACGGTAACTCGCCGCCACCCAGTTGGTGGTCGAGCAGTTCGTAGGCAGCCAACGTGATTCCGAGAAAGTACTCCCACCACGGGACCAGCGAATGCTGTCCCTCATGCCAGCCTTCGGAGGACGCACGGAGACTTTCGTAATACGAGGCTCTTGTTTTCTCGACGAGACGTTCGACACCGACGTATCTCGCAACCGTGAATCCCGTTTTGTAAAAAAGGAGGGATGTGAGTAAGCGAGCAAGGCGGCCGTTGCCGTCCAGGAATGGATGAATGCAAAGAAAATCGAGAATGAACCCGGCAGTCGCCAGAAGCGGGTCAGTGGTTCCAGTTGCAGTAGACCGCGCGAAGTCATCGCACAGTTCGTCCATGGCGGTCGGTGTAGCGAACGCGGAGACGGGTCGGAAGACCACCTCTTTCCCGCCCTCGGGTGTCGTCGCTTCGATCGTGTTCTCCACGGACTTCCACACCCCCGCGCGTGCCGAGGTGTACTTGAACATGTCCCGGTGGAGTTGAAGGATCACGTTCGGCGTGATCGGGATGAATTGATGTGAGGCATGGATCTGTCCGAGAACGTCGCGATACCCGGCGATCTCCGCTTCCGAACGGTTCGTGGGCGCGGCCCCTTTCCCAACGATCTCCCGAACGCGCTCGGGCGAAGCGACGACTCCTTCGATGCGGTTCGAGGACTCGGTGCTCTCGATGATGGCGCTGCTCTGCAGTGCCGCCAGGATCTCAGGCGCCTGGACCTGGTAGAGCTTTTCCTTACCTCTGAACTCGTAGATCGCCGTGAGCTGCCAGACGAGGTGGTTCGGAACAAGCTCGAACGCGCGCTTCGATTGGAACGAATTCGACATTGAGGATTCCGTACGCCATCCAAATTGGACCATGACGGCCGAAATTAGTCCATCCCATTCGACTTGACTGTCGGTGGATATGAATGCAAAGCAGCTAACTATCTGTGTTGTGAGACTTTAGGTAATTAGGCCACGGGTGCGTTTAATTAGACCATCCGAGTGACTCTCGGATCGCGCAAGGCATCCGCACGACGAAGAAGGCCAGAGGGAGGATGGGAGAGGCGAGTGGTGCCCAGGGACGGAATTGAACCGCCGACACGCGGATTTTCAGTCCGCTGCTCTACCAACTGAGCTACCTGGGCCAAGTGTTCGTGGGTGGGACCCACGCGAGCGGCGCGGAAGATACCATACCGGGCGCTTCCGGCAAGTTAATCGCTCCGGGGGGCGTTCCATTCCAACTACGCGCCCGGCTCAGCCGGAGATTCCCGTTGACATCGCGGTCACCCGGCGTACACTCCGGAGGTCGCCATTTTGGTGGCGGCCTTGCCGCCTAATCCTCGGCGCCGAGGAACGGGGGAACCAATCAGCGACGGCTTGCCACCGTCCGGGGTGAATCCGGCCAAAAGCCGGTAGGGCTTCCAGCCCGAATCCGACAGCTAACCTCGTAGGCAGCCGGAAGGCTCGGCCACACAAACGCCGCGAAGATGCTTCGCGGCGTTTGTCCTTTTTTGGTACCTTTTCAAAATGCGCCCACATCTCAGCAGGAGCATCACCGTCGTCGTTGCGCTGTTCATGCTGTCGTCGCTGGCGGTTCCCTTATCGGCGCAGCTGCGGGGGAAGGGACGTCTTCAGGGAACGGTCGTCGACAAGGCCACCGGGAAGCCTCTCTCCGGTGCGATCGTGACGGTTTCCTCCGGCACGGTTTCGAAGCCTGTCGTGATCAGGACGAACGGGAAGGGGCAATGGTCCGCGCTCGGCCTGACGGGCGGCAACTGGAGCATCGACATCGAGGCCGACGGCTACCAGACGAAGAAGATGGTCGTCGAGGTCACGGAGATCGCGAACCATCCGGCGATCCGCAGCGAGCTGGAAGCCGAGGTGGTGGTGGCGAACATCCCGGCCGAGGCCGCGGAGGCGGTCACTCAAGCGCAGGAGCTGCTGCTCCCTCTCGAGGGCGATCCGATCGAAGGCGGTGCTCCGGGAGCGACCGTCACCGCCGAAAACGTGAAGGAGAACAGCCGCAAGGCGGTCGCGCTGCTCGAAGCGGCCTTGCCCCAGATTGCCCCCGGCAACGAAGAGCGCAAGCGGATGCGGACCGAGATCCAGCAGCTGCTGGCGCAGGCGCAGCGCGGCGCGGGCGACATTGCGAAAGCGATCGAGACGCTGCGCACGCTCGTGGCCTCGGATGTGTCGAATCACGCCAATGCGCTGCTGCTCGTCAACCTCTACATGGAGGCTGGAGAGGTGGCCGAAGCGAAGAGGCTCCTGGAGAAGCTGCCGGAGGGGGCGGTCTCCGATCCGGTGGTGTTCCTCAACGTCGGCATCTCGTTCCTGAACGGCGAGAGCTTCGAGGACGCCGTGGTCTATTTCGACAAGGCCCTCGCTCTCGACGCCACACAACCGGCGGGCTACTACTACCGCGGGCTGGCGCAGATGCAGCTCCAGAAGAAGGCCGAGGCCAAGGCGGATTTCGAGAAAGTCATCGCCCTGGCGCCCGATGGCCCAGAGGCCGGAGAAGCGCGGCAGTTGCTGGCGGGGTTGAAGTAGCCCGATATACTTCCCGTCGATTGGATAACCAAGTTTCGGAATTCGAGCAGCGGATCGGGTACGCATTCACCGAGCGCGAGCTGCTCCGCCGCGCCCTCACTCACAAGTCCTACTCGCACGAAGCCAAGGACCTGGACGTGCGGCACAACGAGACGTTCGAGTTCCTCGGCGACTCGGTGCTCGGCTTCGTCATCGGCGACATGCTTTTCCGCCACTTCCCGGCGCTCGACGAAGGCGCGCTCTCGAAGATGAAGGCGTTTCTGGTCAGCGCGCCGAGCCTGGCGGCCAAGGCGCGGCATTACGGCATGGGTGAGGTCATCCTCCTCGGCGTGGGCGAGGAGAAGACCGGCGGCCGGAAGAAAGACTCGCTCCTGGCGAACCTCTTCGAAGCGATGATCGCCGGCGTCTACCTCGACGGCGGTGTCGAGGCGGCGCGGCAGCTGATCGAGCGCGCCTTCCAGCAGGACATCACCGGCATCGACCAGCAGGACCTCCTCTTCCAGGACTACAAGACCGCGCTGCAGGAACTGGCGCAGGGAAAGGGCCTGCCGCTCCCGGACTACAACGTCGTCGGCGAGGTCGGCCCGGACCACGACAAGACCTTCATCGTGGAGGTGAAGGTCGGCAGCCTCAACGCGCGCGGCGAAGGCTCGTCGAAAAAAGAAGCGCAGCAACAGGCGGCGCGGCAGGCGCTGGGCGAGTTCGGAGATAAGTACGGGACGTCTTGATGCAACGATGAACGATGAACGATGAACGATGAGAAACCACGCTCGATTCATCGTTCATCGTTCATCGTTCATCGTTTGTTTTCTGATCCTTCTCCTCCTCCCCGTCCACGCGCAGCGTCCCACCGACCTCGATCGCATCCGTACCGACATCTCGCGCTTGCGCCTTCGGCTGGAGGAAGTGAGGCGGCAGGCGCAGTCGGCGGCGCGGGAGTTGGAGGAGGCCGATCTCGAGCTCGGCATCCGCACGCGTGAGCTCGACCTTGCCGCCGCCGCAGAGACGAAGCTGGCCGCCGAGCAGCAGGCCATCGAGGCGCAGATCGCCACGCTCGGTCCGCGCATCGAGCGGCAGAAGAGCGATCTCCGCTTGCGCATGGTGGCGCTCTATCGCCTCGGCGGTTTGAGCTATCTGCGCATGCTGCTGGCGCTCGATGGCGACCGCAATCCGATCGAGGCCATGTCGATGCTCAGCTATCTCGTGTCGCGCGATTCGCGGCTGGTGACGCGGTTCCAGCTGACGCAGCGCGAGCTGGCCGCGCGCAACGTGGCGCTCGCGGACCGGCGGGAGCAATTGCGGCAAACGCGCCTCGTCGTCGAGCAGCACCGCCGTGCCGTGGCTCTGGCTGTTGCGCAGAAGCAGGCCGTGCTGGCCCGCCTGCGCACCGAGGAAAGCAGTGCCGCGCAGCAGCTGGCGGCGCTGGAAGAGAAGGCGCGCCGGCTGCAGCGGCTGGTCGACACGCTTTCGTTGCAGAAGCGCGGCGTGGCGGCGACGCTGGACATCCGCACGGTGCAGGGAGCGCTGCCGTGGCCGGTGGACGGGAAGGTGATCGAGCACTTCGGACGGCAACGTAACCCGAAGTTTGCAACCTATACGGTCAACAGCGGCCTCAAGATCGAAGCGGCGCCCGGCGCGCAGGTGCGGGCCGTCTTCCAGGGAACAGTTCTATTTTCGCAGTGGTTCAAAGGGTACGGAAACTTGATCATCCTCGACCACGGCAATCGCGTTTTCTCGTTGTACGGCAACCTGAAGCAATCGGGGGTGACGGTGGGGGACCGGATCGCCGGCGGCCAGGCCATTGCAGGGGTCGGCGAGAGCGAGGATACGCAAGCCGGCACATCCGGCTATCTCTATTTCGAGCTTCGACACGATAATCGTCCCGAGGATCCGCAGAAGTGGCTTCGCTGAGGAAAAACTTTGCTGAGGAAAACAATGTCCAAACGGAAAATCGCGTTTCTCACGTTGTCGGTGGTGGTGCTGATCACGCTTCTCACGGGAGCCCTGTTCGGCCAGACCACGCAGAAGAGCAACGTCTACCGCTACCTCAGCATCTTCTCGGAAGTCTTCGACCTCGTGAAGACGAACTACGTCGACCAGGTCGGCCCCGAGAAGCTGATGGACGGCGCGTTCGCGGGTGTCACCGACGCCATCGATGAGTTCAGCTACTACGTTCCGCCGGCCCAGATGGCGGCGTACAAGAAGTTCGTCGACGTCGAGGACAACGGCCTCGGCATGATCGTGACCAAGCGCTTCGGCTACGCGTATGTGGTCGCGCCGGTCGAGGGCTCGCCCGCCGATCAGGCCGGACTCGACTCCGGCGATTTCATCGAGAAGATCGACGGCCAGCCGACGCAGACGATGACGTCGTGGCAGATGCGCGCGGCCATCAATCAGCCGCGTCCGGTGAAGCTGCAGATCCTGCGCGGCGGCGAGACACACCGCGAGGAAGTGACCATCAAGCCGGCGACGTTCCATCCCGTGACCGTGCGCAACGACACGATCTCCGGCATCGCCTACGTGAAGATTCCCTGGTTCGAGGAGGGGACGGCCAAGCAGTTCCGGGCCGCGCTCGAGTCGGTCCGGCAGCAGAACACGCGCAAGCTGATCGTCGACCTCCGCGGCAACGCCGGCGGATCAGTCGAGGAAGCGATCGTCGCCGCGGACGAGCTGCTCACCAGCGGTCTCATCACGGCGCTCGAAGGACGCAAGATCGAAGAGAAGAAGTGGCAGGCCGACCGCAACACGTCGTACGACGGCGAAGTGCAAGTCCTCACCGATCCCTCCACGGCCGCAGGCGCCGAGGTCTTCGCGGCGGCCATCCGCGGCAACAGCCGTGGCAAAGTCGTCGGCCTGACCACGTACGGCAAAGCCATCGTGCAACGCTTCATCCCACTCCCCAGCGGCGGCGGCGTGCAGATGACGATCGGCCACTACACCACCCCCGAGCTCAAAGCCATCACCGACACCGGCGTGAAGCCCGACGTGCTCGTCGACCTCTCCGCGCAGGCGCTCGAAGACCCGGATACGAAGGGCAAGCGCGAGCCGAAAGACGACCTCATCCTCAACAAAGCGCTGCAGCTCTTCGGCGCGCAGCCGCAGAGAACCAAGATCGCCGAGAAAAAAGCAGCGTAAGGGAGAGTTACAATTGAACCGCGCATGAGAGAGCGTGGGGAAGAAGCGCGCAGTTCATTTCAGACAGTGCTCATTCTCGTGGCCATTCCGCTCGCCGGAATGGCCGTTTTCTTTTTGTGGCAGTGGTGGAACGGCGGCATCACCCCGAGGGAAACGATCCAGGAAGTGCGCGGCGCGAAGACCGCGATCGTCCGTCGCCCCCGCCTGGAAACCACCGACGCCGACGCACTTCCTCGCGTAACACCCCGTCGTAAACGCTCCACTGCCGACCGCCGACTGCCGACTGCCGACTCCCGCGGAGGCGACATCGTCCTGATCATCGACGACCTCGGTTTCGAGGGGCAGCCGCTGGAGCGCGTCATGGCGCTCGACCCGAACATCAACCTGGCCATCCTGCCGAACGGCACGCGCGCCGAACAGTTTGCGGAGCTCCTGCACGCGCGCGGCTTCGAAGTGCTCTGCCATCTGCCGATGCAGCCGCGCGGACGCGAGACGCCGGGCCGCAACGCCATCCTGGCCTCGATGAGCGACGACGAGATCGCCAGCACCACGCGGCGCAACATCCAGGCGGTGCCGTACGCGCGCGGCGTGAACAATCACATGGGATCGCTGGCCACCGCCGACCGCCGCATCATGACCAGCGTCATCGGCGCCCTCCCCGACGGCATGTACTTCATCGACTCCCGCACCGGCGGTGGGTCGGTGGCCGCAACCGTCGCGCGCGAAATGAACGTCCGCACCGCCTCCCGCCACGTCTTCCTCGACGACATCGCCACCGAGAGCGCGGTACGCAAACAGCTCGCGGAACTGGCTACCGCCGCGACGAAACGCGGCGTAGCGATTGGGATCGGGCATCCTTACCCGGTGACTTTGCGCGTGCTGGCGGATGAGTTGCCGGAGCTCAAGGCGAAGGGGTTTCGGTTGGTGCGGGCGAGTAGTGTCGTGAATTAACTTCGCTTTTCGCGAGAGCCGACCCCTCATCCGCCTTCGGCACCTTCTCCCCTCGCCGAGGGGAGAAGGCTACCTATCTTCATCCATCGCGAGAAGCAGCAATAGGTAGCCTTCTCCCCACCGCAGCTTCATCGCGGTGGGGAGAAGGTGCCGCAGGCGGATGAGGGGCGCTCTCGCGATAGCATGCGCCGTCCATGCTGCTGGCTCTTTTCCTCCTCGACACCGCGGCCGGTCTCTACCTCTTCCTCCCTTTGGTCGGTCGCCGCAATGCGGGGGTGAAGTTTTACCGGTTGATCCTGCTCGTGGGCGGGTCGCTGGCGTTGTGTGCGGCGGTGGCTCATGCCATGGCTTCGCGGCGCGATCTGGCGATGGCGGATGCGGCGGTGGTGGCGCTCACGGCGCTGGTGCTCGTCACGCTTCGCTATCCGAAGCGCCTCGTCTTCCGGGCCTCGGCGACGCTGCTCGGTGCCGCGCATCTGATCGCGGCTGTAGCTGCGTATGACGCGGCCGTGCGGCCGTCGCATCTGGCGTGGAGCATCGCCGGTGCGCTGGCTTCGATCGCTCTGCTCGGCAGCGTGAATCTGGCCATGTTGCTCGGCCATTGGTACCTCGTCGTGCGCGGCATGGCCATCGATCCGTTGAAGCGGCTCACCATCGCCACGCTTGTGGCGACCATCGCCAAGATCGTGGTGGTCGTCGTGGTGGTCATCGCGGCCTGGCCTCCGCCGGTGACGAAGGACATCTTCTTCTGGATGCGCGTGGGGTGGGGTCTGCTCGGGCCGCTGGCGCTCTACCCGATGGTGTGGGGCACGGTGAAGATCCGCTCCACGATGGCCGCCACCGGCATCCTCTACGTCGAGGTCGTGGCCGTGGTCATCGGCGAGGTGCTCGGCGGATGGCTGGCGGCGCTTGCGCATTTGCCGCTGTAGCAACAGCGGGTGTAACCGGTTAACATCGCGGCCACGCCATGGCCGGAGTCAGACTGGAAAGCGTTGCCAAGCGGTACGGACCCGTCTCGGTCATCGAGGGGCTCGACCTCGACATCCGCGACCGGGAGTTCATGGTGCTGGTCGGTCCGTCCGGCTGCGGCAAGTCGACCGCGCTGCGCATGATCGCCGGCCTCGAGGATGTCTCCGAGGGGAAGATCTACATCGGCGAGCGCGTGGTCAATGAGCTGCAGCCGAAAGACCGCGACGTGGCCATGGTCTTCCAGAGCTACGCGCTCTACCCGCACATGTCCGTGCGCGAGAACATCGCCTTCGGCCTCAAGATCCGCAAGACGCCGAAGCCCGAGCTGGAGAAGAAAGTCGACGATGCCGCGCAGACGCTGGGCATTCATCATCTGCTCGACCGCAAGCCGAAACAGCTCTCCGGCGGCCAGCGGCAGCGCGTGGCGGTGGCCCGCGCCATCGTGCGCGATCCCAGCGTGTTCCTCTTCGACGAGCCGCTCTCCAACCTCGACGCCAAGCTGCGCGGCCAGATGCGCGCCGAGATCACGAAGCTGCAGCAGCGCCTGGAGACCACCTGTGTCTACGTGACGCACGACCAGATCGAGGCCATGACCATGGGCCATCGCATGGCCGTGATGAAGGAAGGGAAGATCCAGCAGCTCGGTACGCCGCTGGAGGTGTACGACAAGCCGGCCACTCTCTTCGTGGCGCAGTTCATCGGCACGCCGCCGATGAACTTCTTCAGCGCCACCGTGAACGACGGCCGGCTCGACGCGGCCAGCTTTACCCTCCCGCTGACCGATGCGCATCGCGTCACGAACGGACAGAAAGTCTGGGTGGGCGTGCGTCCGGAGAATCTCCTGCCCGGAAACGAACAGGGCCGCGGTACGACAGCGCGCGTTCAGGGCGTCGTCGATCTCGTGGAGCCGGTCGGACACCAGGCCATCGTGCACACGAGCCTCGGCAACGACGTTCTCGTGGCCGCATTCGACGCGCATCACATGCCGAAGGTCGGCGAGACGATCGACCTCGTCGTCGAGCTCGATGCGATGCATCTGTTCGACGCGGCCACCGAGAAGCGGATTTAGTGCTTCTCTTCCGCTCCGGGAGGAGCGGCGCCGTACACGTGCTGATCGTGCTTGATCAGATCGAACGGCTGGAGCGCGGGATTGGCCGGATAGCCGCGATGCACGGCCTGGCACTCGTAGCAGACGATGACGTCCTTCACCATGCGCCAGACGATGTAATCGAGGATCGTCACGCCGAGGAGCGAGAGACCCCAGGTCCACGGCACGAACACCGCGCCGATCGCCACCAGAGCGATGCCGGTGGTGCGGTTGAAGTCCTTCTGGAAATAGAGCTCTTCGTGGGCGCAGGCTGCGCAGCGATCGATGACCGTTCCGTCGGGAGGGGCCGTGACGTCCGTGGCCGCACCGCAGTGCTCGCACGGGCGGGCGGGCTCACCTGATGCGCGCGTGAGGCGCTGTTCGCATTTCAGACAGAGATAGTTGACGGTGGGCATCTGCGAGCTTCATCGAGCCCGCTCGAGGTACCGGTTCTCGCTTGGGTCGACGATGATCTCTTCGCCTTCGGTGACGAACGGCGGGACCTGGACGACGACGCCGTTCTCGAGGGTGGCTGGCTTGTAGGACGATGACTGCGTGGCGCCTTTCACCATCGGCTGGGTCTCGGCGATCTTGACCTTCATCGTCTTCGGGAGCTCCACGCCGATCGGCTTGACCTCGTGGAACTGCACCTGGATCTTCAGGCCCGGCTGGAGCCACGAGGCGGCGTCGCCGAGATCGTCTTCGCTGATCTCGATCTGCTCGTAGTTCTCCGTGTTCATGAAGTGATGGGCGTGGCCGTCGGAGTAGAGGTACTCCATCTCATGCTGGGAGATGTAGGCCTGCTCGATGTCGTCGTTCGAGCGGAACCGGTGGTCGAACTGGTTGCCGGTGCGGAGGTTGCGGAGCTTGGCCTGCACCATGGCCCGCAGGTTGCCCGGCGTGTGGTGGCGGAACTCCATGACCTTGCAAAGGTCTCCCTCGAACAGAATGACGATGCCTTTGCGAATGTCGTTGGCCTGCATGTGAATCCTTTCGAATAGACTCGGCGCCGCATTCTAGTTGCCGCACGGAGAGCCCAGTGAAAAATGCGAGATTGATCTTGATTGCCGCGCTGCTGGTGGCAGCATGCCGCCCCGACCGCGAACCGCAAACTGCGCAGCCAGCAGGAGATATTCCAGTCGGCGTCTACGGCGCGCTCACCGGCAGCGAGGCCGCGTTCGGTACCGCGACCGTGAACGGTGTGCGCATCGCCGCCAGCGAGATCAACGCCGCCGGCGGCATCCTGGGACGGAAGATCCGGCTCGTGGTCGAGGACGATCAGGGCCGTGCCGAGGAAGCCGCGTCCGTGGTCACGAAGCTCATCACCAGCGACGGGGTCGTGGCCCTGATCGGCGAGAACTCGTCGAACCAGTCGCTGGCCGCGGCGCCGATCGCGCAGGCCAACGGCGTGCCGATGATCTCCCCGTCGTCCACGAACCCGGCCGTCACCGAGAAAGGCGACTCCATCTTCCGGGTCTGCTTCACCGATCCCTACCAGGGGAAGGCGCTGGCCGCGTTCGTGCGCACCAACCTCAAGCTCGACACCGCGGCGATCCTGATCGACAAGAAAAACGATTACTCCGTTGGTCTCGGGGGCGTCTTCCGCAAAGAGTTCGAAGCCGCCGGCGGAAAGATCGTCGCCGAGCAGAGCTACTCCGGCGGCGATACTGAGTTCCGCCCGCAGCTCACCGCCATCAAGTCCGCCGCGCCGCAGGCGGTGTTCATCCCCGGCTTCTACACGGAGGTCGGGCAGATCGCCATCCAGGCGCGCGACCTCGGCATCACCGTGCCTTTAGTCGGCGGCGACGGTTGGGACTCGCCGGTCGTGATCAGGATCGGCGGCAAGGCCATCGAAGGCTCCTACTTTTCCGATCACTACTTCGTCGGCGACGACCGTCCCGTGGTCAAGAAATTCGTCGCCGAATACGAGAAACGCCACGGCGCCAAGCCCGAAGCCAACGCCGCCCTTGGCTACGACGCCCTCTACGTCTTCGCCCACGCCGCCCGCCGCGCCAACTCCCTCGACAAAAAACTCGTCCGCGACCAGATCGCCGCCACCAAGGACTACGAAGGAGTGTCCGGCACCATCACCATGGGCCCCGACCGCAACCCCATCAAGCCGGTGGCCATGATCAAGATCGAAAACGGCCAGATGAACTTCGCGGGGTGGGTGAAGCCGTAGGGGTTTGCAGAGGAGCGTCCGATGCCATCGACGCATGTGAACCTTCATTACCATCTCGTGTTCAGCACGAAAGAGCGTGTGCCGTCGATCACGGCCGATGTGCATGAACGCGTGCATGCCTATCTCGGAGGCATCGTGCGCGGATTGAATGGGATTGGTCTCGAAGTCGGCGGCACCGCCGATCACGTGCATCTACCCGTTTAACCGGTGGCCGCGCCGCTGCGCGGCTTGCCACCGGCTACCCTCGCGCTGCCCCTCCGGGGCACGTAGAAACGCGAACACGGCGCAACCTCGCTGTGTTGGTGTCTGTTGCCCCGGAGGGGCAGCCCGAAGGTAGCCGGTGGCAAGCGAGGTACGAGCGCGGCCACCGGATTCATGGCATCGCCGATTTTCCCGCCCCGGCAGGGGCGGCAGAGCCGACGCCTGTCTAGCCGGGGACGTCGCCGGCGTTGCGTTTCCGCTCCGCCCACGCCAATTGCGCGACCATCAACAGCATCCCGGCGTCGCGGATCAGCACGATCCACATGTCCCTGATCCGTTCCTCGTGCGTTCTGTTGGCGGCGGAGACGTCGAAGCAGCCGCAGTCGATGGCGTTGCCGCGGGCGAGGTTGATGGTGATGGCGACCATGAAGACGAGCAGCAGGAGGGTGATGATCCAACGTGCCGGCTTGACCCATACGCCGAGGATCAGCGCCAGTCCGGCCAGTACCTCCACCCACGGCATCACCAGCGCGCTGATGTTGATCAGACCGCCGGGGACGATGCGGTAGTTGTAGATCATGTGCGCGAAAGACGGCGGGTCGGCGATCTTGGGGAGCGCGGCGACGATGAAGATCGCGCCGAGGGCGATCTGCACTCGGACCGTGAGCCAGGGATGCGTGAGCGCTTCGCGGACCGTCACGGCTGTCCTCCCGTCTTCACTGCTCCGTTGCGGTCCTGCCAGTCGGGGAAGCCGTCTTTGTAGACGTAGAGGTTGTTGAACTGGATGCCCCACAACTTCTGCGACAGCATGTGCGAGTCCTCGCACGCGCCGCCGGAGCAGTAGATGACGATTGGCTTGTCCTGATCGCTCGGGTCGCTCCGCTCGCCGTAGAGCGCGTTCACCTTGTCATCGATGTCGGACTCCCACACCGAGAACGACCGCGCGCCGGCGATGTGACCGGCCTCGTAGACAGAGGTGCGGCGCGCGTCGAGGAAGAGCACTCCGTTCGCGTGCAGCAGCGCGGCGTCTGCGCCGGAGATCTCCACGTAGGCCTGGGAGGGGTGGGGCTTGAAGCGGGACAGGGGATCGGCGGCGGGGGGGGGGGGGGGGGGGGGGCGGAGGTGGTGGTTGTTGTGGGAGGAGGAGTGGCGGTTTTAACGGGGAGAGTGGACGCTGTGGACGTGGTGGACGCAGTGGACGTTGCGGAGGTTGACGCGATGGTCTGCGTGGCGATGGGGGCGGCGGTTGCGGTGGGGACGGTTGCCGGCTCAGCGGTTGCCGTGGGAACGGCGACCGTGGCCGTCGTGACCGGTGGGGGTGGTGGCGGCACGCGGAGCGCGTTGGGGTAGAAGCCCGGGAGCATGAGCCGCCTCGTGCGGGAGGCAAAGCCATTCGTCACGATCGCCAGCACCAGGGCGACGGCGATCAGTACCACGGCGCGAGCAAACGAGTTCTTCAGCATCGTCTCCTGAGACGCGCGACGAAGACCGCGCGTTACGGGCCGATACTACCCCAGCCGCTGCAGCACCATCATCGCGTACGCCTGGATCGAGACCTCCTCGCCGGCCTTCCACTCCGGCTGCAGCCGCAGGTCGGGGACGGGCTCGTTGGTGTCGAGGACCTTTTTCCAGCGGTCGCCCCATTGGTTGGTGGGAAGCCGGAACGTGAGCGGTTCGTAGTGGGCGTTGAAGAGGATGTAGAAGCTGTCGTCGACGACCGGTTCGCCGCGGTCGTCGGGCGTGGCGATGGCTTTGCCGTTGAGGAAGACGCCGATGGTGCGGGCCCGGCCTTCCTGCCAGTCGGCTTCCGTCATCGGCTGGCCGTCGGGCTTGAACCAGCCGATGTCGCTCACGCCGGTGCCGCGGACGTTCCGGCCGTGGAACCAGCGGCGGCGCTGGAACGCGGGATGGTCCTTGCGGAAGCGGATGACGCGGGCCACGAAGGCGCGCAGGCCGTCGTCCATGGCCTCCCAGTCGAACCAGGAGACCTCGTTGTCCTGCGCGTAGCCGTTGTTGTTGCCGTGCTGGGTGCGGCCGAACTCGTCGCCTCCCAGCATCATCGGCACGCCCTGCGAGAGGAACAGCGTGGTCAGGAAGTTGCGCTGCTGCCGCGAGCGGAGCTGCTCGACCCCTTCGTCGTCCGCCGGCCCTTCCACGCCGCAGTTCCAGGAGCGGTTGTCGTCGGCGCCGTCGTTGTTGTCCTCCAGGTTGGCCTCGTTGTGCTTGTCGTTGTACGAGACCAGATCGCGCAGCGTGAAGCCGTCGTGCGCGGTGATGAAGTTGATGCTGGCATACGGCCGGCGCCCGTTGGCGGCGTAGAGGTCGGAGCTGCCGGTGAGGCGCGTGGCGAAGTCGTCGAGGGTCTGATCGGTGCCGCGCCAGTAGTCGCGCACGACGTCGCGGTAGCGGCCGTTCCACTCCGACCAGAGCGACGGGAAGTTGCCGACCTGATAACCGCCTTCGCCGACGTCCCACGGCTCGGCGATGAGCTTGACCTGCGAGATCACGGGATCCTGCTGGATGATGTCGAAGAACGCCGAGAGGCGGTCGACGTCGTGCAGCTCGCGGGCGAGCGTGGCCGCCAGGTCGAAGCGGAAGCCGTCCACGTGCATCTCCAGCAGCCAGTAGCGCAGCGAGTCCATGATCATCTGCAGCACGTGCGGATGGCGCATGTGCAGGCTGTTGCCGGTGCCGGTGTAGTCCATGTAGTACCGCGCCTGTCCGGGCACGGTGCGGTAGTAGGCGGTGTTGTCGATGCCTTTCATGGAGAGCACCGGCCCCAAATGACTCCCCTCGGCGGTGTGGTTGTAGACGACGTCGAGGATGACTTCGATGCCTTCGTCGTGAAGACAGCGCACCATCTGCTTGAACTCCGTCACCTGCTGCCCGAGGTCGCCGCTGGCGGCGTACTCGTTGTGCGGCGCGAAGAAGGCGATGGAGTCGTAGCCCCAGTAGTTGCGCAGCCCGCGGTCGAGCAGGTGTTTGGAGTGGATGAACTGATGCACCGGCAACAGCTCCACCGCGGTGACGCCGAGCTCCCGCAGGTACTTGATCGCCGCAGGGTGGGCCATGCCGGCATACGTGCCGCGGAGATTCTCCGGGACGCCGGGATGCCGCATGGTGAAGCCGCGGACGTGCGTCTCGTAGATGATCGTCTCGTGCCACGGTGTGAGCGGCGGGTGATCGGCGCCCCAGTCGAAGTAGGGACTGATGATCACCGACTTGGGCATGAACGGCGCGCTGTCCGCGTCGTTGCGCGAGGTATCGGGCTCGTCGAAGCGATACGGAAACACCGCCTCGTCCCACCGCACCTGCCCTTCCACCGACTTGCCGTACGGATCGAGCAGCAGCTTGTTCGGATTGCACCGGTGCCCGTTCTCCGGGTCCCACGGCCCATGCACGCGATAGCCGTAACGCTGCCCCGGCCCGATGTTCGGCAGGTACCCATGCCAGATGAACGCCGTCGTCTCCGGCAGATCCACCCGCGTCTCCCGCCCCTCGGCATCAAAGAGACAAAGCTCCACCCGCTCCGCCACCTCCGAAAACACAGAGAAATTCGTCCCGACGCCATCCCAGGTCGCACCAAGGGGATAGGGCTTGCCCGGCCAGATACGCAAGGGAGCGGGTTTTCGCAAAGCAAGTGCCAGAGGCGGAGGGCAGAGCGCAGCGGGCAGAGGGCAGAAGAAAAAGCCACCGTCGTGATTCTGCCTCTGCGCTCTGCCCTCTGCGCTCCGCCCTCTGATTCATGGCACGTTGCTCGCTCTTCCTTGCTCGCACGATGCGAGACAGGAACGCCCGGGATTGCCGCTGCAGTTACGTGGTCGTCGTGGAGAAGGGCGGCCAGCCGGACGAGCTGCGGGGGCTGGCGAATTATCTGTCGGGGCTGGGCGTGGACGGGTGTGACGTGGTCGTGCTGGATCTTTCGCCGCGGCCGCAGTTCGAGAGCAACGGGCGCATTCTCCGTTGGGTCGGACGGCACGTGGCCGTGCGGCCGGAGCACTGCACGCCGATGGGGTTGCTCGATCGCGTCGGCGCCGCCGCAGGCGTGGCGGCGTGCGACAAGGTGATCGTGGCGTCGGAAGATGTCCGCTACGCGGCCGACGCCATCGGCCGGATTTGCAATCTCCTCGACGCGCACGAGGTGGTCGAGCCGCAGGACTATCTCGAGCCGCTGCCGTGGTGGGGGAGCATCGAGGCGGGACGGATCCTGCTGCACCGCGGCATCGAGCCGCAGCCCGACCACGGGGCCACGTTCGGGTTCCGCCGCGGCGCGGTGCGCACCATGCGCAACCTCGGCGGCAGCAACGCCGCCGACGATCCGGTGCGGCGCCTGGCGGCCGCGGGCGCCGAGGTCTTTGCCGCCGCCGACGTGTTCGTGCGGCGCGAGCCCGGGACGCTCGACGAGTGGCTCGGGCAGCGTCCGCGATTCGCCAACGACGATTTCTCCCTGCCGCTCAAGTCGGCGTTCTTCTTCTCGATCCTGCCGCTCCTGCTGCTGCTCGCCGCCACCGGCGGACTGCGGCTGGCCGGCGTCTACGCCGGCGTGATCGCCTTCTCCTCGGTGGGACTGGCGCTCAACGGCCGCACCGGCGCCGGCGCGTTCTTCCCGATCCGCTCCTGCTTCTTCGCGCCGCTCTGGGTCTTCGAGCGCTCTGTGAGCGTGTATTGGGCGCTGCTCCGCAAACTGCGCGGCACCGAAGCCGACACCTCGCGCATCGTCCTGCCGGAACGAGCCAAGGGCACGAAAGTGGCCAGCGGCGGCTGAAGGTTCATGGTCGCGGCCTCGAATGTTGGGGCACGCTCCAGAAATGTTGAGTTGAGCTCAAGAAATCTCGAGTCGCACTCGAGAAATGTTGAGTTGCGGTCAAGAAATGTTGAGATGCACTCAAGAAATGTTGAGTTGCGGTCAAGAAATGTTGAGATGCACTCAAGAAATGTTGAGTCGCGCTCAAGAAATGTTGAGATGCACTCAAGAAATGTTGAGATGCACTCAAGAAATGTTGAGATGCACTCAAGAAATGTTGAGTTGCGCTTAACAAATCTTGAGCTGCACTCAACAATTGTTGAGCTGCGGTCAAGAAATGTTGGGCTTCACGCAACAAATCCTGGGCAAGACTCGACGGAAGTCGCAGCGAATCAACATGTTGCGATCGCGTGCCAATCAGGGAACGGTGATCGGCTCGAGATCCGGTAACAGTTCCACGCTCCCTTTCCGCACTTCTTCCCGATACTTGGCCACGTCCTCGGCGAAGACTTTGTTGTAATCTTCCAGGACTTTGCGCAGTTCGGCTTCGGCCTGGTCGAGATAGGCGAGTTGTGACGGCGTGGGGGCGTCCCAGGAGGACTGCATCGCGCCGAGGGGGTAGCCGATCTTGGACCAGACATCGGTCTCGGCGACGATGCCTTTGGTTTTCGGCGGCGTCCAGAGGCGGCGCTCCAGGCGGTCGAGTTTTTCTTTGAGGGTGTTGCCGGATTTCACGACCGGATCTGGCTCGGCGCCGGGCTCGTCTTTCTTGAGCTTGGCGGCCACGGCGTCGATGTCGGCGCGCGTTTTCTGGATGCGCTCGATGGCGGCGGTGGCGGTCTCCTGCAGGCGGCCGGCGCGCAGGACGGCGTCGTACTTCGACTGGCGCTGTTCGGCCGTGAACGCCTCGCGCGGGTCGGGCAGGACGCGCACGGCCTGTTTCGCTTCCTGGCCGCGCAGTTTCGCCGTGATCATGTACACGCCCGGAGGGACCTCGGCGCCGCCAGCCGCGCGGACACGGGCGTCTTCGGCGGCGTCGCCGGTGGGGGGACGTTTGAAGGAATCGCGGGTGAGGTCCCAGGCCACGCGGTTCACGCCGAGCTTCGCCGGTCCTTTGAAGCGGCGGATGACTTTTCCGGAGGCGTCGGCGACTTCGAGCTCGACCTCGGGTGCCTTGTCGTCTTTGGCCTTGTCATCCTTCTTTGCGGCCTCAGTGGCCGCGGGCTTCGGCGGCGCCTCGTATCCCTTCGGCATGTCTTCCGCGATGGCCGGCGGCACACCGGCCGCGTCGACGAGCGTCTTCTGCGCGGCGGTGCGCTCCTTCTCCTTGCGCTCGCGCTCCTTCTCCTCGATCGGATGCGGAAGTCCGGGAAGGTTCAGCGAATAGGTGAGCAGGGCGCCGTACGGCTCGTTCTCCGCACGGAACTCGGCGTCGCCGACGAAACGCGAGCCTTTCTTCTGCCGCGTGGTGTAGGTCTGCGCTTCCGGCACTTCGAAGAAATGCAGCGGCTTGGCGAGCGTCTCTTTCGACATCGACCGCAGCGGACGGATGTCGTCGATCACGTAGGCCGCGCGGCCGTGCGTGCCGATGACGAGATCGTGCTCGCGCGGATGGATGGCCAGCCCCATGACCGACACGGTGGGGAAGCCGTGCTTCCATTTCATCCACGACTTGCCGGCGTCGGTGCTGACCCAGAGACCGAACTCCGTGCCGAGGAAGAGAAGATCGGGGTCGACCGGATCCTGCTCGATCGAGAGCGCATAGCCCTGCAGATCCCTGGTTACCAGCGAGGTCCACGACTTGCCGTAGTCGGTGGTGCGATAGACATACGGCGCGAGATTGGAGCGGCGATGGTCGTCGAGCACGATGAACGCCGTGCCCGCCGCGTGGCGCGAGGCCTTGATCTCGGGCACCCAGGTATTCGCCGGCACGCCTTTGATGTTGCCCTCGACGCTCGTCCAGTTCGCGCCGTCGTCGCGCGTGATCTGTACGCGGCCGTCGTCGGTGCCCACCCAGATCACGCCGCGCTCCACCGGGCTCGGGGCGATGGTCATGATGGTGGTGAAATTCTCCGCGCCGGTGACGTCGGGCGTGAGGCCGCCGCTCCGGTCCTGATGCTGCCATTCTTTTCGATTGGAGGTGAGGTCAGGGCTAATCGTTGTCCAGACATCGCCACGGTTCGCCGAGCGGTGGACGTACTGGCTGCCGTAGTAGACGGTGTTCGGATCGAACGGGTCGATGGCGATGGCGGCGTTCCAGTTGAAGCGCAACGCCCGGCCCTGCGGCGCGCTGGGCCGGATGTCCTTGCGCTCGCCCGTGCGCAGATTCCAGCGCACGAGATAGCCCTCCTGGCTCATGGCGTAGCCGGTCATCGAATCGGTGGGGATCGGCATCGTGGCGAAGCCGTCGCCGAAGCCCACTTCCTGCCAGTCCGAATTGCGGATGCCGTAGGTCTCCCAGGTCGTGTTCGGACCCTTCCACGAGCCGTTGTCCTGCATGCCGCCGTAGACGTTGTAGGGCCTCTCGTCGTCGACGGCGATGTGGTAGTACTGCGCCAGCGGCAGCGTGGCCACATAGCGCCAGTTGAGACCGCGGTCGCGGCTCTCCGCCACGCCGCCGTCGTTGCCGGAGTACATGCGCAGCGGATCGTTCGGGTCGATCCAGAGCGCGTGATAGTCGGGATGGATCTTCGCGAACGGCACGAGCACTTTGAACGAGCGTCCGCCGTCCGTCGACAGCGAGATCAGCGAGGCCACGTTGTAGACGCGGTTCGGATCCTTCGGATCGACGCGGATGTCGGCGTAGTAGAACGGGCGGCTGGCCACGTTGTGCTCGGTGTTGACCGCGGTCCATTTGCGTCCGCCGTCCTCGGAACGTAGCAGCGCGCTCTTCTCCGCCTCGACCAGCGCGTAGACGACGCTCGGATCCGAGCGGGCGATGCCGAGGCCGATGCGCCCGAGGGCGCCTTTCGGCATGCCGTCCTCCTCGGTGAACCGCTTCCACGTCGCGCCGCCGTCGTACGTCACATGAAGACCCGACCCCGGACCGCCGGAGTTGAAGAACCACGGCCAGCGCTGGAACTCCCACATGGCCGCGAAGAGCTTGTTCGGATTCTCGGGGTCGATGACCAGATCGGCCGCGCCGGTGCGCTCGTTCACGTACAGCACCTTCGTCCACGTCCTGCCGCCGTCGGTGGTCTTGAACACCCCGCGGTCGGCGTTCTGTCCCCAGGCCTGCCCCATGGCCGCCACCCAGGCGATATTCGGATCGCGCGGATGAAGGGCGATGCGATGAATGCGCTCCGTCTTCTCCAGGCCTAGGTGCTGCCAGGTGGTCCCGCCGTCGAGCGACTTGTAGATCCCGTTGCCGACGGAGACCGAGTTGCGCGGATTCCCCTCGCCGGTGCCCACCCAGACGATCTCCGGACTGGTCTGATTGACCGCCACCGCCCCGATCGCCGCCACCGGCTGCTCGTCGAAGACCGGCGTGAAGCTGTACGCGCCGTCCGTCGACTTCCAGACTCCTCCCGTGGCCGCGCCGACATAGACGATGTCGGGATCCGACTCCACCGCATCGATCGCCGCGACGCGGCCGCTCATCGCAGCCGGCCCGATCGCACGCGCCTTCATCCCGGCCAGCAGCTCGGGATCGATCTGGGCGTGAAGGGTGAGGGTGAAGGGAAGGAGGCAGAGAACGAGGCAGAGAACGAGGGAAAGGATTCGTCTCTTCGTCATGGCGCGGGATTGTAGCCCGCCCGCCATGCCCTCTCCCCGCTAGCCGGCGGGGAGAGGGACTTGGATACAGCGTAGAAACTAGGTGGTGGTCGTCGCGGCCGTGCCGGTGGCTGCGGTGTCCGTCGAGGTCGTGGCCGAGGTGTCGGTCGACATCGTGTCCGTAGCCATCGTATCGGTGGCCATGGTGTCGGTCGCCATCGTCTCCGTGGCCGTCGTGGCCGAGGTCTCGGTCATCGTGGTCTCGGTCGTGGTGGTTTCCGTCTTCTTACAGGAAACGGCGGCAACGAGGGCAACGGCGCAAAGAATGGTCACAAACTTCTTCATTTGAATCTTCTCCTCAAGTCTTATCGGTGAATGGTGAAGCTGTGCTGCGCCTTCTTTTGGTGCCGTACCACCCCGCCTTCTCGTTTTGAGTCAAAAACTGTGGACGCTGGATAGCACGGGCGGGCGCGGGTGTCTAGAGGCAGAGGGCAGAGCGCAGAGGGCAGAGGGCAGAAGAAAATGCACGACCGTGGGCGGGCGGGAACTTCTGCCCTCTGCCCTCTGCGCTCTGCCCTCTCAGTCAGGGAAGCCGGCGCCGTCGATCCCGGGCACGATCTTCAGCGCGTTCTTGTAGTAGATCTTCTTCAGGACCTCGTCCGGCAGGCCGAGGCCGTACATCTTCCAGAAGGCGTGGCGCTTGCGGTAGTAGTCGAAGTACTCGTCTTCGGTCTCCAGCACGCGAAAGTACGTTGCGTACTCGTCCGCGTTCCAGATGTCTTTTCCCATCAGCACGCGGTCCTGGTACTTGATGAGGAACGCGCGCGCGGCCTTCGGCTGGCGTCCGAGCTCGTAGAGCACGGCGCCCATCTCGGTATAGACGTTGGGCAGCTCGTCGAGGAGCTTGCCGAGACGGGCCAGGTCGTTGCCGAGCCAGGCCAGGTGCGCGGCGATGAACTTGGTCTTGGGGTGTTTGCGGAAGAGGTTGAACTGTTCGCCCATGGTCTGTTCGAACGAGGCGAACTTCGGGTCGTCGCGGCGGCGGTTGGGGAACTGCTGCAGCTCGAGCCAGCGCTCGTTGTGCTTGTCGAGGGGCGACCAGAACGCCACCGGCTCGCCCGTGTGAATGAGCACCGGGATGCCGAGGTCGCCGGCTTTCTTCCAGATCGGATCGAGGCGGGGATCGTCGGTGGGAAGGCGCTTGCCCGACTTGTCGGTGAGGAACATGCCGAGGTTCTTGAAGATCTTCAGACCGACGGCGCCGTTCTTCACATCCTCTTCGAGCTGCTTGGCCGCGTTCGCGCCGAAGTCCGGCTCGTCGATGCGCTGGAAGTCGACGTTGGCGAAGACCACGAACCGTTTCGGATGCCCGTTGCGCAACGCGGCCAGACCGCGCTGCAGCTCGGCGCCGGAGCCGCCGCTGAGATTGACCATCACCGACATCCCGATGCGGTCCATGTCGGCCACGAGCTGATCGGCCTCCGCCGGGGACATGTCGCGCTTCTGATGATTGTGGATGTCGATGAACGGAAACTTCGCCTTCGTGCGGGGGTGCTCCGGCACGATCAGCGTCGATTTCGGGTCGTACTCCTCGAACGACATCGGCGGCGCGGTTTGCGCGAAGACCGACGTGGTGAGGAGGGCAAGTGCGATGAGTGGGATGCGCATCGTGGTGATGTGGCTCAGAGGCTCACAGGCTCACAGGCTCAAAGGCTCAGAGTTTTCGCGGGGGTTCTCTCTGAGCCCCTGAGCCTCTGAGCCTCTGAGCCTCGGTCGTCAGTGCGCCAGCACGCGCGCCGTGGCTTCGACGTTCTCCCACTTCAGCGTGAGAGTGCTCTGGTTCTGGCCCGCGGAGGGGAGGGAGATGGCGAAGGTCTCGACGGGGGCGGAGAGGGCCTTGACGGCCAGCTTCGTGCGGCCGAGGTCCTGGGTCTCATCGTATTTCGTGCCCCACTGGCCGGTCTGCTTGTTGACGATGAGCGTCCATTCCTTTTCGCCGGGGATCGTGTAGAGCGTATAGGTGCCGGCCGGGACGTGGACGGAACCGATCATGAGATCGCCTTCGGTCGTGAGCGTAGTGGCGGCGTTGGCGCCAGTGCGCCAGACCTGTCCGTACGGGACGAGCTCGCCCATGATCACGCGGCCGCGCTTCGACGGTGCGCTGTAGTCGATGGTGATTTTCTTGCCGTTCAGCGTTGCCTCGGCTTTGGCGGGCGGGCTGAGCGGCTTCTTCGCTTCCTCGGCCACGGCGACGCCGGCCAGGAAGAGGAGGGAGAGAGTGAGGATGCTGATCTTGCGCATGGAAAGGCTCCTTCGTTCGAGATTCGCGCGGATCATCGCACGGGGAACCCGGTCATTTGCGACAAGACGTGCCGAGGATGTGATCGTTCGGTGACGGGGCAGAGGGCAGAGCGCAGAGGGCAGAGCGCAGAAGCGAACGGGGGCGGTGGATCTTCTGCCCTCTGCCCTCTATCCCCGCTCCCCCTCCGCGCAAAGCGCCAATATCGCCTTCGTGAATTCATCCACGTCGAATGGCTTGGAGATCACGAGCTTGACCACGTCGAGATCGAGCTTGGTCAGGGCCTGCTGCGAGACCGCGGAGACGACGGCGACGGGGACGGTGACCTTTTCCCTCTTGAGAAACTCGATGATCTCGAAGCCGTCCATCTCCGGGATCATGAGGTCGAGGATGAGGGCGGAGTAGCGGTGGGCTCGCAGCTTGTCGATGGCGGTGTGACCGTCGCCGGCCACGTCGATCTCGATCTTGAGACGGGTGAGGAGCTTCTCGACGAGCCTGCGGATGGCCGGGTCATCCTCGACGACCAGGACTCGATACGGCGGTCTCGCGGCGTCGGGGCTCGCGTCGGTCATGGAGTGGCGGCCAGTGTAACAGGACGTTGAAACCTCGCTGAGAATCCCGGCGTACACTCTCGCGCCATGAAGAAACTCGTGCTCGCTTCGCTGCTCGTGTTGGCGTCCGCCGCGTCTCTCACTGCGCAGGAGCTCTCCGCGGCCGATCTCGACAGGCGCCGCAAGGCGCTCAGCGATCTGTTGCACGAGCAGTGGGAGTACACGCTGCGGACGTCGCCGGAGTTCGCCTCGATTCTCGGCGATCGCCGCTACAACGATCAGGTGAGCGACGCTTCGGAGAAGGCCGCCTACGCGGACATCGCCGAGGCCAGGAAGTTCCTGAAGCGCTTCGAGGCCATCGATCCGAAAGCCTTTTCCGATCAGGAGAAGCTCAATCGCAATCTGATGATCCGCGATCTCCGCAACGGCATCGCCGGTGCGAAGTTCAAGTACTGGCAGATGCCGGTGAATCAGATGAGCGGGATTCATCTGGGCGCGGCCCAGCTGCCGAGCGCGCTGCCGTTCGCAACGGTGAAGGATTACGAAGACTATGTCGTGCGGCTCGGCAAGTTCCCGAAGCTCATGGACGACACGATCGTCAACATGCGCAAGGGCATGGCCGCCGGCCTGATGCCGCCGAAGTTCCTGCTCGAGAAGGTGGCCGATCAGGCGCAAGGCCTGGCCGATTCGAAAGGCGAAGGATCACCGTTCGCAGTGCCGCTGAAGAATTTTCCTGAGAATCTCCCAGCCGCGGAGCAGGAGCGTCTCCGCACGGCCGTGCTGGCCGCCATCGAGCGCCACGTGATCCCGGCGTACCAGCGCTTCGCGACGTTCGTCCGCGACGAGTACGCGCCGAAAGGCCGCACCGACGTCGGTGTCTGGGCGCTGCCGGACGGGCGCGAGCGCTACGCCTTTCAGGTGCGCAACATGACCACCACCGATCTGGCGCCGGAGGAGATTCATCAGATCGGCCTGCGCGAAGTGGCGCGCATCGAGGGCGAGATGCTGCAGATCGCGCAGAAGCTCGGTCATCCGGACCTGAAGTCGTTCAATCAGGCCGTCGAGGCCAACCCGGAGCTGAAGGCGAAGTCGCGCCAGCAGATGCTCGATCTCTACACGAAATACATCGACCAGATGTACGCGCGCCTGCCGCAGCTCTTCGGGCGTCTGCCGAAGGCGAAGCTGGAGGTCGTGCCGGTGCAGGAGTTCCGCGAGAAGGAGGCCTCCGGCGCGTCGTACGAGAACGGCTCCCCCGACGGATCGCGGCCCGGCCGCGTCTACGTGAACACCTACGATGCGACGTCGCGGAAGACGCTCTCCTTTGAATCGACCGCCTACCACGAGGGCGTGCCGGGCCATCACATGCAGCTGGCCATCCAGCAGGAGCTCCCCGAGCTGCCGCCGTTCCGCCAGCAGGGCGGCTACACGGCCTTCATCGAGGGCTGGGCCCTCTACTCCGAGCGCCTCGGCAAGGAAGTGGGCTATTACCAGGATCCGTACAACGACTACGGACGCCTCAACGACGAGATGCTGCGCGCCGTCCGGCTGGTCGTCGACACCGGCCTCCATCACAAGAAATGGACCCGCGATCAGGTCGTGCAGTTCTTCCGCGACCACTCGGCCGTCGACGAGGTGGAGATCCAGACCGAGACCGACCGCTACATCGTCTGGCCCGGCCAGGCGCTGGCGTACAAACTGGGCCAACTCAAGATCCTCGAGCTGCGCGAGCGCGCGCAGAAAGAGCTCGGCGACAAGTTCGACATCCGCGGCTTCCACGACGAAGTCCTCGGCGCCGGCGCCCTGCCGCTGCAGGAGCTGGAGGAGAGGATCGAGGCGTGGATCGCACGGGAGAAATGAGAGGGCAGAGCGCAGAGGGCAGAGGGCAGAAGATTCTCCCGGCCTTTGCTTCTGCCCTCTGCGCTCTGCGCTCTGCCCTCTGAATATGCCCGAGCTCCCCGAAGTCGAGATCTTCGCCCGCTACTTCGCCCGGCATGCGCTGGGGCAGAAGATCGTGCGTGTGGAGGTGCGCGATGAGCGGATCCTCGGCGAGATTCGCGCGGATGCGTTCGCGCGCAAGCTGAAGGGGAGCTCGTTCACGAGCGTGCGGCGTCATGGCAAGCATCTGTTTGCCGGGACGTCGAAGAAGGATACGTGGCTGCATCTGCACTTCGGGATGTCGGGCGATCTCGCGTATTACCTCGATCCCGCAGAGGAGCCGCGGTTTGCGCGGATCGTGTTCCATTTCGCCGGTGGCGGGCATCTGGCGTTCGAGGACATGCGTCTGTTCGGCGTGGCCGAGCTCGTGTCGTCGCCGGAAGCGTTCATCGCCGACCGCGGGCTCGGGCCCGATCCGCTCGATGCGTCGTTCACGTTCGCGCGGTTTGCCGGGCTGCTGGAGCGGCGCCGCGGCGCGGTCAAGGCGCTCCTCATGTCGCAGGAGATCATCGCCGGCCTCGGCAACCTCTGGGTGGACGAGACGCTGCACATCGCCTCGATCCATCCGCGGCGATCCATCGACCGCCTCACACAGGACGAACGGCGCGCGATCTTCAACGCCATGCGCAAGCTGCTGCGGGACGTCATCACGCGGCACGAGCGCGGCGCCGAGCTGCCGCCGCGGTGGCTGTACCACAACCGTGAAACGGACGCGCGCTGCGGGCGGTGCGGCGGCGCCATCCGGCGAATGGTCGTTTTCGGCCGGACCACGTATTTCTGCGCCAGCCACCAGCGTTAGCGCGCTGTCAGAGCGCTGGCGGGACCGGATTGACGCGACACTGTTGCCGATCGTGTGTAAAATCCACGGTTTCATTTTGCGGGAGAGATGAGGGCGAACGATCGTCTGCTGGACCTCGAGCGACAGGTCGCCGAGGTGATGCGCGGGAACGTGCTCGTCGCGGCGCGTGCCGACGGTGCGGCCGTCGTCACCGCGGACGCCACACCTGCCGGCCGGGCCATGCGCATCGTGCTCAGTGAGCTGCGCAGGGAAGTTCCTTACGACAGTTGCTCCGTGCAGGAACTGCGCGGGTCGCGGCTGGTGATCGCCGGCGGCGTCGGCTTCGCCCATCTCGACGTCATCCTCGGCGAGTCGTTCGAGGTCGACAACGCCGACATCCCCAATGGCGAAGTGATCCACCGCAAACGCCCGCTGATCGTCGGCGACACGCAGCAATACCGCGCCTTCCGCCGCGGCCTGCACGTCGGCGCCGGCATCCGCTCCTGGCTCGGCGTGCCGATGCTCGACGGCCAGCGGCTGGCCGGCATGCTCGCCCTCGACAAGGCCGAGCCCGACTACTACTCCGCCGTCCACGCCCAGACCGCCATCGCCTACGCCTCGCTCGTGGCCCGGGCCATGCTGGATGGCGAAGCCACCGCCGGCGAGCTGGCGGGGTGAATCTCCGCGCCCCGACGTTGTGGACGGCTCAGAGACGCGTGATTGGTTCTCCTTTGAGCCTCTGAGCCTTTGCGCCTTTGAGCCTTCGTTGTACCCTTGCGCCCCGTGACGCTGCTCCGAAGCGCCATCGTGTTTTCGCTCCTCTACTCGCTCAAGATCTTGAGCCGGATTTTCTATCGGCACGACTGGGCTTTCGTCGGCGAGGCATTGCCGGGCAATCCGTGGAAGGGTTTGCGCCTGGTGGTCTTCCTCAACCACACCAGTCTCTTCGAGCCGCTGTTTATCGGCGTTCCGCCGGCGAGCTTTCTCTGGCGCCTGGCCGCGCATGGCGTCGTGCCGGCCGCGGACAAGACCACCGACCGGCCGCTGGTGGGGATGATCTTCCGCTTCATTGCGCATCAGGTCGTCCCGATCACGCGCCAGCGCGACGACACGTGGGCGCAGGTTCTGAGCACGATCGAGCCGGACTCGATGGTGGTCATTGCGCCGGAGGGGCGGATGAAGCGCGCCACGGGGCTCGACCTGCAGGGGAATCCGATGACGGTGCGCGGCGGCGTGGCCGATATCCTCCGCTCGCTGAAGCACGGCCGCATGCTGATCGCCTACAGCGGCGGCCTGCATCACGTGCAGGTGCCGGGACACATCCCGAATGTGTTCGAGACGGTCCGCCTGCGCGGGGAAGTGCTGGAGATCGCCGACTACAACGCGGAGCGGCTCGCGGAAGGCGGCGAGGAGCAGTTCAAGCGCAACGTGATCAAGGATATGGAGCGCCGCCGCGGTCTCTACTGTCCTGAGGATCCGCCCGCGCAAGCCGCTCCAGCTCCTCCACCGCCATCGGCCGGTTGAACAGAAATCCCTGGATGTACTCGCAGCCGTGCTCGAGCAAAAAGCCGAGCTGTTCCTGCCGCTCCACTTCCTCGGCGATGACGGCCAGGCCGAGATCGTGGGCGAGCGCGATGAGGTTGCGTGTGATGGCGCGGCAGCGGTCGTCCGCGGGGAGCGGTTTCACGAACGCGCCCGGTAGTTTGATCCCGTCGATCGGAAAGTGCAGCAGGTGATCGATCGCCGAGTGATCGGTGCCGAAATCGTCCAGCCAGAGTCCGAGGCCGAGCTCTTTGAGGGCATCCAACGCCTTCTTGGTGGCCTGGAGATCGTCAATGTGCGCGGTCTCGGTGATCTCGATGTTCACTTTGTGCGTGTCGATGCCGCACGACGAGACCAGGTCCGTCAATCGCTCGACGACGCGGCCTTCCTGGAGCTCGCGCGGCGAGAGATTGACGTTGAGGCGGATGCCGGGTGCGAACGATTGCCACCGGGCCGCGTCCGTGTAGGCCTTGCGCACCAGGATGTGATCGAGGACGAAGAGCTCGGAGCCGGCGCTTTCCTCCGCGGTCTCGTGAATGATGGCCGCTTCGCGCAGCTCGCCCGATTGCCGCCGCTGCCGCAGCAGCGCCTCGGCGGCGTAGATGGCGCCGGTGCGTGCGTCGTGAATCGGCTGGTAGAGGAGGACGAGCTGATCCTCGTCCTCCAGGGCACGGTCGAGAGCGGCCTGGGCAATTTCTGTCACAGGTCGGTCTGTCACAGCTCGGTCATGAGGAGCGTTTCACGAGCTGCCACGTCGCCAGGAGGATGCCCATGAGCGCCAGGGTGACCAGGATCTTGTTGCGCTTCACCTGGCTCCAGAGCGAGGCCTCTTCGCGCTGCTTCTGCTCGATCAGGCGCATGCGGTTCAGCTCGTGCCTGCCGACGGACTCGCGCACGGTTCGTTCGAACTCGCGCAGCGAGCGCGGACCCTCGGGGCTCGTGGCCACGCCGCGCTGGACATCGACGAGCGCGGCGCTCGACACGAGCGGCGTCACCATACGCTCGCCGGCGTTGTTCTTCTCGACGCGATAGGCGCCTTGCTCGAAATACAACACGGTCGGTCCGGCGCCGGTCTGGCGGACGAACACCACGTTGTCATCGCCGGTACGAAACCGCGGCACGCCGACGTAGTCCTGGGCGATGTCGCCCACCGTGCCGCCGGGCGTCACGATGGTGACTTCCTGCGCCTGTGAACCCTTCAGCGTCTTCTCGACGGCGATCTTGGAGTAGGTGAGGATCCGCTGCCGGCTGGAGTCCCAGCTCGACTGCTGCGAGACGATGCGCCCGACGACGATGGACGCCGCGTCTTCGACCTTCTCGTCGAACGGCACGGCGCGCGAGATCGTGGCCTGCGCGGTGATCGGAGTCAGTGCCAGCAGGGCGGCGAATGCCAGAGCAGTTCGTTGGTTATTTGCGGCCATTTGGGGACTTTGAATAGCAAGCGACAAGCCATAATGTCACGATGCGTAAGCTCCTGTTTCCATTCTTCCTTCTCGTCGTTGCGCTTCCTCTGCTGGCGGCCTCGGCCGAGACGGGGAAGCTCAACAAGCTCATCGCCGAGGAGTGGCAGTGGCAGCTTCGCGACGATCCGGAGAACGCCACGTTTCTTGGCGAGCGCGGGCATGACGACCGGCTCATGGACCGTTCGTCGGCGGCCTGGGAACGGCGCCGGGAGCACAACCGGGAGACGCTCGCGCGCGTCGAAGCGATCGACCGCACCAGGCTCGGCGCCGAGGATCAGCTCAACTACGATCTCTTCCTCCTGCAGACCAAGCTGGCGGTGGAAGGCGATCGCTTTCCGTACGAGCTGGTGCCGCTCGATCAGATGGGCGGGCTGTACTCGGTCCTCGGCGAGCTGGCGCAGCAGATCCCGCGCGACACGGTGAAGGACTACGAGAACTTCCTGGCCCGCATGCGCGCCTTTCCGCGCGCGGTCGACGACACGATCGCGCTGATGAAGCGCGGCCTGGCCATGGGACTCACTCCGCCGCGGGTGATCCTGCGCGACGTCGCCGAGGGGATCGCCAACCAGATCACCGACGACCCGGCCAGGAGTCCCATCTACACACTGGCATTCACGAACTTCCGTTCCTCGATCCCGCAGGCCGAGCAGGAACGGCTGCAGAAAGAAGCAATACAGGTCTTGCGTGCGGACGTGCTGCCGGCGATGCGCAAGCTGCACGCATTCTGGACGGCCGAGTACGAGCCGAAGACGCGCCAGACCATCGCCTGGACCAGCGTGCCGCAGGGGAAGGAGTGGTATCCGTACCGCGTCCGGCAGCAGACGACCACGGACCTGACGCCGGATGAGATCCACGCGCTCGGCCTCTCCGAGGTGAAGCGCATTCGCGCGGAGATGGAGAAGATCCGCGCCCAGACCGGCTTCACCGGCACGCTCGAAGAGTTCTTCACCTTCCTGCGCACCGATCCGCGCTTCTATTACACGACGCGGGAAGAACTGCTCGTCGCCTACCGCGACATCGCCAAGCGCATCGATCCCGAGCTGACGCGCCTCTTCGGCCGCATCCCGCGGCTGCCGTACGGCGTCATCCCGGTTCCGTCGTACTCGGAGAAAACGCAGACGACCGCGTACTACAACCAGGGATCGCCCGAAGCGCACCGGCCGGGCTACTACTACGTGAACCTCTATGACCTGCCGTCGCGGCCGAAATGGGAGATGGAAGCGCTCTCGCTGCACGAAGCCGTGCCGGGCCATCACTTCCAGATCGCCCTGTCGCAGGAGCTCGAGCAGTTGCCGCCGTTCCGCCGCAATGCCGACTTCACGGCCTTCACCGAAGGCTGGGGGCTGTACGCGGAGTCGCTCGGCCCGGAGCTGGGCATGTACACCGACCCGTACTCGCGTTTCGGGCAGCTCACGTATCAGATGTGGCGCGCCGTGCGCCTCGTCGTCGACACCGGCATGCACGCCAAAGGATGGACCCGCCAACAGGCCATCGACTACTTCGTCGCCAACTCCAGCAAACCGCTGCACGACATCGAAGTCGAGATCGACCGCTACCTGGCCTGGCCCGGACAGGCCCTGGCCTACAAACTCGGCGAGCTGAAGATCAAAGAGCTCCGCGCCAACGCCGAGCGCGAGCTCGGCCCCGGCTTCGATGTCCGCGCCTTCCACGACACCATCCTCGGCGCCGGACCCTTGCCACTGTCTTTGCTCGAAACGCGCATGAAGGATTGGGTTCGCAGCCGCAAGAGCGGCGCGAAGGCGGTCATCACGTTGACGTGGTAGCGCGCATTCGCGAACGGCGGGGGGCACGCCCCTCACCGATCCAGATGATCTCGAGGTCGTACGCGGTTAGTGCGGCGTCGGCGGTCATCAGCGGCAGCCGCTCGATCTGGCATTGTGCGACGAGGAGGCGGTCGAAGGGGTCTTTGTGATGCGACGGCAGGGAGGCCACGCGCAGCGCGTGCGTTACGTACACGGGAAGGACCGACATCCCGAGGGCATCCACGCGCGACGAGACAAAGTCCGATGCCGGAACCGGCAGTTTCAGTTTCCCGAGCGAGACCTTGATGGCGATCTCCAGGGCGCTGACTGCCGAAAACACGACCGTATTCGACGCATCTTCGATGAGCTTCGCTCCCTCGTGCCGCAGGCGCTCGGGCGCGCTCACCGCCCAGAGCCAAGTGTGCGTGTCGAGCAGAAACCGCATCAGATGATCGTCTCAGCTCAGGGTCTCTGGATCGAGCGGGGCATCGAAGTCGTCGGCGATCACGACGCTCCCCGCATCCTGTCCGAGGATGCGCTTCGTGCCCGTGCGCTCGATCGAAACGATCCTGGCCACCGGCTCACCACTGCGGGCGATGACGACCTCTTCTCCTTCGGCGACTTTCGCCAGCAGGCGGGAAAGATGCGTTTTTGCCTCGTGGATGTTGACCTCGATCATGACCGGGATGTTAGCTTAGTCCATAGACTTAGTCAACACTCTCTCCAGAAACGCCCTCACCGCATCCGCCTCTTCCGCGGCCACCTGATGGCTCATCGGGTACTCGTGATACTCGACGTTCAGGCCGGCATCTTCGAGAACGCGGCGTGCCCTGCGCGCGTAGTTGACCGGGACGACGTCGTCGGCGGAGCCGTGGGCGATGAGGACGGGCAGGCCGGCGTGCGCGCGAAGGTCGGGGAGGTCCTGCTCGTACAGGCCGCCGCTCATGACCAGGATGCCGGCGAGTTTCTGCGTCGTCCGCAGGCTGGAGTCGAGCGCCATCAACGCTCCCTGCGAGAAGCCGCCCACGACCAACTGCCCCGCGGGGGTCGGGTACTGTTGGGTGATCTCGTCCAGGAAGCGCAGCATCTCGTTGCGGGATTCGACGAGCGATTCATGGTCCGGCGGCCAGCCCTCGAACCAGGTCCAGCCCATGGCCATCCCGGGGTACGGCTCGAACGGTTTGGCGGCGTTCGGAAAGACGAAGCGGCAGCCGCCGGCCGGGTCGAGCATCGGGGCCAGGTCGGCCAGATCGTTCATGTCCGCCCCGCGGCCGTGGATCAGCACCACCATCGGCAGGGGCACGGTGTCGGCGCGGTGGGAGGGGACGCGGACGAGGTGGCGTAGCATGGGAGGCGGATTGTAGTGCGCGCCGGGACCGCCAACTTCCGTTACACTCAGATGTTCATGACCCCCGAGGTGACCCGTGCACATCAATGACCTCCTGAAAATTGCCGCCGAGCGCCGCGCGTCGGACCTTCACATCAAGGTCGGCTCGCACCCGGTGATCCGCGTGGATGGCGAGCTGGTGCCTCTCGTCGAGCTGAAGCGCCTGATGCAGGAAGACACGATCGCCATGGCGTTCTCGATCATGTCCTCGCGCCAGAAAGAGAAGTTCAAAAACAACTACGAGATCGACATCGCCTACTCGGTCCCCGGCCTGGGGCGCTTCCGCTGCAACATCTTCCAGCAGCGCGGCACGGTGGGCATGGTCCTGCGCGTCATCCCGGTCAAGATCCTCTCCATCCGCGAGCTCATGCTGCCGACCATCCTCGAGAAGATCGCCGAGGAGCGGCGCGGGCTGATCCTCTGCACGGGAACGACCGGCTCCGGCAAGTCCACCACGCTGGCGGCGATGATCGACTACATCAACTCTCACCGCACCGAGCACATCATGACCGTCGAGGACCCGATCGAGTTCCTCCACCGCGACAAGAAATCGATCGTCAACCAGCGCGAGGTCGAGGTCGACACGAAGTCGTTCTCGCAGGCGCTGCGCAGCGCCCTCCGCCAGGACCCCGACGTCATTCTCGTCGGCGAAATGCGCGACTACGAAACGATCGAGACCGCGCTCACCGCGGCCGAGACCGGCCACCTGGTGCTCTCCACGCTGCACACGATGGACGCCACTGAGACCGTCAACCGCATCATCTCGGTCTTCCCTCCGCACCAGCAGAAGCAGATCCGTTTGCAGCTTGCAGCCGTGCTCAAGGCGGTGGTCTCGCTGCGCCTGCTGCCGCGCGCGGACGGCCTGGGCCGCGTTCCGGCGGCCGAGGTGCTGATCTCCACCGCCTACATCCGAGACTGCATCGAGAACAAAGAGAAGACCAAGCTGATCAAGGACGCCATCTCCCAGGGCACCTCGCAGTACGGCATGCAGACGTTCGATCAGTCGCTCTACACGCTCTACAAGAACGGCCTCATCACGCTCGATGAAGCGCTGCGCCGCGCCTCGAACCCCGACGAGTTCCGCCTCAAGCTCTCCGGCATCCAGTCGACGTCCGACATGTCGAAGGAAGAGATGGACGCGAAGCTCACGGTCTCCGGGACAGGCGGCGACGATCCGTTCGCCGACGAGAGTCCATTCGATTTCTCCAACACGTTGTAGACCCGATCCGTATATCCCCGATATGACCCGTGCCCTGGCCCTGGTAGTGGTTCTTTTCCTGTCCTCGATCGCTGCCGCGCAGCTGCCCCCCGATCTCTCCATCATCCAACTGCCGTCGTTCGAGTACATCGGCGACAGCCACATCGCCCGAGGATTCGCCCTCATCCGGAACCGGACCGGCGCCGAGGTCCGGGACTTCATCGTCACCGTCAGGATGACCGGCCCGCCCACGACGTACATCGGCGGCGACGGCTGTGTGAATACGGATACGCCGTACGAGCTCCAGTGCGCGATTCCGTCGATCCGCCCCGGCCAGATCATGGCGTTGCAGCTCTACATCGGACCGATCCACGAGGCGCGGGTCTTTCTCCGCGCGTCGGTCATCTGGAACGGTCCGGTCTCGCCGGAAGTCTTCAGGACGGTTTCCTTTCCCCGCGACTTCGTCGTGACCAACACCGGCGATGAAGGCCCGGGCACGCTGCGTGACGCCATCGAGCGCGTGAACCACGACTGCCTCGAGTACGGTCTCCCCTGCCGCATCGCCTTTCACATCGGCCAGCCGGTCCCGGCGAATGGCTGGTACACGATCTACCCAAACACGCCACTGCCGGGGATCCTCTCGCCCGACGTCGAGATCGACGGTGCCACGCAGACGCAATTCGGCGGCAACACGAATGTCCTCGGGCCGGAAATCATGCTCAACGGTTCCGCGCTCGGGATCGGTCACGGCCTGGTCCTCACGGGCCGGGGCTTCGCCTCGGTGACCAACCTCGCCATCGGCGGTTTCCCGTGGGACGGCATCGCCGTCCTGCGTGAGGGATTCAGTGGATCCACGATCGCGAACAACTACATCGGGATCGATGCCGGCGCCCAACCGCTTCCCAACCGCAGCCGGGGAATCACGTTCAACCGGCCGGCGTCCAGCTTCGAGGTCCGGCGCAATCGCATCAGCAGCAACGTGCGTGCGGGTGTGTTCATCGCCGGCGGGTACAACGTGCTCCTCTCGGAGAACACCATCAGCGCCAACTCCGCCGGCGTGTTCCTCGGGCCGGACTCCCACGAGGTCACGGTGGAAGGAAACTACATCGTCGACAACGCCCAGTTCGGCGTTGCCGTGGCACCCGAGACCACCGCGTTCCGGCTCGTCGACAATTCCATCACCCGCAACGGATTCATCGGGATCGATCATGGGCTGGACGGATTCTCGGGCTACGACGGGGACGACAGCGTCCTCTCGCGGGCCAAGGTTCCGCCGCCACAGCTGCTCTCGGCCACGTACGATCCGGTGACCGACTCCACCACCATCACCGGCCTGTATCCCGATGCCCGGGTTCAATACGGATCGTGGGAGATCGCGCTGTACCGGAGCCCTGTGAATGACGGTCAGGGCGAGACCCCCTTCGGCCGCACCACGGCCACGAACGGGATGTTCACGTTCACGGTCTCGGGAGACTACCGAGGCCAGTTCATCACCGCCACCGGCTTCCACCAGGTCCTGATCGAAGTCGGCCCGTACTACTGGACCAGCGAGTTTTCGGAAGCGGTCGAAGTGCGTTAGGCCGGCGTCACCCGAATCGGGCGCGGCGATACACTCTCGCCGTGCCCGACACCCCCGATCTCTGCTACGTCGCCGCGCTGCGCATCCTCAAGTACCGCTTCAACAGCGAGGGGGAGCTGCGGCGGAAGTTGCGCGGGAAGCGGTTCGAGAAGGATGAGATCGAAGAGGCCATCCTCCGGTTGCGCAAGGAAAAGTGGCTCGACGACGAGCGGTTCGCCGCCGCCTTCGTCCGCACGCGCGCGAACAAGCGGGTGGGACAGTTGCGCATCCGCCGCGAGTTGCAGGCGGCCGGGGTCAGCGAGTCGGATGCGAAGGATGCGGTCTCCGCGAACGTCGATCCCGAACGCGAGCGGGAAGCGCTGCGTGAGCTCTGCCGCAAGCGGGCCCGCATGCTGGTCCGCCGGCACGGCGACGAGTACCTCTCCACCAGCGAGGGACGAAACAAACTGGTCGGATATCTGTTGAAGCAGGGTTACGATGCCGCGCTCGTTTACGAGGCATTGAAGGAGATTCAGGTTGTTGACCACGAGCCAGATTCGTAAGGCCTTTCTCGACTATTTCGAGAAGAACGGCCACCGAAGCGTTGCCAGTTCCTCGCTCGTCCCCGCGGGCGACCCGACGTTGCTGTTCACCAACGCCGGCATGAATCAATTCAAGGACGTCTTCCTGGGCCGCGAGCCGCGCGACTACGTGCGCGCCACGACCTCGCAGAAATGCGTCCGCGCCGGCGGCAAGCACAACGACCTCGAGAACGTCGGCCGCACCGCGCGGCATCACACGTTCTTCGAGATGCTCGGCAACTTCTCCTTCGGCGACTACTTCAAGGAAGACGCCATCCGTTTCGCCTGGGAGCTGATGGTGGACGTCTACGGCCTCGACCCGGAGCGGCTCTGGTTCTCCGTGTTCGAAGGCGACGACAAAGTGCCGGCCGACGATGAGGCAGCGGATCTGTGGGTCAAGGTGGGCGCGCGCCCGGAGCGCGTGCTGCGCTTCGGCAAGAAGGACAACTTCTGGCAGATGGGTGAGACCGGTCCGTGCGGACCGTGCTCGGAGATTCACTACTTCCGCGGCGACGACTTTGCGCACAACGTTCCGGAGCTCGTCAACGGCCCCGGCGACACGACCATGGAGGTCTGGAACCTCGTCTTCATGCAGTACGACCGCGACGAAAACGGCGTGCTTCATCCGCTGCCTGCGCCGTCCGTCGACACGGGCATGGGCCTGGAGCGCATTGCGTCGGTCCTGCAGAAGACGCAGACGAACTACGACATCGATCTCTTCGTCCCGATCAAGCGCCGCATCGAAGAGGTGAGCGGCCATCCGTACGGCGGAGACATGGAGGACGACCGCGACACGTCCGTGCGCGTCCTCTGCGACCACGCCCGCGCTTCGACGTTCCTCATCAGCGACGGCGTGATCCCGGCGAATGACGGACGCGGCTACGTGCTGCGGCGCATCATCCGCCGCGCCATCCGCTTCGGCCGCAAGCTGCCGAATGCAGTCCTGCTCACGCATCTCGTCGACTCCGTGATCGAGGCCATGGGCGACGCCTACCCCGAGCTGCACGGGCGCCGCGAGGCCGTGCTGAAAACGCTGGCCGCCGAGGAGGAGCGCTTCTCGCGCACGCTCACCACGGGCATGGAGCGCGTCGGACAGATCCTCGACGACGTTCGGCATCGCGGCGAGACGACGCTCGAAGGGGCGGAAGTGTTCCGTCTCTACGACACCTTCGGCATCCCCATCGACCTCATTGCCGAGATGGCGGAAGAAGAGGGTGTCACGCTCGACCGGGCCGGCTTCGAGACGATGATGGCCGATGCGCGCGTGCGGGCCAAGGCGTCCTCGAAGTTTCAGACCTCGGCCGATGCCGACACCTACGCCGCACTCTCGGAGAAGATCGGCCCGGTCGATTTCGTCGGCTACGAAAACTACGAGAACGTCGACGCGGAAGTGAAGGCCATCGTCGTCGACGGCAAGGAGCGCGACGCGCTGCATCACGGAAGCGAGGGAGAAGTCGTTCTCTCGCCGACGCCGTTCTACGCGGAGTCAGGTGGGCAGATCGGCGACACCGGAACGCTCACGTGGGATGGTGGAAGAGCCACCGTGCTCGATACTGTGAAACCGTTCGGCGACGTCCCGGTCTCGCGAGTCCGTGTGGAGGAAGGTTCGCTCGCGCTGCGTACGCGCGTACGCGCCTCGGTCCCCGCGCCGCAGCGCCTCGACACGACCGCGAATCACACGGCCACCCATCTGCTGCACAAGGCGCTCAAGGACATCCTCGGCGCGACGGTGCAGCAGGCCGGTTCGCTGGTCGCGCCCGACCGGCTGCGCTTCGACTACACCTATCACCAGCCGCTCACCGAACCGCAGATCAAGGAGATCGAGGACGCCGTGAACGACCGCGTGCGCGCCAACCTCGAAGTCACGAAAACCGTCATGCCGCTCGCCGAAGCGAAGCAGAGCGGCGCCGTGGCCATGTTCGGCGAGAAATACGGCGACCAGGTGCGCATCGTGGCTGCCGGTGACTACTCGCGCGAATTCTGCGGCGGCTGCCATGTGAACCGTACCGGTGACATCGGTATCTTCAAGATCGTCTCGGACCGCTCTCTCGCCGCAGGAGTACGGCGCATGGAAGCGGTCACCGGCCGCGGCGCCCTGCATCTTTTCCAGAAACTCGACGACGCTACCAGCGTCCTGGCCGCGCAGACGAACGTCTCCCTCGACGAGCTGCCGGTCTACGTCCGGTCGTTGCAGGAAAAGCAGAAGTCGCTCGAGAAAGAGCTCAAGCAACTGAAAGTGCGCATGGCCACCGGCGGTACCGCCGCCAGCGCGCAGCCCGGCGACGAATCGATCGACGTCTCCGGCGTGAAACTCATCGCCCGCCGCGTCGACGAGCTCACCGGCGGCGACCTCCGCAACTTCGCCGACGAGCTCCGCTCCAAGCTCAAGAGCGGCGTGGTCGTCCTCGGCAGCGCCACGGACGGCAAAGTCACGCTCCTCACCGCCGTGACGAAGGACCTCCTCGAGCGCGTCCAGGCCAACACCCTCATCGGCAAGCTCGCCCCCATCGTCGGCGGCAAAGGCGGCGGAAAAGCCGACCTCGCGCAGGCCGGTGGCAAGGATGCCGACAAACTGAACGAAGCCATCGCCACCGCCCCGGCCGCGCTGCGGGAGATTCTGGGGTAGGAGAGCAGCGTGTTCGAAGGTAGATGTATGGATACCGACATGTCGCCTCATGCAGTCACGGTTCGGCTCATTCGAGTCTCCCAACTGCGCAGGCTCTGTCTCGCCCTAGGAAAGGCGAAGCCTGTCGAGCAGCCAAGTCGACCCACTTGCCCCGGAGGGGCAGCCCGAGGGTAGCCGGTGGCAAGCCGCGAAGCGGCGCGGCCACCGGACCCGCAAGTGGTGACGGGTTCCGCCCTGGGCAGGGGCAGCAGACACGAGGAAGAGGGAACCTTGCTCTGGCGCCCCTGCCGGGGCGCGAGAAAACGACGTCCAGGCGTCCGGTGGCTGCGCTCGTTCCTCGCTTGCCACCGGCTACCCTCGGGCTGCCCCTCCGGGGCAAGGCCGCCCCGCCGTGCATTTTCCCTCCCAGTCGGGTATCTTTTCGACGTATTTCCTCAGCGAATGGGAGGTGGAGTATGCCGGGACGCTCTTGGGTGTGTGGATTCGCACTGTTGTTCTTGTCGCTGCCAGCGCTGGCCGTCACGACCAAAAGCATGAACAAAGGTCTGACCCGGGACCAGGTTGCGGCGCTGCTGGTCGGTTCCGGCGCGACGATCTCGAACGTGGTCATCACCGGCTCGGATCTGGCCGTCGGTTCGTTCGGCGCCGGTGAAACGCTCGGGATCGATAGCGGAGTCATCCTCAGCACGGGCAACATTGCGGACGCCGAGGGAGCCAACACGTCGGCAGGGGCCGGACAGGGACTCGGTACGGCCGGCGCGCCCGCGCTCACCGCCATCGTCAGTCCGTTCGAGACGCACGACGCCGCCATCATCGAGTTCGACGTCGTCACCGAATCGCCCACGTTTGCCATCCGCTACGTCTTCGCCTCCGAGGAGTACCGGGAGTTTGTCGACAGCGAGTTCAATGACGTATTCGCGTTCTTCGTGAACGGCTCGAACATCGCCCTCACGCCGGGGTCCGGGCAGCCGGTGACGATCAACACGATCAACCACCTGCGCAACCAGGGGATCTATCGGGACAACGAAGGCGGAGCGTCCACCCAGTTCGACGGCTTCACGTCGCCTCTCCTGGCCGTCGCCGTCGTCGAGCCCGGCACCACGAACCACATCCGCATCGCCATCGCCGACACGTCCGACTCGGTCCTCGATTCCGCCGTCTTCATCGCCCAGGGAGGCATCTCCGGCTCGCAGATCGCGCCGATCATCGTTCCCCGCCAGGGCTCGATCGAAGCGTTTTTCGGAAGCGCTGGGACCGATGTCGAGCTGCCGCTCTTTTACGCCTTCGAGAGCCGCCCGCCGACGCTCAGCGCCAGCGGCATCCCCGGCGCGACCTTCACCTTCACTCCGTTGTATCACGACGCCACGGGCCAGATTTTCACGAAGATGAACATCCTGCTCGGCCCGGACACACCGCCGGGCGCGCACGTGGTGACCCTCCGGGCGGTAGTCCCGGGTGGAGCGGAATCGTTCGCCACGCTCATCGTGGTGGTCGATTGCCAGCCTCCCTCCATCCTCGGCGCGGGGCAGCCGCAATCGCAGGTCGTCGACCGCGGCACCGTGGCCACCTTCACCGTCGTCCCCCAGGGGAGCTTCCCGCACTTCCAGTGGTACACCGGCTACAGCGGCATGACCCGCAACCCGATCCCGAGCGGCATCAACGGCCAGCTCCGGACCGTCGTCAACGAGCTCACCCCGTACTGGGTGCGCATCTCCAATCCGTGCGGCTCGTACGACAGCCTCACAGCGTTCGGCATCCCGAGGTGACGGCAAACACAGCGACACAGCTGTACAGCTACAGAGCTGTATAGCTGTGAAGCTGTGCGGCTGTGTCGCTGTATGCTCCGCGCCGTGACCACGCCCTCCACCCACGCCTGGGGCACGCAGCCGGAGATGTTCGGGCCGCGCCACGAGCATCGTCTGGGGATGATCGTGCGCGAGGTGGAGCGGCTTCCGCGCGGCGCCCGCTTCCTCGACGGTGCGGTCGGTCTGGGACAGCTCGCCGTCCGCATGCAGCAGCGCGGTTACCGCGTCGTCGGGATCGACTACTCCTTCGATGCCGCCTTACACGTGCGCCGGAACACGAGCATCCCCGTAGTGGTCGGCGATATGACCCGGATGCCCTTTCGCGACGGCGCATTCGACGGCATCACCACGGGCGAGACCCTCGAGCACCTCGACAACGACGTGGACGCCGCGCGCGAGATCGGACGCGTCCTCGCCGGCGGAGGGACCTGCATCGCCACCGTCCCCGCGCTCCAGAGTCTCTGGAGCGCCTCGGACGACTACTACGAACACCGCCGCCGCTACTCCCGCGCCCAGCTCGTGCAGATGTTCGAAAACGCCGCGCTCACGATCGAGAAAGCCACCTACTGGGGCTTCCCCGTAGTGCTCACCTACGACACCCTCTTCCTCCTCCCCATGAACAAACGCCGCGCCCGCCTCAAAGTGGACGAAGACACCGCCCTCAAATCCGTCGCCAAGGCAGGCCGCTTCCGCGCCCTCGTCCACCTCGTGCGAGCCGTGTTCGCGCTGGACGCACTCTTCGCGTGGATGCCATTCGGGCCGGGATTGCTGATGGTGGCGAAGAAGGTCAGGCCGGGGGTTTAACGTATTGGCGTGCCACTCGGAGAAAATTCTCGACGTCTTCGTCGTAGAGGATTTCTTGAAGCGTTGGCAATCGAAACCCCATTGGAGCTGCCGCGTTACGGCGTCCGTATCTGGAGATAGTGGCGCTCCATTCTCGTCGTCGTTTGGCGCACCATTCACTTGAGATGCTTCTGCCATGCACTGATGGTAGGTCAAGGTAGAATTCGCCGCAAGAAACGGGGAGGGTGACCGATGTCCGAGTACGACAAGCCCAGCAAGGCCGAAGATGAGTATTTTGCGCGGCAGGAGCTCGAGCGCCGGAAGAAGTGGGCGCAGGAGCAGGCCGGGAAGATGGCGGCCGAGCAGAAGGAGCAGCTCAAGCAGCTGCACTGGATGAAGTGCCCGAAGTGCGGCATGGATCTGAAGGAGATCGAGATCCACGGCGTGAAGGTCGATCAGTGCGCGAGCTGCGGGGGCGTGTTTCTCGATGCCGGCGAGATGGAGCAGATCGAGAACCACGAGCAGGGCGGCGGCGTCATGGGCCGCATCTTTTCGATGTTCCGCTGATGTTCTTCCTTGCGGGCGCGGAGCTGCGCGCCGTCGACGGTCGTGCGCTGGAGCAGCTTCTGGCGCGCGAGGGAATGACGGTGGCGGCGGGCGCGGAGGAGGTCCGCGGCCTCGCCGCCGCGGCGCTCCTCTTCGCCGACTACGCGGTGCTCGACGCCGGGGCCACCCTGCATCTCGATGTCCCCGAGGCCTGGGCGGCCGCCGCCTGGCGCCTCGGGCATGGCGCGCTGCGGCTGTATATCGGGCAGACAACAACCTTCCCGGCCGCGGACGCAAAGCAGGCCGGCCTGTGCGACGAGCTCATCGAAGGTGACGCCCAGGAGTGGCTGCGTCGCTGGATGGAGGGAAGAAGCGAAATTGCCCTCGACTCCGCGGCGGTGCTCCTCCGCGCCCGCGGCGGCGACGCGCTGGAACGCGCCGAATTCGCGCGCCTTTTCGCCACAGGCGAGCCGCAGCGAGGCCTGGCCGCCTTCCTGAACCGCCGCGGTGCTCCTAAGACCTAAGACCTACTCCCTAACACCCGCCCCGTTAGAATTTTGTATAGTCACAGGACCTTAACGAGGACACCTATGAGCCGCAACGAGACCGAGATCCGCACTGCCACCGCTCCGCCGCAGCCACCCCGTGCCGCCGAGGAGCAGCTGTCGCTCTTTGCACCCGCGGCCATGGCGGAGGTGGAGAAAGAGGAAGCGCAGTGGCGGCGCGGTGTGCTCGATCCCATCCTGGCGAAGAAGCCGTACTGGAAAAAAGACTTCACCACGGTCAGCGGGATGGAAGTCAATCCGATGGCCACGCCGCTGTCGGTTGCCGGTCAGGATTTTCACGAAGTGGCCTATCCGGGCCAGTTCCCCTACACGCGGGGCATCCATCCGACCGGCTATCGCGGCCGCCTCTGGACCATGCGCCAGTTCGCCGGCTTCGGCACGGCCGAGCATACGAACGAGCGGTTCAAATATCTCCTGTCGCAGGGACAGACCGGGCTCTCGGTGGCGTTCCACCTGCCCACGCTGTACGGGTATGACTCCGATCATCACTACAGCGCCGGCGAAGTCGGCAAGTGCGGCGTGGCCATCGACTCGCTGGCGGACATGGAGACGCTCTTCGGCGGCATCAACCTCGAGGACGTCACGGTCTCGATGACCATCAACTCCACGGCCCCGATCGCGCTGGCCATGTACCTGGCCGTGGCCGAGAAGCAGGGCGCCGACTGGAAGAAGATCGGCGGCACGCTCCAGAACGACATCCTCAAGGAGTACATCGCCCAGAAGGAGTACATCTTCCCGCCGCGTCCCTCCATGCGGCTGATCACCGACACGATCTCGTTCTGCGCGGAGAACGTGCCGAAGTACAACACGATCTCCATCAGCGGCTACCACATCCGAGAAGCGGGATCGACGGCACTGCAGGAGCTGGCCTTCACGCTGCGCGACGGCATGGAGTATGTCGAGTACGCGGTCAAGGCGGGCATGGACGTCGACGAGTTCGCGCCGCGCCTCTCCTTCTTCTTCAACTCGCACAACGACCTGTTTGAAGAGGTAGCCAAGTTCCGCGCGGCACGCCGCGTCTGGGCCAAGGTCATGCGCGACCGTTACGGCGCGAAGGACCCGCGGTCGCTGATGCTGCGGTTCCACACGCAGACGGCCGGCTGCTCGCTGACGGCGCAGCAGCCGTACAACAACATCGTCCGCGTCACGATCCAGGCGCTGGCCGCGGTGCTGGGCGGCACGAATTCACTGCACACGAACTCGCTCGACGAGACACTGGCGCTGCCGACCGAGCAGTCCGCGCGCATCGCCCTGCGCACGCAGCAGATCATCGCCCACGAGTCGGGCGTCATCAACACCGTCGATCCTCTGGGCGGCTCGTATTTCATCGAAGAGCTGACGGACAAGATGGAAAAGGGCTGCTTCGAATACATCGAGAAGATCGACCAGTTCGGCGGGATGGTCGAGGCCATCGAGGCCGGCTTCCCGCAGCGCGAGATCTGGGACGCGTCGTACCAGTTCCAGCGCGCCGTCGACTCGGCCGAGAAGATCGTCGTCGGCGTCAACGCCTTCCGCATGGAACAGGAAGATCCGCACGACATCCTCTACATCGACGAGTCGGTCACCGAGCAGCAGATGCTGCTGCTGAACAAAGTCCGCGCCGAGCGCGATCCGCAGAAAGTGCAGGACGCCTTGCAGGCCCTGCGCACCGCCGCCGCCGACCCGAACGCCAACACCATGCCCCCGATCATCGAGGCCGTGAAGGTCTACGCCACCGTCGGCGAGATCTCCGACGCCCTGCGCGACGTGTTCGGCACGTACCAGGAGCCGGCGCTGTTTTAGAGGGCAGAGCGCAGAGGGCAGAGGGCAGAAGAAAATGCACGACCGTGGGCGGGGGGCACTTCTGCCCTCTGCGCTCTGCCCTCCGCGCTCTGAACCGTAACGAAACCGTTACGTCGTCCGTCCTTCCGTAAGCGCCGGTTATCATCCTCCGTCAATTCACCAACGGAGGAAACTGATGCGCGTGCGAGTCTCGCTGTGGCTGTTGCTTTCCATGGTTGCGGCAACATCCCCTGCAACGTCCGCGTCAGCCAAGGACGTGTATCTCTCGATCAGCGGGAAGGCGAACGGGTTCTTTACCGACGCCGCGGTGTTCAATCCGTCGTTCGACAAGGACATCACGGTGACCGCGCGCTATCTGCCGGCCGGGGGTGCCGACAGTCATCCGGACAACAGCGGCGTGGCCACGAAGGCGCTGGTCATTCCGAAGCGGTCGCAGGTGGTTTTCGATGACGCCGTGCAGTCGATGTTCGGCGGCGGTCCGGCCTTGGGAGCGATCCGGCTCACCTGCGATGATGATTTCGTGGCCACGCAGCGCATCTACGCGGACAAGCTGACCGCGAAGCAGGGTGGAACGCTCGGCCAGTTTGTGCCCGGACTCGAGGCCTCGTCGGCGAAGAAGAAAGGCGTGGTCATCCAGCTCAAGTCCGGCCCCGATATGCTCGGAGCCCTTCCGACGAGCTGGCGCACGAACTGGGGCGCGGTGAATCCGAACGCCGCGGCCGCCCATGTGAAGTTGAAGCTGAACGACAAGAACAGCGCCGCCGCCGGAACGGAGAAGACCATCACCCTGCAGCCGTTCGGCGTACTGCAGCCGATCGAGATCGGCGGCTTCTTCGGCAATGCCGGCAGCAACCTGAGCGACGCCTGGATCAGCTACGACTCCGACCAGCCGATCTTCGTCTGGGGCTCCATCGTCGACAACGGTTCCGAGGATCCGACCTTCGCCACGGCGTTCGAGGACACAGGCGTCGCGCCGCCGCTGCCCACGATGACCATCGTGGCGGAGGACTTCCGCTTCGTGCTCACGCCGAACGGCACGTTGAAGGCAGGCGCCCAGGCCAGGTTCATCCTCTCGAAAGTGAGCGGCAGCGCCACGCACGGCATCCGCATCACCGATTCCAGCTTCAACGTCATCCTGGATATCGACCTCAGCTCGACCCCGGTCGAGCGGATCGTCACGCTGCCGACCTCGGGAACGTACTTCTACATCTGCACGAACAACACGTGCGATGACGCCCATGGCAATCACGGGCACGATGACATGTTCGGCGATTTCACGGTCGTGCCGTAGTCAAGAGGCTCAAAGGCGCAAAGGCTCAGCGGCTCAAAGGGTCGTGGCCGCGCGCCTCTGAGCCATTGCGCCTCTGAGCCTGTGAGCCTCTGTCTCCTGACCTGTAATAAAGTTTGCTACACTCAGGGGCGAAGGCTGGGAGTGTGGGACGGGTGCAGCTAGTCGATTTCTTTCGCAGCAGGCGAGGCGGGGAACTGGTGGGGATCGTCGTCATGGCGATCGGAATCAGTCTGGCCGCTGCGCTCCTCACGTACCACCCCCGCGATTCCTCCGCCTTTTACACCTCCACGGAAACCGAGATCCGCAACGCCATCGGCTATTACGGGGCCACGCTGGCCTGGGTCTTCGTCGGCTTCTTCGGGTTCGCCAGCCTGCTGTTTCCGGCGGTGATGCTGGTCGGCGGCTGGAACCGTTTCTGGGGCCGCGACATCGAGTACTTCCACACGAAGCTGATCGGTTTCGTCATCCTGGCGCTGGCCATTCCTCCGCTGTTCGATCTCACGCTGGGCAAGGTCTGGTTGCGCGAGGCGCTGATCGCCTCCGGCGGATACCTCGGGCAGGAGATCAATCGCGCCATCAGCGCGAACATGAACACGAGCGGCGCGGCCATCGCGCTCGTCACGGCGCTGCTCATCGGTCTCTTGCTTGCCACGCGCATCAGCCTGGCCCTCGTCTTTCTGGCCATTCATCAATGGTTCGTCTCCCTCGGACGGGCCATGTCGCTCCAGTGGGCGCGCTTCTCCGAGCGCCGCCGCAAGGAGAAGATGAAGGACGCGCTCGTGCGCAAGCACCTGGAGAAAACGGATGCGCCGCAGCTGCGGCTCGTTCCGTCCTCGAATCCCGCCGCGTCCGAGGCGGGCGTGCGCGGCCCGATCGTCCGTGAAGTCAACGGGCGCGGCAGCTTCCAGATCCGCAAAGTCACGAAAGCCGATCTGCGCAAGGCCGCGGAAGCGCTGTCGCAGCAGGACGCGCACGATCCGTTCGAGCTCTACACCGCCCCTTCCACCTCACGCCCGGCGCGCGTGATCCCGAGCGAAGAACCTGTCGCCCCGCCGAAGCGCATGCCGAAACCCGCACCGGTGCCCGAGCCCGAGGAAGACTTCGAAGATCCTCTCTTCGAAGACCTGCCCATCCCCGTGCGCGCCAAGCCGCAGATCCCGCGTCCGGCCATGCGCAAGCCGAAAGAAGGAACGCGCCGCGAGATCAAGCTGACGCACGACTTCCTCCCGCCGGTGAACCTGCTCACCGAGGGGCCCAAACAGGACACCATCAACGACGAAGTCCACAAACGGTTCCTCGAGATCGGACACCTCATCGAGGCGCGCTGCGCGGAGTTCTCCGTGGAAGGCGAAGTCACCGCCTATCACCCCGGCCCCGTCGTCACCACGTTCGAGTTCAAGCCGTCCGCGGGTGTGAAGTACGCCAAGGTGGTCAACCTCGGCGACGATCTCGCGCTCGCGCTCAAGGCCGAGTCGATCCGCATCGAGCGCATCTCCGGCTCGTCCACCGTCGGCATCGAAGTGCCGAACAAGAAGCGCGAGCTCATCACGCTGCGCGACATCATCGAGACCGAGTCGTTCAGCGCGTCGTCGTCCCTCCTGTCGCTGGCCCTCGGCAAGGACATCCATGGCGAAGCGGTCGTCACCGACCTCGCACGCATGCCGCATCTCCTCGTGGCCGGCGCCACCGGCGCGGGCAAGTCCGTCGGCCTCAACTCCATGATCGTGTCGCTGCTCTACAAAGCGCTGCCGACGCAGCTGCGCATGCTCATGATCGACCCGAAGATGGTGGAGCTGAAGGTCTACGAAGACATCCCGCACCTGCTCCATCCGATCATCACCGACCCGAAGCTGGCCTCCACCGCTCTCATCTGGGCCGTCAACGAGATGGAGAACCGCTACAAGACCCTCTCCGAGTGCGGCGTGCGCAACATCGATCAGTACAACGCGCTCATCAAGGATGCGGAAGGCTACCGCCGCGCGCTGAAGCTCTCGCCGGAGGCGCCGCTGCCGCCGGCCGACCCCATGCAGTACATCGTCATCATCATTGACGAGTTCGCCGACCTGATGATGGTGGCCTCGAAGGACGTCGAGGATTCGGTGACGCGCCTGGCGCAGAAGGCGCGCGCCGTCGGCGTGCATCTTATCATCGCCACGCAGCGTCCCTCGGTGGACGTGATCACGGGCGTCATCAAGGCCAACCTGCCGTCGCGCATCTCCTTCCAGGTGGCCTCGAAGATCGACTCGCGCACCATCCTCGACGCGCAGGGCGCGGAGAAGCTCCTCGGCAACGGCGACATGCTCTTCCTCCCGCCCGGCACCGCCCGCGTGCGCCGCATCCACGGCGCCTACGTCTCCGAGCGCGAGATCAACGAAATCGTCGACTTCGTCAAGAAGAACCAGGGCGAGCCGAAGTTCCTCGAAGAGATCACCAAGATCACCGAGGAAAAGAACGGCGCCGACGGCTTCGAATACCTCGACGACCCGAAATACGACGACGCCGTGCGCGTCGTCCTCAGCACCGGCCAGGCCAGCGCGTCGTATCTCCAGCGCCGCCTCAAGCTCGGCTACTCCCGCGCCGCCCGCCTCATCGAGATCATGGAAGCCAACGGCGTCGTGGGCCCCTCGCAGGGATCGAAACCGCGCGAGATTTTGCTCCGCGCGGATGATTACCCGCCGGCGAGCGGGCAGTCGATTTAACACTCCGCGCAAGCGCGTCGATGAAATCGCGGCAGTCTCCCGTGTGCTATCGTGAATGCCGATGGACGTGATCGAAGCCGAGTTCGAGAACGGCGTTCTTCGCCCGATGCGGCGCCTTTCGCTGCGTCCGGGAGAGCGCGTCGGCATCGTGGTCGTGCGGAGGCCGGATCCGAACCGGTGGGACATCGCCCGTCTGTCCAAGAGAAGCGCGGATGACGAAGCGTTGAGCGAGACCGGCCTGGCGGATTGGGCAGAGTCGCTCGATCATGAGGACGGTGGGTGAGGCGCGGCGAGATCTGGTGGGCGGATCTCGGCGAATACAGGCCGCGCGAGCAAACCGGGCGGCGTCCGGTTGTCGTTTGGCAGAGTGACACGCTCACGAACGCGCTTCAGTCCGTGCTCGTAGTTCCTCTGACGACCAATCTCGATCGTGCCAGGCTCGCCGGAACCGCTATGATCGATGCCACCGACGGCGGTCTTCCTCACACATCCGTAGCTCTTGCATTTCAGATGCGAGCCGTCCCGAAGACGTGTCTCACCGATCGCGTCCGAAGCCTCACGGATGAGGAGCTCTCCGAACTGGAACTGGCGACCGACGAGGCGCTGGGCCGCGTGGAGCCCCAGTCGATTTAGCGCTGCGGAGCAATCCCCGCGAGCGCATGCTCGATCGCGGTCAAACCCAGCGGTTTGGTCAGGTAGTCGTTCATGCCCGCGGCCAGGCAGCGTTCGCGGTCGCCTGCCAGCGCATGAGCGGTCAGGGCGATGATGTGTGGCTGATTCCTCGGTGTGCTGCGGATGCGGCGTGTGACTTCCAGACCGTCGAGGCCGGGCATCTGCACGTCCATCAGGACGACGTCGTAGGCCTGGCGTTCGAACGCTTGCAGCGCCTCGATCCCGTCATTCACGGAATCGGCTTGATAGCCGAGGTGCTGCAGCATGCCGGTGATGACGATGCGGTTGACCGCTTCGTCCTCCGCCAGGAGGATGCGCAGCGGGCGAGGGACGGCCGAACGGGCTTGCCCCGGTTCGAAGTGGTGAGGGGAGGAGAGCGCGGTGGGCTCGCCGACGATGGTGAAATGAAAGGTCGATCCGAGACCTGGCGTGGTTTCCACCGTGATCGTGCCGCCCATGAGCTCCGTCAATCGCTTGCTGATCGCCAGTCCGAGGCCGGCGCCGCCGTGGGGACGGCTCGATGACCCATCGAGTTGCTGGAAGGCGACGAACAGGCGGTCGAGATCCTCGCTGCCGATGCCGGGGCCGGTATCGGTGACCGAGAACCGGACCTCCATCCGGCCGTCGTCCAGCGGCCGCGAGCTCAGTGCCACCCGCACTCTTCCGTCCTGCGTGAACTTGATGGCGTTGCTGAGGAGGTTGATCAGCACTTGCCGGGTGCGATGCTGGTCCCCCAGCAGAGCCTCCACCGTTCCTTCGGAGATGGAGGAGCTGAGCGTCAGACCCTTCCCGACGGCGATGGGCGCCATGATCTCGACACAGTCCTCGACCACGGTTCGGGGGTGAAAGGGGCTGTGCTCCACCGTCAGTCTCTTCGATTCCAGCCGCGAGAAATCGATGACGTCGTTGAGCAGCATGAGCAGCGACCGGCCGCTGACCTGGATGGTCTTCACGTATCTCTGCTGCTCCGGGGTGAGCGAGGTACAGGCCAGCAGCTCGGCCATGCCGATCACCCCGTTCATCGGCGTACGAATCTCATGGCTGATGTTGGCCAGAAACTCACTCTTGGCGCGGTCGGCGGCCAGGGCCTTGTCGCGGGCCTCCTCGAGGTCGCGGGTACGTTCCCGCACTTCGTCCTCGAGGCGGAACCGCAGGCGATCGAGCTCGTCGTGGACGCGCCGGAAGCGATAGGAGAGGGCCAGACTCATGGCCACGATCACCGCCGCGAAGCCGAAGGCAGCCACGGAAAAGTGGAAGGGCCACGGCAGAGGAAGGACGTTTCGGGCCAACTCGCCTGCCTGGACCGCGATCATGATCGTGCCGCCGATCGCGATGAGCCGCGCTTCGGCGTCACCTCGCCGGGCCTCCCGCAGAACCAGTACGGCGGCCATCACCAGGAGCGGCAGGAGCCACAGCCAGCGTGCGGTGCCGCTGGCCATGACCAGGCGGAGATCCGGCCACAGACCGACGAACCCGGCCAGTGCGACATGGGAGAGCTGATACGCGCGCAACGGCCGTGAGATCGGCCGCGAGAAGAAGGACCACAGGAACTGGATGGCGAACGCCGCGGCCAGATGGCCGGTCAGGTCGGTCGTTCGCATGGCGATCCCACGGCTCGCAGTGAGCTCGTAAATCCAGAAGGTGCTGCCGAAGGTGTTGATCGCGAAGGCCAGTGCAAGAAGGCCGAACCAAAGGTGCTCGCTCTGCGCGCGTCTGCGGCCGAAGAGCAGGAGGTGATGCAACGAGACAAAGGCAAAGAGCGCCGCCAGGATGAGCAGGGGGAGCTCACTCAGCAGCTGATCCGTCCAACGAGCCCGGACGCGGTCCGCCAGAGTCTGGTACCCGCCGAGGGTCAGGACCGCGCTCACCGGGGCACTCTGCGGATCCTGATCCGAGACCCAGCCGATCCGTCGCACCCGCAGCGCGAAGTGCACCTTCCCGTCTCTCCCGATGGCCTCGCCGGGCACGCGAAAGACTTCTGGGAACGCGAACGGAAGCACCGCCGCCGCCCAGCCACGCGAGCGCCCGATGAGCCGGCCGTTTGCGTAGACTTCATAGCCGCCGTAAACCGGAGGGCCGAGCAGCAGCGCCAGCTTGTTTTTGTCTTCGTTCTCGACAGGCACCGCGCGCCGGAACCAGACCACGCCGTCGTAACCCTGACGGCCCTGCTCGCGCCACGTGGACCGCACGTCCACCCGCGGCCAGGCCGAGTCATCGAACGCGGGACCTGACCAGCGCGGATCATCGCCGGTTTGGGTGGCCCAGAGCTCCTGCGCCGAGGCGGATGCCGTCAGCAGCAGCGCCGCAAAAAGCCCAAGCACGGCGGCGCGGCCGCCCCGAGGGACGTGATTGAAGAGCGTGGGCATGGGGGAACGGAACCATGATAACGCGCGAGAGCTTTGTGGACGCTGTGGACTTGGTGGACGTCGTGGACCTCAGGACGGTCCACCGCGTCCACAACGTCCACTACGTCCACAACGCGTCACCCTAAAACCGCCACGTCACCCCAAACGACGGCAGAACCCCAATCACGCTTTCCGTGACCGGCACCGCCGTCACGTTCCCGGCAGCGTCCTGCCTAAACACAAACGTGTTCACGCGCGTGACGTTCTCGTGCCCCAGGAGGTTGAAGAGCTCCACGAAGAAACTGAAGGCGCCGGCGGTGCGGCTGGCGCGGAAGTCGAGGCGCTGGTAGTCGGGGAGGCGGGTGGAGGCACGCGGGCCGAGCTCGGTGAAGATCTGCGTACCTTCCACGTGCGCGAGCACGGGCGTGGTCGGCCAGCCGCTGTGCCACGTTCCAGCGAGGTTGAAGTTCCACTTCGGGCCGCGCTGGTAGTTCACGCTGAACGTCATGGCGTGCTGCTGGTCCCAGTCGCGCGGCACGTCGCGGCCGGCGATGGAGTCGGTGACGCGGGCGAGCGTGTAACTGATCCAGCCGCTGAGTGGTCGTGCCGCGTCCGATCGGACGAGCAGCTCCGCCCCGCGCGCATGACCGCTCTCCGGCGCGACGCGGATGCGGTCGGCGCGCAGCTCAGGGAAGAGCAGCAGGTGGTCGTAGAGGTTCACGTAGCGGGGCCTCAGATGTGTCAGAGTCTTGTCGTAGAGCTCGAGCCGCGCTTCGAAGCCGTGCCGGAACGAGTGCTCCACGCCGAGGACGCGATGCTCGGAGCGTTGTGCCGGTTGATACTCCGTCACGCCGTCCTCGACCTGCAGCTCATGGATCGCCTGCGGCTGATGAAAGAGGCCCCACGCCGCGCGCACGGACGTCCGAGGCGGGAGCGTCCAGGCCATGTTGAGCCGAGGACTGAGATGCACGCCGTCGGGCGTGTAGCTCTCCGAGCCCGCGCGCAACCCCGCCTCGATGACGACGCTCTCGCTGATCCGCACGCGGTCGGCGACATATCCGTTGACCTCGCTGCCGTCCGTACGCACATGCACCGAGCGCACGACCTCGCGCGGCGGCGCGCCGAGCTCGAAGATCGCGAACGGCACGACGGACGAACCTTCCACGTCGAACCGCGCCCGCACGCGCTTCGCCGTCGCTCCGAACTTCAGCAACTGCCGAGGGGAGAGATGGAGCGTGGCGTCGTTCTTCAGCGTCAGGAACGTGGATCGATGATGGTCTTCGAGCTGGCCGCGCTGCAGATCGAACTCGTTGTCGAACGTGCCGTGGCGATCGCGGCTCATGCTTCCCCACGTGAGCACGCTCTGCGTGAACAGCCCCACGGACCACGATCGGCGCAGGTTGAGCCAGGCGTAGCGGTCGTCGTAGCTGCCGTGCCCGTTGGTGCCGGGGCCGTCGATCAGCGTCAGCCGGTCGCGCGAGGCCATCACGTGCGCCGAGACGACCGTGCGCCCGCCGAGCGTCCACTGCACCTTGCCGAGGAGATCGTAGTAGCGCGGGTTGATGTCCGCGGCGTCGTCGATCAGCGTCAGGATCTCGCGCAGATAGCCGCGCCGCAGCGAGAGCAGCCATGCGCCGCGCGACTGCCCGAATGTTCCCTGCGACAGGAGGCGCGTGTTGAGCAGGCTGATGCCGATTTCGTGCTTCGTCTCCTCCGGCGCGAGTGTGCTGATGTCCACCACGCCGCTCATGCGGCCGCCGTACTCCGCCGGGTAGCCGCCGCTGAGCACGTCCACCGAGCCCACGGCCTCGGCGTCGATGGTGCTGAAGGCGCGATAGAGGTCGCGGACGTGAAAGGGGTCGTAGATCTCCGCGCCGTCGACCAGCACCAGCACCTCGTCCTCTTCGCCGCCGCGCAGGTTGAAGCGCGCACTCACGTCCGCGCTGGTTGTCCCGGGGATCCGTCCGATGGCGCGATAGAGATCGTCGGAGAGATGCGGCACGCGCCGCACTTCCTCGCGGCTGAGGAACTGCCGGCTCTCCGCTTCCTGTCGGAGGATCGTGAAACGGCTCGGCGTGACGACGATCTCTTCGAGCGTCACCGGCATCTGCGACGGTGCCGGTGCCGGCGACGCCGACTCTCGCCGCGCACGCTTCTCGCGCACGATGAGCAGCGAGCCGCGGGGGCCGTCGTCGGCGCGCAGCGCGTGCTCGCGCAGCAGCTCGTCGAGGATCTTCCGCGGCACGGTCGCGCGCGGCTCCGCGCGCACGATCATGTCGCTGGTGACCACATCATCGCTGTAGATGAGGCGCAGGCCGCGCGATTGCAGCTCGCGCAGCGCGTCCGTCAGCTGCCGGCCCGCGAAGCGATACTCGGCCGCGCCGAGGTTTGTGGCCCTGAGCAGGAGCACGATCAGGAGCGGCAGCGCCCGGCCGATCACGGCCGGCCTCGCACGATCAGCCGGTCGCCCTCGATGCGATACGTCACTCCCGCCGCCGCGGTGGCCGCATCGAGCGCTTCGCTCACCGACAGCGGCACGTCGCCGCGCAGCGTCGGATCGGGACCGCTGCGCTCGAGCGTCAACCCCTTCTCGACGGCGATCAGGCGCAGCACCTCGTCGAGCGACTTCCCTTCCAGCACGATCGGCGGCGCCGCGTTCTCGATCCACGCCCATTCTTCGCCGCTCGTGGCGATGCTCCGCGACGTGACCGACGTGCCCGTGGCCACCAGCTCCGTTCCCGCGCGTGCGGTCTGGTCGCGCATCACCACCGCACCGTCCCGCACCCGCACCCGCACCGCATCCGCGCTCAGCCGGACTTCGAAGCGCGTGCCGACGTCGCGCACATCGCCGAACGGCGTGTGGATCGTGACGCCCGTGCCGCGTGCATCATTGGCGTAGTAAATGGCGCCGTGCTGTAGCGTGGCCACGCGCGCGGCGTCGAAGCGCACGGTCGTCCCGCGGTCGAGGCGCAGCGTGCCGCCGTTCCATGCCATCGACACCGGAGCCTCGCCGGCCACCGCGACGAGCGGTGCCGCCGGGACGGACGGCGGAGCCACCGTCTCCGGCCTGCGCAGCCACAACACTCCGGCGACCGACGCCGCGATCGCGGCCGCCGCGGCAACGCGCGTCCAGCGGCGGCGGCGCACGGCAGCCTTCCATTCCCCGGCCACCGCGGCGCGCACACGCGCGGTGCGCTCCCCACTTACCTGTGCGCGCCGGCCAGCCAACCGCACCAGCGTCGCGATCGGATCGTTCTCATTCGGGTTCATGCGTCCACCTCCATGGCCACCCAGGCGTCGCGGAACGCGGCCCGGGCGCGGGTGAGCAGCGATTCGGCCGCCTTCGGCGCGAGCGATAACCGCTCCGCGATCTCGGCCACCGTCCATCCATCGATGTACTTCCACTCCAGCGCGTCGCCGTAACGGTTGGGGAGCCGGTCCAGCACCACCTGGACGAGCCGCGCCACCTCCCGCCGCTCCAGCGCCGACTCCGCGCCGAGGGATTCCAGTGCCGCGCGGATCTCCGGCAGATCATCCGAGAGATCGACCATCGGCGGCACCTTCCTGCGCTGCTCGAAATACGTGGCGATCTCACGGCGGCAGATCGTCGTCAGCCAGGTCAAGAGTGCTGCCTCGCCGCGATACGTGGCCAGCTTCCGCACCGCGCGGCAAAGCGTCGTCTGCACCACCTCCTCGGCCGCATCCTCGTCCGCCACGCGCGGCAGCGCGAAGCGATACAGCGGCGCGAAGTTCCGGTCGAAGAACTCCGTAAACGCTTCCTCGTCGCCGCGTAGCAGGCGCGCCACGAGAAACCGGTCGGCATGCTCCATGGTCATGGCTTGTGCCTTCCTCGGTCAGTGGGCAGTTTGCAGTAGGCAGTAGGCCGAGGCGAAAGTCGAACGTTTCATGATTGCCATCCTTCGCACGTTGGACAGGCGTTGGACGGAAAATCCTTCGTCGATCGCGCCCACGCGAACCCAACCGGGCACGACACTCGCTAAGATGGCGGCATGCGATTGCCATCTGGAGATGTCTCGGATGTCGTGGATCGTCGCGGGGGCGGCGGTTTCAGTTTCGGGCGCGGTCCGCAGGTCGGTTGCGGCGGAGCCATCGTTCTGCTCGTGCTCAGCCTTCTGACCGGGAAGAACTTCTTCCAGTTCTTCGACGGGTCCGGCGGTGGGCCTGCTCCGACGAGCACGGCTGCGGCGCCGGCCGCGGACGAGAGTCCGGAGGAGGCGCAGCTTCGCGAGACCGCGAACGCGGCCGTCACGGACACGCAGAACACCTGGAGGGACGTCTTCCGCAAGGAAGGGATCGAGTATCAGCGCGCCAAGCTGGTGATCTTCCGCGACATCACGCAGACCGGTTGCGGGACCGGGCAGGCGGCGTCGGGCCCGTTCTACTGTCCGGCAGACGGGAACGTCTATCTCGACCTCGGCTTTTTCGATGAGCTGCACCGCCGCTTCGGCGCTCCCGGAGATTTTGCCCAGGGGTATGTGATCGCGCACGAGGTGGGTCATCACGTCCAGAACCTGATGGGCACGTCCGACCGCGTGCAGGAGGCGATGCAGAGCGACCGCCGCAATGCCAATCAGTACTCCGTGGCTCTGGAGCTGCAGGCCGACTGTTACGCCGGGATCTGGGGACGCTCCGCCGCCAGCCGCAACCTTCTCGATCCCGGCGATGTGGAGGAAGGATTGGCCGCCGCCGCCGCGGTTGGGGATGACCGCCTGCAGGAGATGGCGGGACGGGCGGTCAATCCGGAGTCGTTCTCGCACGGGTCATCGCAGCAGCGGATGGAGTGGTTCCAGCGTGGGTTCCAGTCGGGCGACATTCGCGATTGCGATACGTTCAAGTGAGGCAATGGTCGGGATGTCCAGGATCCGGACACCCGACTCCTCGCTTTTGGTAAGAATTCGTGAGCGGCGACTGATTTTCTGATCCGCAAAAGGTCACTCGCGTCGATCGAAATGGTCGCCGACCTCTCCTGTGAGGTTGCGTGACCATATCGATTCGGTCGTCGACCGCACCGATAGGGTGCACGACGTCTCGGATGGGGACGGAGCACTGCCCTCAAATGGTCGACCGACCTCACTGAATAGGACAACGACCCATCTGGCGCGGTCGAAGTTGCGTTCGAAATGGTCCACCGACCGCACCTGAATGGTCGCGGACCTCTGCGATGAGGTCGGGTGCCTGAATCGATTAGGACAGTGGACCGGCACCGTGAGGTCAGTGTCCTCATCGATATGGTCAGTGAACCGCACGCGAGGGGTCGCCGGCCATTTCGGTGCGGTCGAGTGTCCATATCGCTGGGGTCGTGGACTGCACCCGAGAGGTCGACGACTGCATCGGTGGGGTCGAGTGACCGCGTCGATGGGGACGGTGGACTGCTCGGGTGAGGTCCATGACCGCGACGCCCGGGTCGCCGACTCTTTCGGTGAGGTCGTGTGACTGCTCCCGATGGGTCGCTGACTCTTTCGGTGAGGTCGTAGGACCGTTTGAGGGAGGTCGTAGGACTGCTCCCGAGGAGTCGTCGACTCTTTCGGTGAGGTCGTATGACCATTTGAGTGAGGTCAGCGTCCGCCGTCTACGGGTTCCGGCACCACTCGCCCCAGCTCCCGACATACAGCGCGGCGCCGTCGAGTCCGGCCGCTTCGAGTGCAAGCAGTGTGTGGCAGGCGGTCACTCCGGAGCCGCAGTGCACGACCAGACGGTCGGCCGGGGTCTCGCCGAGGAGCTGTTCGTACAGGGCGCGCAGCTGTTGCGGTGACTTGAACCGTCCCTGCTCGAGGTTCTCGGCAAACGGCAGGTTCACTGCGCCGGGGATGTGGCCGGCGACCGGATCGATCGGTTCAGTCTCGCCGCGGAAGCGCTCCCCGCTGCGGACGTCGAGCACTTTCCAGCCGGCGTCGTTGCGCAAGGCATCGACGCGCTCCATGTCGACCGTGGGACGCTGCCACTCCGCGGCAGGGTAGGGCGGACGCGCTTCGACGGCCGGGACGTCGGTCGTCGTCTCCAGGCCGGCCGCGACCGCCGCCGTGAATCCGCCGTCGAGCACGGAGACGCGCTCGTGCCCCACGGCACGCAGCATCCACCAGGCCCGCGCCGCGGCATTCGCGCCGGACTGGTCGTCGTAGATCACCACACGCGTCTCCGGGCCGATGCCCCACGCGCCGAGCTGCTGCGTCCATCGCTCCAGCGGAGGCAGCGGATGGCGTCCGCCGCGCGCGGGGTCTGCACCTTCGTCGCGTGCGGCGCTGAGCTGCGTCTCGAGATCGGCCCGCTGCGCGCCGGTCAGATGACCGGCCTCGTAGCCGCCGGCGCGGGCATCGAGCAGGACGACGTCTGCCGCGGAAGCGAGGAGCTGCGCCATTTCATACGGAGAGACGATCGGCGTCATGGGTGGAATCGTATCTCAGTGGAGTGCGAAGAACGCACTTCCTGGCAGACTCCGCTCTTTGTCGCTGGTGTGTTCGCCATTGTGCCGGCGTCATTCCCGTAACGCTTCGGAATGAACGAAAAAACGAGCGCCGGGTCCCGAAGCCGGACTGATACGCGATCTCAGTCGTATTGAGGAGCGATCCAATGAGCAACATCTTGGACAGGTCGACTTGCAATCGCCGCAGGTACCCGACCACGGAGCATCCGAAACGGCCGCGCCATTCCTTGCGGAGCCATTGAGGAGACCGCTCGAGCGTCAACGCGAACTCGGAGACGCGCGGCGCCGTATGCACACGCGCGCACTGGTCGACGTACGTACGTGCGCGATGTGAAAGATCGCGAGCAAATGTCATGGACGTTCAGCAACGTCCCCTTGCGTGCCGGCATTCCCATCAAACAAAAGGGCACAGAGTGGCGAAATTGTCCCTATCGGCGCGTCTATGCGGTGCGTACGATCTGTAGTCCGAGGTTGGATGAGCTGACCGACTAACCATAAATAAGGAGAATTTGCATGTCGATAAGATTCAGAATAATGGTGACCACGCTGACGCTGCTGTGCGCCGCGTATATGGCGCCGGCGGTACAGGCGCAGCAGTTGTTGAAAGAAGTGATCGGTGCCAATCATATCGGTGGGCTTTACGAGTTTAATCCGTCGACCGACTACCTCAATGAAGGAGCCGATGAGCTCACCAACATGGGGTCGAAGGTCATCAAGATCTGGTTCCACAACAACGCCGCCTCGTGGTATTCAAATCAGTTCAACCCGGCCAATCGTCAGTGGCCGTGGATCAACCCGAATATGGAGTACAAGTGGCAGCTCGTCCTGGCGGCTCGCATGCAGAACTACCGCGACCTGTTCAATCGGCCGTTCAAGACCTACGTCATGGTCATCATGCCTGCTGGCGCCATTGTGGGCGGCAGCCGCGTCTATGAGCCGGAATTCATCAACGGTATGACTGCGGCTGAGATCACTGCGGAACGGGAAGCGATGTACGAGCTTACCAAAGAGCTGATGATGACGTACGCGAACACCGGGAAAATATTCGTTCTGCAGAACCATGAGGGGGACTGGCTTCTCCGCCACAATCTCCAGCGGGACCCGAGCGATCCGAGCTTCAACCCTGCTGCGTCGTGGATCATCCCGGACGGCACTTCTCCGACTGTGACCGCGATCAACGGTATGCGCGATTGGCTGGCAGCGCGCCAGGCTGGCGTCGAGCAGGCTCGTAATGAGTTTGCGGCGGCATACCCCAATGTCACCGTGCAGCACGCGACGGAGGTGAACCGGGTGTCCGACGCCCGTAACGGACTGACCACTGTGACGAATGACGTGCTGCCGTGCGTTGCCGGCAAGACCTGCGCGCGCACGGACCTGTACTCCTATTCTGTGTGGGATGTGAATCTCGACGCCGAAATTCTCCGGTTGAATCTGGAGTATCTCGCCACCAAGACGCCGGGCACCGACGATATTTACATCGGCGAGTACGGTGCGGGCCAGAACGCGAATGCCGGAGGAAGCGGTGACCAACAGAAGGTCATCATCGAGCGGCTGACGAGCGCTGCCCTGACGTTCGGAGCGCGGTACATCCTCTATTGGGACGTCTACTGTAACGGTCCCAGCACGCCCAGCAGCCCGTTCCCGGCCCATGTCAACGGCGATGTCGTCGGTTTCTGGCTCCGCCGCGTCGACGGCAGTTATACGCAGGTCTGGTCGTATTTCAAGAGCCTGGTGGGCTCGACCCGGCGCCGCGCCGTGGCACACTGAGAATACGAAGGGTTGCGCCGCCAGGCGCAGCCCTTCGCATGTCTTCAACACACGAAGCCTGTGGAGATCCCTGAGCCACGACCTACAATGCGCCTCGATGAAAGCGCACCTTTGGGTGATTCTGTTCTTCGTGCTGGCGGCGATTGTCATGACGTGGCCGCTGGCGGCGAACCTGCCGCTGGCGGCGGCGCATCCGGGCGATCCCTACATCACCAGCTGGATGCTGGACTGGGCGTTCTACGCCCTGACGCACCATCCGTCGCAGCTCTTCCACGCCAACATCTTTCATCCGCTGCCGTACACGTTCGCGTTCAGCGAGAACCTGCTCGGCATCGTGCTCGTGCTCTCGCCTCTTCTGGCGATGAAGGTGCCGCTGCTCCTCGTGCACAACATCGCCATCCTCCTCGGATTTGCATCGGCCGGTTATGCGGCGGCGCTGCTCGGGCGCTACCTGACCGGCTCGATGACGGCCGGGGTCATTGGCGGATTCTTCTTCGCCTTCGTGCCGTGGCGGTTCACGCATCTCACGCACCTGCAGCACCTCTGGACGCTCTGGCTGCCGCTGCTCATTCTGGCCGTGCTGCGATTGCGCGACCGTCCAAGCTGGGGACGCGCCGCCGTGCTGTGCGGCTGTTTCTTCATGAACGGACTGACGAATCTTCACTGGTTCGCATTCGGATCGGTTGCGGCCGCGGTCTGCGTGGCGATCTGCTGGGTGCGTGCGGGCCGCCGGTTCCTGATTCCGGCGTGCAGCGCGATGGCCATCGGAACGCTGCTGCTCCTGCCGGTGCTCCTTCCTTATCGGACCGCCGGCCGGATCTACGCGATGCGCGGCGACGCAAACGAGACCCTGCATTACTCGGCCGTTCCCGCGGATTGGACGATCGCCAGCCTGCACAATCGCCTCTATGGCCCGCATCTCAACGACGGCACGGTCGATCCGGAACGTTGGGCGTTCCCCGGAACCCTCGGTCCGCTGCTCGCACTGATCGGGGCGGCGACGGCATGGCGACGCTCACGGACGTACGCCATCATCGGACTCGCGTTCGTGCTCCTCGGCTTCCTCGGCTCGCTCGGTCTGCACACGCCTTTCGGACGATTTCTCTTCGAGCACATCCCGCCGTTCCACGGCATCCGCGTTCCCGCGCGCTGGGCGATGATCGCGTATCTCGGCATAGCCATGCTGGCCAGCCTCGGCGCGTTCGCACTGGCGCGCGCGAAGTGGGTCTACGCGATCGTCATTGCGCTGCTCTTCGCTGAGCTGCGCGCCGCGCCGATCCGCTGGTATCTCGCCACCGGCGAAACACCGCCGGTCTATTCATGGCTCGCGCAGCAGAAATTGCGCGGCGCGGTGGCCGAGCTACCTCTCGATCAAGTCCATTCGTATCGGACGATGTTCTTCTCGCACCTGCATCACCAGCCGCTGATCAACGGCGTATCGGGATTCAAACCGCCCCTGCAGGCCGAGCTCGAGGAGGAGGGACGCCGCAGGCCGCTTCCGCCCTCGTTCTTCGATCGGCTGCGACGGCGCGGCACCAGCGTCGTGATCGCGCACGACGATCCCGGGATCGTCGGCCCGCTCATCAGGATCGGCGCATTCGGCAGTGATGTCGTGTACGCGTTTCCCGGAGAGAAGCTGAACCCACCCGTCGTGCAACCGCCGCCGATCGAGGCCTCGCTCGACCATCCCGTCCATTGGGAGGAAATCACCGGTGCTCTCGAGATCCGCGGATCGGTGACCGCACAACACCCCATTCGCAACGTGATCCTGCACTTCGACAATCACCGTACGCGCTTTGAAGCGGAGCTTCACGATGGCCGGTTCACCCGCGCGTTCGCAAACCGCCCGTCATCGGTGCGCGCCGATACGGACCTGCAGGTCGAGATCATCGACGAGCGCGGGAACCGCAAGCTCCTGCCGCAGGTGTGGCTCCGTTGGCGCCGGCCGAATGAGCACCTGCGGGAAGGCCAACTTCCGCAGACTGCTGATCTCGGGCCGTACCTCGTGCACCCGAGACATGTGGACAACATCGTTCGCCCGCGGATGTAGCTCCGCGCGCCGCACTCCAAAGCGCTGCGGCGCGGAGCTGTGATCTTCCGGGCAGTAGCTAACCGCTCACGACCTCCTCGGGAAGTTTCACGCTGAGGCCGGCCGGTGGGGTGGAGTTGAGGTCGTAGCCGTTGAGGTTCGCGACGGCTTCTGCATCGCGTGCGTTGCCGGTGGCGCGGCGGGCCAGGTCGGCCCAGGTCTCGCCGCGGCGGACGGTGGTGATGTGGATGCGCGGCGGGTCGACGGAGCGGGCGCGGGAGGCGTTGACGCTCATCTGGCCGAGGATCGTGCCGAGGGCGCTGGCGTTGCGGTTGACGGACGGGGCAACGTACATCAGCACGGCCACGTGATCGCCGTGCGGGAACTGGGTGGTCTCCACGCCGACGACGCCGCTCTGGGTCTGCCCCTGCCAGACGTCGACGGCGAAACGCTCGCCGCTCTGCATGCGGGCCTCGCGGGAGCCGAGGTAGCGCAGGCCCATCTGCTCGAGCCGGATGCGCACTGCGTTCTGCGCGTCGCGCCCCTGCAGCTCGCGCGCGTTGATCTCCTGGGCCACGAAGTAGCTGGAGGTGTTGCGGCCCTGCGGCGCCATGGCGAAGAGCACGCCCGGCTCGGTCGACGCGGTCCAGCCGGTGGGTACGTTGATCACCAGGCCGTGGCCGCGGTCGTAGATGGTGTTGTTTTTCACGACGATGTGCTGGGTGCTGTTGCCGGTGATCACGCCGTCGAGGAGGCGGACGTATTCATCGCGGTCCGGCGTCTCATAGTTGCCCGCGGAGGCCATCCCGGTCAGCTCCGTGACTTTCTGATGCACGTCGCGGACGCGCTTGGCCGGGTCGGGATGGGACAGGAAGTAGCGATCGATGCCTCCGGCCGGGTTCTTGTCGAGGCGTTGCAGCGTCATCAGCATCCGTTCGGCGCCGATCGGGTTGTAGTGCGCCTCGGCCATGTAGCCCGTGCCGAGCAGGTCCGCCTGCGTCTCGTGTTGCCGTGAGTAGCGCTGGAACAGGAGCCCGACGCCGAGTTGCGCGAGCTGTCCGTACTGCTGCACGACCTCGGGGCCGGCCACCGCGGCGCCGAGCACGAGTCCGAACTGGGCCAGCTGCGAGCGCGAGATCTGTTGCGCGGCGTGCCGCGCCGTCACATGGGCGATCTCGTGGCCGATGACGCCGGCCAGCTCGTCCTCGGAATTGATGCGCTCGATCATGCCGCGGGTCACGTAGATGTACCCGCCCGGCAGGGCCATGGCGTTGACCATGGGCGAATCGAGCAGTGTGAACGTCCACGGCAGGTTGGGCCGCTCCGAGGCGGCGGCGAGCTGATGGCCGATGCGGTCGACGAGGCGGTTCAGCTCCGGTTTCTCGTTGTAGACGCCGAACTGCTTGATGATTTCCTGGTGGGACTGCTGTCCGATCCCGATCTCCTGCTGCTCGGACACGATGTTGAACATCCGCTTGCCCGTGGCGGGGTTGGTGCTGCAGGCCGCGAGCAGAACGATCGTCAGTGCCAGTACCGTCTTGCGCATGGGGTCTCCTCTTTGTTTGGCGAGGAGTTAGGTTTCAAAGGGCGTACCCGGAAGAGGCTCAAAGGGAGCAACCGAAGTCTCTGAGCCTTTGAGCCTCTGCGCCTCTGAGCCCACGCCCCCGCCCGCCGACCGGAATGAACCGCTCAGGCCCCTTGTTGACATCGCAGCTTCCGGGGGCCGATTTGCAACACTTGTGGATCTGGCGTCGGGGCAGCACAGTTTGAGAAAAGGAGATTTACCCCATGCGTCAGTCCGGAACGGTCAAGTGGTTCAACGATGCGAAGGGCTTCGGCTTCATTACGACCGAAGGTGGAGAGGACGTGTTCGTCCACTTCAGCGCCATTCAGGGCGGCGGTTTCCGCTCCCTGGCGGAAGGCGCCCAGGTCGAGTTCGAGGTCACCCAGGGCCCCAAGGGCCTGCAGGCCCAGAACGTTACCGTCGGTTAATTCAAGTCGTCGGATACCAGAAAGGCGGGCAGTCGCGGCAACGCGACGCCCGCCTTTCGTTTTACAGCCGCACAGCTGCAAAGCTATACAGCTGTACAGCTTTGTAGCCGTGAAGCTTTGTAGCCGCGAAGCTGTGTAGCTACTTCTTCCGGCTGTAGTTGATCTCCATGTTCTTGAACATCTTCCCGTCCGGTCCGGCGGCCCACATCTCCATGGTGTGGTGATCGGCGTCGATGACCGTGACCTTCTCCTTGGCGGTGGAGTCCTTGCCGGTCATGGGGTCGGACATCGTGGCGGTGAACTCCCAGATCTTGCCGTCGGCGCTGACCGAGCCGGTGGAGGTCATCATGCTCGTGGACATGTTGTCCATCCAGGTGCCCCAGTACTGCTTCTTGACGTTGTCGTAGCCGGTGTAACCGACGCCTTCGAACGGCATGCCGGCCATGTCGCCCTTGTAGCGCTGCTCGAGATAGCGGCCGCCCATGACCCACTGGTTGGTCGACACTCCGCCGCTCATCATCGGGTCCGTGCCGGGCATCATCCAGAACTGGACCTTCGTGTCCCAGGTGCCGACCAGGCCGTCGAGCTTCTTGTGCGCGTCGCCCGGCGTGCCGGCCTTCATCATCATGTCCATCATGGCCGGATCCATTGCTGGAGCAGCGGCTGGAGCAGCCGGCTTCTGGCCGTGGTCATGCTGGGCGACGGCGGTGAACGCAAAAATACAGAGCAGGGCCCCGCTGAGATAAACCTTGAGCTTCATCGATTTCTCCTCCTGTTTTCGAGGGGGAAATCCTACTACGGGGCTCGCGCGTCAGTCGTCATTCCACGGGCGGGAGATTACGCAGGAGTTGATGCCGCCCACGCCCATGCTCAGCTTGCCGCTGTAGCCGGGGGGGACGCTGCGTCCTTTGCGGTCGACGAAGCTGGCGTTGTGCACTTTCACGTCCGCGTGCAGCTCGCCTTCAGTCAGCGGCATGGGGAAGAGTTTCCCGCGGGCCATGCCGATGTGCTGGGCGGTGAGCTCCCAGCCGCCGCCGACGGACATGCCGTGACCGAACGTTCCCTTGCGGGCCGTGAAGATGACGTCGGGATGCAGCATCTCCAGCGAGTTCTCGATCTCCGTGGCGTCGCCGGGGGTGGCCGTGGCGTGCATGTCCCAGGTCGTCACTTCCGAGGCCTGCACCTCCTGTAGAGCCGCCTTCATGGCCAGCTGCGGCCCGCCCTTCGACGGGGTGATGATGTGATGGGCGTCCGAGGAGGCGCCCACGCCGACGATTTCCATCCCCAGTGGACGGAACCCCTCGGCTCGGAGCGCGTCGGCATCGCCGACGATCCAGATGCAGGCGCCGCCGGCCACGTGCGTGCCCTTGAGGCCGGTGAGCGGGCGCGAGACATCCGCGTCAGCCGAGAGCACGTTGGCGTTGTAGAAGGCGGACACGACCATTTCGTTCGGCGGCGGATCGGTCATGCCGATCACGACCGCCTTCGCCTCGCCGCGCTGGATGGCGTCATAGGCCAGCTTGGCGGCGATGCCGAACGAAGCGCAGGCCGCCACCGGCGCGAAGGCCGGTCCGACGATCTTGCCGAGCATCGACACCTGCGCGGCCGGGATGTTGGCGATGTTCCACAGGAGGTTCGGCGAGACCGCGGCCCACGGTTCTTCCGGGCAGCCGTATTTCTTGTTGAGGGCGCGCACCCGGTTGAGCTTCTGCCGGATCGAGGAGAGCTTCGCCGAACCCGAGGACGGCGGCACCGGGTCCGCGTGGACGAGCCGCGCTTCCGCCAGATACTCGCCGAGGGCATCGCTCTTCGCCGCCCAGTACGCTTCCCAGGCATGCTTGGCCTCGATCCAGGCCTCGGTGCCGAGCTGGAGCTGGGCCGGATCGGGAGGCGCGTCGCTGTCGGCGGGCCCTTCCTGATGGCGGCGCAGCGCCGCGCAGCATTCCGGCCGCGCCCAGAACTCGTTCCAGCGCCGCAGGGTGCGCTCGTAGACCAGCGTCTGCTCCTGCGTCACCGTGATGTCGCCGATCCCTGTCCCGATGTAGACATGGCACTGCGTGCCGAGGGACTGGAGATACTGCTCGATGCCCGGATTCTGGCCCAGCGACTGGACGAACGCGCCGATGGCGAACTGCACCATCGGACCCATCTTGTCCTTGAGCTGGGCGAACTTCGCCGGCGGAAAACGCTCGTCGAACCACGGGTGGTAGGTTTCGAAGTCGAATTCGGGGTAGCCGACCAGGAAGTTGGACTGGCCGTAGCCGGTGAACGGCGAGAGCCAGGTGTCGGCATGCTCCAGGTTTTGCTCGAAACGATTGATATCAGGCGATTTCGGCGCCACCACGCCCCACCCGAAAATGCCGATCCTCTTCCGGTTCGCCATGAGGCGGTGCATTGTACCGAAATTGCATCTGCCGTCCGGTCGGTACGAATCTCCGTGACGAAGAGAGGTTTTGGTGAAGAGATCAATCATTTCGATCGTGGTCATCGGCGCGGCGCTCACGCTCGGGCTTGGTGGCTGCCGCAATCGCGAGAAAGCGGTGGAAGAGAGCACCACGCAGACCATCGAGCCGGCCAAGCCGCAGCCCGATACCGACACCGCGGAGCTGACCCAGACGGTGGACGTGGAGAAAGGACGTTCCGAGGTCGAAGGCCGCAACGCCAGCGGCGCCGACATCACCGCCACGGGCGACACCGCCTCCGCCACCACGACATCGACCACAATATCGACTACCACCACAGGGACCACCGTCACGACCACCACCAGATGACCAACGCGTGAGCGATACGGGCGCACTGTATGAGCCGCTCATCGAGCGCGAGCTGGCCGCGATTCCGGCGGCCGCGCGTGCCTTCGCGTCCGAGCACTCGGTGGACGAGCTCTGGACCGCGGTCACGCGCTTCGCCGTGCTGGCGTACGCGCCGTCGCAACACGCCAAACGTGCGGTCATGGCCTGCCGCGCCGCGTATGACGTCCGCGAGGAGCTCGGCGACCGCCGGCTGGACATGATCATCGAATGCGCGCGCTACGCCGCGCAGAGCCGGCAACCGTGGAGCGAACCGCCGATTCTCGACCCGCCCCAGCTCGACGCCGAGCAGCCGCGCGACCTCGCCGAGTTGCGCGCGGCCATCGAGGCGAACGACCGCTTTCGCGCCGAACGATGGTTGTCCGCGCGGCTCGACGACGCTCACGAGGACCTGCGAGCGATCGCGCGAGGTGACGCGTTACTGATGCTCGATACCGCCATGGCACTCGAAGAGCTCCTCGGCGAGAAGGGGAGATACGCGCTGCTGCGCATGGTCATCGCCGAGCTCCTCACCGAATCCGAGGATGTGGCCGAGCCGTTGGAAACGCTCATCGATCAGGCGATCGCCGATCACGGCTCGGTGGATTCCGTGCGAAGCGTGTTCGTCGCCAGCGCCGGCGATGTGCGAACTGGCCGTACTCAGTCCCCTCTCCCCTCCGGGGAGAGGGCTAGGGTGAGGGGCGGCTCTCGCGATGCACTCGCCCCCTACCCCCTCGCCCGCGACTACGCACAAACCCTCATCGCGCACGCGATCGCGCATAAACTCCCCACACGACAGCAGGAGTTCCTCGCCGCCGTGCATCACAACCTCGAACATGGGGAGAGCTTTGCCGAATGGAGCTTCGCCTGAACCGGAACGCCGCACTTCTCCTCAGCATCCTCATCTTCGCCGCCTGCGCAACCGCTCCACCCCCAACCCCCACCCTCGCCACCTCCATCGACGCCGCCATCAACCGCCCTCCTTTCCAGCACGCGTTCTGGTCGATCCTCGTCGAGGAGGAGGACGGCCGCGTGCTCTACGCGCGCAACGCCGATAAGCTCACCATCCCCGCCTCCAACCGCAAGCTCTTCACCTCCGCGACCGTCGCCCAATGCCTCGGCATCGACGGTCAGCTCGTCACGGAGATCTGGCGCGACGGCGACGACCTCATCATCCGTGGCGACGGCGATCCCTCCCTCGGCTCCTGGCGTTACGAGCGCAGCGGCGACTTCGAAACGCTTGCGCAGACGCTGCGTGCCCGCGGCATCACCCGCGTCCGCGACGTCATCGCCGACGTCTCCCTCTTCGACCGCAACACCATTCCCGGCAGCTGGAAGCACGGCAACCTCGGCAGCGACTACGCCGCGCCCGTCGACGCTCTGACGTGGGGAGAGAGCGAGATCGCCGACGACCGCGCCGTCCCCGACCCCGGCCTGCACGCCGCCACCACTCTGCGCGACGCCCTCGCCCAGGCCGGCATCGACATCGCCGGCATCCCGCGCGTCAACACCCAGCCCCACACCTGGAGCGAGCGCCTGGCCACCATCCCCTCGCCATTCATCGGCCAGCTCCTCGGCACAGTGCTCAAGAACAGCCACAACCTCTACGCCGAGATGCTGCTCAAGCGCTCCACCAACGGCACCTACGACGGCGCCTTCCAAACCGAGCGAGCCTTCCTCGAAGGCCTCGGCATCGACGGCGAATCGTTCCATTTCGTCGACGGCTCCGGCCTCGCCCCCGACGACCTCGTCACCCCCGAAGCCACCATCCGCATCCTTCGCTGGATGAACGACCCCTCCCGCCGCGCCTTCTGGTGGATGACCCTCGCCCAACCCAACAACGACGGCACCCTCCGCCGCCGCCTTCCGTCCCTCGAGCAACGCTTCCGCGGCAAAACCGGCACCATCAACGGCGTAGCCGCCCTCAGCGGCATCCTCCTCATGCCCGACGGCCACTTCCGCTACTTCGCGATCGTCGTCAACCACCACGGCGGCGACGGGGATGGGGCGGTGAAGATCATCGACGAGGTTGTGGAGAGGATCGCGGAGTGATGGGCGTTGACGGCGTGCGAGCACGATCAACTGTTCGGCAGCGGACGCCGGATCGGCAGGCGCAGGGCTTCCAGATCCATCGCCGCGCGGATCGCGCGCTGGATGAGCCAGACGAATCCGATCATCGGGAATAGCCCCGTCCAGAACAGGGACCAGGAAGGATGCAGGGCAAAGTAGACGAACAATTGGCCGGCGAAGAGGATGCAGGCGAAGATCAGAGCGGCTACGGACCGGCGCCAGGCCAGGATGCCGAGCAGCATCACGATCACGGCTATCGCCGTGACCCAATAATCCGTCAGCAACTGGCCCGGGTCGTTGCGGCGATGAATGGACATGACCACGATCGTCTCCACCAGGATCTCGATTGCCGCAAACACCCAGAGCATCACCACCATCCCTCGGACCTGGTGCAGCGGATCGCCCTCGCTCCCGGGCAGCGGATGTCCGTTGCGCGTGATGCTCAGAAACGAATTGCCGCCGGGAGGGCTCTCCAGCCACATCCGGAGCACGCTCCCGTCAAACAGCTCGTACTCGACGCCCTGCCAGCACATCTCCCGCGTCGCCGTCCCGATCACGACCGCATCGACGCGCACTTCGACCGCGTCCCACTCGCCCGCGAGCGGATTGACCGAAAAGCGCAATGCCAGCCGCTTCGGCCCACGCCGCTGGAATGAGAATCGCGTTGTCCGAATCACCGCGGCATTATAGTGCCGCGCCGCACCGCAGGCGGGATGTGCGCCTGAGTAGAGCGTGTCGGGCTGCCGGGCATCTATAGCCGGCCACCGCCCCACGTGGTGCGCCCAACGTCAAGATCGTCGACGCCGTCGTGTCGAGCAGTGCCATGACCAGCATGTACGGCTCCTACAACGGAATATCGATCCAGAACGGGCAGAAACTCGAGGAATCATCGATGACTGTCCGTGGTAACGCATCGTCGAGAAGCCTTCGTTGAGGATCTGGCGGTTGATCGTCCATTTGAAACGAACTGAGGCTGTCCATCACTACTTCTGCATGGCACGGAAAAAAGCCAAAGACGCAGGCGAGGCAAAGATCACTTCCGAACGATTCGAGCAGGGCCGCGGGGCTGGCACTGTGCGAAAGGTACTCTTTCTTCGTCCAAGACCGGGACGAGGACGCGATCCCGAGCTCGTCGATCCGGTCGTGCGCATCTCACCACCCGCATTCGCGGTACAACTCAAACAGAACTGCCCGCCCGAAATGGAGCTGCGCAACGACACCGACTCGTTCCGACGCTTCATCGCCGCGATTCTTCCGAATGTCGAGGCCCGCGCGACTTGCGCGAACCGCGCGACGACGATCGGCATTTGGTTGGAACGAGCGCTGACCTCTGAAGAAGCCGATGCGCGTGAACGCTCACTGCAGCGGTTTGCGCTGCTGACGGGTGACGAGACAGTAGCCATTCTCATCACACTGCGCGCGCTGCGCGCATTCGCACAGGCCGGTTTCGATCGAATGCCGCGTCGTTTGTCGGAGGATGGAACGCCGTCCAGCGATGGACCAATTCACCTGGAGCGCATCAGCATCGACCTGTTACCCCCAAACGCGATCGTGACACGAATCGAGGGATTCGACGATCGCCCATGGCCCGACACTGACTTCACCGCGACGATTACCGACTCGATCGTACGCGTCCTTCGCTCGGTACCCTGTCTCAACGAACAGTCGTCGGATCTCAGAGGCCTGCAGTGCGATTCATCGCAGGACGTGGATGTTGACACAGCCGACACGGCCCTAGCCTTGTTCCTCGGCATCGTCACCTTGCCGTTCGGCATCTACTTCCTCGAAGAATTCGCCAGAGCGGCGGGCGGCGGCGACGGCGACGGCGACGGCGACTCAGGGGCGGTTGGATGCGCCCTTGCGCGTCTCCTGCAGAGGCCGATCCAGCGCCCCGGCCGCGCTCTGATTGGCAGCCTGCTGCACATCGACTTCGAACGAGCAAACGTCACGTCGGCCGGCTTTCTCTTTGGCGGCAAGCTAACACCCTGCCAGCGCTTTCCGCGCGTGACCATCGACGGCCCGCGCTCGTTCGCGATATCGACCGAGCGCGCCAGCGTCTCCGGAATCTACCGCGCTCGAACGGCGAATACGTACGGAGAACTGAGCTACCGTTGGACAGCTACCCATGCGCGTGTGCACAGCCCCACGGCACGCACGAGCGAGATCACGTTCCATGTCAACGCACCGGAGACAGAACTGACCGAGGCCGAGGTCACGCTCACCGTCACGGACGGCGACGGAGCGTTCGCGCCGGTGACGAGCACTGTGCGCATCAACCTCACGCCGATATCGCCGGGACGACCGAGGACGCGTCCACCGCGAGATACGTGACGTGGCGTTTGGGATCGGAGCGTGGTAACGGATATCAATCCACCTTCTTCTGACAGTGCATCAACCGCCGATCTCGCGCATCTTCCGGCGCGATTCTTCGCCTCAACGACGACGGCACCGCGCCGCGTGACAATCCGTTCTTCAACGGCGGCACAGCGATGGGAGGCGACATCGGAACAACGATCCAGAAGTCTTCGCCTATGAATTTCGTAACAGCTTCGGAATGGCTCTCGACGCTGCATCCGGAAATCTGTGGCTCTAGGAAACGGCGAGGACACTTCAGTGAGATCAACTTCGTCGAGCCGATAAACGGCGGTCGCGTGCAGATCTGCCGCCCGGTCGACATCGCGCAGTTCAAGGAAATCGAGACGACATTCGGCGCGCGCGCTGCTGCAACTGCCCTGGCCACCGACGAACATCGCCGACTCCCCGTCCGTCGCGCTCTCGCGACAAACTCGCGACCTCCGGCGTGACAGGCCGGAGGTCGAACGTCCGCCGAGCATCGACGAAGTCGTGGAGATGATGGATCGTTTTCGCGATGCGCCTACTCCTTCTCGATCGAGATGTTCCCGTTCGCGTTCACGAGGTCCAGCTTGCAGCCGCCTTTGCCGATGGTGCCGATGAGGGTGCCTTCGGTCATGCCGGTGGTGACGATCGGGAGGTCGCTGTTGACGCGGCCGAAGGAGGTGCGGGCGTTGACGGCGTAGCCGGCGTTTTCGGGCAGGCCCACTTTGATGGAGCTGAAGTTGGTGCGGAGGGAGACGGGGTGGCAGGCGTTGGCGCGGAGACCGGTGACGGAGATGGCGCCGTTGGAGTTGGCGATGTCGACGGCGCCGCCGACGCCGTCGACGAAGACGGAGCCGAAGGAGGCCCGGACTTTAGCCGCGCCGCCGAGGTCGTTGAGGGTGACGCTGCCGTTGCTGCTTTCGACGTCGGCGCTGCCGCGCACGCGGTCGGCGCGCACGGTGCCGAATCGCGCTTCCGCGGTGAGGGCGCCGGCGAGGTCGGTGACTTTGATGTTGCCGTTGTTGCTGGTGACTTTGGCCCAGCCGCCGACGTTGTTGAGGGTGACGCCGCCGAATCCGGTGTCGACGGTGACGTTGCCGGTGATTCCCTCGGCTTCGACTTTGGAGTTGGAGCCGTCGACGGTGAGGTTGCCGGAGACGGTCTTCACGTTCACGTTGCCGAATGAGTTTTTCACGGTGGCCGAGCCGGTGACGTTCGACAGCTCGACGCGGGAGTTGCTGGTGGTGATGTCCGCCGAGGCGCCGATGGTGGAGGCGGTGATGCTGCCGAAGGCGTTCGTGGCCTTGAGCATCCCGCCGATGTCCAATGCCTCGATGGAACCGTTCGAGTTCGAGATGGTCACGGCGCGCTGCACGTCGGACACGCTGACGGAGCCGAAGCGGTTGCTGGCCGTGAGCGTGCCGTCGATCTTGCGCACGTTGATGGAGCCGTTGGTGTTGGAGATGGTGAGGTCGCCGCGGTTGTCGGTGGCCTCGATCGAGCCGAAGGAGTTGCTGAGCGTGTGCGCGCCGCGGCCGTCCGTGAAGGAGATCGAGCCCTGCTTGTTCTCGATCGTGCTGGCGGCCTGCAGCCCGCGCACGTCGGTTCCGCCGAACTTGTTCTTGGCCGTCACGGGCGCGTTGGCCGGGAGCGTCACGGTCATGTCGACCGAGTACGAGAGGTGGCCGTTGAAGCGGCGGATCTCCGGGAACTCGGTGCGGATGGAGACGCCGGACGGTCCTTCGCCGGCCACGATGCGGATCTGCTTGCCGATGTCCTCATCGGACGACCGGATGGTGGCGCGCACCTGCACCTGGTTGCCGCTGTGCGTGCGGATCTCCAGATCGCCGAAGCCGTGGTCGATGGAGACGCGGCCGCCGCTGAACGTGAAGTTCTTGCCGTATTTGACCTCGAAGCGCGAGTCGTCGTCGTCCGCCCACAGAGGGAGAGCGAGCGTGAAGAGCAGCGCAAGAATGAGAAGAAGCCTAGGGATTCGTGACATCGTTGTCCTCCCGCAGCACGTCCGTCAGGGTCTGCTGCTTGTCCGTGTACATGGCCAGCAGCTGCTTGCGGAGGTGTGCGTTCTGTCGGTTCTGCTCGATGTTGGCCTGGCACTCGGCGATGGCTTCATCGAGCAGCATCAGTTTTTCTTTGTACGAGACCATGAGGGGCGTCTGCGCGTCGTCAAGCTTCTGCTCGGCCACCCGCTCCAGGCGCTCGATGGCTTCGAGGTGAGACTGCTCCGCGCGCTCCACTTCATCGAGCGCCGTGATGCGGAGGATGTCGCGGTCGAACGCGGCGTCGTGGCTCTGGACGCGGACGGCGTAAAAGACCGTGCCGCCGAGGGCGACCGTGAGGAGCAGGCCGGCCGCGATCTGCCACAGCCACTTCGCGCGCGGCGACCGTTTCCGACGCTCGTCAATGAGCGCCCGCTCGATGCGCGGCCACAGCAGATCGCTCCGCCATGTCTCCCGCATCGAGCGTGCGGTCTCTTCGATCTCGTTCCACGCGGCCAGCCGTTCCGCGCATGCGGCGCACGACTCCGCATGCCGCGCGGCGGTCTCCATCGCCAGTGGCGAGGCGTCGAAGAGGAGGTCGTCCAGTTGGTTGCAGGTGATCGTGGTCATGGTCTTTTCCTGGTTCTGCTGAGGCTCAGAGGCTCAGAGGCGCAAAGGCTCAGAGACTGTTCTTGCCACGGCCTTTGAGCCTCTGAGCCTGTGAGCCTCTGAGCCTTCATCGATTGCTCCACTGCTGCTGCAGCTCTTTCTTGGTGGCGAAGAGAATCCACTTCGAGTTCCCTTCGGTGATGCCGAGGATGGCGGCGATCTCGGCGTGGCTGAGTCCTTCGATCTCGAACAGGGTGAAGACGGCCCGGCGCTGTTCGGGGAGGGCGTCGAGCATCCGGCGCAGGGCGATGCGCTTGTTGTCGTCGACGTTGGGGGCGGTGCGTACGGCCGTTTCCACCGTGTCGTCGAGGTTGGTCTCCTCGATGCGGCGTTTGCGCTTCCGCAGCGCGTCGTAGCAGGTGTTGACGAGGATGCGATACGCCCACGTCGAGAACGACGCCTCGCCCGTGAACGTGGTGGCCGCGCGGTGGATCTTGAGGAACGTCTCCTGGACCGCATCCTCGGCATCGGAGACGTTGCCGAGGTGGCTCCAGGCCACGCTCTTCATCCGCTCCCCGAAACGCTGGTAGATCTCTTCAAAGACGCCCGTGTCCCCGGCCGCGCACCCTCTGGCCAGGCGGCGATCGTCCAGGGAAGTCGCCGACGAAACGGCCGAGGGCGCGTGGTCGGGAAGCGTGCTGGTCATGACAGCCTGGAGCATGGTTCTGGATGCATAGACGCGCCGAAAGGGGAAACGTTAGAGGTGCATGGGTCCCAACCCTGAGCGGAGCGAAGGGTCAAGTTAGCACCTACGTTAACGGCGCCTCCTGCTCAGACAGCGCCTGAGGCACGTTGGTCGTCGATGCTAACTTGACCCTTCGTCGCTTCGCTCCTCAGGGTTCACACCCACTCATCGATCGACTTCGGCCAGTCCCCATGCAGCAGCCGCGAGAGGGCGCGGTCGGCGAGGAGGCGGCCTCCGGTCTGGCAGCGGGCGCAGTAGTTTGTCTCGTTGTCGGCGTAGACGATGTGCTGGACCGGGGTGGCGCAGACGGGGCAGGGTTGCCGGTATTTGCCGTGTACGGCCATCTCGGGACGGAAGGCGGTGACTTTCTCCGGGAAGCCGGTGCCGGTCTCGGCGCGTAGGCGGTCGATCCATTCGACGAGCACTTCGCGCATGGCGTGATAGAGCCGTTCGAGCTCCTCGGCGGAGAGGCTCGTCGACATCTGCACGGGGGAGAGGCGGGCGCGGTGGAGGATCTCGTCGGAGTAGGCGTTGCCGATGCCGCTGAAGGTGTGCGGGTCGGTGAGCGTGCGCTTGAGGGTGTGGCGCTCGCGCGTGAACGCCTCGGCGAACTGGTCGAGAGAGATCTCCAGCGGCTCCAGGCCGCCGCGGTCGTGTTCGCGCAACGCCTCTTCGCCGCGGACGATGTGGATGGAGGCGCGCCTCTTCGAGCCGGCCTCGGTGAGCACGAGCGTGCCGTTGTCGAAGTCGAGCGCGGCCAGGCCGATCTTTCCCGGCATTTTGGCGCCGCGCGGCAGCCATTTGAAGCGGCCGGCGATCATCAGATGGATGACAAGGAAGAGCTCGCCCTCGAATTCGAAGACGATTCGCTTGCCGAGGCGCCTCAGGGCGATGACTTTCTTACCGGCGAGATGGGCGGGGGAGGGGTCGACCGTCCGGAGGACGAATGGGTTGGCGAGCCGGACCTTTTCCAGCGTATGGCTGAGCACGCGTGCTTCCAGCGCCTCGAGATAGATGGTCACGTCGGGAAGTTCCGGCACGATCCATTCATTATCGGACGCATGCGGACATTCCGGATCTTGTTCGCGGGGTGGCTCCTCGGCGGGGGCTTGATCGTCCTGCTGAGCGTGCTGCAACCGCGCGCGACGGCGTTGCCCCTCTCGCCGGGGACAACCGCGCCGGTACAGGTCCAGCGGGCGCGCGATGCGAGCGGGGTGTTCCCGGCGAACGCTCCCGAGCCGGTTCCGGTTCCCGTCGACGTCGTTATGATCCCAGGCGGAGTCATCGTTCCGGTGGCTGGAATCACGCCGGCCGACCTGCACGACAACTACCTGCAGGCGCGCGGCGGCGGCACCCGCCTGCACGGCGCCATCGACATCATGGCTCCGCGCAACACGCCTGTGCTTGCCGCGGTGGACGGCACGATCCGCAAGCTCTTCACCAGCGCCGGCGGCGGACTCACGATCTACCAGTTCGACCCGGCCGAGGAGCGCATCTATTACTACGCGCACCTCGACCGCTACGCCGCGGACCTGCGCGAAGGCCAGTTCGTCCGCCAGGGCAGTGTGATCGGTTTCGTGGGGACCACCGGCAACGCCGCCCCGGACGCCCCGCACCTCCACTTCGCCATCGAAATGCTCCCGCCCACCAAGGAATGGTGGAAAGGGACGCCGGTGAACCCCTATCCTATTCTGACCGCCCAGTAGCTCCGCGCCGCCGCGCGGAGAGCACGCAAATTGCTCTCGATGCGCTTGAAGACCATAGAATGCGGCTCTGACGATGACCATTGAAACCGTTCCGCGGCCCTATCCGGCCGCCGAGCGCGCTGCCATCCCCCTCCTCGATGCCGATCAGATCGCGCGTGCATCGGAGGATGCTCTGGCCCGCGCGCGTGACCTCCTCTCCCGAATCGAATCGTTGCCGCTCGAGGAATCGAGCGTCGAGCAGGTGCTGGACGCCTGGGACGACACCAGCACGGTCCTCGAAGACAGCTTCGGCGTCATCTCGTTGCTCAACAGCGTGCATCCCGACAAGGCCGTGCGCGATGCCTGCGACGTGGCGCTCGTGCATGAATCGAGCTTCCTCACCGAGGTCTTTCAGAACGAGGCCTTCTATGAGCGCGTGACGCGCGTGCGGCCGCATTCCATCGCCGCCCGCGAGCTGCACAAGCACCTCCTGGAGGCGTTCGAGGACAGCGGCGTCTCGCTCGCTCCCGAAAAGCGCGTGCGCTTCAAGGAGATCTCCGAGCGGCTCACGGAGCTCGGCCAGGAGTTCGCCCGGAACATCCGCGAGAACGACACGCGCCTGCGCTTCACCGCCGAGGAATGCCGCGGCATGCCGCAGTCTTGGCTGGACCGCATCCCGCGCGACGAGGACGGCCATTACGTCGTCGGCTTCGATTATCCCGATTACGTCCCGTTCCTCATGAACGCGCACGACGAGCAGGCCCGGCGCCGCTACTGGGTGGCCAACACGCTGCGCGGCACTCCGCGCAATCTAGATGTGATGGACGAGATCGTGGCGCTGCGCAAGGAGATCGCCGACCTCTACGAAGTGCCGAGCTACGCGCATTACGTCACCAAGCGACGGATGGTCGAGAATCCCGACACCGTCACGCGCTTCCTCGACGACGTGCGCAATGTCGTCACCGAAGCCGAGGTGCGCGACCTCGGCGAGCTCGCCGAGATGAAAGCGGAGATGACCGGTCTTCCTGTCGAGGAGTCCAGGATCGAGCGCTGGGACGTCTCGTACTACCGCGAGCGCATGCGCGAGCGGCGCTACGCCATCGATCAGGAAGAACTGCGCAAGTACTTCCCGACCGCGCCGACGGTACGCTGGATGCTCGACATCAGCGAGCGTCTCTACGGTGTCCGCTTCGAGCAGCGCCAGGTGCCGGTATGGCATGAAGACGTGCTCTATCTCGATGTCACCGACGCCACGACCGGCGCTTTCATCGGCGGCATCTATCTCGACCTCTATCCGCGCGACGGCAAGTACAAACATGCCGCGGCCTGGCCGGTGCGCGGAGTCAGCCGGCGGACGGGCCGCAAACCGATCAGCGTTCTGGTGACGAACTTCAACCGCGAGGGCCTGACGCACGACGAGCTGGAGACGCTGCTGCACGAGTTCGGACACGTGCTGCACGGCGTGCTCTCCGACACGCATTACATCGCCCACGCCGGCACCAGCGTGCAGCGCGACTTCGTCGAAGCGCCGTCGCAGATGTACGAGGAGTGGGCCAGCCGGATGGAGAGCCTCTCCCTCCTCCGCAACCACTGCGACGCCTGCCCGCTGGTCGACGAATCGCTCGTCGAGCGCCTGAACAAAGCCAAGAAATACGGCTCCGGCATCGACTGGGGCCGCCAGCTCCTCTACGCCTCCTTCGACATGGCCCTCTCCAGCGAACAGCCGGGAGGCTCGCTCGAAACCTGGGCGCGCATGGAAGGCGCCACACCCATGGGCCACGCCGACGGCACCCAGTTCCCCGGCACCTTCGAGCACATCGCCTCGGGATACGCCGCCGGCTACTACGGCTACATGTGGGCCAAAGTCATCGCCCTCGACCTCGTCTCCGCCTTCGGCGCCGACCTCATGAACGGCGAAACCGGCCGCCGCTTCCGCGAAACCATCCTCAGCCGCGGCAGCGAAGAACCGGCCCGAGAGCTGGTGGAACGCTTCCTCGGCCGGCCCGTGGCCAGCGACGCGTTTTTCCGGCACATTCAGGGGGAGTAGAGGCCTTCGTGCCGCCGGGACAAACGAGCCTCGCAAACACGAGACGAAGCTTGCAAACAGAAGACGGAGCCTGGCAAAAAGAAGGCGTAGCCTTGCAAACGCAAGGTGAGCCTTGCCAATGACAGTTCAATCGTTGCGAATGCAAGGTGAGTCCTCCCAAAGAGAAGGCATTGCTTTCTTTTGGCAACGGTTACCTCGTTCGTGCAAGGCTGCGCCGTTCCGCTGCAAGTCATCGGCGCTCGCGTGCAACGGTTGCCTCGTGCTTGCAAGGATTCACCCGGCATTTGCGAGGGCCGGCGCTGCGATAGGCGAGTCGGAGTTGCCGTTCTCGCCAAACGGGTTCGTTCGGGTTCAGAATAGATGTCATGAGAAGCGGTCGACACGATGATCTGAGGAGCCAGCCAACCTACTCGTTGGCGGAGGCTGCGCGCTACCTCAAGGTGGCCAGCGCAACGCTGCGCTCGTGGGTCGTCGGCCGTCCTTACCCGCGTGCAGACGGTGCGGGACATTTCCGTCCCTTGATTCACCCTCCGTCGCACCACCCGCCGGTTCTGTCGTTCTGGAATCTGATCGAGGCGCATGTGCTCCGATCCCTCCGGACCGATCACGCTGTTTCGATCAAAGCATTGCGGGAGGCGCTGTCCTTCGCCGAGAAATCGCTCCACGTCGAGCGCCTTCTGCTCAGCAAAGAACTGCGGACGGAGGCGGGCCGGGTCTTTCTCGAACGTTACGGCGAGCTGATCGACCTATCGGCCTCGGGGCAGTTGGCCATGCGCCGCCTTTTTGACGAGCATCTAAAGCGGGTGGAGTGGGACGAATGGCAGTTTCCCGTGCGGCTGTATCCTTTTGTCTCGGGCCAGATTCTCCCGGGCAAGCCGATCGCCATTGATCCCAACGTGGCCTTCGGACGCCCGATCGTCCTCCGCGCCGGCGTCACCACCGCGGCCATCGCCGATCGCATCGACGCCGGAGAGAATGTGTCCGAGCTTGCGACCGACTACGGTCTGAGCGAGGCGGAGATCGAGCAGGCCGTTCTGTATGAGCGCGCCGCCTGAGACCGTTTTCTTCACCGATCGCGATCTTGGTACCCGCTTTCCGGATGTTCTCGCCGCGGCCGGCGGCGTGTGACGAGGTGGAACCAGGGCAGTTGGTCAGCAGGCTGCTGACCAATTGTGAGGACGCGGCGAAGCGAGTCTGAGTACTAAGTACAACTCCCCAGAAATGAGTGTCCCCCCGTCATCCTGAGCGAAGGGCGGGTGGGTGTGAGTGAGCCCCGCCCATCCACCTCGCTTCTAATGAACCTCCTGAACCGGGGTGAGTTGGAAGCCAAGCGTAAGTGCTCTTTTTTGCAATGAGTTGAAGAGTCTTTCGCGATAGCGTTGTTCGTAGTAGTCAGCACCAGGGTCGCGATACGGAGTACGGGTTTTGAGCATGGAGTAGAAGATGATGGCCAGTTTGTGAGCGGTGGCTTTGACGGCAACAGCACGGCCGTGTCGGGACTGGATGCGGCGGAAGAAGGCACCGAGGGCACAACGGGCACGCTCCAGAGTCTGGGCCGCAAGGCGGAAGGCTTGTGCTGCGCGGTTGGGGTGAATGACGGGCGGTTTCTTCGCCATCGGTTTTCCGCCGGTGACCCACTTGTTGGGGCAGAGAGCAAGCCACGAGGCAAACTGACCTGCGCTGGGCCAGGCCGTCATGTCGATCCCGGTTTCCGACAGGATCGTCAGAATGCTCGATACTTCCAGCCCGTCGATGGCTGTCAGATCGACGCCAGCCATCTCGTAGAGCAGAGCGCGTGCATCGAACCGGGGCTGATTCTTCGGCCGGTGTTTGGTCGATTTCTTCGGGAGACTGGAACGATCGTTCTTCTTGTCAAATGCAGCCAGCGTGGCCGCGATCTTCTCGTCACACGCACCCAGTTTTTTGCCGTACTCCTCGAAGAGCTCGACGGCCTGACGAAGGGCGAACAGGTGCTCATCACGATAGTTGCCCATCAGAGCTTTGGCGATCGTCTCCTCCGAGTTCTTGCAACCGGGCTCCCGCATCGCGGCCAGCTCCTTCGGATCGTGGTTGCCATCCAGAATGGCGTGAATGATCCGCAGACCGGTCACACCGGTGATGTCTGAGATCACCAGGTGCAACTTCAGATTCATCAGATCCAGAGCTTTCTGCATGTGCCGGATGTGATCGCTGGCGTATTCGATGAGCATGCGCCTTTGACGCATGAAGGCCCGCAGTGGAAGCATCTCGGCATTCGGTCGGAATGCGCCATCCAGCAGACCGTGCGCGTGCAGTTGCCGAATCCACTGACAGTCCACCACGTCGGTCTTCTTCTTGTTCCGCCGTCCGATGCTTCTCGAGTCGACCAGCTTTGGATCCAACCCTCGCGCTTCCAGAACTTCGAACAGTGGGATCCAGTACACACCGGTCGCTTCGATGGCCACGGTCTTGATCCCGCAGGCCACCAGCCAGTCCGCCAGAGCGTATAGATCTTCAGTGAATGTCCCGAATGCTCGAATCGGCTGCTCGTCACGATCTTCCGGAACCGATACCCAGTGCTCTTCCGAGCCAGCGTCGATTCCAGCTGCATCCGGGTTGACTACGATGATCGGTCCGATAATCTTGCGCTTGGACCGGAGGACCCGAGGTCGTTTGGACATGACTCACTCTCTCCGCAAATTGAATTTTGCGGACCCGCAGCGGAAGACCCAGCTCGATACACTCTTCTAAACGGGATCGCGAACACGACTGGAATCGTGCCGCGTCACCAACGCGACTTCGATCTTCCGGGACCATGCTCAGGAACGGGCTCTTACCGCGCACCACTGCAACGACGGCCTCGTCTGCGGACCGCCCGCGCAGCTTACCCGTTCATTTCCGCTTCACCGGCGCATCGCACCGTTAATCAGCTCAGGATGACGGGGTTGTGGCAAAACGAAAAGGAGATTCAACTTGAAAACAATCGGCCTGATCGGCGGGATGAGCTGGCAGTCGACGATTCCGTACTACCGCCTCATCAATGAATCGGTATCCCGGACTCTCGGCGGGTTTCATTCGGCGAAGATCATTCTCTGGAGCATCGACTTTGCCGAGATGGAGGTGTTGCAGCGCAACGGCCAGTGGGAGGAAGCGGGCGTGCAGCTCACTGACGCGGCGCGGGCGCTCGAGACGGCGGGCGCCGAGGTGCTCCTCATCGGCGCCAACACCATGCACATCGTTGCCGACCAGATCGCGGCGGGGATCGGCATTCCGGTGCTGCATGTGGCGGATGCCACGGCGGCGGCGGTGCTTGCCGCGGGGGCGCGGACGGTCGGGCTGCTGGGGACGCGGTTCACGATGGAGAAGGAGTTCTATCGGCGGCGCCTGGAGTCTCATGGTTTGAACGTTCTGATTCCCGAGCAAGCGGATCGTGACGAGGTGCACCGCGTGATCTACGAGGAGTTGGTTCTCGGACGCCTCGAGGATGCCTCGCGCGATGCGTACCGGCGCGTGATCGCGGATCTGGCCGCCCGCGGCGCCGAGGCGATCATCTTCGGCTGCACGGAGATCGGGTTGCTGGTGAGCCAGTCGGATTCCGCGGTGCCGGTGTTCGACACGACGATCATTCACGCCGAGGCGGCGGCGCGGTTCGCGATCGGGATGTAAGCTGTCGCCTCGTCCAGGTCCCGGGTAGGGATTTCCATTTACGCGTCACCCCTAGGTTTGAGGCCCCCGTAGCGGAAAGGAGTCGGTCATGCCCGCCATGCGAACGCTGGTCGTGTCTTCCCTCGTCCTCGTGCTTGCCGCTTGTCGTGGGGAGATGCCGTCGACGGAAACGACGGCCACGGCTGCTCAGACCGATACGTCCACTTCGACGGTCACAACCACGGCTCCGCCGCCTGCGGCGCTGCCGGCGTGTTATCCGGCCGTGACACCGGGCGGGCCGTCGGTGCTGCCGGCGGTGGCGATCTCGGGGAACATCCCGCTCTTCGTGCCGTTGCCGTCGGTGATCAATTCGCCGACGCAGATCCGTCCGTACTTCGACTGGTTCTCGTGGATGGAGTTCATCGCTCTGAACTGGCCGGCTTCGAGTCAGGGGCGCGGGAACGCGCAGTCGCCGAACGATCCGAATGTCTTCAAGTCGGCGGCTCCGGGCACGACGACGGTGTGGAGCACGTACAAGGCGAACTGGGAGCTGTTCGATCAGGGCAATGCGCGGCCGACGCCGTTCGACTCGTACGACACGCCGGTTCCGCCGACATGCGGCTCGGCCAAGGTGCCGGGGGCGGCGCGGAAGAAGATGCTGGTGATGACGTCGAAAGGGAACTCGGTGCTCAACGACGACGTGCAGGCGTTCTCGTTCCCGCTCGTCGACACGACCAAAGAGTATGTGATGTACGAGGTGCGTTACGGCCGCCAGCCATACGAGTTCATGCGCGGCAAGGACGGCGAACAGAATCAGAAGACGTGGCTGTATCTGTCGAAGAACATGATCCCGCCGGTGCAGCTGACGATGCCGCCGACGCTGTCGGTGGACAGCGGGGCGGGGTCGAAGGTGAATCAGCTCGGCTCGATCATGATCAAGGCGGCCTGGCGCGAGATGACCTCAGTGCCAAAAGATCAGTGGGCGCGTTATTACGTCGTCGATGCCGAGGTCTACGATCCCACGACGCGGCAATGCTCGGACATGAGCGTGGGCCTGGTCGGACTGCACATCGTGCAGAAGCTCGACCTCTTCCCGGAGTGGGTGTGGTCGACGTTCGAGCATGTGGACGTGCTTGCCGCCAATCAGCAGAACGCGTTGCTGGCCTCCTGCCCCGACACCGATCCTGAATGCCAGGCCAACGGCTACAAGAACCGGCCGCTGGACACGAAGCTCAATCCCGATCAGAACGCGCGTGTGCCGGTGCAGGCGCTGCGGCTCAACATCATCCCGACCACGCCGGCGGGCGCCTCCACCGTCGACGCGAACACGGCCTTCCAGAGCGCTCTGGCCGGGACGCCGTGGGCGAACTATCAGCTCGTGGTGACGCAGTGGCCGTTCGCCGCGAATGACATGAGCGCCTACGAGGCGCCGGACGCGGGCGGCAGCTATCCCTGCACGTCCGGTTTCCCGTTCCCGGTCACGGGGGCGGTCAACCTCACGATGGAGACCTATTTCCAGTCCGCGAACTCCGCCGCGGGAACGGGCAATAGCTGCATGGCCTGCCACTTCGGCGCGGCCTACACGGATTTCAGCTGGGGTCTCAAGCGCCGTCCGCACGCATGAAAGGAGCCGACGAACCATGGGAACGACGAACTGGTGGATGTTCCACGGAGACACCGCCCACACGGGCGAGGTGACGGACAGTCCGATCAACAGCGGGAACGTCGCGGGCCTGAAACTCATCCATAAACTGCAGGTGCCGGGCTCGATCCTCTCCACGCCGGCGGTGGCGGACAAGTACATCTACGTCGGGCTGGCCAATCCCGCCGGCGTGGAAACGCTGCCCGGCGGCGTGGGCGGGTCGGTGCTCAAGATCAACATCGAGACCGGGATCACCGAGCACAGTTTCAGCTGGGTGATCAACATCAATGACCGCGACTCGCACGGATTCACCGGCATGGGCTGTACGCCGGCGGTGGCGGACGGGCTGGTCACCTTCATGGGATTCAACGGCATCTGCTACTGCCTCAAGGCCGAGGACATGTCGCTGGCCTGGAAGACCGACCTCCGGTTCAACGACCCCGGCCAGAATCAGCCGGTGAGGAACGTGGCCAACTGGGGCCAGGAACCGCCGACGCCGCAGGCGGCGGGCTGGTCGTCGCCGTGTATCGCCAATGGAAAGGTGTGGGTCGGCATCGGCGAAGGAGAGAATGCGGACCTCTATTCGTTCGTCTACTGCCTCGACGCCCAGACCGGCAAGGTGATCTGGATCTTCTGCACGAACAAGTTCAGCTCCGACCCCGATCAACACAACGAGCCGAACGTCCTGCCGGCCGTGATGACCGTGCCTCCGATCAACGCGCCGTTCACGACCACCACCGATACGCCAGTCACCCTGGGTTGCTCGGTGTGGTCGTCGCCGGCCTACGATCCCGAGCTCGACATCCTCTACTGCACCACCGGCAATCCGTCGCCCGACGGTGAGCTCCCCAGCGTGGGCTACTCGGTGGGCGTGCTGGCTCTCCAGGGATCGACCGGAACGTTCCTCGGCTTCACGCAGTTTCCCAAGGAGTCGTCGTATCGCCCGTCCGACATGGACGTCGACATCGGCGGCGCGGCCACGCTCTACAGCATCAACGGCCGCAAGGTGGTCGGCGTGGGCTGCAAGAACGGCAGCTACATGATCTGCGACGCCAGGACGCTGGAGATCATCAAGTGGCGGCAGATGCTGCCGTACATGAACGACGGCGTGACGCAGATCCCGACCGTCGATCCTCACGGCCTGGACGACTTCGCCCACATGGGAGCGTTCTACACGAACGAGCAATCGAACACGATTCCGACGGACCCGAATCCGAACTATTCCGGCGAGAACTTCCACGGCACGTACAGCACCGCGGCCATCTGCTCGCCGCAGCAGAAGCTCTTCATCGGGATTGGCGGGAACAATTACCACTGGATCTGCGCCGGCATCGACTTCCAGACCACGCCGTTCATGCGGGCCATGAACTGGGAGACGCTCGACGACGCCTGGCCGATGGACGACAGCAATCCGCGCAAGTACACCAAAGCGGCGGCGGCGATGTACATGAACGCGGGCGAGAGCGGGATCAGCGTCCCGGCCGTGGTGAACGACGTGGTGTTCATGTCCACTACCCAGGTGGCGCTCTATGCCTTCAGCGCCACCGACGGAACGCTGCTCTGGAACGACATGACCAACTTCGGATCGCAGACCGAGGGCTTCATGGGCGGTTACGGATACTGCATGGGGCCGGCGATCTGGGGGAGCTACGTGGTGGCCGGGGCGCTCGTGCAGGGCAGAGCGGCCGGCGGCATTCTGAACGTGTACAGGATCGGCTGACGAACGATGACGCAACTGGTGCTCCTCGGCGTGCTGGCCGGGGTCGACAATCTGCAGGTGGCGGCGGCCATCAGCGTCGCTCCTTTGGCGCGCACGCGGCGCATGCTGCTGGTCATTTCCTTCGCGATCTGCGAGATCGCCTCGCCGCTCATCGGTGTGTTCTTCGCCCACTTCATCCAGACGCGCTTCCAGCTCTCGTTCGACTGGATCCGTCCGTTCGTCGTGGCCGCCTGCGGCCTGGCCATCGTCTGGCTGGCGCTGCGCAAGGACGATGACGCCGAGGCGCTGATCAACAGCCGCTGGACGCTCATCGGCCTGCCGGTCTCGCTGTCGCTCGACAACCTGCTGATCGGCGTCAGCGCCACCTCGCTCGGTTATCCGCCGGCGCTGGCGGCGCTGACCATCGGCGCCATCAGCGCGGTGCTCTGTGTGACCGGCATCCTGGCCGGTGCGCGGATCTCGCGCCTCATCCCGGAGCGCGCGGAGCTGGTCAGCGGCTGCGCGCTCATCATCATCGCCGCCTCGATGTGGATTCGAAGTTAGCGAATACGGAGGAACGAAATGCCGGTCTCATTCGCCAACGACATTGCCCCGATCTTCGGCCCCTACCGCGCGAACATGCTCTGGCGCTTCGACCTGATCGACTACGATCAGGTCAAAGCCAACGCCGCCGCGATCCAGGCGTTCATCAATCCCGACAACGTCGGCAGCAGCGGCCGCATGCCGCCCGCGAACTACGGCAATGCCCTGACCCCGCAGCAGATCGCGATGTTCAACCAGTGGATGGCCGAGGGTTACCCGCCGTGAGTACGCCTACGTCCCGAACGAGGCCACGCGCTTGAACCGCCGCAGGAACGAGTCGGTCTGATAGATCACCAGGTCGCCGTTCTCGAACTTGAAGTTCCTCGGCTGCGGGGTGCCGGTGTAGGCGCGCAGGACGTCGGCCACGACGTTGACGGTGACGACGCCGGTTGTGTAGTCGACGGTGTAGGTGCCGAAGTAGGCGTACATGTTGTCGAACGATTCCACCATGGCCTTGTTGACGCTGTCGCTGGTCATGTCCCACCAGTTGACGTTGTTGGGGATGTTGGACGGCGCGGGGTTGATCGAGATCTGAATCGAGGCGTTGCCGGCCGGGTCGTATACCCAATAGCCGAGGGGCGGCTGGCCCCAGGGATAGGTCTTCTCTTCCGGTTTGGTGGGGTCGTTGATGTTCCATGCCTCGACCATCTGCCAGCAACCCACGATCGTTTCAGTCATCGTTCCTATCCTTTCGTCCGAAGGTCCAGGTGACGCCCAGCCGCAAGGCGCGGCCGGGCGCCGGATACTCGAGTGCCACCTGCTGTCCGGTGAAGTCGGACAGCACGAATCCGAGCTCGTTGTATTGGGTGTCGAGTGCGTTGAGGACGTCCAGCTGGAGACCGAGATTGCGGACGTCGTGGGAGAGACGCAGATCGACGCGGGAGACCGCGGGCTGGTGGAACACTCCTCCGTCGTCGAGCGCCAGGCCGTCGCGCCAGCGGTAGATGAGGTCCGCGCCGGTGCTCGCCGTGGCACGCCAATGCAGCAGCAGCTGCGCGGTGTGCTCGGGGATGTTCTTCAGTTGCAGGTCCGGCGTGGCGCTGTCGGCTACGCGCGTCCAGGCATACGTGACCCGCGGCGCGATCCGCGCGGTCTTCGCGATCGATGCGCTGGCCTCGACGCCGCGGTGCAGGCTCGTACCGATGTTGCGGTAGCTGAACGTCTGCGGATCGAAATCGATCTCGTCGCGGACGTTCATCCGGTAGGCCACGACCGACCAGTCGCTCCACGCCGTCGTGCGCGAGAGACCCGCTTCGACGTTGCGCGCGCGCTGCGGGCGGAGGTTGGGATTGGAGATGGTGAACGTCCCGCCCGCGCCGTCCGGATAGGGGCGCGGATCGAAGAGCTGATCGAGCGTGGGCGCTTTGAACGCATGCGACAGCTGCACGAACAGCGACACAGGCGAACCGGCGGGGCCCAGGTGGATGTTGAGTCCCGCGCGCGGCGACCAGGCGGAGGAGGTTCGCTCGCCGGCGACGTCATCGCGGATCTCGTCGCGGCGCAGGCCGGCGCTGATGCGGGTACGCTCGCCGAACGTCCAGCCGCCGGTGACGAAGAGGCCGATGCGGTCGCGATGTCCATCCTCGGCGGCCACGGTCTCGCCGGTCTCGCCGTTTTCGCCCACGGATGCGTAGCTGGCCTCGAGCGCCGCGCGCTCCAGGTCGGCCCCTGCGCGGATCACACCGCGCGTTGATTCGCGCGAGGCCTCGAACGTGCCGCCGCCGACGTTCGTCGTCAGCGTCCGAAAGGCGCTGGCTCCGAAACCGGGGGCGAGCAGCAGCGTGCGCAGGTTGTCGTCGTCGCGGCGGATGCCGTAGAGCGTGGCTCTGATGGGTACGCTGCCGAACGAGTCGTACGTGGCGCCGATGCGGCCGCGCGTCGTGGTCTGCCGGTCGAAGCGGAACAGCGCGTCCGACTGCTCGCGATCGGCGTCGATCTCGTCGCGCGTCAACGCCCCCGGCTGCTGGCGTTCCTGACGCCCGGCCTCCCCGTCGATGCGCCAGCGTGCGCGATCGCCGCGATGCTCGAGGGCGAGATGCGCGTGCCGGCCCTCGGCGTCCGCGTTTTCGCGGATGCCGTCCGTGTTCCAGCTGCCGGCATTGGCATCGAGGCGCAAGCCGTTGCTGAGCTCCGTGCGCCAGGTGGCGTTGAGATCGCGCTGGCCGAAGCTGCCGCCTGCGGCGTGCAGCTCGCCGTCGACGTCCGCGTTCTCGCGCGAGGTGAACACCTGGATCACGCCGCCCAGCGCCGTGTCGCCGTAGAGCGCGGAACCGGGACCGTGCAGGACTTCGATGCGCTCGATGTCACCGGCGCGGAAGCGTTGCCAGTCGGCGTTGCCCGACTCGGCGTCGCCAACCGGCACGCCATCGACGAGCAGCTTCACGTACTCGACCTCGCCGCCGCCGAAGAAGCCGCGCGAGGTGATCATCGGCAGGCCGCTGGCGCCGCTGTCGAACATCATGGTCACGCCGGGAACGAACGCCAGCACCTCGGCCAGCGACGTCGCGGGGAGCTGTTCGATCTGCGCGCGGTCGAGCACGGTCACCGCGGCCGAGGCCTGATCGCGCGGCTGTTCATCGCGCGCGGCGGTGACCACGATCTCCTGCTTGAGCGTCGGCGTGGTTGCGGCGGATGACGCTGCCGCGAATGCCAGCATGGCCACGAAGGTGAGAGATCTCACTAGGGAAGGAGAGTCGTTGCGCATGCAAATCCCTACCGGCTGTCGGTCGAGGTCAGGCGCCGTCCGGCGAAGAACATCAACGCGCCCATCACCAGCACACCGGCGAAGATCGCTGTTTGCACGCCGAGCGCCTGCGCCGAGGCACCGGTCCAGGCGTACGCGGCCGCGGGAACGATCGAGCCGGCGATCGACGCCAGCAGCGTCTGCGTCCAGGTCAGCGGCGAGCCGCCGGCGAGGATGGCCACGGTCTCGGCGAGAATCGGGATCGGCCGGGTGATCACGATGGCCAGCACACCCCAGCGTTGCAACAGCGCACCGGCGCGCTCATGCTCGCGCGGCGTCACGAACCGGCGGATGAGGTCATTGCCGGCCCGTCCGACCGCGAATCCCGTCAGCGCCGCGCCGACCGACCCCACGAGCGAGAGCAACGTCCCGCCGACCACGCCGAACAGCACGCCGTTGGCCACCATGATCGGGATCGACGGCACCGGCAGGAACACATCCGCGATGAGCAGCAGCACCCCGGCAATCGCTGCGATCGGACGCGCCGCACGCATCGCCGGCCCCGGATCGGTCAGCAGCGGAACGCCGGTGTACGTCGCCGCAAGAAAAATCACGAGCAGCAGGCAGGCGATGCCGAACGCGAGAGACCACCAGCGGACCATGGAGCAGCATGATAGCGGTCGATGGCTGCGGCGCAGAAAATAGGTAACGAGACATTTGCCCCGGAGGGGCAGCACGAGGGTAGCCGGTGGCGGAGCGGTTTTTGCGACGCCACCGGATCCGAGATGTAACCCGGTGCACCCCGGCAGGGGTGCCAGAGCTCTGGCACCCCTGCCGGGGCGCATAGCCTGTGCGACCCATGTCCGGTGGCTGCGCCGCTTCAGCGGCTTGCCACCGGCTACCCTCGTGCTGCCCCTTCGGGGCAATGGCTTCGCACACTCCGAAACCCGCGTGCGGCGGCTCACGCTCGCGATTGGAACTCGTCACTACAATCAATTGCTCGTATGCGAAGAGAATCGGTCGAGCAACTGAATGTCTATTTGATGGCGGGGTCCTGCCTGGCGGCGTTTGTGGCTCCGTTTCAGCTGTTTCTGTTCGTGTACGCGGTGCTGGGGCCGTTGCATTACCTGACGGAGATTTCGTGGCTGCACGACCGCGATTATTTCGCGCCTCGTCCGGCGGCGCGGCGGTGGTGGCTGGGGCTGGTGGCGGTGGCCATGCTGGCGCTGATGTACGGGTATGTGTCGAACGATCTGTTGCACCGGCCGGTGTCGCCGGCGTTCGAGATCGGGCTGACGTATCTGGTCTTTCTCACGGCGCCTCTTCTGCTCTGGGTCCGGCACCGGGTGAACGCGGTGGCGCTGGTGGTGTTGACGGCGGCCGGGTTGCTGCTGTTCAGCGGCGCGCGCGCCTACGCGCTCCTGGCGTACTTCATCGTCACCATCGTGCACGTGCTGCTGTTCACGGCGGCGTTCGTGCTGCAGGGGGCGCTGAAGAACCGCAGCCGCTGGGGGATGATCTCGCTGGTCGTCTTCGCGGCGTGCGCCGCCTCGGTTTTCCTCATCGATGTACGGCCGCTCGTCACGGCATCGGCGGAGGTGCGCCGCGTTTATTCGTTTTTCGAGCCGCTGAACGCGCAGCTCATGGCGCTGTTCGGAGCAGGCGGGATGGTCTACGACTCGCGTGCCGGCGTGGCGGTGATGCGCCTGATCGCGTTTGCGTACACGTATCACTACCTGAACTGGTTCTCGAAGACGTCGATCATCAAGTGGCACGAGGTCCCGAAGCGGAGGCTGGTGGCGATCGTGGCGGCCTGGATCGGCTCGGTCGGGGTGTACGTGTACGACTACGCGGTGGGGCTGTCGCTCCTGTACATGGTCAGCCTGCTGCACGTGCTGCTGGAGTTCCCGCTGAACCACCGATCGTTCGTGGCCATCGCCGAGGGACTTTGGAGCCTGAGGGCTCCGCGTCTCACGGAAGTATTACCTCCGCCCGTCCCGTCGCGATCACGTGCACCGAGATCACTTGCTCGAGCGCAGTGACGTTGGCGGGCTCGATGGCGTCGGCACGGCCGCGGAGCTGGACGCCCGCCGCGAGCTGGCGGGTGAGGCCGCGCGTGACTTCTTCGCGTAAACCGGCGAAGCGCGCGGCCAGGTCGAAGCGGGCGGACTCGCGCAGGCGCTGGCGGATGGAGACGTGCGCGGCGCGCTCGGCGATGCGGCTGAAGAACCCGCGCCGTTTCGGGTCGAGCGAGTAGTCGAGGTCGGGGACGACGATGCTCGTGGTGGCCGGGTCGTAGCGCGGCGTGCCTTCCAGAAAGACCAGACCGCGATAGTTGCGCAGCGCGCCGCCGCGGTAGTCGATCCTGGCCTCCATCAACACCCGGCCGTTCGGCGCCGGCGCCAGACGGATCGACTCGACGGTGAGCGGCTTGCCGTTGACCTTGTAGGTCTTGCCGGCGAAGTCGCGCGTGGCCAGGCGGCTGGCTTCGTTGTACGGGAGCTGGAGGTCAAGCGGCACGCGGACGATCGGCGGCTGCGTTCCGACGCTGCCGGTCTTGAGCGCCGGGAGCGGACGCGGTTTCACGACCGGTTTCCCGCCGACGATCACGCGCGTCTGCGCGCGCAGCAGCAGCGTGGTCGTCACCATGGAACCTTTGCCGCTGACCGGCGTGAGCGCGACGTCGTTCGGCTCGAGCACGAGCCACGTACGCGGCGCCAGCTCCACCGGCGCCTGCAGCGCCGTCCAGATCTGTTCCGCGCGCGGCCGGATGCTGGTCAGCCCGGGCGTGTTGCGGTCGATGGTCCGGGCCGTCTCCAGCAGCTGCTCCTCCACCACCGGCGCCACGAAGCGGCGGGTGATGTCGATGCCGAGCCAGGTGACCTGACAGCGCTTGGCGTAATAGACGGGCAGCGGACGCGTGGTCGAGCGCAGCCGCCAGGCCGGGTCCCACGTCAGCGTCGAATGCAGGCGGACGTCCACCACGCGGCGCGCCTCGCCGAACCCGCAGGAGATGCACGGGAAACGGCCGCGGCAGGCCTCCATCGCGTACTTCATGGTGGTCGATGAGTGCAGGCCGGCCCCGAGCATTTCCAGTTGAATCGGCGCCCGGGCCACCTCGTAACGGATGTCGATGCCGCGCTCGCGGACCTTGTCGGCGAACGTCTTCGGCACGCGGGCCTCGATCTCCGGCCCGAGCGGCGCCAGGCTGGCCCGGATCGGCACCACGATCGTCGAAGGTTCGGGGCCCTGACCTCGAAGCGGACTGACGCATGCAACAATTAAGAGGAAAGGGAACAACGAGCGCCCGTAGCGCGCTCTACACGCTGCCATCATGTCCGACACTACCACCCGCGGCATTCGCATCGAGGTCGAGAGCGAGTATCTCCCTGACCAGAGCAACCGCGAAACCTATACCTTCGCGTATCACGTCCGCATCTCCAACGTCGGCGAGGAGACGGCGCAGCTCGTCAGCCGGGAGTGGATCATCACCGACGGCGACGGCAACGTCGAGCGCGTCGAGGGCCCGGGCGTCGTGGGCGAGTTCCCGCAGCTCGATCCGGGCGAGGCCTTCGAGTACACCAGCTTCTGCCCGCTGCCGACGTCGATGGGGACGATGCACGGCAGTTACACGATGCGCACACGCACCGGCGAGCGGTTCGACGCCGCGATCTCGCCGTTCACCCTGGCTGTCCCGGGAGTGGTCAACTGAAGAAAGGGTTCCTTCCGACGTTTTTCGTCGTCCTCGGCGTGGCGTTCGCCGCGGCCGTCTGGCTGCGCCTGCGCTCTCTCGATGAGCCTCGTGAAGTCATCCAGACCGCCTCGGCTGCCACCGGCGCAGTGACGGCGATGGAGGACGGAACCACTCCGGGAGCGGCCACCGACACCTACGAGATCGTGACTGACGGTTCCCCGTCGTCGTCCGCTTCGCGTGAGTCCTCGGCACAGCGCAGCGCGCGCGAGAGGCGGTACGAAGAGCTCCTCCGCTCCGCCCCGCCGCCCGGGCCGTCCGGTGCCGCGGCAGCGAATCCCCAGCCGCCGTCACTCCTCGACCGGGTCGTGAACCCGATCGCCAATGCCCTCGGCATCAACCGCACGCGTCCGCAGCCTCAGCAGGCGCCGCCGCCCGCCGCGCGTCCGTCCCCGCGTACCCCGACTGAAACGCAGCCGCCGAAAACGAACACCACCTCCGAGGACCCCCGGACGGAAGAAGACCCCGAGACCGATCTCATCCCGCCGCAGCTCATGACGGCGGAGTTCGTTCCGTCGCAGGTCGAGGACGGCGGAGAGACGGCATTCGGAGTGATGGTGAACGACAACCTCTCCGGCGTGCGGAGCGTGTCGGGCGTCATCACCAGCCCCAGCGGATCGCTGCAGGGGTTCGCCTGCTCGCGCGAAGGGGACACGAACCGGTTCGTCGCCAGAATCAATGTCCCGAAAGATGCTCCCGAGGGGACGTGGGTCGTGAAGTACCTCACGCTGAGCGACAACGCCAGCAACAGCGTCAACCTCAACCAGGCCCAGGGATCGTTGCCGCAGTCGGCCAGCTTCAAGGTCGTCTCGAAAGCGCCCGACTCCACCGGTCCGCAGCTGAAGGGCGTGTGGCTGGAGCGCCAGGCCATGCACGCAGGAGACAAGAACACCGTCTTCGTGCAGGCCGAGGACGAAAAGTCCGGCGTCTCGCTCGTCAGCGGGGTCTTCGTCAGCCCGGCCAAGGCCGCCCGCATCGGCTTTGGCTGCCGGTCCGGTTCGAACGGGACGTGGGAATGTCCGGTGTCGCCTCCGACGTGCCTCGACTGCGGCACGTGGCAGCTCGAGCAGGTTCAGCTGCAGGACAAGGCCAACAACATGACCACCTTCCGCGGCGACAACGAGTTCGTGCGCGGCGTGGCCCTGAACATCTCCGGCGAGCAGTGCGATGCCGCGGCGCCGCAGGTCACGATGCTGACGCTCAGTCCCACGGTCGTGTCGAACTCCCAGGACAGCATCATCACGGTGCAGGCCACGATGGTCGACGAAGGCGTATGCGGCGCTGCCAGCCTCAGCGCGCAGGCCATCCCGCCGGGAGGCATCGGAGGCCAGCGGAGACCGGTCACGTTCATGCCCTCCTCGGACGGTCAGACGTTCGTGGGACGCCTGGAGATCCCGCAGTTCGCCGCCAAGGGGCAATGGACCATCTCCTGGATCCAGGCCCTCGACAAGGGGCTGAACCTGCGCTCGTACTCGACGAACGATCCGGTGGTGGCGAGAGCGACCTTCCGCGTGGAGTGAAGCAGAGGGCGGAGCGCAGAGGGCAGAGGGCAGGGGAAAAGGCACGGGCTCCCTCTGATCCTTCGAGCATTGCTTTTCTTCTGCCCTCTGCCCTCTGCGCCCTGCCCTCTGAATCACGAAAATTTTTTGTATCCACCCCTGGTTACCGCAGCTCTCGGTCGTGACGCTGCGCGAGAATTCGAGTACGATACGCGTCCCAACCGTTCTCACGACCCGAGAACCAATCACTGAAAGGTAACAAACACCCCCATGATTCAGTCGAGAGAGAACGCCGAGGCTACGTCCTTTGCCGAAGCGATGGAGAACCTGGACCTGAAAACGCCGCAGCAGGGAGAACTGCTGCGCGGCACGATCGTCTCGATTTCGGGCGACGATGCCTACATTTCCTACGGCGGACCTTCCGAGGCCGTCATGGATGCGGCGGAGCTCGAGGGGCTGGACATCGGTGACCACGTCGAAGCGACCGTGGTCAAGACCGGCGGGGAGATGCGCGTCTCGCGCAAGCTGATCAAAGGCAAGGCCTCGCTCGATCAACTCCGCACGGCGTACGAGAATCGCCTTCCCGTGGAAGGAAAGGTCACCGGCCGCAACAAAGGCGGCTTCGAGGTGAACATCAGCGGATTGCGCGCGTTCTGCCCGCTTTCGCAGATCGCCCTCGGCAAGATCGAGAACCCGGACGCGTTCGTGAACCAGACCATCGAGTTCCGCGTGACCGAGCTCTCCGATGACGGACGCCGCATCGTCGTCTCGCGAGCTGCTCTTCTCAAGGAAGCGGCCGCCGAGCGGGCCGCCGAAACGCGCGGACGCATCCAGCCGGGCGCCGAGCTCACCGGCCGTATCAAGACGCTCACCCCGTTCGGCGCCTTCGTCGACCTGGGCGGCATCGACGGCCTGTTGCACGTCTCCGAGATGAGCCGCCGCCGTGTGACCGATCCGAAGGATCTGGTCCAGATCGGCCAGGAAGTCCACGTCAAAGTCATCAAGATCGAGAACGACGGCAAGCGCATTTCGCTGTCGATGAAAGATCAGGAGCCGGATCCCTGGTCGGACGTCGCCGACCGCTACGTGCCGGGCACGCAGTTCTCGGGCCGCATCGTCCGCTCCACCGACTTCGGCTACTTCGTCGAAGTGGAGCCCGGTGTCGACGGCCTGGTGCATGTCTCGCAGCTCCCGCACGGCATCAAGCCGGGCGACGCGGAAGTGGCCATCGGCACCAGCGTGCAGGGCTGGGTCCGCGAAGTCGACCCGTCCAAGAAGCGCCTCTCGCTGTCGCTCCGCGCCGTCGCGGTGGACGATCCGTGGGAGACCGCCACGCAGCGCTACTCGGCTGGCAAGGTCGTGGAAGGTACCGTCGACCACGGCGCCGCGCCCGGCATCTTCGTCGAGCTCGAGCCGGGCCTCACCGGTCTCATCCCGAACTCCGAGATCAACGCCCCCGCCGGAAGCGACCCCGCCTCGATCCACCCCGCCGGCGAGAAGCTCCTGGTGCGCATCATGAGCATCGACCCGCAGCGCAAGCGCATCTCGCTCAGCCACGAAGCGGCCAAAGCCGCCGCCGAGCGCGAGGAGTACACGAAGTTCATGGACGAGCGCAACGACGAAGCCTCGAGCGAGTCGGCCATGGCGCTGGCGTTCCGCAAGGCGCTGGAAGCGAAGAAGAAGTAACGGTTTTCAACTCTGAGTGTTCAATGGAGAGCCTCCGCAAGGAGGCTCTTTTTTGTGGACGTAGTAGACGATGTGGACGGTGTGGACGCCGTCCACCCGGTCCACCAAGTCCACTACGTCCACAACGTCCACAAAACCTGCCGATTAGGCGAGAATGCGCCCCATGAACATCTTCCTCACCGGTGCCTCGGGATACATTGGCGGTGCGGTCGCCGCGGCGCTCCGCAATGCCAACCATGACGTGGCCGCGCTCGTGCGGCCCGAAGCCGAGACGAAGCATCTGCGCGACCTCGGCGTGACGTTGATCGGGGGCGAGCTGGAGTCGCTGCCTTCGTTGCGCGATCAGCTGGCCGGCTACGACGCCTTCATCCACACCGCGCAGGCGCGGCCGGGTACGGTCGTGGCCGACCGCGCGGCCATCGATACGTTCATCGCGTTGCGCGGCCACTTCCTCTATACCTCGGGGGTGTGGGTCGTCGGGAACAATTTGTCCGCGGATGAGTCGATGCCGGTCGATCATCCGTTGCCGATCGTGGCCTGGCGCGTGCCGCACGAGGAGCTCGTGCTCGCCGCCGGCGGCGCCGTGCTGCGGCCCGGATGTGTGTACGGCGGACGGCAGAGCCTCTGCGCCGACTGGTTCGCCGCGGCGGAGCAGAAGCGCGCCACGAAGCTCGTCGGCGACGGCCGGAATCACTGGGCCATGGTCGACCTCCACGAGCTCGCCGATCTCTACCTGCGCAGCATCGAACAGAAAGCCACCGGCATCCTTCACGGCATCGACGACACCCACGCCACGCTCGACGAGTGCGTGCACGCCGTCGGCCCGGACGTGGCCATCGAGCACGTGCCGCTCGAGACCGCGCGCACGACCATGGGACCGTTCGCCGACGCGCTGGCGGTCGATCAGCGGATCTTCTCGGAGCAGACGCGCGAGAAAACGGGCTGGAATCCGTCGCGCACATTCACGACGTCGGTCGCCGAGCAGTGGCAGGAGTGGCGGGACACGCATTGACCACCAATACCGCGGTCGCGGTACCGGATCGGGTTCTGGAGCGCCGGACCTATGCGGGCCGGCCGCTGCGCCTGCGCGATGAGATCCGCGACCTCGTCGCGCACTCGTCGCTGCTGTTCGAGCTCGTCCATCGCGATCTGACGGTGCGCTACAAGCGCTCGTTCCTCGGGTTTCTCTGGACGATGCTGCATCCGCTCCTGCTGATGCTGATCTTCGTGGCCGTCTTCTCCGGCCTGTTCGACCGGCGCACGCCGCATTACGAGACCTATTTCCTCTCGGCGTACATTGCCTGGACGTTCTTCTCCCAGACCACCATCCACGCCATGACCAGCGTGGCCTGGAACGGTCCGCTCATGAAACGCATCCGCGTGCCGCCCTCGATCTTCACGCTCTCGGTCACGATCTCCGGCATGGTGAACGTCGGCCTGTCGCTGATCGTGCTCCTGGGCATCATGCTGTTCACCGGCGCGCCGCTGCGGCCGGCCATTCTCTTTCTCCCGGTCAGCTTCCTGCTGCTGGGCATCTTCACGTTCGGCGTGTCGCTGGCCCTGACCGCCTTCGCCGTCCCCTTCGGCGACGTGCGGGAGACCGTGCAGGCCGGCATGCCCGCGCTCATGTACCTCACGCCGATCATCTACCCGATCGACATCGTTCCCGACCGCTTTCTCTGGATCGTGAAGATGAACCCGCTCGTGTACATCGTGGAGATGGTGCGCTCCCCGCTCTACTACGGCATCATCCCCGGCCCCACGGCCCTCCTCATCGCCACCGCCGTCTCCTTCGCCTCGCTGACGTTCGGCTGGATGATCTTCCGCCACCTGGCCCCACGCTTCCACGCGTATTTCTGAGAGTCCCCGCCGCAATGAATGTCATCGAGCTTCAGGGCGTGAGCGTCCGCTACCGGCAGCAGAAGATCCGCAGTTTCAAGGAGGCCATGGTCCGCGGGCTGTCGACGGGGCAGAAGAATTACGTCTACAGCGTCCGCGATGTGTCGCTGGTGGTGGGGCAGGGAGAGTCGGTGGGAGTCATCGGCTCGAACGGGGCCGGGAAGTCGACGTTGCTGCGGGTGGCGGCGGGCATCGTCACTCCGTCCGAAGGGGTGGCCATCAGCCGCGGGAGCTTCGCGCCGGTGATGGAGCTGGGGACGGGGTTCGAGTCGGAGTTTTCCGGGCGCGAGAACATTTACTTCAACGGCGCGCTCCTCGGATGCTCGCGCGCGTACATGCGCACGCGGATCGACGACATCATCGCCATCTCCGGGCTGGCGCACGCCATCGACTCTCCGCTGCGGACTTACTCGACGGGAATGGTGGCCCGGCTGGCCTTTGCCGTGGCCACGGACATCGACGCGGAGACGATCCTGCTGGACGAGATCCTGGCGGTCGGCGACGCAGCGTTCCGCGAGCAGTGCGACGCCAGAATCGCGCGGTTCGTGAAGAAGGGGGCCACGGTGATGGTGGTCTCGCACGATCTGGACGCCATCGAGGGTCTCTGCTCGCGCGCCATCTGCATGTCGCGCGGGCAACTGGTGGACGACGGCCCGGCCTCCGAGGTCATCGCGCGCTATCGCGCGTCGGTGAAGCATCGGTGACCCGCCAGAGCACGGCGCTTTCATCCGCGTAGATCTGGCGGAAGTACGGTTCTCGCGGAAGGCTCTGCCACACAGTGGGACAGTGCGCGCGCGAGATCAGCAGGTCGCGCGCTCCGATTCGCTCCAGAGCTTGTGCCAGCTCGGCGGCGTCACGGCTCTTGCCGAGAATCTCGTGGGATGGTGTGAGTCCGTTCAGGTCGCCGAGCAGGGGGTGGCCGAAGGACTGGAACTGCTCGGCTCCACATTGATAAAGCGGTCCGGCACCGCGTTTCTGAAAGGCGCGGTACTCCGGCATGCGCCGCTCGAGATAGGCCTCGCGTTGCGCGGGCGTGACCGGCGGCAAGCCCTGTTTCTCGAGGCGATAGCCCGCATACGCAATCGCCGGAGCGAAGGCGAAGAGCGCCAGCGCGGCGGCGATGGCGTTCGCTCGCGGCTGTTCCTGCAGCCGTGACGCGATCACGCGCGCGGCGACGATGCTGACCAGCGGGAACAGCGGCACCAGGTAGCGCGAGTCCTGCGGCAGGAACCGGAAGATGGCGATGTAGCCGATGCAGACCGCGGCCACGAAGGCCGCGCGGCGGTTGCGCACCGCGGCCACGAGCATGACGGCGAACGAGAGCGCGAAGAGGGGAGAGTAGGGCGGCTGCTGGTTGAGCCGGTCGCGCGCGAACGTCACATCCCAGAAGAGGCGCACGCCTCCGACGACCCGCTCTGCCGGGGACATGACCGGCGGCCCCGGCATCTCCCACGGCGTCGCGCCGAAAATCGTGTGGAGGAACGGATGCACCGGGTTGCCGGTGAGCTGCACGATCTTTCCGTACGTCGGCAATACGGCGATCGCCAGCGCGCAGAGAAAGAGCGGGACGGTGCGCTTGCGCGCGGGGCCGAACAGCAGCAGAAACGCGAACCCCGCCGCCGCAAAGTACCAGCCGAGATACTTCACGCAGCAGGCGGTGCCGAGGAAGAAGCCGGCCGCGGCGCTGTAGTAGGGGTGATCGGTCATGCGATCGAGACAAATGACCCCGGCGGCGACGAAGAGCGTCAGGGCCAGCTCGACGTGGTTCACGGTGGCCAGCTGCACCATGATCGGATGGCCGAGGCAGAGAGCCGCGGCGAGGATTCCCGCGCGCCGGTCGCCACGCGTCGAGTCGAGCAGGAGCATGGCCAGGACGATCCCCTCGGCCAGCGTGACCAAGTGCGTGGCGGTGTCGCCGAACGCCAGGAAAACCGGCACGCAGAGCAGCTCGTGCAGCTGCGGGAAGGCGGGAAACCGGAGGTGACCGAGAAACTCGATCGATCCGGAGCGCGCCAGCGCCTGCACGAACGGCAGGTGATAGACCGTTTCATCGAAGGCGATCGGCGGAAAGAGCGCCAGCAGAGCGAACGGGATCGTGGCGATGGCGCCCGCGGCGAGCCACTGCCAGCGGATAGGAGTAGGTCGGATGCACGCAACGGCGGCGATCGTGAGGACGATCGCCAACGTAACGAGCACCCAGGGGCGCAACAACCCGGAGATGCCGAGGAGCACGAGGAGCTGTCCGAACGCCGCCAGTCCGAAGGCGAGCCGCAAACCGAGCGGTTCGCTGCTCACGATCGCAATGCCGGCGTTTCGCGCAGCTGGTGGCGCAGCAGGGCGAGGTCGCTCTCGACCATCTCCTGCACCAGCTCGTCGAACGTGATCGTCGGCTTCCAGCCGAGGACGTCCCGCGCCAGCGAGGCATCACCGATGAGCGGCGCGGCCTCGGGGGGACGTTTCAATCGTTCGTCGACGACCACGAACTGGCGATAGTCGCGTCCGGTCGAGGCGAAGGCCATTTCGCACAGCTCGCGCACCGAGTGCGGTTGTCCGGTGGCGATCACGAAGTCGCGCGGCTCGTTCTGTTGCAGCATGAGGTGCATGGCCCGGACGTAATCGCGTGCGTGGCCCCAGTCGCGCGTGGCGTCGAGATTGCCGAGGTGGACCTCGGAGGCCAGGCCGAGGCTGATGCGGGCCACGCCGCTGCTGACCTTGCGCGTCACGAACTCCGGGCTGCGGCGCGGGCTCTCGTGATTGAAGAGGATGCCGCTGCAGGCGAACATCCCGTGCGTCTCGCGATAGTTGGCGGTGAGGTGGTAGCCGGCCAGCTTGCTGATGCCGTACGGGCTGCGCGGCTGGAACCGCGTCTGCTCGTTCTGCGGCGACTCCTGCACGCGGCCGAACATCTCGCTGGTGCCGGCGAAGTAGAACCGGCAGTCGCGCTGGAGCTGATGCAGCGCGGCCAGCATGTAGTGCGCGCCATTGATGTCCATGGCCATCGTGGAGAGCCCGTCGCCGAAACTCTCCGCGACGAAGCTCTGCGCGGCCAGGTGGTAACACTCGTCGAAGTGATTGCGGCTGATGACGTCGAAGATGCCGGGGTAGCTCTCCAGGCTGGTGGCGTGCAGGACCAGCCGGTCGACGATGTGGGCAATGCGGCTGAAGCGCTGTTCCGGAATCTCGAACGACACCCGCCGCACGAGCCCGTGCACTTCATAGCCGAGCGAGAGCAGCAGCTCGGCCAGATAGCTGCCGTCCTGGCCGGTGATGCCGGTGATCAAGGCACGCTTCGTCATCGAGGGAGCAGTGTATCCCGGCCGTGGACTCTAGTGGACGCAGTGGACCTGTCCACCAAGTCCACCACGTCCACTACGTCCACCAAGCTTCGAGGTTACTACTTGCGATTCGTAGCCGCGTAGATCAGCCCTGCTCCAAACGCCAGCGCCGCGACGCCGGCTGCGACTTTGCCGGGGTTCTCTTTGGCGTAGGTCGTGGCTTTTCCGCTGGAGTTCTTGAGGTACTCGCGGGCGGTGTTGAGGTACTCGTCGATCTCGACGTTCTGGAACTGCGTTTTCAGGTTGTCGATCATGTCGTCGGTGATGCCGAGACGGCCGAGGAACTGTTCGAGGCCGCCGCGATTCATCGACTGGCCGCAATGCGGGCACGTATCGGTGCCGCTGGCGGTACTGCTGCCGGTGCCGCTGCCGCTATCAGTCGCGCTGGTCACGCCGTACGGACCTCCGGTGCCGCTGCCCGTCGTTCCGGTTCCGAAACCGGTGCCTGTCGATCCAACCGATCCTTCGGATCCCGGTCCTGTGCCCCATCCAGTGTTCGAGTTTTCTGCCATGGTGTTTCCTCCTTCGTGGTTACTCGTTCGATCCCGCGCGTGCTTCTTCCGGCTCGTACGTGCGCCCGTGGGTCCCGATGCGCGGGTCGCCCGATCTGTTGGTGAGACGGTCTTCGTCGTTCCAGCGTTCGTCGGACACGCCCAGGGCGAACTCCTGATCGTCCTGATGGTCCTGTCCGCTGCTGCGGAACGACGCTTTCGAGCTGGTGTGCGCAGGGGTGTAGGCGTTGGCGAGGAGATCGAGAGGGATGTCGGTCTGACGCGTCGTGACCCGTCCCGGATTCCCGGCGCTCTGCGGTGCCGGCCGCGCAGGCGTTGCAGACCGGGAACTGACCTCTTCCGGCATTTCGTGTCCGCGCGTGAACATCCTCTTGACCGCCTTCGCCGCACCGATCAAACGGCCGAGTCCCCTCGTCCGCACTCCATCTTTTCGTGCCATGCGAGCTTCCTTTCGTGTGCGATGCCGCACGATTGGAGGTCTTGCAATTACGGTGCTGGGAAAGGCGCCTGAGAGTCGCAAAGTCTCAAAGTCGCAAAGGAGGCGGTGCGGTTCTCCTTTGAGACTCTGCGACTTTGAGACTTTGCGACTCCCCACGGTACGATCCCCCCATGAAAACGCGCATTGCCCTGTTCGTCATCGTGATCGCGCTCCCTCTGGCCGCGCAGCGGACGCAGAAACCGCCGCTGCATGGCGCGCATTGGATGGCCATCACCGGCAAGCCGCTCGCGGCAACCGCGGGGTCGATGATGTTCCAGAAGGGCGGCAACGCCGTCGACGCGGCGTGCTCGATGCTGGCGGCGACGTGCACGATGTGGGACACGCTCAGCTGGGGCGGTGAGACGCAGGCGCTCATCTACAACCCGCACACGAAGAAGGTCATCGGCATCAATGCCCTCGGCGTGGCGCCGAGTGGTGCGACCGCCGCGTTCTATCAATCGAAAGGGATGGCCTATCCGCCCGAGTACGGTCCGCTGGCGGCGGTGACTCCGGGCACGCCCGGCGGCTTGCTGGTGATGCTGGCGGAGTACGGCAAGCTGTCGCTGAAAGAGGTGCTGGCGCCGGCCATCCAGATGGCGGACGGGTTTCCGATCGAAGCGCAGCTGGCCAACGGGATCGAGCGGCAGAAGTCGTGGATCAAGCAGTGGCCGTACGCGCGCGCCGTGATGCTGCCGCATCTCGCGGGCGCGCCGGCGGAAGCGGTGAAGAAGGCCGACGGCAGCAGCATCACGCCGTCGCATGATGTCGTGACGACTGCGCCGACGACTTCGACGCGGGAGGCGGCGCGCCCGGGCGAGATCTTCCGTCAGCCGGAGCTCGCGGCCACGCTGCGCAAGCTGGTCGACGCGGAGCAGCAGGCGCTGAAGCGCGGCCTGTCGCGCAAGCAGGCCATCTACGCAGCCTACGACCGTTTCTACAAAGGCGACATCGCGCAGGAGATCGCGCGCGGCACGCAGGAGCAGGGTGGGCTCATCACCACCGCCGATCTGGCCAAGTGGCAGGTCAAGACCGAAGAGCCGGTGATGACGACCTACAAGGGCATCGACGTCTACAAGCTCACGGTCTGGACCCAGGGACCGTCCATGCTGCAGGCCCTCAACATCCTCGAGAATTTCGACATCAAGTCGATGGGCTACAACAGCGCGCGCTACATCCATACGCTGTATCAGGCCCTCAACCTGGCCTACGCCGACCGCGACTTTTACTACGGCGATCCCTCTCCCGAATATCCGCCGCAAGAGCCGGTCCTGGGCCTGCTGTCGAAGGACTACGCGCGCGAACGCGCCAAGCTCGTGAATCCCGACCGCAACGATCCGAACATCGGCCCGGGCGATCCCTATCCGTATCAGCGCGACAAGAACCCGTTCCTCGACGTGCTGCACGACTGGAACGCCACGGCCACGAAGCCGCGCACCACGGCCGCGCTGGAGCACTTCGACGTTTCCTTCCGCCAGGGCACGACGTCCATCGAAGCGGCGGACGAGGAGGGATGGGTGGTCTCGGTGACGCCGAGCGGCGGCTGGATCCCGGCCGTGATCGCCGGCAAGACCGGCGTCGGCCTCAGCCAGCGGGGTCAGAGCTTCGATACCGATCCCAGGCAGAATCCCTACAACGTCATCGAGCCCGGCAAGCGCCCGCACGTCACGCTCACGCCGACGCTGGCCATGAAAGACGGCGCGCCATACCTCGCCTTCGCCGTGCAGGGAGGCGACACGCAGGACCAGAACCTCCTGCAGTTCTTCCTCAACGTCGTCGAGTTCGGGATGACCCCGCAGGAAGCCACCGAGGCCGCGAACTTCAACACCTTCCAGGTCCGCAAATGGCTCGGCGACCGCCAGTCAGTGCCCGGCCGCATCCTCTTACAAGACCAGACCCCGCCCTGGGTGCGCAACGAACTGCGGCGCATGGGCTACGACCTGACGTTCGAAGACCGCACGTCCGGCCCGATCAACGCCATCTGGCTCGATCGCGAGCACGGCACCCTGTGGGGAGGCAGCTCGAACCACGGCGAGGACTACGGCATCGCCTGGTGAGTTGTGGACTACGTCTACTATTCGCGAGCTGGTTGTGTCAGCCGGGTGATGCCTCGCGCCAGCATCAAGAGAATCGCCCCGGCGATGATCGTCGTCAGCGCGTTGACGAGGAACAGGCGCGAGACCGGGATGAGGTCGAAGAAGCTGGCTGCCCAGCCGGCGAGCTTGCTGCCGAATGACGTGCCGAGGAACCAGACACCCATCATCAGGCCGACGATGCGCTTCGGCGAGAGCTTGGTGACGATGCTCAGGCCGACCGGGCTGAGGCACATCTCGCCGAAGGTGTGCACGAGGTAGAGCACCGTGAGCCAGATCGGGCTCACGCGCACGCCGGTCTGCTGTGCGGAAGCCGCGGCGGGAACGATCCAGAGATATCCGAGGCCGACCAGGATGAGGCCCAGGGCGAACTTCATCGCGCTCGACGGTTGACGGCTGCCGAGGCGCAGCCACAGCCAGGCGAACGTCGGAGCCAGGATCAGCACGAACACCGGCTGCTCGACCTGGAACCAGCTCGACGGGAAGCTCCAGCCGAAGAGACTCAGGCTGGTGTAACGGTCGGCGAAGAGAGTGAGGCTCGAGCCCGACTGCTCGAACGCTCCCCAGAAGAGGATGGCGAAGAGGAACAGCACCAGGATCACGATCACCCGTTTCCACTCGTCGGCCGTGAAGCTCTTCCGCTCCTCGGCATGCGTTTCGATCGCTTGCCGTTGGACGCGGATCGCCTCCAGCCAGCGGCGGCCCAGGACGTACTGCACGAGCCCGATGACCATGCCGAAACCGGCGGCCGCGAAGCCGTAGTGCCAGTCGACGCGCTGCCCGAGCCAGCCGCAGACGAGCGGCGCCGCGCCCGCGCCGATGTTGATGCCCATGTAGAAGACGGAGAACCCGCTGTCGCGCCGCGGATCATCGGCGCTGTAGAGCGAGCCGACCATCGAGCTGACATTCGGCTTGAGCAGCCCGGTGCCGATGATGATCAGTCCAAGCCCGAGAAAGAAGAGCGACGTCGAATGAAAGGCCATCGTGAAATGGCCGCAGGCGATGACGATCCCGCCGAGGAGCACGGCCCGGTAGTAGCCGATCAGCCGGTCGGCCACGAACCCGCCCGGGATGGCCATGGCGTAGACCAGCATCGTGTACCAGCCATAGACCGACGCCGCGCGCACCGTCGAATAGCCCAGCCCTCCGGAGGTGACCGGCGCGACCATGTAAAGAATGAGAATCGCCCGCATCCCGTAATAGCTGAACCGCTCCCACATCTCCGTGAAGAAGAGCACGGAAAGCCCGCGCGGATGACCGAACCAGTCCTGGCTGCTCATGCCCGCGAGCGTAGCCAGCGCTACGCGCGCGACAGCGCGGGATGTCACGAGCGGCGGGGTGCGGGGAACGAACGGAGGCTCAAAGGCTCAGAGGCTCAAAGGCTCAAAGCCGCAAGTTGGACGGCCTTTCTCTGAGCCTATGCGCCTCTGAGCCTCTGAGCCTTTCCCGCTACGCCAGGAAATTCTTGAACCGCGCCCGATATCTCCGGCTCAGCGACAGCTTCGTTCCGTCGTGCAGCGCGACCACGTAGTCGTCGCCGACGCCGCGGTAGATCTCTTTCACGCTGCGCACGTGGACGATGGTGCTGCGGTGGATGCGCAGGAACTCCTGGGCATCGAGGCGGCGTTCCACTTCGCTGATCGCTTCACGCAACAGATGCGATCCCGTGGCGGTGTGGAGGCGCACGTATTTCCCTTCGGCGCCGATCCAGAGCACATTCGCGGGATCGACGAACACGATCTTTCCCTTGGCGCTGACGACGAATTGTGTCAGGCGAGGATCGGCGGGCTCGAGCCGGTCCAGCAGATCGACGAGGCGGCGGTGCAGGTCGGTCTCTTCGTGCGCGCGGCGCTCGCGGCGGATGCGGTCGAGGGTCTGATCGAAACGGCGGCGGTCGAACGGCTTGAGCAGGTAATCGATGGCCTCGACTTCGAAGGCCTCGATGGCGTGCTCGCCGTGGGCGGTGATGAAGACGATGCGCGGGAGGGCGTGGCGCGGGAGCTGGCGCAGCACGGCGAAGCCGTCCATGCGCGGCATGCGCACGTCGAGGAAGACCACGTCGGGATGCAGCGCGCCGATCGCTTCGACGGCCGTGGCGCCGTTCGAGCACTCGGCCACGATCTCCAGGTCGTCGTGCGCCGCGGCGAACAGCTGGATCTTCTTCCGGGCCAGGCGTTCGTCGTCGACGATCACCGCGCGGATCGCGCTCACGGCGGACCGTCCCGGAACTGCAGCGGAATGGCCACGGCTACGGCCAGCCCTCCCTCCGCGCTGTCGGAGAAACGCAGCTCGTGCCGGTCGCCGTACAGCTGTTCGAGCCGCGCGCGCGTGGTGCCGAGGCCGACGCGCACGCGCTCCGGAGACTGTGCGCGCAGGCCGGGGCCGTCATCGTCGACCATCAACGTCAGCCGCCCGCCGGATTCCGACGCGCGCACGGCGATGCGGCCCCCTTCCTCGCGCGGCGCGATGGCGTGATGGATGGCGTTTTCGACGAGAGGCTGGAGGACGAGGCTGGGCACGAGCGCGTCGAGCAGCCGCGGCTCGACGTCGTAGGCGATGCGCAGGCGGTCCTCGAAGCGGATCTGCTCGATCTCCAGATAGCGGCGCACGAACTCCAGCTCCTGCCGGAGCGGGATGAGCTGCTCGTGATCGCTCTCGATGGTCAGCCGCAGAAAATCGCCGAGGCGCGTGATCATCGTGTCGGCCGCTTCGACGTCGCTGTACATCAATGAGGAGATCGAGTTCAGCGTGTTGAACAGAAAGTGCGGCCGCAGCTGCATTTTCAGCGCGTCGAGTCTGGCCTCGGACAACCTCGTTTCCAGCTGCGATGCGCGGAGCTCGCGGTCGCGGAAGCGCGCGTAGTACTGGAAGGAGAGATAGGCCAGCACGATCATCCAGTACGTCGGCACGTTGGAGTGGAAGTTGATGCCGAGCGAGAAGCGGATCGTGTGCAGGATCGGATCGGTGCGCAGACCGATCACGAACTTGAGGATGACCTCCGCGATCACGATGATCACCGCCGCGATCACGCCGCTGGCCACCAGATGCACGACCAGCGGAACGGCCCAGCGCCGCTCGTCGAACGGGAAGCGCCGGATGATGGCGATCACCAGCGGAACGCTCAGCGCCCAGAGGTAGTAATAGGTGAGGTTGACCTCCAGCGCCGCGCTCCACGGCACCATCCCGGCGAAGGCGGGACTGAGGTGCGCCTGCGACGCGAAGTAAAGCCCGACGAACGTCGCGGCAAGAAAGACCAGCAGGACGAAGACACGGCGCGGCACGCCGTTGATGATAGTCGCAGCGATCACTGCTTCTGTGGGTCGAGCGTTTTCTTGAGCGTGAGCGCGCCGTTCTTCACTTCCAGGACGACGAGCTTCTTGCCTACCGGATTGCGGTCGGGGCCGAGGGTGATGCTTCCGGTGACGCCGGCAAAGTCGTTGGTCTTTGCGAGCTGCTCGCGGATGGCCTTGGGCTCGAAGCTGCCGGCGCGTTTCATGGCGTCGGCGAGCACGCGCATCGAGTCGTAGCCGAGAGCGGCCAGCGAGTCGGGTTTGGCGCCGTGGCGGCGCTCGTAGCTCTGCACGAACATCTGCACGGCCGGTGCGGGATCGTCGACGAAGTAGTGATTCGAATAGAGGCAGCCTTCCAGCGCCTTGCCGCCCAGCTCGAGCAGCTTCGGCGACTCCCAGCCGTCGCCGCCCACGAGCGGAACCGTGATGCCGAGGTCGCGGGCCTGGAGTGCGATCTGCCCCACGTCGTTGTAATAGCCGGGCACGAACAGCGCCCGCGGGTGCGTCTGCTTGATCGCCGTCAGCTGCGGCCGGAAGTCGGAGTCTCCTTTGGAGAAACTCTGCCGCGCCACAATCTTTCCTCCGAGGGACGTGAACGTCTCCGCGAACGCATCGCCGAGGCCGCGCGAATAATCGCTGCGGTTGTCGGTGAGGAGAGCGATGGTCTCGATGCCCAGCTCCTTGCGCAGATACGTGGCCATCACCGGACCCTGATACGTGTCGATGAAACACATGCGGAAGATGAACTCGCCCACCTGGGTCACCGACGGATGCGTCGATGACGGCGTGATCATCGGAATCCCGCTGCTCTCGCAGATCGGCGCCGCGGCGAGCGAGCTCGAAGAAGCCACCTCGCCGAGGACGCTGATGACCTGATCGCTGGAGATCAGCTTCTGCACCGCCACCGCCGCTTCCTCCGGCTTCGACTGATCGTCTTCGGACACGATGCGGATCTTCCTGCCGCGCACCCCGCCCGCGGCATTGATCTCGCCGACTGCCAGGAGGATCCCGTTGTGCGTCGACACCCCGAACGTCGCCTCCGGACCGGTCATCGACCCGAACTCCCCGACGAGAATGTCCCCCGTCGATGCCGCCTTCTTCTCGGGAGGCGCGCAACCGGCGGTGAGTGTGAGGGCGATGGCGAGGAGGACCTTCATCGCGTGCACGTTAGGCCTCAGAGGTGTTCGTGCTCCGCGGAAATGTCACGAGCGGTCGTATGGAGGGACGAGCGGCATCGTTTTGGAGTGCGGTGGCCGCAGCCACCGCTTTGGGAGGGTGGCGGCTTCGCTCCGTGGCATACAAAAGCGGTGGCTGCGGCCACCGCACTCCAAACGATGCTGTTCGGTCGACGATCCAGTCACGTCTCACGTTGTTTAGCCAATTTGCGAGGTTGGACGGGCAGCCTGTAATCTGTACGCGATGAAGAACGTCACACTGACTCTCGACGAGGAGACGCTGGAGGCTGGCCGCATGTATGCGGAGAGGCACCAGACGACTCTCGATGCACTCGTGCACGATCTGCTGGTCAAGACTGTCGTCGCCGACCGGCAGGCGGCAGTCGTTGAGATGTTTCGGCTGATGGACGCGCATCCTGGAAATTCGCAGGGGCGGCGATGGACGCGCGAAGAGCTGTATGTCCGGTAGGGTGTTCCTGGACGCCAACATCCTCCTCTACGCGCAGGACGCGGGATCGCCCGAGAAGCAGCGCCGCAGCCGCGACGTCATTGCTCGTCTCGCGGAAAGTGGCGACGGGGTGATCTCGACCCAGGTGATGCAGAGTTCTACTCCGCGGCGACCCGAAAACTTGGTATTCAGCCTCTGGCCGCGAAAGCCATTCTGAAAACCTTTGCCGTTTTCGAAATCGTTCAAGTGTCGACGGATCTCATCCACGATGCGATCGACTGCTCGATCTTGAATGCGCTTTCCTTCTGGGACGCACTCATCGTTGCTGCTGCATCGGCGGCCGGCTGTTCGACTCTCTACACCGAGGATCTGAACAACGGCCAGATCATCCTCGGCGTCAAGGTCGAAAACCCGCTCTAGTTGCGCTCAAGAGCTTCCATACGTCCACGCCCCCTCCCCACCCGTAATCCCATCATGAACATCTTCATCGCCGGGGCCACCGGGTATATCGGGCGTCATCTCGTGCCGGAATTGATTGCGCGCGGTCACAGGGTCCGTGCACTGGTCCGGACATCCTCGCTGAGCAAGCTTCCGCCGGGTGCCGAGGGGGTGATCGGGGATGCGCTGGATGCGAGGACGTTTGCGCATCACCTCGCGCCGGGCGATACGTTCATTCAGCTCGTCGGCGTACCGCATCCGTCGCCGGCGAAGGCGCGGGAGTTTCGGGAGATCGATCTGGTGGCCGTTCGGGAATCGGTGAAGGCCGCGGCGGGGACGCAGCTCCGGCACTTCATCTATCTATCCGTGGCGCAGCCGGCGCCGGTGATGAGGGAGTACATCGCGGTGCGCATGGAAGGGGAGCGGCTGTTGCGCGAGAGCGGGATGAACGCGACGTTCGTCCGTCCGTTCTACGTCCTCGGTCCGGGTCACTGGTGGCCTTACCTGTTCCTGCCGCTGTTCTGGCTGTTCGCCGATCCGCGGCTCTATCCGGTGAAGCTGGCGGATGTGGTTCGCGCTATCGCCGATGCGGTGGATTGCGGCGCTGACGGTGTGCGGGTCATCGAGGCGCCGGAGATCCGCGCAGCAGGGAGTCCAACTCGTCGGGCCGCGACGACCGCACCCGCGCATCCTCGGGGGTGATGGCGCCGTCGCGGACGAGGATGGCCAGCGAGTCTTCGAGAGAGATCATCCCCTGGCGTTTGCCGAGCGTGATCTCGGTGGCCAGGTTCTGCAGTTTCTCGTTGCGGATGTGATTGCGCACGGCGTGGTTGGCCAGCAGCACTTCCACGGCCACGGCGCGGCCTTTGTTGTCCGACCTCGGGATGAGGTGCTGGACGACGATGGCGTTGAGGCTGAGCGCGAGCTGTTGCTTGATCTGCGTCTGTTGCGAGGGCGGGAAGACGTCGACGATGCGGTGGATGGCCTGCGCGGCGTCGCTGGTGTGCAGCGTGGAGAGGATGAGGTGTCCGGTCTCGGCCGCGGTGAGCGCGGTGGCCACGGTCTCGAGGTCGCGCATCTCGCCGACCAGGATCACGTCGGGATCCTGACGCAGCGACGCGCGCAGCGCTGACGCGAACGACGGCGCGTCGCGTCCGACCTCGATCTGCTCGATGATCGATTTGGCGTTGCGGTGCTCATACTCGATCGGGTCTTCGATGGTGATGATGTGCCGTGCCTCGGCGCGGTTGACCTCGCCGACCAGGGCCGCCAGCGTGGTCGACTTGCCGGAGCCGGTTGGTCCGCAGACGAGCACCAGGCCGCGCTGCGGCTTCACCAACTCCGCCAGCGACGGCGGCAGGCGCAGTTGCGTCAGTGTCGGGACTTCCGTCGGCAACGCGCGCACGGCGGCGGCGAGAGTGCCGCGCTGGCGATGGACGTTGACGCGGAAGCGCCAGGCGCGCCGGTCATCGTCGGAGGCGGCGCGGGAGAGGCGGAGCGAGAAGTCTGCCGCGCCGTCGGTCTCCAGCTTCTCGCGAACGCGTCCGGTGACCACTCCGGCCAGGAGTGAATGGATGTCTTCCGATGACAGCGCCGCGTCGGTCGTCCGGACCAGACGCCCGGCAATGCGCAGGATCGAGGGGGCGCCGGCGACCAGCAGCAGGTCGCTGGCGCCGCGCTGGGCCATTTCGATGAGCAGGCTCTCGAGGGCGTTTCCCTCGGGGATGCCGGCCGCGGGCCACGGCAGAATCGAGCTCGACTCCGCGTCTTCCGAGGTCTCGGAATGGTTGAGCTCGCGAACGAGAGCTTCCAATTGGGGGTCCCGCGTCAGTTTCGCCATCAGGATCGTCTACGAATGATCCATGCCAGAGGTCTCGCGTGCAATTGCTTGACCCGGCAGTCAGCTTTTGACCCGTTAACCGTTCGTTAACGGGTCGTGAGTTGATCCGCGTCGAGGATGATTTTCAATGGAATCAACAACTTACGTGTTGGCTTGGCGCGTGCCTTAGGTGAGCCCAACCATTTAACAGGAAAAAAGGACATTAGAGGACACGCATGAAGAAACTACTTGCAGCAGTCATCCTCATGACCGCGACGGCGGCGTTCGGTCAGTTCAACAACACAGACGATACGGCGCGCATGGAGCGCATGTCCGTCGGTGGCGGCACCGAGTTCATCAAGGGACGCCTCGGCAAGCTGGGCGCCGGACGCCTGGATGTCGCGGCGAAGCACTTCCTGGAGCAGAAGAAGAGCCTGCTCAACGCGGAAGGCTCCGAGACCTTCGAGCCGATCAGCCAGTTCGCGGATGACATGGGCCAGACCCACGTCCGTCTGCAGCAGCGCATCAACGGCTTGCCGGTCGTGGGCGCCGAGTTCATCGTGCACGCCGATGCCGATCGCAACGTCATCGCCATGAACGGCCGGTTCACTCCGGACCGCGATCTGCCGCGCGAGGCGACGATCGACGGCTGGTCGGCGATTCAGCGCGCGGCCGATGAGATGGGCATCCAGAACGGCTCGTATGACGCCTGGCCCGAGTTGATGTACGTCGTCAACGAGCGCGGCAACTCCTATCTGGCGTGGCGCGTCAAAGTGTCCTATACCAGCGAGGCAGGGGAAGAGGTCGATTACATCTTCGCCAACGCCCGTACCGGTAGCCTGGTCCTGCGCCAGCCGCAGATCCAGCGCGCCCGCAACCGCGCCACCTACAACGGCAACAACACCAGCACCCTCCCGGGCACGCTGGTCCTGACCGAGACCGGCGGCTCCACGTCGGACAGCGCCATCTCCACCGCGCACGCGCACGCGGCCACCTCCTACGACTACTACAGCTCCGTGCACGGCCGCGACTCGTACAACAACGCCGGCGCGCAGATCAAAACCACCGTCCACCACCGCGTGGCCTACAACAACGCCTTCTGGAACGGCTCGCAGCTGGTCTACGGCGACGGTGACGGAACGCAGTTCAGCATGCTCGGCAACGCCCTCGACGTCGGTGCGCACGAGCTGACCCACGCGGTCACCACCTACAGCGCGAACCTGACCTACTCCAACGAGTCGGGCGCCCTCAACGAAGGAACCTCCGACATCATGGCCGCCGCGGCCGAAGCCTGGAAAGACGGCGCGGTCAGCTCCGACACCTGGAAAGTCGGCGAAGACATCACCACCCCTGGCACCGCCGGCGACGCCCTCCGCTACATGAACAACCCCACCCAGGACGGCAGCTCGACCGACTACTACCCGGAGCGCTATACCGGCAGCGGCGACAACGGCGGCGTCCACCTCAACTCCGGTATCGCCAACCTGGCGTTCAAGCTGATGGTCACGGGCGGCACGCACCCGCGCGGCAAGACCTCCAACAACGTCACCGCCCTCAGCGCGACGGCCACGACCTCGATCAACATGGGCGCCAAGATCTGGTATCGCGCGCTCACCGTGTACATGAACTCCAGCACCAACTTCGCGGGCGCGCGCACCGCCACAGCGCAGGCTGCGACCGATCTCTATGGCGCGGCCGCGGCCGCGTCGGTCAACGGAGCCTGGGACGCAGTCGGTGTCGGCGGCCCGGCCCCGGTGGTCGTCCTTTCCAACGGCGTGGCCCTCACCGGCCAGGGCGCCTCGACCGGCAGCTGGAAGCACTACAAGATCGCGGTTCCGGCCAGCCAGACTTCGCTGGCGATCGTGATGTCGGGCGGCACCGGCGACGGCGACCTCTATGTCAAGCGCGGCTCGCAGCCGACGTCGTCGAGCTATGACTACCGTCCGTACCTCAACGGCAACAACGAGACCGTCAACGTGACCAACCCGGTCGCCGGCGACTGGTTCATCAGCATCTACGCCTACTCGACGTTCTCCGGCGTCTCCATCAAGGCCACCTACGCGGGTGGCGGCGGTGGCGGCGGCTGCACGTCCGCGAGCGGAACGCTCTCCGGCACCGGCGCGAATTCGTATCAGCCGAGCAGCAGCGGCTACGTCTCCTCCGTGAGCGGCGCGCACACGGCGGCGCTGACCGGCCCGGCCGGCACCGACTTCGACCTGTACCTGCAGAAGTGGAATGGCTCGACCTGGGCGCAGGTCGCCAGCAGCCTCGGCTCGACCTCGACCGAGAGCATCAACTACTCCGGTACCGCCGGCACGTACCGCTGGCGCGTGTACTCCTACACGGGCAGCGGCACGTACAACATCTGCACGACGAAGCCGTAACGCACATCACACGCAGTTGGTTCGGGGCTCCCTGTTCGCAGGGAGCCCTTTTTGTTGGGAGGCGCAGAGGCTCAAAGGCTCATAGCCTCCTGAAAACCGCAGTTGATTTGCAAGAAGATGTTGAGGGGACAGGAGTTCAGGTTGAGAGAGAGGACTGCGCCGCAGTTGAAAGGGTGAGAGGGGAAGCGCGTGCAAGAAGAGAATCGAAGGATT